>Ga0081540_1003925_pt1 | contig 11567 bp, 12 predicted proteins | sample TabmetS2T1R1_FD_71024 | JGI IMG/M metagenome (GOLD analysis project Ga0081540, IMG submission 71024) | Tabebuia heterophylla rhizosphere microbial communities from the University of Puerto Rico - S2T1R1 | ecosystem: Host-associated > Plants > Roots > Rhizosphere ...
TCAGCGAATTCATTGATTTCTATTATCCTTCCATCTATTCGGCCATCACCAGACTGACTGGTCTCTCCGATGAGAAGGAACTGGAGAACATCACCATTGACATCTTCGACGAGCTGTGGAAGACACGCGACCAGGTGCTCAACGAGCTGCGCCCCCCCGCTTTTATTTACAAGATCCTTATCCGGCATGTATTCGAATATCTGCGGAAGCAAGGGGCCGACGAGCGGATCAAGGCCTTGCAGGGTATTCTCTACTCCTTGCCTGACGATGAAAAGCGGTCGTGAACCGCGATGACGATACTGCCGTCGACGACCTCGAAGGTGGCATTTATTTCCCTACAGATAATTCTTAGTTTTTCGTAGAACGTTTCCTTACCCAGGGTTGCGGAGATGCAGCGGCGGGACAGGGCTTCTTCATCAAAGACGATGGGGATGCCATATTGTTTTTGCAGCTGCCGGAAGACCGTCACGGCAGAAGTCGAGTCGAACCTGAGGTCTGCGGCGTTGGCGTCGAGAGATTGGGGGGAAGTGACGAGCGTTTTTTTCAGGTCTTCCTCACCGGGACTAAAGACGATCTGCTGATTGGGGGTTAGGATGATGCCGTCGGAGAGATCCAGCCTGTGAAAGACGGACAGCTTTCCGGCGGTAACGGAGATGGTCGATCTTGATCTTGTCGTGTTGATGATGAAGCTTGTTCCGAGCACCTTTGCGATGAGCGGGCGGGTATAGACGAAAAAGGGATGGGGTGCGTGAGGAACGATATCGAAAGCCGCTTCGCCTTCAAGAAATACTATGCGATTGGCGCCGGCAGCCTGGAGGCCTTCGGGCCAGGAAAGCCTGCTGCCGCGGCTGAGCCGGACGGTGCTTTTATCGGGGAGGGTGATCCTTGTTTGGCCGCCGGAATCGGCGATAGTCCGGTGGATCTGTTTTTCGGCTGCGCCGGCCAGGAACACGTCGTAGCCATCCTGCTGATGCAGATAGAAGCGGACTGCCCAGGTGATGATGGCGATGAAGGCGATGCAGGCGGCGACCGTCCAGGCAAGGACATGGCGGCGGCCAACAAGTGCGGGCCGGAAGGGGATCTCGCGAACGAGGTTGACCCGGCCGTCCCTCAGCTTTTCCAATACTTTCCGGACCTCGGCATCGGTGGTGCTATCTGGAAGCGGCGGCAGGTTCAATTGAAGGGCATGTATCACGGCCTTGGCCTGGGTGATCGTTTCTGTCTTGTCGGGATTGCGGGCCACCCAATTGGTCCAAAACTCCGCCTCGGGGCAGCGTTTGTTCAGCACCCAGTTACGGAAGCTCCGGGAGAAGACCAGGTCTTCGAGCGTGTTGTAATCTTCGTTTGCCATGTATGGGGGTTAGGCTCAGTGTGGGAGCAGCAGCGGGAAACGGAACGCTTTTTTGGAGTTCACCTTATGAAGGCGGCGAAGGGCGTCCTGGAAAAGGCCCTGTATCGTCTGGTCGCTGAGGGACATGATCTCGGCTATTTCTTCGGTGTCCGCCTCCATGTGGAAGCGAAGATAGATGATCTCCTGCTGACGCCCGGAGAGGCCGGCAAGGGCCTTACGCATTTTGCGTGTCAGGACGGTGCGATTTTCGTTTCCGATGAAGCTGTTCTCGGGGGGCGGGGCGCTGTTGAGGAAGTAGTCGAACGGCGATTCGACATTGCGACGCGGGCGACTGATGGCTGTGGTCAGATTGTGGCGAAGGGATTTGAGCAGATAATATTTTATGAAGGAGGATTCGCTGATGTTAAGCCGGTTCATCCACAGGGCGAGGAAGAGGTCCTGGATACATTCTCTGACGAGGCTGATGTCTTTTGTAAAGCGGGTGCCGTAGTTCAGCAGGTCCTGGTAATGCGCATGCATCAATTCGCCAAAGGCATCGGCCTTGCCGTTGCGGAACTTATTCCAGAGTTGAAGATTTTCGTCCAGTATATTCACAGAAGCCATGGCAGCGCGCTAGTTTGGCGTAGGAGCATAAAGATAAAGAATGTGGGTCTTTTTTACAAGTCCGCGAGGTCAATGATATGATTTTGCAGGGCGAAACGAATGATCCCTGCGATATTGCGCGCTCCGATGCGCCGGGAGATATTGCTGCGGTATTGCTCTACCGTCCTTTCAGAGAGATATACCTGGCTGCTGATCTCCCTGGCCGTCTTTTGCTGGCAGATGAGGCGGATGATCTCTATCTCCTTGGCAGAGAACCCGGTGTTGGCCACAATGAGGCGGGGGAGTTCTTCTTCGGGGAACACCCGGTGGATGATATGGTTGCGGGCTTCCCGGCAAAAGAATTCTTTGCCTTCGAGGAGCGTATCGACGGCGTGGACAAACTCCTCGTCGTTCTCGCTCTTTATTACATAGCCGTGGACCCCTGCCCCGAACATCCTTAGGACCGCGGCGGAATAGCTGTTAAATGAGTAGGCGAGGATGCGGGTCGCCGGACAGCGGTATTTGATCTCTTTTACGATGCCGTCGCCCGTGCCGTCCGGGAGTACGTAGTCTACGATGACCAGCTGCGGTTGGTATTGTAGGGCCAGGGGCAGGCCGGCGGCGCCGGAGTTGGCCTGCCAGATGTCCTGGAACCGATCGCCGATCAGAAGGCGGATACCATTGACGATCATGTTATGGTCGTCTATCACCAGAAGGGAGGTGTACTGTTTCAGGGATCTGCTCATAGCAAGGGGATTGACAGTGCGACGGTATAGCCGTTTGGAAAATTGTTATTCAGCTGGAGGCGACCCTGCAGGGTAGCCATTCTTTCATGGATATTTTGAAGGCCGATGCCGGCGGCGGCGGAAGGGTCGATGCCCTTGCCGTCATCGGTATAGTCGATCTGAAGGTTGCGGGAAAGGCCCTTCAGTTCAACTGTAATTTTATTGCAGGCGGCATGCTTGACCGAATTGGTTATCAGCTCGTGAACAATCTTCAGCAGGTGAGTCACCTGGAAGTGGCTGAGGATGGCGTTGCCGTTCTCCACGGAGAGGGTGAAGGCAATTCCCGTTGCTTCACAGATCTTTTCGAGGAGGGCGTTGATGTCCTTGCCGAGTCCGCTTACCGTCGAGGGCCGGTTGGATTTGAGATCATGGGAGATGCCGCGTACGGCCTGCATGATCTGGCCGATCTGGCTTTTGAGTTGGGTGAGGCCCTCGGAAGGGTGGATGTCGGATTCTTTTTTTACCAGCGCATTGGCGTAGAGGAGCATGGGGCCTACGGTATCGTGGAAATTGCTGGCCAGGTGTCCCTGCAGCTCCAGGAGGCGTCGTTGCTGGCGGGCGTGGTACAGCAGAAAGGCGGAAAGACCGCCGAGGACCATCAGCGAGAGGATAAAGAAGAGGAGTAGATTGGACGTCTGAGCCGCGCGTTTGCTTTCTTCGGCACGAAGAAGCTGAGCCCGGGCGTTTCCGGCCTCGGCAAGGGCATAGAGGTTGTTTTCCCGGTCGGAGCTGACGGCGAAGAAAGCGGTGTCCCGCAGGAGCCAGGCTTTTCGGAGGGTTTGGTATGCGTCGGAATATTTCCCTTCACGGGCAAGGAGGCGGCCATCGTTCACCAGCAGGAAGCCGGGGTCTGTGACGGCATAGGCCGCATTCGGACCATGACCGTGAAGGGTCTGGAGAAAGCGCCGGGCGCTGTCGGGCTGATCCCTGTCGAAATAAAATTCGACGCCTTCGGTGTAGAGGGACACCGCGTAGTCGGCTTTCAGGTTTTTGGGGAAATCGGGTGATTCGACGTCGCGGATGGCTTGCTGGAGGAGCGTCCGGGCCCGGTCGTAATGCCGGAGGCTCAATTCGTTTCGGTAGGCGGTACCGTGTTCGAGGTAGTTGTATTGCGGGAGGTAGCCGGAGTATTTCCCAGCCTGTCGCCGGACATTCTGCTGGATCGTTTCCGCGAGGCGGAAGGCGGCGATCCGGGCGGCCGAATCGCCTGTTTTTGCATAAGTGTAGACCGCGGTTTCCAGGATGCTAAGTGCGACGAAGACCTGATCCGGGCCTGCTTTGCCTGAGTTTACCGCTGTGGGGATCCTGCTCAGGGCCGGGCCAAGGGCCAGAAGCTTCACGATCACCTTTCGGTAATCCCTGTTATTATAATAGAGGGACAGGGCGAACATATCGCTGTGGCTGAGATCGCCTTTTTCAAAGAGGCCGGCCTTTACTCTTTCCTCGTTGTTCTTTTCGGAGTAATAGATGGCCGAGCCGAATTTGTTGGCGTTATAGGCATTCAGGGCCAGGTAGGTGTAGTAGTGGGCCCGCCAGCGTCCCTGCGTCCCGGCGGCGAAGGCTAGTTGCTGATAGGTGGAGAGCAATTGAGGGAGGCTGTCCTCTCCTTCGAGCAGGGGGGCGATAGAGTCCACGGAACGGAGATAATCCGTATCTTTCATTATCCCGGCCTGGCGCCGGATATCGAGTGCAGCGAATCGGTGTTTCAGCGAATCGGTAAGCTGGGCGGACAACGAGTGACCGAAGAAGGTACTCAAGCTTACCAATAGGGGATTTAGCCAATTCAATCGCCGCATAAATCAAATATAAATAAAAATCAATACAATAGTACTTGTTCAATTCTTATTGCGGTAAATTCAGCAGTTTTTTGTCCCTCGCGTCCGCTATAATAACTTACCCGGCTGACTAACTCAACTGCCGTTTGAATCATCTTATCGAAACTTATTACTCGTCGGTGTTTAATTCTGTCGTGAGGCTTACCGGACGTTCGGACGAAAAGGAGCTGAAGGGTTTGACGGAGGATATTCTCGCCGAACTGCGGCAACGAAAAGCGGAGCTTGAGGCCTCCGACCGGAAGGGTGTTTTTGTCTACAGGGTGATGCTCGCGCATGTATTTGCCTTCCTGAGGGCGCAGGGGGATGAGAGGCGGATCGGATTTTTGAGGAAGATCCTTCTGATCCATCCGTCACATTATATGCAATTACCCCAGGATGATGCGGGAAAGGACTGACTATTTCGAGGCGAGTCCTTTCTTAAAGAATTTCTTTACGAGGAAACTGGTTGCGATGCCGGCGGCCATTTTGAGCAGGCTGGTCTTCATTTCGTTGCCGCCGGTGAAGAAGTGGCTAAAGAGTCCCTTTACCACGTTGGCCGGTTTCAGGCGTTCGGCAAGGTCTGCGACGCGGCTTCGCATATGCTGTTCGTTGACATAGTTCTGATGTTCCAGATCGCGTATTGCTTCCCGTAATTCTGTAATGGTGGTTATCCTGGCCATAACGGTTATTTTAGGATCTTCCGGATCAGCATATTGCTAAAGGGGTCCTTGAGCCATTTCCTCCGTCCGGCAAAGATGATCAGGCCAAGTATGGCGTATCCTCCTCCCATGACAAAGAAGCCGTAGTAGCTTTTTCCCAGCCATTCCCCTATCAGCAGGGCAAAGCCGATGCTGAATATAACGACCACGAACGAGGCTATAACAACCAAAGCCAGGCCGGAGACCAATTCTCCGGAGACGTCGGCCAGGCTTTCGATCGTCTTGTATTTCCACAAGGTTGTGCGGGTCTCGATAAAGTCTCCGGCGTCGGAAAGAAGAATGTCGATATCTGTCTGATGCTCTTCCATAAAACCGATTAGGACGTTGGGTTCTTTGTCCGGTTGAAACTGCCTTTTACTCCGTCAACAACGTCATTGAACTTGTCCTTTACCGTTTCGCCGAAGTCGACGATCGAGTCGCCGACCTCATTGCCTTTTTCGACGATCTTGCGACGTGTTTCCGATCCCTTATCCGGAGCCAACAGGATACCGAGAGCGCCGCCAATGGCTGCGCCGGCGATGAAGCCGAGTAAAATTTTCGATGAATTGCTCATACTCGTTGATTTTAATTTTAATGATAAAAAATCCTTGCCAGTTTTTCAATGAGGGGTGGAGGGCTGGTGTAGTGGGTGGTTCTGAGAAAAAATTTCTACATTCTGAGCAAGAATGCGGGTGATTTACGGGCTTTTCACCAATGCGTTCAAACGTGGTATCATTCTGGTTATCGTTGTACAATAAACCCCTATTACGTATGCAAAACGGAACGATGCTGCAGTATTTCCACTGGTACTACCCTAACGACGGAAGTTTATGGAAGAAAGTGGCCGCTGAGGCGCCGAGGCTCGCGGAGATGGGCTTTACCGCGATCTGGTTGCCGCCGGCCTGCAAAGGGACCAATGGTACCTATTCCATCGGTTATGATATTTACGACCTGTATGATCTCGGCGAGTTCGATCAAAAGAATTCCGTCAGAACCAAGTATGGAACGAAGCAGGAATACCTCGACGCCATCAACGCCATTCATGCGGCGGGGATGCAGGTATATGTGGATATTGTCCTCAATCATAAGGCTGGGGGAGATGAGGCCGAACTGATCAGGGTGCGTAAGGTGGATCCGGACGATCGAACGAAGTTCATCAGCGAACCTTTCGATATCGAGGCGTATACGAAGTTTACGTTCCCCGGCCGGAAAGGAAAATATTCCGATTTCATCTGGGATTTCCGCTGTTTTACGGGGGTCGACTTCGACAACAAGACGAAGGAGATCGCCATCTACAGCATATTGAACGATTATGGGGACGGTTGGGAGGACGTTGTCGACGATGAGAAGGGCAATTACGACTACCTTATGTATGACGATATCGAGTTCAGGAACCGCGCGGTGGTGGACGAACTGAAGCGATGGGGAGAATGGTATTGCAACACCACCGGGTTCGATGGGGTCAGGTTGGATGCCGTGAAGCATATCTCTCCGGCCTTTGAGAACGAATGGCTGGATCATATGCGCAAGGTCACCGGAAAGGAATTCTTTGCCGTCGGGGAATACTGGGCGCCGGGCAACCTGCCGCTGCTGCTGAAATACATCGATGCTACCGAGGGCAGGATGTCGCTGTTCGACGCGTCGCTTCATCATAATTTCGAGGCGGCGGGCAAGCAGGGGCGTGACTACGATCTTACGACGGTGTTCAACGATACGCTGGTGGCCGCCCGGCCCGATCTGGCAGTAACGGTAGTGGACAACCACGACACGCAACCCCTGCAATCGCTGGAGGCGCCGGTGGATCCCTGGTTCAAGCCACTGGCGAATGCGATCATTTTGTTACGGGAGAAGGGTTATCCCTGTGTTTTCTACCCGGACATGTATGGCGCCAAATACAAGGATAAGGGCCACGACGGCAACGACTATGAGATCTATCTGCCGGGGGTGGAAAATATCGAAAAGCTGGTTTCCGCGCGGAAGCGCTTTGCATACGGCGCTCAGCGTGACTATCTCGATCATGCGAATTGTATCGGCTGGACGAGAGAAGGGGATGGGGAACATCCCGGATCGGGCTGTGCCGTATTGTTAAGCAATGGAGACGAGGGTTTCAAGACCATGGAGGTCGGAAAGGTGCATGCGGGAAAGACCTTTACCGACTGGCTTGGCAAGCATCCGGCGCAAGTAATAATAGACGATGAGGGGAAGGGAGAGTTCCATGTCGGTGGCTGCTCGGTATCCGTCTGGGTTGAGCAAGGGGTCTAACGGTGTTGCATTATCAGCAGTTTGTCCACCGCATCATAGATCAGCTTTCGATTGAGGGGCTTGGCGATGAAGAGGTCCGCGCCGCCGTCATAGGCCTTTTTTCTGTCCTGGGCGCCGTCGTGCGCCGTGATCATGATCACTTTTACGTCGGGATAGCTGTGCTTTATAAAAGGAATGAAATCGAGCCCGAATCCGTCCGGGAGGTGGTTGTCCAGGACGATCAGGGAAGGTGTTTCCGTTTCCAGGGCCATTTTCGCATCGGCGATGGTATTAACGAACCCCGTATGAAAATTCCGCTGTTTCAACATTCCGCTGAGCAAATAGCAAATATCCAGTTCATCGTCTACGATCAGGACTTTATGTGTGTCTGTCATAATAATTGTTTCCACTTAACCTTCAAGTTTTTGAATCCGCAACAATTTTATATTAACTACACAGTTACAATTTTATTGCCATAGAATTTTCAGGCTGGGCGCTCCTTAAAATACCTCCCGGGCGCTGACAAAGTACTCCTGTTCGATAAATTTCGTAAATTTCGGGACGAAACATTCCCCAATCTGGGGAATTCCCTCCCCACAAACCCTTCATTAGCCTGTTTCCCAAGGCACTGGAAATTGGCAAGCCTTTTAGAATATAAGGTTTATAAACGGTTATATTTGACCAACAAACTACGAATATGAAGAGAATACTGATCATTGACGACGATATGGATATGTGCAACTTGCTTGGCCGCTTCCTGCAAAAGAAGGGCTATGAGACGGAGGCAAGTCACAGCGGCAATAAGGGCATTGCCAAGTTCAAGGAGTCCAAATTCGACGTTGTGCTTTGTGATTTCCGGTTGGGCGATAAGGAAGGCAGGGATGTGCTCAGGGAGATCAAGCAATTTGATCCGTACGCGATCGTGATCATCATAACCGGATATTCCGATATCAAGACCGCAGTCGACGTGATCAAGGCGGGCGCTTTCGATTATATCACGAAGCCGCTGATCCCCGAAGAGGTGCTGAGCGTCATCGCAAGGGCCTTGCAGCAGTCTTCGGAGGGCGGTGATGTAAAGCCGGCGGCGACGACACCTGCACCGGCGGCCCGGAGGCCGATCAAGTCGAGCACTGAGGAGGAGTTTCTCGTGGGTGAGGCTCCGGCGACGAAGGAACTTTACCGGCAGATAGAACTGGTGGCGCCTACGAATTACAGCATTATCCTTTATGGAGAAAGCGGGACGGGTAAGGAGGTGATAGCCCGGACGATACACGGCAACAGTGCGCGAAAAGACAAGCCGTTCATTGCAATGGACTGCGGCACTTTGTCGAAAGAGCTTGCCGGAAGTGAGTTGTTTGGGCATGTCAAGGGCGCCTTCACCGGAGCGCTTGGCGACAAGGAGGGGCATTTTGAGTTGGCCAATGGCGGGACGTTGTTTTTGGATGAGGTGGCCAATCTCAGTTATGAGATCCAGGCGGCGTTGCTGCGGGTTATCCAGGAGCGGAAGTTCAAGCGGGTGGGCGGAACGAAGGAGATGGAGACGGATGTCCGGATCATCGTTGCTTCCAATGAGAATTTGCAGGATGCCTACCGGAAAGGGAAGTTCCGGGAGGACTTGTTCCATCGGTTTAACGAATTCTCCATTGTGTTGCCTACATTCCGCAGCCGAAAGGAGGATATCCCCCTGTTCGCGGACTTTTTCCTGTCGAGGGCCAATAAGGAATTAAACAAAGAGGTGGAGGGTTTCGAGCCTGAGGTGATGCAGATCTTCCTTAACTATCCCTGGCCGGGCAATCTGCGGGAGTTCAGGAATGTGATCCGCAGGGCAGCCTTGCTCACCTCGAATGGCCGGGTCAGCGCCCGGGTACTGCCGACAGAAATAGTCGACAATAACGCTTTTGCGCAGAGTTTCAGCACTACTTTGACGGATATTCCCGTGGCTGCGCCGGTGCATCATCCTATCGCGCATAAAGAAACCGATCTGAAGAATGCGGCGGCACAGGCTGAATACGATACGATCATGAATGTGTTGAAGCAGGTGAATTACAACAAATCCCGTGCAGCCGAGATCCTGAAGATCGACCGGAAGACCCTTTACAACAAGATCAAGAGTTATCAGCCCTAGCCGGAAGGTAACCGGCTTGTCCACAGCGTGGACAGACGTTAACGACATCAATATACGATGATGGTTGTTCGCTGGCTGGAATGCGCGCTGAAATAACCCAGGGCGCCGCCGGTGATATTGGTATTGGGGTTGGCAGGGGTGGCCGTTTGGAAACTGTTGCTGGTAGCGCCGGCGAGGGTGAAGAAATAGTCATGGATGTTCTTGTCCACGCAATTCATCGTCACCGCAAGGGTGTCGTCTTTTTTGAGATAGGCGCTGTCATTGAAAAGCGGCTGCTGGATATACCTCCCGTCTGAGAGGCGGTCCTCAAAAACAAATATATTGGGTATTTTCCGGCCGTTGACCTCTTCGGTAAACTGGTAATAGTTGCCGAGGCCCGGCGGGTCCTGGAAGTTCACTACCGCATTTATTTCCTGTTTGTTGCTGAAATCGTAGTTCAGGGCAAAGGTGACCGAATCGAGGGGAACGGCCTTTGGCATGGTCGAGACCGCCCTGTATTCTTTCCCATCGAGGGTGACGGTGAGGACATAGGTATGTTGGGTGACGCCGACGGTGCCGCGGGCCAGGTAGACGCCCGAATCCGAATTGACCTGGGACAGATGGTCGACGATCCCGTTGGTGGAGTCGGTAATATATACGTCGGCGTTGGTTACCGGGGGGAAGACGTTGCTCGATGAGAAGGGAACAGACCTCGTGATCCGGACTACATGCGGCCCGCGTTGATTGGTGACCTCACCTTCGATGACGATCTGGGGCGTCGCATTGTTCAGATCGACGTTTACGACCTTTTTACATGCTGCAAGAGCTGTCAGGGCGGCGAGAATGAGGGCTATGTTTGTTCTTCTCATCGTCAAAATTTAAAGTTATACGTCACGGCGGGCACGAACCGGAAAAGGGCGTATTGAAGGGCCTGGGTCTTTGACGGATCGTCGGGATCATTCTGGAAGACGATGCTATAGGCATTTTCCCGGCCATAGAGGTTATAGATGGAAAAGGTCCAGCTGCTTTCCAATCGCTTCGTTTTTTTTCCCTGGAGTGTGGCGGCTACATCCATCCGATGGTAGGCCGGCATCCGGTAGCCATTTCTTTCGGTGTAATAGAAAGCCGTCTGGTTATCCACCTGGTATTTGCCGCTGGGGAATGTCACCGCATTCCCCGTGTAATAGACCCAGGTGGCGGAGAGTGTCCATTTGGGGCTGGCCTGATACATGCCTACGACAGCGATGTCATGAGTCCGGTCCTGTTTGGCCGGGTACCATTTGTTCTGGTTGATGCCGTCGATCTTCAGTTCGGTGCGGGATAGGGTGTAGCTGATCCAGCCGGTGAGCCGGCCCACCTTTTTCTTCCCAAAGAGTTCCAGACCGTAGGCCCGGCCATTGCCGAACAGCAGCTGCGATTCGACGTTGATGTTGGCGACGAGCTGGGCGCCATTTTTATAGTCGATCTCATTCTTCATCGACTTGTAATACGCCTCGACGGAGAATTCGTAGCGATTGGCAGCTGCGTTCTGAAAAAATCCGATGGAACCCTGCTCGGATATCCCCGGTTTTACGTTGTTGCTGCTGGGTATCCAGAGGTCTGTGGGATTGGCCGAGGTAGAGTTGGAGAGCAGGTGCAGCTGTTGTGTATTCCGGTTATAGGCCAGCTTTACGGCCGAGGCATCGGACAACTGAAAACTTATTGAGGCCCGGGGTTCAAGATGGGTATAAGATCTTGCGATGCTACCGGCGCCGTAATGCGTCGTGTCCGTGGCGTTGCCATCGTGATCATAGGTGTAGAAATCACCGGGACCCAGCGCAAGGAAATCGGACAGGCGAAGGCCGTAGTTGAGATGTATTTTCTCCGCCGGGGACCATTCATGGGAAATGTATACTGCGTTTTCGAGGGAGTAGTGATTTTGAAGGGTCAGCGAGTTATAGCTGCTGGTAGCGGAAGCGGACAGGATGCCGGGTGCGATGGTGTGATGGATCG
>Ga0081540_1003926_pt1 | contig 11566 bp, 9 predicted proteins | sample TabmetS2T1R1_FD_71024 | JGI IMG/M metagenome (GOLD analysis project Ga0081540, IMG submission 71024) | Tabebuia heterophylla rhizosphere microbial communities from the University of Puerto Rico - S2T1R1 | ecosystem: Host-associated > Plants > Roots > Rhizosphere ...
CGGCGGGTCGGCAAGCCCTTAGCCAGCCAGCCGGCGATGCCGTCCTGCAGATAGAGCGCATCTAGGCCGGCTGCGCGCAGATGCGCGGCGACGCCCTGGCTAACTTGCCGCCCGTGGACGCAATTCACGACCACTTGGCCTGTGCGGGTCAGATCCGTTCGCCACTGCTCGACCTCATCCGGATCGCGATGACGTGCGGAGACGATGAGTTCGCCAGCTGTTGCAAAATCGACGGGACGTCGGACGTCCAGCAGCGTCGGGGACGTGGCAGTGCCAAGCCGGCTGTAAAGCTCGGTTGGCGAGATTGAAGGAAGAGCTGATTCCATGATTTACCTCGATCGCTTCGAGCGACGCGATTTGCATTTGCATTGCAACCTGCCCGGCCAGGTTCCGAACAGAGTTCTTCCTTCGTCCCCTATTTTATCTGCCCCGCTATCGACGCTTCTTTCGGAAATATTCGTAGAGGTCGTTGAAGACCTCGGAACCTCGCGCAATCCGTTCCGGATCCTCGTTCGTGGCGACGCTGATCCCCTCGATTAGCGTTCTGATGCCGGCGACTTCCGTGCGCCCGAACTTGTTATCCTTTAGGTCGATGTCATGGATGATCTCTGCGATAGCCCGCAGCGCAGGTTCATTCAGCGCGCCCCGCTCCAGCAGCACTTCGAACGTGCACTTGTCTCCCTCGTGGGTGAACTCGGCCTCGAACATGTCGAAGCGCAACTCGCCCTCCTCAGGGCGATAGCCTTTGCCGGACACGAATTTGAAACGGGCTTCGGGGTCGATGAAACGACGTATCAACCAGGCACTGGCGATGCGGTCGACGTAGACGCCTCGCCGCGTGACCCAGGTCCGGTTGTGAAGCGTTCCGGACGGCCTTGCCGCGGATTGAGCTGTGTCCTTGCCTCTCACGTCTGCGTCCTCGTTCAATCGCGCTTCTAAACTTCTGACCAGAGCTTCCGCCGTTTCGCGGCCGATCGTGCCGAAGAAATCGACTGAGACGATCTCGGCGAGACGTTTGCGCAGGCGCGCGACCTGCATGCGAAGCTCGGCGATGGTCTCGGGCTTGGCATTGGGGCGCAGCGACTTTGCCAGCGCACGCGCCTCCTTGACCACCTTGGCGTAATCGGCATCGCGGGCCTGGTCGAACAGCGCTCGGACCTCCTCATCGGAAAGGCCATCGATCAGGCGGGCTTCGCAGACAAATGCTTCGCCTCCTCCTTCCTGAATTTCACGCAGCAACCACTCGAAATCTTCCTGCGTCTCCTCGTTCATCGGCAGCGCATGCACGGCGTTCTTGACTGCGATTGCGCCGAGGGCCTGTAGCCGGCGCCAAACCTTGACACGCAGATAGGCAGGCTTTGCCGGCAGCTGATGGATGAGGAGAAGCCAGCTGTGGGCCAGTGTCCTGGTCGCTCCGACGTTCATGGCATAGGAGGTGTATCAGGAAGAATACCAGATATGCAACAGATGTATCTATCAAATCGCTGTGTATCGAGCCGGAGTGTCTTGCACGACATTGAAGGTGCGCCTAGCTGCTGACCACGAGTGATATTTGGAACCGAAATGGCACCAGCCCTTAATATTTGGGTAAAACGTGATGGGTCAAATTGCGAGCCGCACTTCTTCTAAATCTTCTTGCACGTTCACTGGCACCGTCCAGGTTTGCTCGGTCGTTCAGGCGGGACAATAAGCCGAGGCGACACGATGAACTTGGTCTCGCTTGCATTGCGCCGCCCGATCTCCCTTTTGATGATGGTCGTAGCCGTTGCGCTCGTGGGGGGTCTTGCGCTCGATCGCATGGCGCGTGACATCTTCCCAGATCTCGGGGTGCCTGTGCTGTATGTGGCGCAGCCTTACGGCGGCTTGGACCCGACCCAGATGGAAGGGTTCATCACCAACTACTACGAGTACCACTTCCTCTACATCACCGGCATCGAGCACGTCGAAAGCAAGTCGATCCAGGGCATTGCGCTCATTAAGCTGCAATTCCATCCCGGCACCGACATGGCTCAGGCCACGGCGGAGACGGTCTCCTACGCCGACCGCGCTCGCGCCTTCATGCCCGCTGGAACCCTGCCGCCTTTCGTGCTGCGTTTCGACGCTGGCAGCGTGCCGGTCGGCGACCTCGTCTTCTCCAGCAAGACGAAAACAGTGGCCGAGCTGCAGGACGCGGCACTCTTCAAGGTGCGCCCGTTGTTCGCGACCTTGCCCGGTGTGTCGGCGCCGCCGCCCTTCGGCTCGAGCCAGCGCACCATCCTGGTTCGCTTGGATCCCAACAAGCTGCGTTCCTACAATATGTCGCCGGACGAAGTGGTGCGGGCGTTGGCTGCCGGCAATACGGTCACCCCATCAGGTAACGTCCGCATCGGCGACCTCTGGCCAATGGTGCCGATCAACTCCGTAGTCGGGGATTTCAAGGGCCTGAACAACATTCCCGTCCGCTCGCAGGGAACGCAGACGATCTTCATACGCGACGTCGGGTCGGTCGAAGACGGCGCCGACATCCAGACCGGCTACGCGCTGGTGGACGGACGCCGCACCGTCTACATCCCCGTGACCAAACGAGCGGACGCCTCGACGCTCGCGGTCGTCCAGGCCGTCAAGGCCGACTTGCCGCGCTTCCAATCCGTCCTGTCTGACGACATCAAGGTCAGCTACCAATTCGATCAATCCCCCTACGTGACTCGCGCCATACGCGGCCTGTTCTTCGAAGGCGCTCTCGGCGCGGTGCTCACAGGCTTGATGGTGCTACTGTTCCTGCGGGATTGGCGCAGTTCGCTCGTTGTGGTCTTGAACATTCCGCTCGCGATTCTCGCGTCGGTGACGGCTCTCTGGGCATCGGGTCAGACGATCAACATCATGACCTTGGGCGGCTTGGCGCTGGCCGTCGGCATCCTTGTCGACGAGGCGACGGTCACCATCGAGAACATTCACACCCATCTTGCTGATGGCCGCAGCCTTGCCCGTGCGGCAAGCGAGGCTACGACCGAGACGACACTGCCGCGGTTTGTGGCGATGCTGTGCATTCTCGCAGTCTTTATTCCCGCGTTCTTCATGACCGGCGCTGCGCACAATCTATTCGTACCGCTGGCCTTGGCAGTCGGCTTCTCGATGGTGGGGTCATATCTGCTCTCCAGTACTTTTGTGCCGGTACTTTCGGTTTGGATGCTGCGCAAGCCGAGCACGCGCCACAAGCCCAAAGAGACGTTTTTCGATCGGCTGCGCGTTAGATACGATAGGTTCGCGCGCGCCGTCATGAAACGACGGCGCATCGTCGTGCTTTCCTATCTGGTCATTAGTGGCGCAACCATTTTTCTGGTCGGCGGGGCGCTCGGCACTGAGATTTTCCCGGTAGTGGATACCGGGCAATTCCAATTGCACTTGCGGGCCCCGGCCGGAACGCACATCGAGCGCACCGAGCAGATCGCGCTGCAGACACTCGATGCGATCAAGCGCGAGGTCGGCCCAGATAACGTGGAAGTCAGCCTCGGTTTTGTCGGCACGCAGCCGCCCAATTACCCCATCAATGCCATTTATCTCTGGAGTTCCGGCTCCGAGGAAGCGGTGCTGCAGGTGCAACTCAAGCGCGGTACGCGGATTGGCATCGAGGACTTGCAGGAGCGGCTGCGTCAGAAATTGCCCCAGGAACTGCCGGGTGTACGTTTCTCATTCGAGCCCAGCGACATCGTCAGCCGGGTTATGAGCTTCGGCGCGCCGACACCGATCGAAGTGGCAGTGAGCGGGCCGAACCTTGCTGACAGCCGCCAATACGCCGACAAGCTGCGAGCGAAATTGGCACAGGTGCCGACGCTGCGAGACCTGGGATTCGAACAGGAACTCGACTACCCGACTGTGAAGGTCACCGTAGACCGCGAGCGCGCGGGGGTTCTGGGAGTGACGACGGATGACGTGGGGAAGTCGGTCGTCGCGGGGACGTCATCCAGTCGCTACACCTCCCCGAATTATTGGCCTGATCCCAAGAGCGGCATTGGCTATCAGGTGCAGGTCGAGATCCCCGAGCAGCAGCTGGATTCCCTGGAGGACGTGAAGAATCTCCCCATCGCTCGCCGCTCGGGCGGTCAGATCGACCTGCGCAATGTGGCCGGCGTCACCGACGGCACGGCGCTCGGCGAATATGACCGCTACAACATGCAGCGCATGCTGACGCTGAGCGCGAACATCTCCGGCGAGGATCTGGGACGCGCGGCAGCTCGCGTGCAGCAGGCTATCAGCGACACGGGAAAACCGCCCGTTGGGGTGAACGTGACCGTGCGTGGGCAAGTGCAGCCGATGGCGGAAATGTTTGGAGGCTTGCGTCTGGGGCTCTTGATGGCGGTGGGTGTCATCCTTCTCCTGCTGGCCGCCAATTTCCAATCGTTTCGGCTTCCCTTGGCAGTAGGGTTGACGGTTCCCGCCGTCATCACCGGGGTCGTACTCATGCTTTGGCTCACGCGGACCACGCTCAACATTCAATCCTTCATGGGCGCGATCATGGCGATCGGCGTGGCCGTGGCAAACGCCATCCTGCTCGTGACTTTCGCTGAGCGCAGCCGGGCCGAGGGCCGCGAGCCATGGGAGGCGGCGATAGAAGGCGCACGGAGCCGTCTGCGTCCGATCCTGATGACCAGTTTCGCGATGTTGGCCGGGATGATGCCGATGGCGCTGGGCCTCGGCGAAGGCGGCGAGCAAACCGCGCCGCTTGGGCGGGCGGTGATTGGCGGTCTGCTCGGCGCAACGTGCGCCACGCTCATCATCCTGCCGGCGATCTTGGCCACGCTCCAGTCGCGGCATGCTCGGATTTCCGCGTCACTCGATCCCGACGACCCGGAGAGCCTCTATTTCGAGTCGGAGCCGGGGCTCGCGACGGTGTCCGATCGTAGCGACGGACGCGCCGAACACTATGCTCGGAAGGGAACAGTCACAGCGGATTTCAACGGCGGAACACAATGAATGTCACGAGCCGAACGGGCATAAGGGTCTTGGTGGTGCTGCTAGTCGCGCTCGGCGCGGGGGGTATCGCCGCCGAGCGGCACCTCGCGGCATCGCCATCGCCAGTGAATTCAAGGAACGAGGATAGCCCTCCGCGGGTCGAGGTTGTGCGTCCGCGCCGCGTCACGGCGGCACGACGTCTCCAAACCAACGCCAGCCTCGAAGCCTTCGAGGAAGCGGATCTCTTCGCTAAAGTCTCAGGATACCTGTCCGATGTTCGTGTCGATATCGGCGATCACGTGAAGGCGGGTCAAGTGCTGGCGGTGATCGAGGTCCCCGAAATGGAGCAGGAGCTTGCCGAGGCCAAGGCCCAACTCGAAGCCAAGCAAAGTTCGCTAGAGCTCGCGCGCCGCCAACTTGACCACTACAGGGCGAATATAACGCTTCAGAACGCCCTGTTGAGACGCCGGGAGGAGCTGGGTGCGGAGGGGCATTTCATCAGCGACCGGACGCTCGACGAGGTGCGCGCCGGCGCGGAGATCGCCAAGGCGGATTTCTCCGTTGCGGAAGCGAACCATGCCCTCGCGGCCAACCAAGTCGACGTCGCCGCCGCGACCGTGGAGAGGATCAAGACGCTGCTCGCCTATACGCAGATCGTGGCGCCTTTCGACGGAGTGGTGGCGCGGCGGTTGGTGAACCGGGGCGATTTGGTGCAGGTCGCCACCACGGCCACACGGACGACGCCGACCGCAGGATCCCTTTTCACCGTGCAACGGATCGACACGATCCGGGTGTTTTGTGACGTTCCGGAGAACGACGTGCCTCACGTTCACATCGGCGATCCGGCCGTCGTCAAGCCGTCTGGTTTCGACGGTGAGCCGTTCGCGGGGACGGTAACCCGCTTCTCCCGACGTCTTGATCCCGAGACCCGCAACATGCGTACCGAAATCGACCTGTCCAATCCCGACGAACGGCTTTATCCGGGCACGTATGCCGAGGTCTCGCTGGAAATGGACCAGCGGGCGGATGCGCTTACCGTACCCGCCGCGGCTGTAGGTTCGGATGGCGACGGCAACTTCGTGTACACCATCACTGACAATCGCATCACTCGCCGCGCCATCAAGGCTGGCCTTACCGATAAGGGTCGCATCGAGGTGACTGCGGGCCTATCGGAAGCGACGCCGGTGGTGGCGACCGTCAAGGGCGTGCCGCCACCGGGCACAGCGGTTCACTCGGTGAAGGTTACCGAGAACTTCTAGTCCCCGGCGATTCCAACCCTGCTTTTCCGGCCTGCAAGCCAAACCCGGAGGCAGGTTGTGCGAACGCGAGCGCGCGTCAATCCCGCCGCAGCCTGGTGGCATCGCCGCCGCAATAGAGATAAAGCGCATCATAGAGATGCCGCTCGCGGCGGATCGTCTCGTGGTCGTCGTAGCCCTGTGCGGCGGCGAGCCGCTTGAACCCTTCCGCGATCGCCACGAGGCCGGGCGATTCCGGCGTGAGATCGCGCCGCGGCGTGTCGGCGCCGCGCACGATCAACGCCAGGCGCTCGATCGCCTTGTCGGCGACCTTGTAGGTCTTGACGATCGCGTCGAACGAACATTCCTCGCCGTGGTGACCGAGTTCGACGCCGGCAACGTCGTACGGGATCGCGCCGCTCTTGCGCGCCACGCTCTCGACCTCGCCGGCCGGAACGAACAGGAACTCCGCATCGCGATCGATGAACGTGCGGATGAGCCAAGGACAGGCCACGCGGTCGACTTTCACATTGGCACGGGTAACCCACTTCATCGCTGCCTCCGAGCGGGCTGAAATGATCAAGCCGTGGATTGCGCCCGAGCAATGTCCGCGGCGGAATAGCGGTAGGCACGCTGTACGGCATTGATCATGAGCTGCTGCCGCGCGCCAAAGTAGGGATTCACGTACTCCCACACGACGGCGCCTTCGCGCGTGACCTCGAAGAATCGGCCGAACCAGCCCTCGTTGATGAAGGTGTTTCCGTTCGGCAAACGCTGCGCATTGGAAATCCTCGGGCTGAAGAAATCCGAGACGCGCGCCTCCTGATATTTCCACACGATCGCTTTCGTCGCCGGATCGATTTCGAGTACGCGCGAGAATGGGAACGAGTGGTCCAGTCGATGCGGCCCGTTATCGAACAGCAGCAAGTTCCCGTTGGACAGAATGTGCGGCGCATGTTGGCCGGCAAGAGGGGGCACGCCGAGCTTCCAGTAGATGGCGCCGGTTCGGCGGTTGATCATCACGACGGTGGAGATGTCGCGGAAACTCACAAGCAAGTTTCCATCGGGCATCTCCGATACCCCATTAGCGACGGTCCACACGTCGCGATCATCCTGGACGGCCGTGATCACGTCTTGCTCGGGATCCAAGTGCTCCCAGCTCCGCCACTCCCATACGATTTGCCCGTTGATCGTCATCTCGACGAGGTAAGGCGCATCCATTTTTCCGCCATCGTACTCCGAGCCCGGCCGGCCGCCGCGCACTTTGGCAACGATGTCGGCAGGAAGCGGTTTTTGGCAGATCAAGAGGACGTTTCCATTTCTCAGGCGAATGCCGTCGTGGTTGTGATCGGGATGGTTCACCTCCCACAAGATCCGTCCCTTCCAATCCATCTCCAGCGCGGCGCCGCCGCGGTAGGGAGCTTGGCCAACGTGGCTCTCGTTCGGAATCTGGCCGTTGTAGAAGAGCGTTCCGCGCTCGGTGAGATATCCGGATTGGCCGGGTGGGTACGGCATCGTCCAGGTATGGACGACGTTCCCGAGCATATCGACGAGGTAGACCGTCTTATTGCTGGACGACAGCGGACTGAACAGGGTGAAGCCCGCGAAGGCGCGCTCGGGGTCGCAGCCGCGCAACCCCACGCCGCGCCGCTTGATGGTGAAGCGCTCGATCGGGGCCTGGGCGGAGGAAACCGCAGCCTCCTGCGCCGCCGTAGCAAATCCGGACATCTTCGCCCCCACGATTCCCGATGCCGCTGCGCCGGCAAGCTGAACAAAGTTGCGGCGGGTGACTTGCATGCGAGGTAAACATGTATCATAATCAGACTATGTTTTGCAACATATGTATCAGTTCATGAGAAATTCTATGGGTACCGAGAGAAAGCATGCTTTGTAAGAAGGGCACTTGGAAGTTATTTGGAGGGCTCCAGACCAGGACAGAGGTCCAGTTATCAACAAGGAGTCATGAGAAATGTTAGCGAACATTCACGTCGCCCCGCGCCTCATTCCAGCCCTTCATGGGGCTCGCCGGCTCTCATCTCCAGCCCGGGCGCCCTTCACGATCTTGCGCATGCTGTGCGAGGCGCTGCACGAAGGCCTGGACGCGCATCGCTACTACGAGGAGCTCAGATCGAAGGGCATCGCGCACGATTCGGCGCTGCGACAGGCGGTCCCTCTTGCACCCGCGCCGTCGCGCTCGAACTGCGGCGCGCTTACGCCGTTGTGGTTTGCGGGCAGGGCGTAGGCCGCCCGCTTGCGGTTGCTCGCCGTGGCGTACGAGGAACCACAGTGACCATGCTCTGGCCGCAGCACTCAGCCGCGGTTGCGGGCGGCGTGGCGCGGTTTCGAAATCGACTTATCAAGCTGCCGGCGATCTTCGGCGGCTTCGGCCAGAAGCCACTCGCTGAAGGCCACGATCTTCGGCAATTTCGCGACGGCCTTCGAGCAAACGATCCAATACGCGTAGGACACCGGCATGGCGATGTCGAATGGCCTGATAAGCCGGCCGCCGATCAAATCCCATGCTGCGAGCGCGGTGCGCGCGAGCGCGACGCCCTGCCCGTCGACCGCGGCGTCGATCGCCATGCTTGCCTGATTGAGAATGGGGCCGCGCGATGGGTCGACGCTGGTGACGCCGGCAAAGTCGAGCCACTGCCGCCAGCCTTGCCGATCGCTCACATGCAGCAGCGGGAAGCGCGCGAGATCCGCGGGCGTGCGGGGCCGATTGCGCCCGGCGAGGAGCTTCGGACTGCACACCGGAAACAACTCCTCCGTGCACAGGCGCGTGACGTGGAGTCCGGCGGCGGTGCCGTCGCCGTGGCGGACGGCAAGATCGATGTCCTCGCGCGCGAAGTCGACATGATGCATCGAGGCGCTGACCCGAAGATCGATCTCCGGATGGGCTTCGGCGAAGCGGCCGAGCCGGTGGACGAGCCACTTCGCGGCGAAATTGGGCGAGGTACTGACCGTGAGCGCGCCGCCGCTCTGGCGCTGCAGCAACCGCTCCGTTCCGTCGCCGATGCGGTCGAAGGCATCGCGCACCACCACCAGATAGGCGCGCCCCGCCTCGGTGATGACCAGCCGCTGCCGCTCGCGATTGAACAGCTTCAATCCAAGCTCGGCCTCCAGCGCCTTCACCTGATGGCTGACCGCGCCCTGCGTGACGCAGAGCTCCTCGGCGGCGCGGGTGAAGCTCTCGTGACGCGCCGCGGCCTCGAACGCCTTGAGCGCATTGAGCGGCGGCAAGCGGCGGGGCATCGGCTGGCCCGATTATGAGAAAAACTACGGCAGGCTAGAGAAAGCATGGTTTGCCTGCAATGCAATTTCGATGTGTACCGGACGCAGATTCCTCTGGGAGAGCCGCATCATGACTGAGGCCGTCGTACTTGGTTTCCCTCGCAGCACGTATGTGCATATCGTCCGGCTGGTCCTCACTCACAAAGGAGTTCCATACACGTTCCGTGATCTCGAGCCCGAGATGGGCTCTGCCAGCCACCTCGCATTGCACCCGTTCGATCGCGTCCCGATCCTTCAGCACGGGGACTTCACGCTCTACGAAACCAGCGCAATCGCCACCTACGTCGATGAGGCGTTCGAAGGCCCGGGTTTGCAGCCCAAAGACGTCCGAGCACGCGCGCGCATGAACCAATGGATTAGTTCAGTCAATTCCTACTACTACCCGTACATGATCTACCACGTTACACACGAACGATTGGTGTTCCCGCAGCTTGGAATCGCCAGCGACGAGAAAGTGGTTGCTCACGCGCTGCCCAAGATCCAGCGCGGGCTCGAGGTCCTGGAGAACGCGCTTGGCCACGGAGCCGATTACATCCTCGGCAGCGAGCTCACGCTTGCAGATTTCTTCATGCTGCCGAGCACGTATGCTTTCGGGCTGACCGAAGAAGGCAAGGCGATGTATCCGAAATATCCTTTGTTTGGCGGTTGGCGTGCGCGCATGGAAGCGTTGCCGAGCGTCAAGCGTTTTCGCGCTGCCCTTCCGCCCCGCGAGCCGATTGAGCACGCCCGCAAATGGGCTGTTTCACACCGTCCGAAATATTGACGCCTGCGAGGCCCATTGCGTCGGTGCGGCGCAGTCGCTACATCCCCCGCAGCAATCGCCGGAAGATTGCCTCAAGGGGCGGCCCATGCGCGCGGAAGTCCAAACCATCGTCGACGAAATCAAGCAGTCGGTCGGGCTGCTGAGGAGGCATCTTTGACGTCGACAAGGCGCGCGCGCGGCTTTCCGAGCTCAACAAGCAGGCGGAAGACCCCGCGTTGTGGGACGATCAGCAGCGCGCCCAGCGCGTGATGCAGGAGCGCACCGCGCTCGAGGAGCAGCTTGGCGCCCTCGGCCGCATCGAGCAGGAGCTCGACGACCAGCTCACCATGATCGAACTCGGAGAGGCGGAAAAAGACCAGAAGGCCGTCGCCGAGGCGGAAGCGGCGCTACAGAAGCTCAAGGCGGAGGTCACGCGGCGCGAGCTCGAAGCGCTGCTCTCGGGCGAGGCCGACAGCAACGATACGTATCTCGAAGTTCATGCCGGCGCCGGCGGCACCGAGAGCCAGGATTGGGCCAGCATGCTGCTGCGCATGTACACGCGCTGGGCGGAGCGGCACGGCTATAAGATCGACTGGCTCGAGGAGACCGAGGGCGAGGCGGCCGGTATCAAGTCGGCCACCGTCCAGGTCAAGGGCCACAACGCTTTCGGCTGGCTCAAGACCGAGAACGGCGTGCATCGCCTGGTGCGCATCTCCCCGTTCGATGCCAACGCCCGCCGGCATACCTCGTTTGCCAGCGTCAACATCTACCCAGTGGTGGACGATCGCATCACCGTCGACATCAAGGAATCCGACGTGCGCGTCGATACCATGCGCGCGGGAGGCGCCGGCGGCCAGCACGTCAACAAGACCGAATCGGCGGTGCGCCTCACCCACATCCCGACCAACATCGCGGTGGTCTGTCAGAACGACCGCTCGCAGCACCGCAACCGCGCGCAGGCCTGGCAGATGCTGCGTGCGCGGCTCTACGAGCGGGAGCTGAAACGGCGCGAGGAAAAAGCCGCGGCCGAGCAGGCCGCCAAGACCGATATCGGCTGGGGCCATCAGATCCGCTCGTACGTGCTGCAGCCCTACCAGATGGTGAAGGATTTGCGCACCGGCGTGCAGACCTCCAACACCGGCGCCGTGCTTGACGGCGACCTCGATCAGTTCATGGAGGCGGCGCTGGCGCAAAAGGCCTTCGGCACCGAGCCGAAGGAGGTGGAGGACGTCGACTAGAGCGGATTGAGAGTTGAATCGTCATGCGCGCGCTTGGCGCGGGCATCCACGTCTTGGTTTATAGCAAAGACGTGGATGGGGGGGGGGGGGGCGGCCCCGGCGAGAAAAAAGGAGAGGAAAACCTGTTT
>Ga0081540_1003927_pt1 | contig 11564 bp, 12 predicted proteins | sample TabmetS2T1R1_FD_71024 | JGI IMG/M metagenome (GOLD analysis project Ga0081540, IMG submission 71024) | Tabebuia heterophylla rhizosphere microbial communities from the University of Puerto Rico - S2T1R1 | ecosystem: Host-associated > Plants > Roots > Rhizosphere ...
GACCGTCGCCGTGGCTCCTCGCCGGCGAGGACCGCGGTCGGCGCGGTCGGACGATCCGCCAGCGCGTCGCGGAGGTCGGCCACGAACTCCCTTGCGGAGCCGTATCGCCGTTCTGGATCCTTGGCGAGCGCTCGCCGGAAGACGCGGTCGAGCTCCGGCGGCAGGCCGGCTCGCCGCCCCGCGATCGACGGCACCGGCGCGTTGACGTGCGCGAGCGCCTCCGTTGTCGGCGAGTCGCTCTCGAACGGACGCTGGCCGCTGAGCAGCTCGTACGCGACCACGGCGAGCGCGTAGAGGTCGCTCGCCGGCGTCGCGCGCTTCCCCATCGCCTGCTCGGGCGAGAGGTAGCCCGCGGTGCCGAGCACGGTGCCGGTGAGCGTCATCGAGTCGAAGCCGGCCGCGCTCGCGATGCCGAAGTCGGCCACGCGTACCTCGTCGCGGTCGTCGAGGAGCAGGTTCGCGGGCTTGATGTCGCGGTGGACGATCCCGCGGCGGTGCGCGGCGTCGACCGCCGTAGCGGCTTCCTCGAGCCAGGTGAGCACCCGCTCCGGCGGCTGCGCCCCTTCGCTCCGGATCCGTTCCTCGAGCGACCCGCCCGAGGCGTACTCCATGACGATGAAGGGGCGGTCCTCCCACTCGCCGACGTCGAAGATCGTGAGCGCACCGGGCTCGCCAGAGATCCGCGCCGCGGCCAGGCCCTCGCGCTTGAAACGCTGGCGGATCCCGGTGTCTTCTGCGTAGCGCTCGGCCAGGAGCTTGACCGCGACGTCGCGGCCGAGCACCTCGTCGGTGGCGACGTAGATGTCCCCCATCGCACCGCGGCCGGCGCGGCGGGGAGATCGGTAACGGGGCGGCAGGAGCCGGGCACTCACTGGCATGGGCTGCGGGTTTCCCGCTGACCGCCGCTCGGAAACGACGAAATTCACCCTCCTGGAGCGGGAAAACCGCGCGATCGTACGGTACCCTCAACAGGCCCGGTTGCGGCGTTCCGGCCAGGATCCAAGCGGCCGCGTGCCGGAAGCACGCGAATGGTCAGCACACTTGCAGCAGCACTTCTCGCGGCCCTAGGGCTCTCTGGAGCCCCGGCGACGCCTGCAACCGCAACTGCTCCCGGGGGCGGCACGTTCTTCGTGTCCGGCCACGGCTGGGGCCACGGTGTCGGCCTCGCGCAGTACGGCGCCTACGGCTACGCGCTGCACGGCTGGACGTACGACCAGATCGTCGCGCACTACTACCCGGGAACCGAGCTCGGCGACGCGCCGGTGAACCGCGTGCGGGTGTTGCTCGCCGGCGCCGCGAAGAGCGTCGCCATCTCGTCGCGTTCCCCGTTCAGCGTCCGCGACGGCGCGGGCAAGGCGCACAAGCTCCCCGCGGGCAAGCAGCAGCTCGGGCCCGGCCTCAAGCTCAAGCTTCCGTCGAGCACGAAGGCGCTGCCTGCGCCGCTCACGTTCTCGCCCGGGACGACGGCGCTCGCGCTCGGCGGCCGGCAGTACCGCGGAACCTTTCGCGTCACCGGCGGCAAGGCGGTGCGGGTCGTGAACACCGTCGGGATCGAGCCGTACCTCTGGGGTGTGGTGCCGAGGGAGATGCCGGACCGCTGGCCGGCCGAGGCGCTGCAGGCCCAGGCCGTCGTGGCGCGCACCTACGCGCTCAGCCACCTCGAGCACGGCGGCGACTTCGACCTCTACCCCGACACCCGCAGCCAGGTCTACGGGGGGATCGCCGCCGAGTCGCCGCCTGCCCGCGACGCGGTCAACGCGACCGCCGGCCAGGTCGTGCTCTACGACGGTGAGCTCGCGCAGACGTTCTTCTTCTCGAGCTCGGGCGGCCGCACAGCCAATGTCCAGGATGTCTGGGGCACCAAGGGCCTGCCCTACCTCGTCTCGGTGCCGGATCCCTACGACACGCTCTCGCCGTACCACAACTGGGGCCCGATCCGGTACAGCGGGACGCTGCTGGGCCGCAAGCTGCACGCGCGCGGGAAACTGCTCGACGTGCGCGCGAGCACGGCTGCATCGGGGCGGGTGCGCACCGTGACGCTCATCGGCTCGAAGGGCGATCGCACGGTCAAGGGCGAAGCCGTCCGGCGGGCGCTCGGCCTGCGCTCGACCTGGTTCACGATCGGGACGCTGGCCCTGGACCCGCCGGCCAAGCCGCTGACGTACGGGGCCACGATGAAGCTGAGTGGGTCCTCCCGCGGGATACCGCGCGTGACCCTGCAGTCGCGCCCGTACGGCGGCACGTGGAAGCCGCTCGCGACGCTGCGTGCTCGCGGGGGCCGCGTGTCGGCGACGCTCTCGCCGAAGGTGACCACCGACTACCGCCTCTCGTCGGGGTTCGTCCGCAGCGGTGTGGTGAGGATCTCCGTCGCGCCGTCTGTGCGGCTCTCGGCGGGCAACGACCGCACTTCGGTCAGCGGCCTCGTCAAGCCGCTGCTGCCAGACGCACCGGTGCAGGTGCAGCGGCAGGTCGGAGGCGTCTGGAAGAACGTCGCCGCGACGACCGTCACCGCCGACGGCGCGTTCACGGCCTCGGTGAACCTGACGCCGGGGACGTATCGCGCCCGCGTCGTGGCGGGAAACGGCTACGCGGCCGGCGTGTCGCCCGTCCTGACGGTGGTACCGGCATGAGGCGCGTCCTTGCGCTCGGCGCGGCCGCCGTAGCGCTCGCAGCGCCGGCGACGGCGGTGGCTTTCACTCCCCCGAACGACCCCCTCGTGCCGCGTCAGTGGTACCTGGGCCGCGACCGCGCCCTCGACATCTTCGACGCCGCGAAGCAGCTCATCCCGGTCCGGGTCGCCGTGATCGACTCGGGGGTCGACGCGAGCCACCCGGAGCTCCGTGGCCGAATCGCCGCATCGAAAAGCTTCGTCGGCGGGACGACAAACGACCAGTTCGGCCACGGGACCTTCGTCGCGGGCGAGATCGCCGCGATCGCGGACAACCGTGTCGGCATCGCGGGCCTTGCGCCGCCCGCGAGGCTCGTGATCGCGAAGGTCGTCGAGCCCGACGGCACGATCCCGCCGAAGGCCGAGGCCCGGGCGATCCGCTGGGCCGTGCGCCAGCACGCGCGTGTGATCAACCTCAGCTTCGGCAGCGTTCGGGACCCGGCGAACGGGGTGAACGACGGCTACTCGTCCGCGGAGCGGCACGCGATCGAATCCGCGGTGCGACGCGGCGTCCTCGTGGTCGCGGCGGTCGGGAACGGCACCGACGCGCCGTCCAGGCCGTGGCCTTACGCGAGCTACCCGGCTGCCTTCCCGCACGTGCTCGGCGTCTCGACCTACGGCAAGAGCGGCCGCGTCCCGATGTTCTCGAACCGCGACGGCCAGTACGTCGACATCTCCGCACCCGGGATGGACATCGTCTCGCTGTTCCCGCGCTCGCTGACGAAGAGCTACCCCGACTGCGTCGACCAGGGTTACTCCCTCTGCGGCACGAAGGAGTACCGCAACGCCAACGGCACGTCGTTCTCGACGCCGCAGGTCACCGCCGCCGCCGCGCTGCTCCTCGGCGAGGTCCCCGTGCTGCGCCCGGACCAGATCTCCCAGATCCTGCGGACGACCGCCGACGACGCGAAGCCCTCCAACGGCTGCGACGAGTGCTCGCCCGGCCCGGATGCACTGACCGGCTGGGGCCGCCTCGACATCGATGCCGCGATGGGCGAGCTCGCTGGGGGAGGGCCGCCCGCAGACAAGCTCGAGCCGAACGACGACACCGGTTCCCACGCGGCCCTGGTCGACGGGAAGCTGAGCGTTCGTGCAACCCTCGACTGGTGGGACGATCCGAACGACGTCTACCGCGTCTACCTGCGCCGCGGACAGAAGATGTCGGTCGTCGTCGCGAGCGCAAGCGTCGATCCGTCCCTGATCCTCTGGAAGCCCGGCCTCCGACGGCTCGCCGACGCGCGCTCGGACCTCCGCGCCCGCCGCTCGATCCACGCTCAGGGCGTCCCCGAGCGAGTCAGCTACCGCGCCTTCCGGAGCGGCTGGTACTACGTGCAGGTGAAGCTGGCCCGGCCCGCAATCGGGCCGTACCGGATTCGCCTAGCCACCTAGCAGCTCCTCGTCGGGCACCTCGCGGATCTGCCGCGCCGGGTTGCCGACCACGAGCGCGCGCGGGGGTACGTCCCTGATCACGACCGCCCCTGCGCCGACGAACGCCTCCTCGCCGATCTCGATCCCCGGCAGCAGCACGCAGCCGCCGCCGATGCGCGCGCCACGGCGGATCGTCGGGCCCTTGACGAGCTCGTGCCGCTTCTCCGTGCGACCCATGAAGTTGTCGTTCGTCGTGACCACGCAGGGCGCGATGAAGACGTTGTCCTCGAGCAGCGAGTAGGCCGTGATGTAGGCGTTCGCCTGGATCTTCGTCATCGTCCCGACCGAGGTGTCGTTCTCGACGAGCGAGCCGCGGCCGATCACGACGTCGTCGCCGATCGTGCAGCGCTCGCGCACGCACGCCTGGTCGCCGACGATCACGCGCTCGCCGATCGTCGTGCCCGCGAAGACGACGGCGCCGGTGGAGACGATCGTCCCCGCGCCGAGCTCGAGCGGCGGGAGTTGTTCGCGCTTCGCCGTCGAGCGCGGCGAGAGCGTCGGCTGCTTCCCGACCACCGCGTAGTCGAGGATCTTGCAGCCCTCGCCGAGCACCGTTCCCGGGTAGACGATCGCTGTTTCGGCGACTTCGGTCACGCCGGGGCGGCGACGAGCGAGGCCTGCAGCTGCTCGAGCGCCTGCACGACGGCGAGCCCGTCGCGGGCCGGCTTCCGGCGGTCGCCGTTACCGGCCACGAGGTCGAGGAAGTGCGCGCACTCGAGCCGGAGCGGCTCGTCGTTGGCCACCTTGGGGCTGAAGATGTCGCCGGAGCGCGTCTGCCACTCGCCCCATGTAGCGGACGGGTGCCACGGCGCCTTGTCGTAGATCGTCACCTTGCGCTCCAGCTCCATGTCGTCGAAGACGACCATCTTCTCGCGGCCGACCACCGTGATCTTCCGCATCTTGTGCGGGTCGAGCCACGACAGGTGCATGTGGGCGATCTTCCCCGAGGGGAAGCGCAGGTAGCAGAAGACGATGTCCTCGACTCCTGGATTGAGGAACGCATTGCCGTGGGCCCACACCTCGGACGGCTCCTCCTCCAGCAGGTAGAGGATCACCGAGAGGTCGTGCACGCCCAGCGAGAGCAGCGCGTTCTCGTGCGTGCGGATCACGCCGAGGTTCTGCCGGTTCGAGTAGACGCAGAGCACGTCGCCCAGGTCTCCGCTCTCGACGAGGCTCTTGAGCGTGTTCACCGCGGGGTGGTAGAGCAGCAGGTGGCCGGGCATCAGCACGAGGTCCCGCTGCTCGGCGAGGTCGCAGAGCTCCTCCATCTCCGCCGCACGCATCGCGGGAGGCTTCTCGACGAAGACGTGCTTGCCGGCCTCGAGCGCCTGCTTCGCAAGCTCGTAGTGCGTCGGGACGGGCGTCGCGATCACGACCGCGTCGACCTCGGGGTCGGCAAGGAGCTCTTCGAAGTCACCGGTGACCCGGGTGTTCGAGTACCGGGCGGCGAACTCGCGCCGCCGCTCGTCGTCGGCGTCGCAGAGCCACGCCAGCTCGGCGAGCTCGTCGAAGTTGCGGGCGAGGTTCTTGCCCCAGGCGCCGAGGCCCGCCTGTGCGACGCGTGTCACAGCTTCCAGACCTTGCCGTCCACGCGGCCGTTCGTGTTGGTCGCGTTCCGGAAGTCGACCACCAGGCTCGCGTCGTCGACCAGACGGTCGTAGTCGATCGACGAGTGCGCGGTCACGATCGCGACGCAGTCGTAGCCACTCGCGTCGAGCGGCTGCGAGGAGAGCCCGTGTCGCGGCAGCTCGGGCACGTGCGGGTCGTGGTACGCGACTTCGGCGCCCGCGGTCTGCAGGAGCTCGATCAGCTTCAGCGCAGGCGACTCGCGCGTGTCGTTCACGTCGGCCTTGTAGCTCACGCCGAGCACGAGGACCTTCGAACCGCTCACCGAGCGTTGAGCCCCGTGGTTCAGGGCCTGGGAGATCAGCGAGCGGCAGAAGTACGGCATGTTCTGGTTGACCTTGCCCGCGAGCTCGATGAACTCGGTGTAGAAGTCGAACTGCCGCGCCTTCCACGAGAGGTAGAACGGGTCGACGGGGAGGCAGTGGCCGCCGAGTCCCGGGCCCGGCTCGAAGCGCATGTAGCCGAACGGCTTGGTCGCGGCCGCGTCGACGACCTCCCAGATGTCGAGGCCCATCCGGTCGCACAGCTGGGCGAGCTCGTTGACGAGCGCGATGTTGACCGAGCGGAAGATGTTCTCGAGCAGCTTCGTCAGCTCCGCCGCCTCGGGCGACGAGACCTCCACGACCGAGTCCACGGCGCTCCCGTAGAGGTCGAGCGCGCGGCGGGTGCACTCCTCCGTCAGCCCTCCGACGACCTTCGGCGTCGTCTTCGTCGTCCAGTCCTCGCGACCCGGGTCGACGCGCTCGGGCGAGAACGCGAGGTGGAAGTCCTCCCCGGCCTTGAGCCCGCTTTCCTCGAGTTTGGGCAGCAGGCGCTCGCGCGTCGTGCCGGGGTACGTCGTCGACTCGAGGACGACGAGCTGCCCGGGCTTCAGGCGCGTCGAGATCTCGCGCGCCGAGTCGAGCACGATCGAGAGGTCGGGCTCGCGCTGCGGGGAGAGCGGCGTCGGGAGCGCGATCAGGATCGCGTCGGCGTCGCGCAGGTCGTCGTAGTCGCCCGTCGCCTTCAGCCGGCCGGCGTCGACGAGCTCCCGCAGCGACTCCGAGGACACGTCGTCGATGTAGCTCTCGCCGCGGTTGAGCATCTCCACCCGCTCGGGGACGGTGTCGACGAGCAGGATCGTGTGGCCCGCCTGGCCGAAGACCTCGGCGAGCGGCACGCCGACGTAGCCGGCGCCGATGATGGCGACTGTCTGGCTCAAAGCGCGCTAAGCGTATAGAGGGCGTCCGCGATCCTGGCCGCGGCATGGCCGTCGCCGTAAAGGGGCGGCGCCTGGGCTGGAAAGCGTGCCTCCACGAGCGCGGACCCTAGCCGGGTGAGGTCCGCCGGATCGACCAGGGTGTTCGCGCCGGCGAGGACGGTGTCGACCCACTCGGTCGAGGGTCTGAGCGTGATGCAGGGGATCCGCAGCCAGTACGCCTCCTTCTGCAGGCCGCCCGAGTCGGTCACGACCCGGGTCGCGCCGGACACGAGGGCGAGCATCTCGAGGTAGCCGACCGGCTCGATCGCATGCAGCTGCCGGCCGAGCTCGATCCCGTGCGCGTCGAGGACGTTCCGCGTGCGCGGGTGGACGGGGAAGACGAACGTCCAGCCGGTCTCGCTCAGCGCCTCGACGATCCTGTGGAGCGCGTCCGGCTCGGTGTTCGCCTCGCGGTGAACCGTCAGCACGGAGTACTCGTCGGGAACGTCCACCGCGGCACGGCGCCGGGCGATCGGCGCGAAGACACGTGTCGCGTCCGCCATCACGTCCCCGACGACCTCGGCCCGGCCGCCGACCCCCTCCGCGGCGAGCGTCTCCGCCGAGCGTTCGTCGGGGCAGAAGAGGAGGCGCGCGATGCGGTCCGTCTCGATCCGGTTCCGCTCCTCGGGCATCGAGAGGTCGCCGCTGCGCAGCCCCGCCTCGACGTGTGCGAGCGGCACGCTCTCTTCGTCGGCCGCGAGCGCTCCGGCGAGCGTCGAGTTGGTGTCGCCGTAGACCAGCACCCAGTCGGGCTCCTCCTGCGCGAGCGGCGCGGCGATCGCAGAGCGCATCTCCGCGGTGTCGGCGGTGCGCAGATCCAGCGCGTAGCGCGGCTCCTCGAGCGACAGCTCCTCGAAGAACACCTGCGACAACTGCGGGTCGTAGTGCTGGCCCGTGTGCAGCACCACCTCGTCGATCCCCCGCTCCCGCAGGGCCACGGACGTGGGCGCCGCCTTGATGAACTGGGGCCGGTTTCCGACCACGGAGAAGACCTTCATGGCGCGGCTAGACTATTTGCCGCTTCGGGCCGTTAGCTCAGCTGGTAGAGCAGGGGACTCTTAATCCCAAGGTCGTAGGTTCGATCCCTACACGGCCCATCCAGCCGCCCCGAGGAGGTGCGGCTTGCGCGACCGGGACTGCGCGGGCGATCATCCGAACGTGGAGTCGCTCGAGCAATTCGCGCGCTTCCGCCGGGTCGTCCTGGCCGACCCGGTGCTCGAACGCCGACTCCAGGAGATCCCAGACTGGCCGTCCTTCGTCGAGGCCGTGCTCAGCGCCGCGGCCGAGCGCCGCCTCGCGCTGACCGAGTCGGACGTGCTCGCGGCACGCAAGCAGGCGACGCGCTCCTGGCTCGAGCGATGGGTGTGACCACACCCGCCGGCGCGCTCGATGGCTGGGCGCCCATTCGAATTCACGAACGTGAGGTGCCGGTCGTGGAGTGGTGCTGGCTGGACGGCATCCGCTACGACGAGCCGTTCTTCGTCCAGACCGTCGAGCGGGCCTTTCGGACACCGTTCAGCCTTCTCTTCCGCAGGGAGACGCCCCTCGACGAGCTCGGGGGCCTTTCGCCGGGTCTCGAGCCGAACGGCTTCATCTTCCACGGCTCGCGCTGCGGATCGACGCTCGTGTCCCGGATGCTCGCCGCGGTGCCGGGGACGCTCGCGCTCTCGGAGCCGCTCGCCGTCGATCAGGTGCTCCGTGCCAACGCGCCCGACCGCGAACGGATGCGGTGGCTGCAGGCGATCGTCGCCGCGCTCGGCCGGCCGCATCGCGGTGACGAGCGCTCCTACGTCGTGAAATTCGACGCCTGGAATGCGTGCAGCCTCGGACTCGTGCGTCAGGCCTTCCCGGACGTGCCGTGGGTCTTCCTGTTCCGAGACCCACTGCACGTGCTCGTCTCGCAGTTCCGCCAGCGCGGCGCGCACATGGTCCCCGGCGCGCTCGATCCGGCGCTGTTCGGCCTCGACCGGGATGCCATCACTCGCATGCCGCCCGAGGAGTACTGCGCCCGGGTGCTTGCGTCGATCTACCGCGCTGCCCTGGAGCACCGCGATGACAGAGCGCTCTTCGTCGACTACCGCGAGCTGCCTGGTGTCGTCTTCGAGCGCATCCTCGGCGCGTTCGGTTTCGACGGCTACGAGGCGGAGCGCACGCGCATGCTCGAGCTCGCCGGACTGGACGCGAAGAACCCGAATCTCACGTTCTCTCCGGACAGCGAGGTGAAGGAGCGGGAGGCGACGCCGGCCTTGCGCGAGGCGGCAGACCGCTGGGTGCGGCCGCTCTACGAGGACCTGCTCGCGTGCTGAGCTGCGTCCGGCTGCCGCTTCGGTTCGACCCGGCACCGCTCTTGGCCGACGTGGACGCGCTACCCGACCAGGACTGGATCCCGCACTTCAACACGAGCTACTACGAGGGCGACTGGAGCGGTGTCGCACTGCGATCGATCGGCGGGGTGGCGCGACAGATCTATCCCGACCCGAACCCTCAAGGGGAATGGCAGGACACCGAGATCCTCGGCTACTGCCCGGGGCTCGCCGCCGCGGTCGACGCATTCGCTTGCGAGAAGCTGTCGGTGCGTCTGCTCCGGCTCGGGCCGGGTGCAAGCGTCCGCGAACACACCGACTACAACCTCGGCTACGACGACGGCGAGGTTCGCTTCCACGTGCCGGTGCAGACGAACCGGGACGCCGTCTTCGAGCTCCAGGGACGGTCGGTCGAGATGCTGCCGGGCGAGACCTGGTACCTCGACTTCAACCTGCCCCACCGCGTCGCGAACCTCGGCGTCGAGCCACGCGTCCACCTGGTGATCGACTGCGTCGTGAACGACTGGATTACCCGGGCGCTCGCCGCGGGCGAGCCTGGCTGACCGCGCGCTCGAGCCTTACGAAGACGTCGTCGCCGCCGGTCTCGACGAAGCCGAGCCGTGCGCAGAACGCCAGGGACGGGCCGTTTGCGCGGTCGACGGTCAGACGCGCCGGCACGCCTCTCCGGTCCGCTTCGGCAAGGACGCCCCCTACGAGCTGGGTGCCCAAGCCGGCGCGGCGAAACTCGGGGAGCAGGATCATGTCAACGAGCACGCAGGCGTTGGCGAGCCACGCCACCCACAGACGTCCAACGGGCCGCCCGTCGAGCAGGATCAGCTCGTCGGCCGACCGAGGGAAGGCTGTTTCCCACTCGTGCCGCTGCGCGCGGAGTTGGAGGTCGACGAACGCCTTGTGCGACGCTTCGTCCCAGCCGGCGAGGTCGGGACGCGTGGTCGCGTACAGCTCCCGCAGGAACGGCTCGTCGTCGGCGACGGCGGGCCGCCGCTCGAGCATCAGTTCCGCGACGGGTAGATGCCCTCGAGGGCGATGATGTAGTTCAGGGCCAGATAGGGCGACCGGTTGTCGTGCGGCTGGCCGCCGCCGGTGAGCGACGTCGGGTCGAGCGCTGCGCCGTCCGCCTCGTTCGCATACACGCCACCCCGCGCGGGAACGGCGCCGTTCGGGCGGCTCGTCGTCTGCTGCCCGTTCGCGGCTGGCTGGGCGTGGTTGTGCGGCGGCATCTGAGCGGGGGTCAGCGTCACCGACTCCGCCCCTCCGACCTCGCCGAGGGAGTAGCTCGCGAGCCCGGGCCCCTGGCCGGCGCTGAGCGGCGCGCGGCCGCGCAGGTCCGGCAGCGCGAACGTGGTCTGCCCGTTGCCGCCGTAGGTCGTCCCGAGCAGCGAGAAGAGCGCGGTGTTCTGAGCAATCGACAGGATCTGCCCGTTGCAGAAGGCCCAGCCGCGCGGCGCGAAGTTGCCGGCGAAAAGGACAATCGAGGCGAGGAACGGTTCAGACACGGAGGCCTCCTACGTCGCGATCCGGTTGACGACTGCCTCGAGATCGAGGCCCTTGACCCCGCGACCGACCGGGTTGACGAAGAGTTCGAACGAGCCGAGCGCCCGGTGCTCGATGCGGTACGTGCCACCTTTGATGTCGACCTGTCGCCGACCGCGGAAGAGCAGGGAGAACGATTCGCCGGGGCCGCGCAGCATTCGCGCTTCCACCAGCTTCAGCTTCAGCGGCTGTGCGCCGGGGGCGTGGAAACGGAAGTTCGTTCCCACGAGCGGTGAGTAGCTCGAGCGCCGCAGGTAGGCGGGGCCGCCCTTCGGGCTCCTGATCCCGGATGGCACGCTCTCGGCTGACGACCGGCCGGCGAGAGCGGCGCCTGTGCCGCTCGCCCCCACCGCGAGTGCCGCCGCGGCGCCGGCCTTGATCAGTCCGCCGCGCGTGAGTCCGCGAGTCTCGGGAGCCTGTTCCATCTCTAGGTGGTGCCTAGCCTTGCCGACCAGCGGACGTGGCGCAGAAGACCACTGCTGTTTGCCACGCCGACGGCGATCGTGTCGCCGGGCGAGACGGCCACGGTGTGTGCGTTGTCTACGCAGGTGGTCTGCGCTGCCGCAACCGTGCAGGTCACCGACGTCGCGGCGTCGTTCAGGTACACGGTGAAGGCGACGCTCCCCGCGGCGGCGGTGCTCAGACGCGCCCGGAACCCGGCCAGCGTGCCTGTGGCAGGGATCGGCGAGGCGGGTTCGCCCGCCCAGGCGGGCAGGGTTGCCTCACCGCCGGTTCCGATGGAGCC
>Ga0081540_1003928_pt1 | contig 11563 bp, 10 predicted proteins | sample TabmetS2T1R1_FD_71024 | JGI IMG/M metagenome (GOLD analysis project Ga0081540, IMG submission 71024) | Tabebuia heterophylla rhizosphere microbial communities from the University of Puerto Rico - S2T1R1 | ecosystem: Host-associated > Plants > Roots > Rhizosphere ...
GCGCTTTCCGGTCATCGTGATGAGCGCGTTCACCGACGTCGCGTCGACGGCCGCCGCGTATCGGCACGGCGCGTTCGACTATCTGCCCAAGCCCTTTGATCTCGATCAGGCGGTGGCCGCGGCGGAGCGCGCGCTGACGCACGCCCGTCCGCAGCCCGTGCCTCTCCTCGAGCACGCGCCGGCCGATGCCGAGCTGATCGGCCGCAGCCCGGCGATGCGCGAGCTGTTCCGCGCGATCGGCCGCGTCGCCGCGAGCGGGCTCGGCGTGCTGATCACGGGCGAGACCGGCACGGGCAAGGAGCTCGTCGCGCGCGCGTTGCACCGCGAGAGCGCGCGCGCGTCGCGGCCGTTCGTCGCGCTCAACACGGCCGCGATTCCGGCGGAGCTGCTCGAATCGGAATTGTTCGGGCACGAGGTCGGAGCGTTCACCGGCGCCGCACGGCGTCACGCCGGCCGCTTCGAGCAGGCGGCCGGCGGCACGCTGTTCCTCGACGAAATCGGCGACATGCCGTTGCCGCTGCAGACGCGCCTCCTGCGCGTGCTCGCGGCCGGCGAGTTCTATCGCGTCGGCGGACGCGAGCTTCTGCGCGCGGATGCGCGCGTCATCGCAGCGACTCATCAGGATCTGGACGCGAAAGCCGCGCGTGGCGAATTCCGTGCGGATCTCCTGCACCGGCTCGACGTCGTGCGCCTGCATCTGCCGCCGTTGCGCGAGCGGCGCGAGGACATTCCGTTGATGGCCGAGCAGTTTCTCGTGCGCGCCGCCACCGCGTCGGGCGCGTCGGCGAAACGCTTCTCGCCGGCGGCGCTCGGCGCGCTGCGCGACTATCCGTGGCCCGGCAACGTGCGCCAGCTCGAGAATCTCTGCCAGCGCCTCGCGGTGCTTGCGCCGGGACGCGAGATCGGCGTCGGCGATCTGCCGCCCTCGATCATCGAAGACGCAGCGAACGAAGCGCCGGCCGACTGGACGCGAGCGCTTCGCGCCTGGGCCGAGCACGCGCTCGCGAGCGGCGAGACCGGCATCCACGCGACCGCGCACGCGGCGTTCGAGCGCGTGCTGCTCGAAACGGCGATCGCCGCGCAGCACGGCCACCGGCAGAACGCCGCGAAGGCGCTCGGGCTCGGACGGAACACGATCACGCGCAAGCTCGGCAGCTCGCGCACGAAGAAGCGGTGACTCGATGACCGACGCACCCACGGTTCGCGACGCGGCGCGCAGCGACGTGCCCTTCCTTGCCGACTGCAACATCGCGATGGCCTTCGAAAGCGAAGGCAAGCATCTCGACCGCGACGTGCTGACGCGCGGCATCGTCGCGGTGTTCGATCACCCCGAGCGCGGGTTCTACCTCGTCGCGGAGCGCGACGGGAAAGCCGTCGGGAGCCTCCTCATCACGCACGAGTGGAGCGACTGGCGCAACGGCGGGTGGTGGTGGATCCAGAGCGTGTACGTGAGGCCGGAGGCGCGGCGAAGCGGCGTGTTCAGCGCGCTGTATCGCGAGGTCGACGCGCGGGCACGGGCGAGCGAGGGCGTGATCGGGCTTCGTCTTTACGTCGAGAAGGAGAACGCGCGGGCGCAGGCGACGTATGCGGCGCTCGGGATGGAGCCGGCGTATTACAGCCTTTATCAGGCGAGCTATGTGGAGCTCGACAAGGCGCGTTGAGCGCAGGCTGTTCCTTCTCCCGCTGGCGGGAGAAGGTGCCGGAGGCGGATGAGGGCGAGGTGGCAGGGCGGCTCAAGATTGCCCTCACCCCAACCCTCTCCCGCAAGCGGGAGAGGGGAACAGCGCAAGCGGGAGAGGGGAACCGCGCAAGCAGGAGAGAGGGAACTGCGGGCGATTCGAGGTGTCGTTGGGGCTTCCCGCGCCCGACGCGGTAACATCCGCAGCCCGAATTCGGCACGAGGTCCGCTCGCTCGCTCATGCAGGTCACGAACTACAAGGCTTTCTGGGACGACAAGGCGTCGACGACGATCGGCGCGCTGCTCGCTGTCGACGGCAGCGCGAGCGAGGACGTTGCGCGGCTGACCGGCGCGTATACGGCGCGGCAGGTTGCCAGTGCGCTCGAATTCGCGCCGACGGATCGCGTGCTCGAGCTCGGCTGCGGCGTCGGGCGGATCGGATTGCAGCTCGCGCCGAAGGTCGGGCATTGGGAAGGCGCGGACATCTCCGCGAACATGCTCGAGGTCGCGCGCTCGCGGCTCGCCGGGCAGAAGAATGTCGGCTTCACCGAGCTCAGGCGCAGCCGGCTCGACGGGCTCGCCGACGCGAGCTTCGACAAGGCCTACAGCGTCGCCGTGTTCATCCACATGGACAAGGAGGATTTCTTCCTCTACGTCCAGGAGCTCGCGCGCGTGCTGAAACCGGGCGGCGTCTTGTACTTCGACACGTGGAATCTCGCGAGCAAGGTCGGCTGGCGACGCTTCATGCTCGAGGTCGAGCAGCATCGCCGCGCGGATCCGAGCGAGCGCAAGGACGTCGCGCGCAACCAGTTCTCGACGCCGCAGGAAGTGTGCGCGTTTCTCGAGCACGCGGGCTTCGAGCCGCTCGTCGTCATGAGCGATTCGCCGTGGGTGCAAGTCGTCGCGCTGAAGCCCGGCGGCGTCGCCGATGCGGCCGCGCTTCGCGCGAACCTCGAGCGCCGCGTCGGCACGATCGCGTACACGCCGCTCTGGACCGAGCTCTTCGATCGCATGCTAGCCGTCGCGCACGCCGGAGAGCCGCCGCAGAAGATGCTGGATGGCCTCGGCGACGATTCGCTCGGCGAAGAGATCCCGATGTTCCGCACGTGGTTCCTCGATCTCTGGCGCCACAATCAGGCCCACTGGGGCCCGCCGCCCGCGGCATGAGATGAGCCGCAGGGACGCTCCGCCGCAAGAAAACACGCAGCGCGCCGCTCCGAAAGCGCGACGCGCGTCCGCGGCGGGCGGCCGGACGAAGCCCTACAATGGCCGCACGATCCGCGCGGCCGCCTCTGCGCGCGGCGAAATTTCCGCGATAGGTCCAGCGTGAGCGCACTGAGACGAGTCGGCATCATCGGCGGCGTCCGCATTCCGTTCTGCCGCAACAACACCGCGTACGCCGATATCGGCAACTTCGGCATGTCGGTCAAGGTGCTGGGCTCGCTCGTCGAGCGCTTCGGCCTGCACGGGATCGAGCTCGGCGAAGTCGCGATGGGCGCGGTCATCAAGCACGTGTTCGACTGGAATCTCGCGCGCGAGGCGACGCTCTCGTCGGGCCTCGCTCCGACGACGCCGGGCATCACGACCGCGCGCGCGTGCGGCAGCTCGCTCGACAACTCGATCCTCATCGGCAACAAGATCGCGACGGGCCAGATCGAGGCCGGCATCGCAGGCGGCTCGGACACGACGAGCGACGTGCCGATCGTCTACTCGCGCGCGCTGAACCAGCGCGTGCTGGCGGTCAATCGAGCCAAGGATCTCAAGACGAAGATCGAGACCGCGGCGAGGGGCTTCTCGATCGGCGAGCTCAAGCCTTCGTTCCCCGGCGTCGCCGAGCCGCGCACCGGCAAGTCGATGGGCGATCACTGCGAGCTCATGGCGCGCGAATGGAACATCTCGCGCGAGGAGCAGGATCGCCTGGCGCTCGGCAGCCATCAGAAGCTCGCCGCGGCGTATCAGCGTGGGTTCTTCGAAAACCTCATCGTGCCGTTTCGCGGCGTCAGTCACGACAACATCCTGCGGCCCGACACGAGCATGGACAAGCTCGCGGCGCTCAAGCCCGCGTTCGACAAGGCGTCCGGTCACGGGACGCTGACCGCCGGCAATTCGAGCCCGCTCTCGGACGGCGCCGCCGCGGTGCTGCTCGCGAGCGAAGACTGGGCCAAGGAGCGCGGCCTGCCGATCCAGGCGTATCTCACGCATTCGCGCGTCGCCGCGGTCGACTTCACGCACGGCGAGGGCCTGCTGATGGCGCCGACCATCGCCATCCCGCGCATGCTCGACGAGGCGGGCCTGACGCTGCAGGACTTCGATTTCTACGAGATCCACGAGGCGTTCGCCGCGCAGGTGCTCTGCACGCTGCGCGCGTTCGAATCGGCGGAGTACTGCAAGCACCGGCTCGGCCGCGACACGCCGCTCGGCTCGATCGATTCCGCGAAGATCAACGTGAACGGCTCGAGCCTCGCCGCCGGGCATCCGTTCGCGGCGACCGGCGCCCGCCTCGTCGCGACGCTGGCGAAGCTCCTCGAAGACAAGGGCAGCGGCCGCGGGCTCATCTCGATCTGCACGGCCGGCGGCATGGGCGTCGTCGCGATTCTCGAGCGGCCCTGAGCCCGCGCGGCGATGTAGCCGCGCTGTCGTTCGGCGCGGCGCAGCTTGCCTCCACGCCGAATCACCGTACGCTAGGCGTGCGGAAGCGCTCCGGCGGTGCCGAAGACAGGGGAGGATCGATGGAAACCAAGTACGCGCTCGTACTCACCGGCTCGACGCTGCCGGGTCATGCGGCCGATGCGGTCTGGCCTGCGCTCGCGGGTTATTTCCGCATGGAGCCGGCCAAGCTCACCGATCAGGTGCTGGTGCGGGCACCGCTGACGATCAAGGAAAGCGACGATCTCGGCAAGCTGCAGACGCTGCAGGCCGGCGCGGCCGCGGTCGGTGCCGAAGCCGAGATCTGCGCGCCGGACGGGCGGCCGGCGCTGTTCGTGCTGCTCGACGGGACGGCGCGCGGACCGATGCCGCGCGTGCTCGTCGAGGAACGCGTCGAGCATGGGCTCTGGCCCGATCGCCTGATGATCGCCGAGGTCGGCTCGAACCAGTGGCGCCCGTTCCGCGAGCTCTCGCCGGCGGCGCCGGTCATACACGCCGACGAAGTCGCCGAAGAGCCCGATATCGCGATGGCCGCCGCCCGCCCGGCCGGTTATGCGCCGACGTCGGCGGCCGACCACGGGCACAACCTCGCGGGCGTGAGCGCGGTCGGCGAAGTCGCGCCGGTCGGCGCGCTGCCGGACGGTCCGGCGATCCACGCGGGATTCTGGCGCCGCTGCGCGGCGTACGTGATCGACTACTTCATCACGTTCATTGCCTCGTACGCCGCCGGCTTCGTCGCGGGCTTCGCGCTCGCGGCAGGTCAGGGCGCGGAGGGCCTCATGGTGGCGCCGATCGTCGGCGGCCTGCTCGGGCTCGTCATCGGCTGGCTCTACTTCGCGCTGCAGGAAAGCTCGGCCGCGCAGGCGACGCTCGGCAAGCGCGCGCTCGGCATCAAGGTCACCGACGGCAACGGCATGCGCATCGGCTTCGGCCGCGCGACCGGGCGCTTCTTCGGCAAGATCCTGTCGGGCCTGATCTTCGGCATCGGCTTCATCCTCGCCGGCTTCACGGCGCGCAAGCAGGCGCTGCACGACATGCTCGCGAGCACCCTGGTCGTGTTCCGCGAAGTACAGCCGGGGCAGCCGCTGCCGACCGTGCGGCCGCCGATGCCGTGGTACGGCTGGGCGCTCAACATCCTGCTGATCGGCGGCACGGTGGCCGCGATCTTCTCGTTCGTGTTCCTGATGCAGCAGGCGCTCTCGAACCTCGGCCAGGGCGGCTCGGGACTCTGATCCGCAAACGACGAGGCCGCCCGCGGGCGGCCTCGGTGCAGCGCCTCGGCGCGATGCGTCAGCCGCCGAACTTGAACAGCGACGGTTTCCAGCCGCTGGAGCCGCTGTAGCTCGAAAGGCGGCGGCTCTTCATGCGCGAGAGGAGCTCCTGGCGGCGCGCCTCGGCCCACTCGACGCGCTGCGTCTTCAGCGTTCCGGGATCGACGCCGCGCATGCGCGCCTCTTCGTTGCGATACGCGACGAAGTCGTCGTACGCCTCGACCTCGTGCTGCAGCTCGCGCACGACGAGCTCGATCATGATCGCGTCGTCGAGGAAGCCGAGCACCGGCACGTTGTCCGGAATGAGATCCTTCGGATTGGCGAAGTAGGTGAGGCACGCCAGCACGCGCTGGCGGTCCTCGGCCTCCATGCCGAAGCCTTCGTCGTTGACCATCGCGATCATGCTGCCGATCTTCGACAGGCGGTCGGCGATGAAGCCCGGCACCTTGCCGCTGCTGCCGTCCTCGAGCAGCTTGTTCGCAGCGTTGGTGATCTCCTGCGCGCTGAGGTTCTTCGCCTCCTGCTGCGCGGTCTGCATCGCGTCGATGAAATGCTTGAGGTCGGCGTCGCCGAGCTCGATGGTGATGGCGAGCGACATGGGCGCACTCCTGGTAAGCGGCCGAAGAGACTGCCAGCCGGGGGCGGGCGCGTCAATGTGGGAAAAGACGGCAACCGGTAACCGGTAACCGGTAGCCGGAAAGCAGTCCAGCTCCCACGAAAACGGCTCTCCGGCTCACGGCTATCGGCTACCGGCTCCCATCCCTTCAGAGAATCCCAACCAACCCCGCGCCGAACGCCGTCACGATCCGGGTATAGATCGTCTTCATCGGCAGGTCGACCTCGGGGAAATCGCCGACGTCGCGGTAGCAATCGTAGAAGCGCGGATCGGCAGGCGGCAGCGGCGCGCAGCCGGGATCGAGCTCGAAGCTCGACGTGTAGCGGAACGGCCAGAGGTCGAACAGCGGCAGCGCGGTCGAGACGTCGGCGATCGCGTTGTTGATTTGGTCGATCGAATTCGGCTTGCGCACGCGCTTGGCGATGACCCACGCGTTTTGCGGCGCCGCGTTCTGCTGCACGGCCGAGCGCACGCGCAGCGCGACCGTCGCATCGTGGACGATGAAGCCCGACTCGGTGTTGTAGTTGTCCGAGCGCGGATCGAAGTTGTGCGAGCCGATCATGCTGACGCTGCCGTCGATGATCAGCGATTTCGCGTGAAGGCCGATGCGCACGCCGCCGCGCTTGAGCGGCGCGCGTCCGTAGCGCTCGTACTCGCCGGTGTTGCCGCCGCCGGCGAGCGCGGCGTAGTTGCGCACGAACGCGGCGGCGTCGGCCGGAAACGGCTTGAACTCGTGAATCTCGAAGCCGTAGCGCTTCAGATAGCGCTTCTTGTACTTGTGCGACAGCGCGTAGACGTAGAACGCATCCGTCGCCGCGAGCGAGTTCGTCGAGACGATCACCGGCACGCTCGGCTTGCGCTTGTAGAGATCGCGGAAGACCTTGCGCGCGCGATCGCTCAGCACGAGATACGGCGTCTCGAAGACGACTTCGCGCTGTGCGCTCGTCAAGAGCTCGACGATGTGCTCGGTCAGCGCCTGCTGGCTCGCGGCTTCCGGGTGCTCGGGCTTGTCCGGCGAATCGGAAAAGTACTCGACGCGGCCGACGCGCAGCGCCGTGTCGACGAACAGCGCCTTGATCGCGGCCGGATCGAGCGCGCGCGCGCGCAGTGCTTCGAGCCGCGTGCGGTCGATGCTCGCCGGCGGCTCGAGCGCCACCGGGGTTCCGGCGTCGGCGACGATGCGCCGCACGACGTCGTTGAGCCGCGTCAGCGGCACCGCGCGGTGGTGCGTCCAGAACTCGTCGAACGACGCCTGCATCTCGGCGCCGGCGACGGGCCCGAGCACGAGCGCATCGCGGTCGCGATAGTCGAATTCCTGATCCCAGTCGAAATAGCGGTTCTCGATGTTGCGCCCGCCGGCGATGCCGATCTCGCCGTCGACGAGGAACAGCTTGTTGTGCATGCGCTGGTTGAACTGCGAGAAGCAGCAGACGATGCCGGCGGCGAACTCGAGCGGCTGCGTGACGGCCTCGTCGAAGGTCGGGTTGTAGAGACGGAACTCGAGGTTCGCGTGCGTGCCGGCGATGCGCGCCAGCCACTCGACGTTGTCGAGCGAGAAGAGCTGGTCGACGAGCACGCGCACGCGCACGCCGCGCCGCGCCGCGGCGATGAGCTCGTCGAGGATCAGCCAGCCGGCGTCGTCGCCGGCGAAGATGAACGTCTGGATGTCGATGCTCTTTCTCGCCGCGCGGATCAGGTGCACGCGAAGGAGCAGCGAGTCCTCGCCGATTTCGAGCAGGTTGACGTAATGCACCGGCGCGCCCGGCGTGCTCGCGCTCTGCGCCTCATCGACGAGCGCGCGATACGGCGAGTCGATCGCACAGTGATTTTCGGTCGGACAACTGATCTCGACCGGCCGCTCGGCGGCTACGATCGCGTCGGCCTTGCGCGCGAGCTCACGATTGAGCCCGCAGCCGGTGCAGAACAGCGCGAACAGCGCGAGCCCGGCGATGCGCAGACCCGTCGTTGGTCCGCGCGACGAGGACCGCGCGAGGCGCGTCACGGCGTGAGGCGCTCCGCCGAGGGAATCGCGAACACTTCGAAATGGAGATCGACCTTGTCGCTCAGCGCGCCGCGCCGCGAGCGCATGCCGAATGCCGAGCGGCGGATCGATCCCGAGACGATGATCGGGCAGTCGTACGCAGGATGATCGCAGTCGGCGGCTTCGAGATCGAACGTCACCGGCTGGTCGGCGCCGCGGATCGTCAGCGTGCCGGAAAGCTCGCCGCCGCGGCGCAGGCGCTGCAGCGGAAACGACTCGGAGACGAAGCGGATCTCGGGGTGTTCGGCGACGTCGAAGAACTCGGCCGATTTGACCCAGTCCTCGTAGCCCTTGTTGCCCATCTCGACGGCGTTGGCGTCGATGCGCGCGTCGACGACGGCGAAGTTGCGGAAGCGGTCGACGTCGACGATGCCCTGCACCTTGCCGAAGCGGCCGTGCACGCTGACGAGCCACATGACCTTGACGCCGAATGTCGCGTGCGAGCGCGCGCTGTCGAGCGCGACGCGATCGACGACCGGGTCCTGACCGAACGCCGGCATCGCGGCGAGGCATGTCGCGACGAAAAGCGCCGCGGCGAGACACCGCGCCGGATTCAGGCCCTGTCGAACCATCGGCCTGGTCCGGCGGTCAAGGCCACCAGAAATGATGGACGGCGGCCGTGCCGGGATCCATCGCGCTGTCGGCCGGAAGCCCGAGCCAGACCACGCCGGCCGGCGGGATGCCGCGGCCGGAATCGGAGGCGCCTTCGGTCAGGAGCGCGACGAGGTTCTCCAGGCCCGGGTTGTGGCCGACGAGAAGCAACGGGTTCGCGTCGACGTGCTCGTCGAGCACGCGGATCAGCGTCGCCGGCGTCGCTTCGTAGATGCGCGCGTCGCTGCGCAGGTCGGTGTAGCCGATCGCGGCGAGCACGCGCTCGCAGGTCTCGCGTGCGCGCGCCGCGGGCGAGCAGAGCACGCGCGCCGGCGCGGCTGCATGACGCTTCAGCCAGGCGCCGGCGGCATCGGCCTCGGCCTCGCCGCGCAGGCTCAATACGCGCGCGATGTCGTCCTGGCCGGCGGCGGCGGGTTCGGCATGCGCATGGCGCACCAGGATGATCTCGCGCTCGGCCATGGGGCTGTTCCTCGGGTATCGGATGCCCGAATCATGCCGCATTCGCCGCGATCGCGTGAATCGGCGCCGCTTTCCGAATGCCGGAACGAAGCCGGCAGGCAGGCGTCCAGCCCGCCCGCCGGATTCGACGGGGCAACGCTTTTGCGGCGGTCTCAGCCGCCGTTATCGGCCGGCGCCGGCCCGCGGTGGCGCTTGAACGGACGCGCCGCGGCGAACTGATCCTCGCTGATCGAGTCGGCGCCGTTGCTCAGGCGATCGAAGCGCTGCATTTCCTTCGCTTCGAAGTCGGCCTTGCTGACCGCGCCGCTGCCGCTCGTGTCGTAGCGGCGCACGAAGCCTTCGGCGCGCTTCTGCACGCGCTCGGCCGCGATCGGCGAGGTGGCGACTTCGTCGGCGTTGACGTTGCCGTCGCCGTTGGCGTCGAGCTTGGCGAAGCGGCCGTCGACCCAGCTTTGGTATTCGGCGCGCGTGATGACGCCGTCGTGGTCGGTGTCGATCTTGTCGAAGAACTGCTGGCGCCAGTTGCCGTGAGGCGTGGCGTCGGGCGCGGCGCCGGCCGGAGCCGGGGTCGCCGCCGACGCCGCGGCCGCGGCGACGAGGGCGGTCAGGGTGAGGGCAGCGGAAACGATCTTGCGCATGGCGGTTTGCTCGTGAACGGCCACGTCGGCCGCACGAATATGGAACGCGCACGGGGCGAAGCTGCTGACCCTGTGGCTGCAAAGGTCGCGAAAAGGGAGGTTAAGCGTTGGCTGCTGGGGGCTGAATGGGATTCTGCGCGCCGCGTTCGGGGCCTTCCGAAAGTTACTGCTGGCTTGCCCTCACCCTGCCCTCTCCCGCGAGCGGGAGAGGGGAAAGACGATAAGGATCGGGGCGTGCTTCAGCCGACTTTCTTCAGCCAACGCAACAGCTTGCCCCAGTCGTCCTGGTGCGAGCGCACCACTTCGGAGTTGTAGTCGAAGATGCTCTTGCCGAGCTCCGAGGCGAGCACGTAGCCCTGCGTGTCGCGAAGCTCCGCGACGATCGGGAACGGGAAGCGCTTGATGGCGTCGATGGCCTGCTGCGAGGCGTTCGTCCACGGCTTCAGGCGATTGGCGACCAGCGCGACCGGCACCTTGCCGCGCTTGATGCGCGGGAGGTCGGCCAGCTCAGCGAGGAACGGCTCGGCGGCTTCGAGATCGATGGCCGACGGCAGGATCGGCACGATGACGGCATCGACGCTGTCGAGGAACTCCCCGACTTCGCCAGAGCGGATGCCGGCGGCCGAGTCGATGACGACGCGCTCGGCGTCCTCGGGAACGTGCTTCGCCCAGTCGCGGCGCAGGCCCGACAGGCCCAGCACGGCGTTCGGCATCTCGGCGCGCTTCTCGGCCCAGCGCTGGCTGGAGCCCTGGCGGTCCGCGTCGACCAGCACGGTGTTCTTGCCTTCGACGGCGTAATGCGCGGCGAGGTTCGTCGCGATCGTCGTCTTGCCCGCGCCGCCCTTCGAGCTTGCCACCAGGACCTTCAGCATGACGCCTCCCGTCGGTACGCAAAGTGGCAGGCAGATTACACGGCGCGCGCGGGCGGCGGAAGCGCGGTTTTGCGGCGGTCAGCCGGCTCCGGCACGTGCAAACGGCAGCGGTTGCGGGCGCGCGATCCAGCCCGGCGGCGCGTCGGCCGGGAGACCGGCGCGGCGCAGCGCGCGCTGCATGATGTCGTGCTCGTCGCCGAGCGAGCGCCAGTCTTCGCGGTAGGCCGCGATCGCGAGGTGGTCGAACTGCGAGAACCCGGTCGCGCGGCCGGCATTCTCGGCGATCCACGCGAGATCGCGCCGCGCGGCGAGATCGGCGGACGTGACGTAGCCGTCGCCGAGGTTGCGCAACAGCACGAAGCCGAGTGCGCGCGTCGAGAGCGACGTCGCGCGATGGAGCATGAGGCGCGCGGCGTCGGCGCAATCGGCGCCGCGCGGGGTGCCGGCCGATGCCTTGCACGCGTCGACGATCGGCTGATACGACGGCAACGCGGCAGCCGTCGCGCGCGCCAGCGCATCGACGAACGGCGCCGCGTCGGCCTCGGCCGGATTCGCGAACAGCGCGCGCGGCCGCGGATGCTCCTCGTAGACGGCGAGCCACGCGTGCAGCGCGTCGACGACGTGCTCGTCCGAGCGCGCGCTCGCGGCCATGTGGGCGAGCGCGGCGGCGGCGCCGGCCCGGTCGCCCCGCGCCGCCCCCAGCGCGGGCGCCCGCGCCCCCCCGGCGGGG
>Ga0081540_1003929_pt1 | contig 11561 bp, 10 predicted proteins | sample TabmetS2T1R1_FD_71024 | JGI IMG/M metagenome (GOLD analysis project Ga0081540, IMG submission 71024) | Tabebuia heterophylla rhizosphere microbial communities from the University of Puerto Rico - S2T1R1 | ecosystem: Host-associated > Plants > Roots > Rhizosphere ...
TACGGGACGATCTTCATCTCCTCGCTCACTTCGCCGTACTTGCGGCCCATGAAGCGCTTGATCGAGAAGATGGTGTTTTGCGGATTCGTTACCTGCTGGCGCTTCGCGGGCGCCCCGACAAGCCGCTGGCCGTCGTTCGTGAACGCGACGACGGACGGGGTGGTGCGCCCGCCCTCCGCGTTCGGAATGACCGCCGGCTCGCCGGCCTCGATCACGGCCATTGCAGAGTTGGTCGTGCCGAGGTCGATGCCGATCGTCTTTGCCATGCGTTAGGTCTCCCTTCAGCGGACGCACGGGCAAAGCCCGCACGTCCTCTTAAGCGACGTCGCAAGCGACGCCTCGGTTGCTGAGAAAATCTTAGTCAGATGATAGCAAGGTCGGTCGCCGGCCGACGAGGCGCCGCAGGGTCGCCGCGGCGCTCGGCTCGGCGACGACGATGCCGGCGAGGATGACCGCACAACCGCCCCAGCCGAGCCAGCCGAGCCGGTCGCCCGAGAGCCAGTACCCGAAGAGACCGGCGAAGACCGTCTCGAGCGAGAAGACGAGCGCGATCCGCGCGGCGCTCAGCCGCCGCTGGGCCCAGACCTGGATCAGGTACCCGAGCGCACTGGCGAAGACGCCGGTGACGAACAGCGCGCCCCACACCGTCCAACCGCGCGGGACCTCGAGCTCCCCCAGCGCCAGCGCGATCACGAGGAACCCGACGAGGCAGGCCGCCATCTGGACGAGCGTGAGCGCCATGGCGTCGTAGCGGGGTGCGTAGCGTTCCACCATCAAGATCTGCAGCGCCTGCGCGCTCGTCGACGCCAGCACGAGCAGGTTGCCTCCGGGAGAGCCGATGTGGACACCGCTCAGCATCGCGAGGCCGACCACCGCGAGCGTGACGCCGAGCCAGACCTCGAGCCCGACGCGTGACCGGAAGAGCACAAGCCCGAAGAGCGGGGTCAGCACGACGTAGAGGCCGGTGATGAAGCCGGTGCTCGAGACCGTCGTCCGCTCGAGCCCGGCCGTCTGCAGCCCGATCCCGAGGCCGAGCAGCAGTCCGAGCACGCCCCCCGCCGCGAGCCCGGAGCGGCCGAGCGTCCGCACGCGTCCTCCACCCACCAGCGCGAGCGCGCCCGTCGCGATCGCGTATCGCACGGCCAGGAACGCGAACAGCGGGTAGATCTCGACCGCGTCCTTGACCTGGACGAAGGTGACGCCCCAGATAGCCGTGACCGCGATCAGCGCCAGCAGCGGCACGGCGCGAGTCTAGGAGGGCTAGCGGCGGGGGCGCTTGCCGCGGCTGACGACGAGCGCGACCTTCGCGCCGTTGCGCAGCTTCGTCCTCGCCTTCGGCTTCTGGCGGAGGACGCGGCCCTTCCTGATCTGCTTCGAGTACGCCCGCGTGAGCTTGCCCGTGCGGCAATGGTTCCGCTTGAGCGCGGTCTTCGCCTTGGCGAGGGCCTTGCCGACGACCTTCGGCACGACGCAGTGCACCGCCGCCGGCGGCAGGGCCGAGATCGTCAGCTGCCGGGTCGCCGTGCTCGTGTTGCCGACCGCGTCCGCCTGCGTGAGCGTGACCTTGTACCTCCCCGACTTCGAGTACGCGTGCGTCACGGGCGTGCCCGCGCCGCTGCCACCGTCGCCGAACGACCAGACCGGCCCGGGGCCGAGCGCCGACCAGATGTCGAACGGTGAGACCCCGAACGTGAGCTGCTTGCCCACCGTCCCGCTCGACGGGATCGCCAGGCCGTCGAAGGCCGGCCCGGTCGCGTCCAGCCCGGCCGTGCGGACGTGGATGTTCGCGCCGTCGCCTCCGTTCCAGATGCCGACGGCGTTGCCACGTCCGTCGGTGACGACCTCCGCGAAGTACACCGGGCTGTCGCTGGCCGAGATCGGCACCGCGGGGCTCCAGGCGCCGGCCGCCGAGCGGGTGGAGGACTGGACGGCGCCGCCGCGAGTCCACACGGCGACGGCTGTTCCCGCGCCGCTGACGGCCACGTCGGGGTTGCCGGCGTTCACGCCCGCCGCAGAGAGAGGCAGGCCCGGCCCCCAGGCCGACGCCGCCCCGGGACCGCGCGCGGCGGCGTCGATGATCGTGTTCGTGCCATTCGTGGCCGTCCACACGACGACCGCGAGACCGGTCGGTCCGCCGGCGACCTGCGGCGTCTGGACCCAGGCACCGCCTGCGCGTCCGGTCGAGATCGGCAGCGCCAAGCCCCAGGCCGACCCGGTCGGCCGGGCCGCCGCCTCCACCCGGGTCACGTTCGCGGTGCCGACGCGCGACCAGATCGCGACTGCGTCGCCGGCAGCGCTCACCGCGAGATCGCTCTCGTAGGCTCCCGCCGCAGAGATTGGCTGAGGCGATGACCAGGGGCCGGCGGGCGGCCGCGTTACCCGCTGCATCACGCTGCTGGGAATCGAGCCATCCGGCGACTGCGTGAACGTCGCCACCGCATTTCCTCCAGCTGACATACCGATCTCGGCGTAGTACGCCGACTGGCTCGCGTCCGAGATCGTCTGGACGGGAACGAAGGTCCCGGCAGCGGGGCGGAAATAGCCCTCAACGACGTCGCGGCTGCCGTTGTAGACCTCCCACACGACACCGACGTCCCCGCCCGGGCTGACCGCAAGGCGGGGGTGCTTGTTGTACAGCTTCGTGGTCGAGAGCACCAGTGCGAACCGGCCCCAGACTCCGGCGGCAGAGCGCGTGCGCATCGCGATCTGGCGGAAGGGCTTCGGGCCCGTCGTGGTGTTGTAGTACGACCAGACGACGTAGGCCTTGCCGCTCGCGTCGAACGCGACCTGCGGCTCAAGGCAGGACTCGCAGTGGTACTGCGCCTGTTCGGGAGCGGAGATCGGGATCGGCGTGCTCCAGCTCCTGCCGACGGGCCGGTACGAAGCCTCGACTGCGGAACCGCCGGTCTCCTGGCCAATCCAGACTGCAAGCGCGTTGCCAGCCGGATCGACCGCCACCTTCGCATGGATGTCGATCACCGGCGGCGAGAGCGTCTTCGGCCCGAGCCACGTCGGGGCCGCGCTCGCAGCAGCGGGCAGCACGAGCGCCAGAATCGCGACTGCGGCGGCGGCGAACCGTGGCACTTTGCTGGCGGCGACGTGCACGAAAGTCAAGACGGGCAGAGCGCCGCTGTTCTTCCACGGTTCCAGGCCCGGGACGTCGGCTAGGCTGAATCCGTGGAACCGTTGCGGGATTCCTGGGGCCGCGAGATCAAGAGTGTCCGTGTCTCCGTCACGGACAAGTGCAACTTCCGCTGCCGCTATTGCATGCCGGCGGAGGGGCTCGAGTGGCTCCCCCGCGACGAGGTGCTCAGCTTCGAGGAGATCACACGGCTGGTGAGGGTGCTCGCCGCGATGGGCGTCGACGAGGTGCGGCTGACCGGCGGCGAGCCGCTCGTCCGCCGCGACCTGCCCGTCCTCGTCCGGATGCTGGGCGACACGCCCGGGGTGACCGACCTCTCGCTGACGACGAACGGCGTCCTGCTCGACCGACTCACCGAGCCGCTCGTCGAGGCCGGGCTGACGCGGCTGAACGTCTCACTCGACTCGCTCTCGCACGTGCGCTTCGCGGAGATCACGCGCCGCGACGCCCTCGACCGCGTGCTCGCGGGGCTCGAGGAGGCCGAGCGCTACCCGCAGCTGCGGCCGATCAAGGTCAACTGCGTTGCGATGCGCGGGTTCACCGAGGTCGAGGTGCCTGCCCTTGCCGAGCTCGCGCGGCGCAAGCCGTACGTCGTCCGCTTCATCGAGTTCATGCCGCTCGACGCCGACGAGTCCTGGCGCGGCGACGACGTGCTCTCCGGCGGCGAGATTCGGGCGCTGATCGAAGAGCGCTGGCCGCTCGAGGAGATTCCCGCGAAGCCGTCCTCGACCGCGCGCCGCTTCCGCTTCGCCGACGGCGCCGGCGAGATCGGGTTCGTGAACCCCGTCTCGGAGCCGTTCTGCGCGAGCTGCGACCGGATCCGGCTCACGGCCGACGGCCAGCTGCGCACGTGCCTCTTCTCGCGGCGCGAATGGGATCTGAAGACGCCGATGCGCGAGGGCGCCTCGGACGCCGAGCTCGAGCGCCTGCTGCGCTTCGCCGTTCGCCACAAGGAGCTCAAGCACAAGATCAACGATCCTGGATTTGTCCGTGCATCGCGCTCGATGAGCCAAATCGGCGGTTGAGCCCCGGCTCCTCGGAATAGGCCGCGCCGGACAGGTCGTTAAACTTTTCAGGTTCCCGTGAGCGTGCTCGTCTCAGCAGGCCGCCGAGTCTTGCCCCGCGGATGGGGAGACTTCGGGCTCCAGTTGGCCATTTGGTTCGGTTTCCTCGGCGCCTACCAGGTCGCCCGGGGCCTCGCGGACCGCAACCCGCCGAAGGCGTTCGACAACGGCCTGCACGTCATCGGGATCGAGCGCCACACGAACGCCCTGTTCGAGATCACGCTGCAGCGCCTGGTCGACGGTTCGCAGGTGCTCGCCACCGCCGCCTCGTGGACGTACTGGAACTCGGAGTTCACCGTCCTCGGGCTCGCGCTGCTCTGGGTCTACCTGCGGCGCAACGAGGCGTTCGTCAAGTTCCGCAACTCGATCCTGCTCGCGAACGTGATCGGGCTCGTCGGCTACGTGCTGCTGCCAACGGCGCCGCCGAGGATGTTCCCGGACCTGGGCTTCAGCGACACGCTCTCGAACTTCAGCGAGCTCAACCACGGCAGCGGCGTGATCGAGTTCGCAGCGAACCCGTACGCGGCCATGCCGAGCCTGCACGCGGCCGACGCGCTCATAGTCGGGCTCGTGCTCGCCTCGGTCTGCCGCTCGAAGGTGGCGAAGGTGCTCTGGCTGCTCTGGCCGGCGTGGGTGTGGTTCAGCGTGATGGCGACCGGCAACCACTTCTGGCTGGACGTGCTCGGCGGCGTGATCGTGGCGGTGATCGCGCTGTGGGTCGTCTACCGGAACCCGCTTCGCCGCTTCCGCGCCCAGACCGCGTGACCCGCACCGAAACGCTCGCCTGGGTCAAGCGGAGCTACACCGACGGGACGCGCCGGCTCGCGTCGCGGTGGATCGGCGGCCTCGCGCGCACGCGCGTGACCCCGAACGCGCTCACCGCGGCCGGGATCACACTCTGCTTCGTCTCGGCGGTGATCGTCTTCTACGCGCACGAGCGGCCGTGGCTCCTCTACTGGCTCGCGGCGGTCGTCTTCGTCGTGGGCTCGGTGCTCGACATCCTCGACGGCGCGCTCGCGCGGTACGGCGGCAAGGCGACCCCGTTCGGCGCCTTCGTCGACTCGATCTCGGACCGAGTCAGCGAGGGGTTCGTGCTGACCGCCGTCGCGCTCGTCTTCGCGCGGGACGGCAACGACATCGCAGTCGGGTTCACGATCGCAGCAATGGCGGGCTCGTTCCTCGTCTCCTACGCGCGCGCGAAGGCCGAGCTGCTCGGCCTGAAGGGCGACGTCGGCCTCGGCAGCCGTGCCGAGCGCGTGGTCGTGATCACGGCCGGCCTCGTCTTCGCGCCCTGGGGCGGACTGCAGTGGGCGATCTACTTCCTGGCCGTGACCGCCTGGTTCACGGTCCTCCAGCGCGTGTTCTCCGTTCGCTCGCAGCTCCGCCGAAACTGAGCGCTATACTGCTAGCACTTCTGTGCTAGCACCCACCGCCCGCAAGCACGTGCTCGTCCGGATGCCGGGCGAGCTCAAGCGGCTCCTCTCGGAGGAGGTCAAGAGCTCAGGCCGCAGCCTCAACGACGTCGCCGTCGGCCTGCTCGCCTCCCGCTTCGGCGTCTCCTTCGACCCGAGCGGCCGCCCGGGGAAGCCGCCCGGCTCGAGCGGCACGGTGCTCCTGCGCATGCCCGCGGAGCTGAAGGACAAGCTCGCGGCCCGCGCGCGGCAGCGCAGGCGGAACGTCAACGACCTGATCGTCGAGACGCTCACCGAGCGACTCGCAGGAAAGGAACCCATGGCTTCGACCAACGGCAAGGCCTCGCGCTCGGACGACAAGGTCCGCGTCGCGATCATCGGCGTCGGGAACTGCGCCAACTCCCTGCTCCAGGGCGTCGAGTACTACAAGGACGCGCCCGACGACGATTTCGTCCCGGGCCTGATGCACGTGAACCTCGGCGGCTACCACGTCCGCGACATCGAGTTCACGGCTGCGTTCGACGTCACCGCCGACAAGGTCGGCAAGGACATCTCGGACGCGATCTGGGCGCACCCGAACGACACGATCAAATTCGCCGAGGTGCCGAAGAGCGGCGTGAAGGTCTCCCGCGGCATGACCCACGACGGCATCGGCAAGTACCTCGCGGAGGTCGTGACGAAGGCGCCCGGAGAGACCGACGACGTCGTCGGCATCCTCCGCGACACGAAGACCGACGTGGTCGTCAACTACCTCCCGGTCGGCTCGGAGATGGCGACCAAGTGGTACACGGAGCAGATCCTCGAGGCCGGTTGCGCGATGGTGAACTGCATTCCCCAGTTCATCGCGCGCGAGAACTACTGGCAGCGGCGCTTCGAGGAGCGCGGCCTGCCGATCGTCGGCGACGACATCAAGTCCCAGGTCGGCGCGACGATCACGCACCGCGTGCTCACCTCGCTGTTCCGCGAGCGCGGCGTCCACCTCGACCGGACGATGCAGCTGAACGTCGGCGGCAACTCCGACTTCCTGAACATGCTGGAGCGTGACCGCCTCGAGTCGAAGAAGATCTCGAAGACGAACGCGGTCACGTCGATGCTCGACTACGACCTCGGCGACGGGAACGTGCACGTCGGCCCGTCCGACCACGTGCCGTGGCTGACCGACCGTAAGTGGGCGTACATCCGCATGGAGGGCAAGTCCTTCGGCGACGTGCCGCTGAACGTCGAGCTGAAGCTCGAGGTCTGGGACTCGCCGAACTCGGCGGGGATCGTGATCGACGCCGTGCGGATGGCGAAGCTGGCGCTGAACAACGGCGTCGCCGGCGCCCTCGAGGGGCCGTCGAGCTACCTGATGAAGAGCCCGCCGAAGCAGATCGTCGACGACGAGGCGCACGATCTCGTCGAGCAGTTCATCGCCAAGAACGCGCGCAAGCAGGTCAAGCAGCCCGCCGCGGCCTAGGCCGTTTGCAGGTCGGGGCGCCTGTCTCGAGCAGGCGCCCCGGCGCGCCCCGGATACACTCGCCGCGATGGGCCTGCGCGTCTGCCTGGTCACGCCGTTCGCCTGGTCGCGGCCCCACGACGTGAACGAGCACGTGGCGGGAGTCGCCCGCGAGCTGCGCCTGCTCGGACACCACGTCACGGTGCTCGCGCCCTCGACGCGGGCCTCCGACCTGATCGAGGGGCGGCGGGCGCTGCTGGACGGGGACGGCGCCGAGGTGATCGCCCTCGGGCCGGCGCTGCCGGTCTCCCGCCGGAGCCGCATCGGCGTCCCGGTCGGGGTGCGCGCGAACCTCTCGCTTGCCCTCGCGCGCGGGGCCTACGACATCGTCCACGGCTTCGAGCCAGGGCTGCCGAGCCTCTCCTACCTCGCGCTGCGCGACGCGCGAGCTTTCGCGGTCGCGACCTTCCTCTCGCCCGAGCGGCTCGGCTATCCGCCCGGCCGCGCGCAGCGGGAGCGGTTGCTCGGGCGCATCGACGCGCTCGTCGCGACTTCCGAGGACACGGCCCAGGCGGCGGCCGAGCGGCTGTCCGGCGACTACCGCGTCGTCACCCCCGGGGTCGACCTCGAGCTCTTCCAGCCCGCGGACAAGCGGAGCCTGGTCGTGTTGGAGTGGCGGCCGGGCGAGCGGGCGCTGACGCGCGCAGTCGTCCGGGCGCTGAGCGCGCTCCCCGGCTGGGAGCTCGTCTTCCTGCGGACGAAGCCGCTCGCCGGACGCCCGGCGCTGCCCGGCCCTTTGCGCGGGCGCTCGCACGTGCGGACCCTGCGGAGCGGCGAGGCCCGGGCGTCGCTGCTGAACGAGGCGGCGGTCTTCGTCCCGGCCCTCGACGGCCTCGACCGCGTGGCGCTGGAGGCCGCCGCCGCCGGCTGCGCGGTCGTGTCTCCTCCGGGCCTCGCCGAGCAACCGGAGCTCGCGGCGGCCGCGATCCTGCGCCTGGCCGAGGACGACGACTACCGAGCGCGTGAGCAGGCCCGCGCGCGGCAGAGCGTCGACGACCAGAGCTTCGCCGATGCGGCACGCGAGCTCGACGCGCTCTACGCCGACCTGACCTCACGGCGCCGCGACCCCACGGTGGCGACGTTGAGTGACGGCGAGTGGCTCGTCGCCGACCTGCACCTGCACACGAACTGGTCGCACGACTGCCAGATCCCGGTCGAGGAGCTGCTCGACCACGCGGAGGCGGAGGGCCTCGGCGCGATCGCCGTCACCGACCACAATGTCTTCGGCGGCGCCCTCGAGGCCGTCGAGCTGGCACGCGACCGCGACGTGGTCGTGATCCCGGGCGAGGAGGTGAAGACGGCCGACCAGGGCGAGGTGATCGGGCTCTTCCTGTCGAAGGAGATCCCGCGGGGAATGTCGTTCGGCGAGACGGTCGAGGCGATCCGCGCGCAGGGCGGCGTCGTCTACGTCCCGCACCCGTTCGACCGCCTGCACGCGATCCCGGGGCCGGTGACGCTGCACCGCCACCTGGCCGAGATCGACGTGCTCGAGGTCTACAACGCGCGGCTGCTCTTCGAGGCCTACAACGACGAGGCGCTGCGCTTCGCGCGCAAGTACGACCTGACGATGGGCGCGGGTTCCGACGCGCACGTGCTCCAGGGCGTCGGCACCGGCGCGATGCGCATGCGGGCCTTCGACGGCGCCGAGGAGTTCCTCGCCAGCCTCCGCACCGCCCACGTCCTCCGGCGGCCACGCTCGCTCCTCTACCTGCAGTCGCTGAAGTGGGCGGCGCAGGCCAAGGAACGCGTGCGGTAGCGCAGAAGGACCATCGGCCCAGTGCCTGCTGTGACGGACGAGATCTTCGAGAAGTACTTGCAGAAGGCGATCGCCGAGACGAACGAGCTCGGCGACGAGATCGCGCGCGCGGCCGGCGAGGCGCAGGTTCCGGTGCTCGGGTCGGGCCACCCGCTCGCGGACGTCTTCCTGCTCAAGCACGACCCCAAGCAGGCCGAGGTGCAGGAGGGGGTCGCGTTCTACGGCCGCGCGGGCCAGGCGCTGCTGAAGTCGCTCCAGCGGCTGCACGTCGACCCGCTCGCGGTGTACGGGACGAACTGCCTCAAGTTCGCGGGCGGCGACGAGGAGGAGGCTCGGCCGTGGCTGACGCGCGAGCTGCACATCGTCCAGCCGAAGCTGATCGTCGTGATGGGCGAGCCGGCGCTGGAGTTCCTCAACTCGCTCGAGTTCCCGCTCGCCGACCCGCTCGAGGTCGAGCCCGGTGAGCTGCAGCGGTTCACGCCGACGATCCAGGCGCTCTACGTGCCCGACATCGACGAGTCGCTCGACGAGGCGCCGGCGAAGACGCGCTTCTGGAACGCGTTCAAGGCGCTGGGGCCCTGGTGGGCCGAGCTGCCGCCGTACTGACCTCGCCGCGGGCGCTCGGGTTTGTCGCGCTCGCCGTCGTCGTCGGCGTCTACTACTCCACCCACCAGTGGTGGTTCGAGCTCTCGCTCTGGCCGGCGCTCGCCTTCATCTGCCTGCTCGTGATCCCGGCGGTGTTCGGGCTCGTGTGGCTCGCGCTGCCGCTCTGGCGAGCGCCGCTGCGCCAGCTGGTCGTGCTCGCGGTCGCGTGCGGCGCGGCGGCGGTCCTGCTGCAGTGGGCCGGCGCCGGGATCCTGGCGAACTTCGGGAAGCTCGCGGCGATGACGTTCGCCGGGTGGTGCTTCCTGCGCTTCTTCGAGGAGCTGAGCTGGGTCGTGCTCGTCGCCGGCATCGTGCCGTGGGTGGACGCGTACTCGGTCTGGCGCGGCCCGACGAACGCGATCACGCACAGGCACGAGCACGTGTTCTTCTCGCTCTCGTTCGAGTTTCCGGTGCCGGGCTCGGACGCCGGCGCTCGGCTCGGCCTCCCCGACCTGCTCTTCTTCGCGCTCTACCTCGGCGCGGCGGCCCGCTGGAATCTCCGCGTCGGCTGGACCTGGGTCTGCCTGACCGCCTCGCTCGGCGGCACGCTGGCCCTCGCGACCTGGCCGGCGCTCGACGTCTCCGGCCTCCCCGCGCTCCCGCTGCTCTCGGTCGGCTTCCTGCTGCCGAACGCCGACCTGCTGTGGCGCGCGGTCAGGGATCGACGCGCCAAAGATCCCCGTCGAAGTCCGACGTGATCCAGGCGGAGCCGGCGGCCTCGGCGACCGCCAGCGGGCTCGTGCCGACGCGAATCGTCCGCGAGACCGCGTTCGTGGCCGGGTCGACGACGGAGACGGTGGCGTCGTCGATGTTCGGCACCCAGAGCCTGCCGCCGACCCACGCGCTCGCGAGCGGGTTGGCGCCCACGCTCACCACGGCTTCGATCGCGAGCGAGACCGGGTCGACCCGGTAGATCTTCCCGATCTCGCTCGAGACCCAGAGGGCATCGGCCGACGCGGTGATCCAGTCGGCCTTCGGGAGGGAGATGCGGCGCTCGACGCGGTTGCGGAGTGGGTCGATGCGGATCAGCCGGCCGCGGCCGTAGTCGGCCACCCACACCTTGCGGAACGCGACCGTGATCCCGTTCGGCTGGCCGCCGACGCGGATCGTCTTGACCACTTTGTTGCGCTTCGGGCCGATGCGGCTCACCGTCCCGGAGCCTTCGTTCGAAACCCACACCGAGCCGCCGCCGAAGGCGAGGGCGTACGGCGAGGCGCCGACGCGGATCCGCGCCTGCCGCCGCCTGGTCGAAGCCTTGAGTCGTGTCACGCGGCTCCCGTCGCGCGAGCCGACCCAGACGCTGCCGGCGCCGAAGGCAAGGCCGAACGGGCGGTCGGCCACTGCGGCTCGCCAGACGACCCGGCGGGCCACCGGGTCCACACGGATCACGCGGTTGTCGGTGCGGTCGGTGACCCACAGCGCTCCGCCGCCGTAGCGGACGAACGACGCCGAGATGCCGACGTGCACCTTCGAGGGCGGTCCCGAGGCACCGGCAGCAGCGCCCCAGCCGAGAGCCAGCACCACCAGCACGCCCACCGCTCGTCGCAGTAGAGTTACCACAATCTTGAACTACATTACCACAAGGTTGCGGTAATTCCAGACGTCGGTCCGGACACCATCCTGCTCGACCTCTTCCGGACGAACCAGGTTCGCGAGCGGCTGATCGAGTCGGCGCTCGAGGGCATCGACCTCCCGCCCGAGGACTACCCCTTCTACGTCCTGATCGGCGCCGAGGGCCCGTGGACGCCGACCGCGCTGGCCGGCCGGATGGAGATGCCGCTCTCCACCGTCCTCTTCCGCGTCGGCCGGCTCGAGAAGCGGGGGCACGCGGAGCGGCTCCCGAACCCCGACGACCGGCGCTCGTACCTCGTGCGGCTCACAGCGTCCGGGACGAAGCTGCTCGGCGAGGCGCGGCCGCGGTTCCGCGCCTACGCCGAAGCGGTCGAGAAGCGGCTGGGCGCCGAGCGGAGCGGCTCGCTGCGCGGGGACCTCGGCGCGCTGCGGGGGGGGATCGGGGGGGGGCGCAGCGCCGGGTGGGGGGGGCGCC
>Ga0081540_1003930_pt1 | contig 11560 bp, 11 predicted proteins | sample TabmetS2T1R1_FD_71024 | JGI IMG/M metagenome (GOLD analysis project Ga0081540, IMG submission 71024) | Tabebuia heterophylla rhizosphere microbial communities from the University of Puerto Rico - S2T1R1 | ecosystem: Host-associated > Plants > Roots > Rhizosphere ...
GCTGATCCTGCGAGGGCAGCATGTCCGACCGCTCCGCCCAGCCGTTGTCGAACTCCAGCGTCTCGGAGTAGGCGGAGCAGGCGATCGATCCGTCACGATTCACCAGGCGGATGTCCTTGACCCCGGGGCGCCGGTAGACCTGAAAGCGAACGGCCTGCAGCGATGCCGGATCGCAGCCCAGCGAGCCCCGCTTGGCGAGCTCAAGCAAGGTTGTTGCACCGAAGTCGACCGCGGCTTCGGACCGTCGAAGCGCGACGTCGGTCAATTCCTGGAGCTGCCTTGCCTGCTGCCGCGCGATGACGGCTTCGGCGGCAAAATGTCCTCCCATCACGAAAGCGACGATGCTTGCCGTGACCATCGTGATCTGAAGGACGCTGGGAAGCTGCAATTTCATAAAGCTCCACCCCGTTCCAAAGGGCATTCCAGCCTAGGCGGGAGCCGCTAAAACTATGTTTACGGGACGGATTTCGTTGCGACTGCAATTTAACTGTTGGCCAACGTCCGATTGAACCGGTCGGGTCCGGATCGCGATCGGCTCGCACCTTTTCTCTGCAATCTGCCCGTGTATTCGCCGAACTGCCGAAAGTGTGGGCGGCCGGCGGTAGCATTTGCCTGAACTTTACCAATCACGGGTAGTTTCGCGGGAATTTGAGCACGGCCGATTCAGGATTCCTTAACCAATGAAATTCCCGCACATACGAAGCATGACCGGCCGCGTCCATCTCGGCCTGCGCGGACAGATACTGCTTCTCGGTGTTGCCGGCACCGTTGTCGTCGGCGCCATCTACTTCATTGGCGTGTTGTTCGAACAACGCAGCCGTGAGGTGGCCGATCGCTTCTCAAGGCTGGAATCGCTGACGGCCCGGGTTTCCGAAGGCCTGTTGCAGGGCCGCGAGATCGCAACGGGATTCCTGCAGAAGCCGAACGACAAGAAGGTCGCCGCGCATGAGGAGACGGTGAAGGCCGCGGCCGGACATCTGTCCGCCATCGAGGAGATCGCGGGCCAGTTGCCGGAAGGCGATCCGCTGCGGCAGGCGCAGACCTTTCGCGCCGTGATCGCAAGCTACAACACGCGCTTCTCCAACGTCGTGTCGGCGCAGAAGGTCGTCGGCTTCAACGAGAATGATGGCCTGCAGGGCAAGCTGCGCGCCGCCGTGCATTCGATCGAATCGAAGCTGAAGACCTTCGACCAGCCCCGCCTGTCCGTCCTGATGCTGATGATGCGCCGCCACGAGAAGGATTTCATGCTGCGCGGCGACGAGAAGTACGGCGATGAGCTGCGCAAGCGCGCCGACGAATTCACCGCCGAGCTGAAGAAGGTCGATCTTCCCGACGATGCAAAGGCCGATATCCTCAAGCTGCTCGATACCTACAAGAGCTCCTTCCTCGCCTACATGGTCGGACAGGGCACCCTGCTGGAAGAGGCGGAGGATCTCGCCCAGATCTACGACCGGCTGCGGCCGAACCTCGAAAAGGTGCGGCGCGCCGCCGACCAGCGCCTTGAATCCGTCAAGGCTGACCTGGCGATTGTCGAGAATTACATCATCTGGTCGGTTTGCATCACCGTCGCTCTCATGATCGCGGTCGCGCTGCTGTTCGGCCGGTATCTGACCGCGCCGCTGGTCAAGATGGTGCGCGCGATGGAGCAGCTTGCCCAGGGCAATCTCGACGTCGCCGTGGAGCGGGTTTCACGCCGCGACGAGATCGGCAAGATCTCCGACGCGCTGCAGGTGTTTCAGGGTAAGCTTGCCGAGAACCGCCGTCTGGCCGCCGATCAGGAACATGCCAAGCGCGAGTCCGAAGCCGAGCGCAAGGACGCCATGATGCAGATCGCGGACGGCTTCGAGCGAACGGTCGGCGAGATCGTCGGCACCGTGTCGGCGGCCTCGGTCCAGATCGAGCAGGCCGCCGACGGCCTGCAGAGGACGGCGGACGCCACCAACGCGCTGTCGGCGACGGTGGCGGCGGCTTCCGAACAATCCTCGGCCAACGTGCAGTCCGCGGCGGCAGCGTGCGAGCAACTGGTGTCATCAGTTACGGAAATCAGCCGGCAGGCCGGCGAGTCCCAGCGGGTGGCCACTTCCGCCGTTGCGCAAGCCGGCCAGACCAATGCGCAGATCGCCGAGCTGTCGCAATCGGCCGATCGCATCGGCGAGATCATCAAGATGATCTCGGGCGTTGCCGCGCAGACCAACCTGCTGGCGCTCAACGCAACCATCGAGGCGGCACGCGCCGGCGAAGCCGGCAAGGGCTTTGCGGTCGTCGCCAGCGAGGTGAAGGCGCTCGCCGGACAGACCGCCAAGGCGACCGAGGAAATCAGCAGGCAGGTCGTCCAGATCCAGTCGGCCACCCAGCACTCGGTCGATGCGATCAAGGGAATCGTCGGCACAATCGAGTCCATCGCCGGGATGGCTGCCGCCATTGTCGATTCGGTGGAGCAGCAGGGCGCGGCCACGCAGGAGATCGCCCGCAGCGTGCAGCAGGCGGCGCAGGGCGCCACCCAGGTTTCCGGCAACATCGGGGAAGTCAGCCGCGGCGCATCCGACACGGGAGCGGCCGCCGGCCAGGTCCACAGCTCCGCGGAGGCGCTGCTGTCGGAGAGCAATCGCCTCGCCGACGAGGTCAGGCAATTCCTCGCCACGGTGCGCGCGGCCTGATCGATCGTCGCAGCGCGACGCCGGCGTCGGCTCGTTGCGGGTAAATACGTGCATAACTCCGTTCTCGTTGAGGTTGCGGCCGAATCAGCATTACAGTGTGTGCAGCACCTTGATCTTCCTGCCGAGCGAAATGACCGAACGGGAAATCCAGCAAAACATCGCCTCCTTGCAAAGGTGGCTGGCGGACGCATGGCGTCGCCTCGGCGATCCCGCCATGACGACGTTCGAAAAGCGCGAGCTGCGGAATCAGATGAAGCAGGCCGACGCCGCATTGCGGCAGTGCCTTGCGCTGTCATCCGAGCTGAGGTCCGCCCGGAATCCGCCCGCAAGCGTGGCTGGCCGCACAATTGCAAAGCCCGATCTGCGGTTCCTTGCCTGAGGGCCGCCGCTCCAGCCAAATATGACATTTCGCCCGGCTGGCGAGGGCGCGTCCGCTCTGGTATGAGGCAGCTTCGCGGTCCCGTAGCTCAGCTGGATAGAGCGGCGGTTTCCTAAACCGTAGGTCGCATGTTCGAGTCATGCCGGGATCGCCATTGTCCGCATCGCCATTGTGGCAGCGGGCTCCCCGCCATCCAATTCCGCTATGGCTGATTGACGCGAATGCGATGGGCAAGGCGCCCCTGATCGTGCCATCCTGACGCTTGAGAAGAGCGCGGACGGAACGCGCCCAAATTTAAAGGGGGGATCGATCAGATGAGTGTCACGATTGCGATGACGGCGGCGGCAAAGCCCGACGCCAAGTTGATCGAGGCTTTCAGGGACGCGCCGACGTCGATCATTTCAGACAATCTGGCGCGGCTGGCCGGCTGCGTCGGGTTAAGGCCGTTCCATCGCTCCGGCCGGCTGGTCGGCACGGCGTTCACGATCAAGACCCGTCCGGGCGACAATCTTGCCATTCACCGCGCGCTTGAAATGGTCGGGCCGGGCGACGTGATCGTGGTCGACGGGGGCGGCGACGAGTCGCGTGCGCTGGTCGGCGAGATCATGAAGAACATCGCGCAGTGGCGCGGTGCCGAGGGCTACGTCATCGACGGCGCGATCCGCGATGTGGCATCGTTTGCGGCCGGCGACTTCCCCTGCTTCGCGCGCTCGGTCATCCACCGCGGTCCCTACAAAAGCGGCCCGGGCGAGATCAACGTGCCGGTCTCGATCGGCGGCGCCGTGATATCGCCCGGCGACATCGTGGTTGGCGACGAGGACGGCGTAGTGTCGTTCTCGCAAGCCGCCGCGCCCGCGCTGCTCGAGGCGGTCAGGGCGCAGATCGCGCGCGAGGAGGCGACGCTGGTTTCGATCCGCGAGGGCCGTTACCAGGGCAGCTACGGCAAAAGCTGATCGGCAGCAACGAACACAAGGACAAGCGATGAGCCAGCGCGACGAATTCCACAATCTTGAAAATCCCGTCGACGGCCTGCTGCGCGAGCTCGCGAGCGGCGTGTCGACCCGCATCTTCTCCGGCGAGCATGCGATGCTTTCGGTGGTGACACTGGCGCCGCATGCGCAGGGCACCTTGCACCACCATCCCGAGGAGCAATGGGGCGTGCTGCTGGAAGGCTCGGCGATCCGTGTCCAGGGCGACGAAGAGATCGAGGTGAAGAAGGGCGATTTCTGGCGCACGCCGGGAAATGTGCCGCACACGATGCGGGCTGGACCGCAAGGGGCCCGCGTGCTTGACATCTTCAGCCCGCCACGGCCGGAGTACAAGAAGCCGGGTTCGGGCTTTGGGACAAGCTAACGCCGCAAGACAATAAAAAGCGCGGCGGTATCGGGAGGAGACACAGCGATGAAGTTGACAAGACGCGACGTGCTCGCGGGCACGGCGGCGCTGGCAGTTGCGCCGACATGTGCACCGGTTTGGGCGCAATCCAGTACCATCACGCTGGTGGTGCCGTTCCCGCCGGGCGGATCGACCGACGCGCTGGCGCGGCAACTGCAGGCGCCACTGCAAACGAAGCTGGGCCGCGTCGTGATCGTCGAGAACAAGTCGGGCGCTGCGGGCTCGCTCGGCGCGGCGCAGGTCGCAAAGAGCCCGCCTGATGGTACTTCGTGGCTGGTGACGTTCGATTCCCATGCGGTGATTCCGACGATTCTCGACAAGCCGCCGCTCGACGTCGAGCGCGACCTCGTGCCAGTGCTTCTGGTCGGCACCGCGCCTTACGTGATCGCGGCCAATGCCGATTTGCCCTACAAGAATTTTGCCGACGTCATCGCCGCGGCGAAAGCAAAGCCCGGCTCGGTGAAATATGCCTCCGTCGGCATCGGCACGCTCGGCCATCTCGCCATGACACTGCTCGGCAGCAAGGCCGGCGTCGATATGCAGCACGTGCCTTATCGCGGCGGCGGGCCTGCCATGAACGACGTGCTCGGCGGCCATGTCGATCTCATCGCGGGCTCGGCGGCGCTGATCACGCCACAACTCGAGGGCGGCAAGCTGCGCCCGATCCTGCAGCTCGGCCGCGAGCGGCTGCCGGCGCTGAAGGATACGCAGACCGCGATCGAGGCGGGCTTTCCCGATTTCGAGACGCTGGCCTGGTGGGGCGTCTTTGCGCCCAAGGGCACGCCGGCCGATGTCACCGCCAAGATGGCGAAGGACATCCGCGAGATCCTCAGCGAGCCGGCCAACTCCACCAAGCTGCGCGAAACCCAGATGATGACGCTGATCCTCGCCGATGGCGCCGAGTTCAACGCCTTCTTCACAAAGCAGCTCAATTTCTGGGGCAAGGTCGTTCGCGACAACAATATCAGGGCGTAGGCGGATGGCCGCCTTGCCATCGCGGATGGTGCGATGACTTCGGCGCAGGAATTGAAGATCAATGTTGGCAGCGCCGGGCATGTCTCGGCACTGCTGACGCGTCCGAAAGATGCGCGGGCCTGCTATGTGTTCGCCCATGGCGCGGGTGCCGGCATGCGTCATGCCGCGATGGAGGCGATCGCAACGGGTCTCGCCGAGAGCGGCATCGCGACGCTGCGCTATCAATTTCCCTACATGGAGAAGGGCAGCAAGCGGCCCGATCCGCCGGCGCTGGCGCAAGCTACTGTGCGCGCGGCAGTTATGGAGGCTGCGAAGGCCTGCGCGGGGCTGCCGTTGATCGCCGGCGGCAAATCCTTTGGCGGGCGGATGACCTCGCAGGCGCAGGCCAAGGCGCCGCTCGATGGCGTGAAGGGGCTCGCCTTTTTCGGCTTCCCCTTGCATCCCGCGGGAAAGCCTTCGGCTGATCGGGCGGAGCATCTCGCCGACGTAAAGATACCGATGCTGTTCCTGCAGGGCACGCGGGATACGCTGGCGGAATTGAGCCTGCTCAAGCCGGTGGTGAAGGATCTCGGCAACCGGGCCACGCTGCATCTCGCCGAGGCCGCCGATCATTCGTTCCACGTGCTGAAGAGCTCGGGGCGCAACGACCGCGAGGTGCTGAAGGAGATTCTCGACGCGTTTGCGGCCTGGGTGGATGTGATCCTTCGCTGACCTCTCCACTGTCGTCCCGGCGAAAGCCGGGACCCATAACCACAGGGTTGCGTTGTTAGAGCGAGCTGGAGCCACAGCCTTCGCAAAACTTCGTCCTGTGGTTATGGGTCCCGGATCGCGCTCGCTGGTCGCTCGCTTGTCCGGGACGACAGGGTGCCTCATTGCGCATCCTGTATTCGTGGCTACGATGCGCGCATGACAAAAATCCTGATCGTCAATCCCAACACCACCGCATCCATGACCGCGACCATCGCCGAGGCCGCGCGCGCGGTGGCGGCGGCCGGCACGGAAATTATCGCAGTCACTTCCGCCATGGGCCCGGCCTCGATCGAAGGCTTCTATGACGAAGCCTTTGCCATCCCCGGTCTGATCCAGGCGTTGCAAGACACGGACGCCGATGCAGCGATCATCGCCTGTTTCGATGATACCGGCCTCGATGCAGCACGGTCGGCTGCGCGTTATCCCGTGGTCGGCATTTGCGAGGCGGCGCTGGTCACCGCGGGTCAGATCGCAAAACGCATCGGTGTCGTCACCACGCTGCCGCGCTCGATCGTGCCGCTGGAAGAACTGGTGCGGCGCTACGGCTTTGCCGAGCGTGCGGCGGTAACGGCTTGCAACGTGCCGGTGCTCGACCTGGAGAAGCCGGCCTCCGGTGCGCACGAGAAGCTGGAGGCGGAAATCCTGCGGGCGCTGGACAAGGGCGCAGACGCCATCGTGCTGGGCTGCGCCGGCATGGCTGATCTGGCGCAGGCGCTGTCGACAAAGTTCGAAGTGCCCGTCGTCGATGGTGTTGCGGCCGCGGTGAAGCAGGCCGAGGCGCTGGCGGTGCTGAAGCTCACGACGTCGCGGCGCGGTGCTTATGCACCGCCGGGTGTGAAGGCCTATTCGGGAATACTTGCCCCGTTCGCACCGCGCTCAGGCTGAGCGCGGGCCGTAGATCTTGTCGCGCAGGCGGCGCATGCCTGACAGCCAGCGGCCGCGGTCGGCGGCCTTGCGCACCATGTATTCCTGGACCTGCGGGTGGGACAAAATCAAAAAGCGCTCTTCCTCCATCGCCTCCAGCACCATGCGCGCGACTTCCGGCGGCTGCAGCACGCCGTCGACCCGCGCCGCACTTGGGCCCGGTGTGGTCATGCCTGTCTGCACCGACTGCGGACACAGCACGGAGACGCGGATGCCGCGGTCGCCATACTGGATGGCAAGATGCTCGGCGAGCGCGATCGCCGCGTTCTTGGTCACGCCATAGGGCATCGAATTGAGCGAGGCGAGCAGGCCCGCGGCCGAGGCGGTGTTGAGCAGATAGCCCGAGCCGCGCGCCAGCATGCCGGGCAGCAGCGCCCGCGCGGCGAATACGTGACTCATGACATGCACGCGCCAGCTCACATCCCAGTCGGCATCCGAGGCCGTTTCCTGTCCCTTGCGCGACAGCCCGGCATTGGAAAAGAACACATCGACCGGGCCGTATTTGGCCTCGGCCGCCGCGATCAGTGCCTTGATGTCTTCCTCCAGGCCAACATCGGCGGTGACCGCGAGGCCGTCGATGTCGCCGGCGACCGCAGCGAGCCGCTCGCGCGAAGTTTTTAGGTCCGCGACCACGACGCCGCGCGCGCCGGCTTCAGCATAGGCGCGCGCCACAGCTTCGCCGATGCCGCTCGCGCCGCCGGTGACGACGCAGACCTTGCCCTTGACTTGCATGCTCACTCCCTCGCGTTTCTTCTCATGTCACGGCGCATACAGCCCCTTGTCTCGTGCGCGCTGGATGGCGAGCGCGCCCATCAAATCCATCATCGGCGTCGCAAGTCCGGCCTGGCGCGCAAACGCTGCCGGCGCGCGCACCAGCGCATCGATCTCCATGGCGCGGCCGAGTTCGTAGTCCTGCAGGATCGACGGCTTGTGGTTGGGCGCCGGCCCGGTGCGAGTGACGCGCTTGACATCGGGATAGCAGCTCTGCGCGATGCTGTTGGCTTCATCCAGCAGGTGCGGAATGACGTCCTGCAGCGCCGGCTCGTCGCGCACGGCGCGGGCGGTCTGGCCCGTCAGGAGGCACATCACCGACATCGACATGTTGGTGAGCAGCTTTGACCAGATCGTCTCCCTGATCTGCGCCACGGCAGCGGAAGCGAACTGCGCCGCTTCCAGCACCGAGCGCAGCCGCGCGATGCGCTCGCCTTCGTGGTCGTCGCATTCGCCGACCAGCAGCATGTTGCGCTCGGGCGTCAGGTTTTCCACCACCCCCGGCGCAATCACCTCGTTCGACGAAAAGATCACGCCGCCGACGATGCGCTCTTTGGGGATCGCCGCGCGCAACGCGCCGAAGGGGTCGAGGAAGGAAAGGTCGGGCGTGGCGGGATGATCCGCGGGCAGGCCGATATCGTACCACCAGGGAATGCCGTTCTGTGCAAAGACCACGGCGGTGTCTTCCATCAGCAGCGGTTTTGCGCCGGTCGCCAGCGCCGCAACGCCGGTTGCCTTCAGCGTGCTGATGACAAAATCCTGCGGCCCGAGATCGGCCGGGTTGTCAGAGGCTTTGACATCCGCCCTGAATTCATCGCTGCCTACGCGCAGCGTCAGGCCGCTCTTCTGCACGGCGGCCAGATGCGGCCCACGCATTACGCAGGAAACCTCGTTGCCGGCGCGCGCCAGCCGCACCGCCAGATGGCTGCCGACGGCGCCCGCGCCGAAAATACAGATGCGCATGTAAAGTCCCGTTCACGGATGGAGCGCCAGTTTCCACATCTCTGCGCGGGAGTGCAACACCGTCATGCTGTCAGCGCGACCCGCATCGGCAGAAAGGGATGGATCGCGCGGCGCCCCCTACGCCATAGTGCCGCGCAACAATTGAGCAAGCGGAGGAACGTCCATGTCGGCCAGCCCAGTCCTGTGGAATCTTGATGAGCGCGGGGTCGCCACCGTCACGCTCAACCGGCCGGAGGTCAACAACGCCTATGACGGCGCGCTGATCCAGGGCGTGCTCGCGGCGATGGACGATCTCGGAGGCAAGCCGCTGCGTGTCGTGGTTCTGAAGGGCAATGGCCGGCATTTCCAGGCCGGCGCTGACTTAAGGTGGATCAACAGCGTGCGGCCGCAATCGCCTGCCGAGAACGAGGCCGCCTCGCGGGCGACCTTCGAGGCAGTGCAGCGGCTCAACACGCTGCCGGTGCCGACGGTGGCGCTGGTGCAGGGCGGTTGCTTCGGCGGTGGCACCGGCGTCATTTCGGCCTGCGACATCGTGATTGCCGCCGACAACGCGATGTTCTCGATCACGGAGGTGCGCTGGGGGCTGACGGCGGCGATCATCATCCCGCAGCTTTGCGACGCCATCGGCGTGCGCCAGGTGCGCCGCTATGCGCTGACCGGCGAACGCTTTGGCGCGGAAGAGGCGCGCCGCATCGGCCTTGTGCACGAGGTGGTCAAGCTGGCCGAGCTCGACAGCGCCGGCGACAAGGTGGTCGAGCAACTGCTCGCCAACGCGCCGGATGCGCTGGCGGAAACCAAGCGGCTGGCCATGGAAAGCTCGTTCGGCGGCATGGCGGTCGATGATGCGGCCTATGCGCGTCTCGTGCGCCTGCACTCCGCCAAGCGCCAGACGGCGGAAGCCGCCGAGGGCCTTGCTTCCTTTGCCGAGAAGCGCGCGGGGCGATGGAGCGCAAAGGCTTAAGGATCAGCAGCCGCGGCAGATCCCGCGCATGCTGCGGTAGACTTCCGCATCTTCCCGCCGCATCAGCTGCATGGTTTCGAAATCGCTGGTCGTCGCCGCCGGTTGTGCCGGCTTCCGCTTGGCGGCCAGCTCCGCCTCCTGCTTGGCATAACACGCTTCCCGCTCGGCCTTGGCCTGGATGAAGCGGCAATTCTGCTCGATCGCCGCCGCGGGCGCGGCGCCGACAATGAGGGCGAGCGAAATTGCGAGAGCCAGCTTCATCATGCCATTGTCCGTTTTCCCGGCGACAGGAGCAATACGGGATGTTTCCCGGCATCAATTGTTTTGCTAGCTCTGTGTCTTCCCAACAATCCGGAACCCAAGCTTGTCATCAAAGACGATCCAGGAACCCGCGCGGCAAGTGCCCGTCTACGGCGAATATGAAGTCGCTGTGCTCGGCGGTGGCCCTGCGGGCATTGCTGCCGCGGTCGCAGCCGCTCGCGCTGGGCGGCGCACGCTGCTGATCGAGCGGTACGGCTTTCTCGGCGGCATGGGGACGGCGGCGGGTGTCACCAATTTCTGCGGGCTGCACGCCAATGTGCACGGCGAGATGCATCGCGTGGTGCAGGGGATCGCGTCGGACTTGCTTGACCGTATCGACCGGCTCGGCGGGCTGAACGCGCCGCATCTGATCCTCGGCAAGATTTTTGCGCAGGCCTATGACACCGCGGCCTACAAGATCGCGGCCGATGATCTGTTGGCCGCACACAAGGTCGATATCCTCTTTCACGCGCTCGGCGCCGGCGTGGTGATGGACGCGAGGCGCATCGGCGTGATGATGGTCGAAACAAAAGCCGGCCGGCGGGCAGTACGCGCCGATATTTTCATCGATTGCTCCGGTGACGGCGATCTCGCGGCCTGGGCCGGTGCGCCGTTCGAGGTTGGCGACAGTAACGGCCACATGCTCTATCCCTCGATGATGTTCCGTCTCAACGGCATCGATCCGGAAAGGGCCGGAGAGGCTTGGAAAACCATTCCGGCGCTGATGGAACAGGCGGAAGCCGCCGGCACGCACAAGTTTCCGCGCAAGGGCGCGATCGTGCGGCCGCAGAAATCGCAGATCGAGTGGCGGGTGAATTTCACCCAGCTCGCGCGCCAGGACGGCAGCGCCGTCAACGGGCTCGACCCGGACGAACTCACCCGCGGCGAGATCGAGGGCCGGCAGCAGGCGATGCAGGCGTTCGAGTTCCTGCGTACGGTGCCGGGGTTTGAAAAATCCTACATCGTCGATCTGCCGCCGCAGCTCGGCATCCGCGAGACGCGGCGCGTGCTGGGGGGCTACAGGCTCAGCGGCGAGGACGTGCTCGGCTGCGCGTCGTTCGACGATTCCATCGGCGTCAACGGCTGGCCGATGGAGCAGCACGTGGCGGGCGATGTCGTCTTCAAATTCCCGCCGATCCCTGAGTCGCGCGGGTTCAACGAATTGCCCTATCGCATGCTGGTGCCCGAGGGTGTCGACAATCTCCTGATGGCCGGGCGCTGCGCCTCGATGACCCATGAGGGCCAGTCGGCGGCGCGGGTGTCCGGCGCCTGCTTTGCGATGGGCGAAGCGGCGGGCTCGGCGGCAGCGCTGGCGCTGTCGGGCAACACGATTCCGCGAGACATCGCAGTCGAAAAGCTGCAACAAGCGTTGCAAGAGCAGGGGGCGTTTATTGGGCGGGACCAGAAGGTGCCGGAGGGATTGTAGGGCGGGTTAGCGAAGCGTAACCCGCCGCGGTGCAGGACGGCGGATTACGCTGACGCCGA
>Ga0081540_1003931_pt1 | contig 11554 bp, 10 predicted proteins | sample TabmetS2T1R1_FD_71024 | JGI IMG/M metagenome (GOLD analysis project Ga0081540, IMG submission 71024) | Tabebuia heterophylla rhizosphere microbial communities from the University of Puerto Rico - S2T1R1 | ecosystem: Host-associated > Plants > Roots > Rhizosphere ...
CGCGAGTGATCATCCTCGCACAATCCGGATGACCGTCACCATGAGCCCTTCCGGCACGTGCTACGACCACGAAGCGGATCGACGGGCCGCGGGTCGGGGCCGGGGGCGACGGCCTGCCCGGCCGATGATAGGGGTGAGGAATGACTGTTGGCAGCCCGGCAACGATGTGGGCCTGGGTAGTGAGTCAGCCAGGGCCGATCGAGACCAATCCGTTGAGGTACGTGGAGAAGCCTGTCCCGGCCCCGGCTCCCGGCGAACTGCTGGTCCAGGTCCTGGTCTGCGCCGTCTGCCGCACCGACCTGCATGTCAGCGAGGGCGATCTGCCGGTGCACCGCGAGCACGTTACGCCTGGTCACATGGTCGTGGGCCCGGTGGCAGCACTGGGCGACGGCGTTACCGACTACGCCATTGGGGACCGGGTCGGCGTCGCGTGGCTGCGGCATGTCGACGGGACCTGCGCCTACTGCCGCCGGGGCAACGAGAATCTGTGCCCCAATTCGCTCTACACGGGCTGGGACGCGGACGGCGGCTACGCAGAGTACACCACCGTGCCGGCGGCGTTCGCCTACCGGCTGCCCTCCGACGTCCCTGACGTCGAGCTGGCGCCGCTGCTGTGCGCCGGGATCATCGGCTACCGGGCGCTGCTCCGCGCATCGCTGCCAACCCGAGGCAGGCTCGGATTGTACGGATTCGGCGACAGCGCACACCTGGTCGCCCAGCTAGCGCTGGCGCAAGGTGCGACTGTTCATGCTCTGACCCGAGGCGAGGCGTCGCAACGGCTGGCGCTGGAGCTAGGCGCCGCGTCGGCGGGGGGCGCCTATGACTCCCCGCCGGAACCCCTGGACAGCGCGATCCTGTTCGCGCCAGTCGGGGATCTCGTGCCGGTGGCGATGCGGGCACTTGACCGCGGCGGGGTCCTCGCAATTGCCGGGATCCACCTGACCGACACACCGCCGCTGAACTATGAACGCGAGCTGTTCTATGAGAAGGAACTGCGCAGCGTCACCTCCAACACCCGTGACAACGGCCGGGAGTTCCTCGCACTTGCCCTCCGTCACCACGTCCGGGCCACCACCCACGTGTACCCGATGTCACGAGCACAACAGGCGCTGCAAGACCTCAAGGCCGGCGTCTTCGACGGGGCGGCGGTTCTCGTCAACGACCAGGACACCACGCGATGACCCAGCCATGGTCATCCGGCGCAGGGTGGCCTTCTTCACCGGCCCGGATGGGGCAGGGGCACCAGCCGCGGGACGGCTCGTTCGGATAGCGCCGCCGCGATGTCAGCGGGCACCGGCACGTTCGAGCCCTGGAAACCATGAAACGGCCGGAACGATCCGAGCGTCGCGTCGTCGAGCAGTTCGGACCTGAGCAGAGGCGGCCTGATGCGGTAGTCGACGCGGATGTCCGTCCGCCACCGGGCGTACCCAGGCTCGCCCTGCTGGAGGGGGTGCTCATACGTCGCGGATACGATCGTTGCGACGTAGTAGATGCCCGGGTGATGCGGCCCGGTCACCTGCACCCAGACACGATCGCCGACCGCCATCCGGCCCCGGTAGCGGGGCGTGCCCCACCACTGCCCTGGCGAGGCGGCGATCCTGGCGTCGAGGTCGTGCTCCCGCGGGCTGCCCTGAAAGATCCAGTCGGCCATCTGTCCCTTTCGCTGAGGCTGTCAGACGGCTCCCGTCCCATAAGTGTCCCGCATGGTCAGTCACCGCCGTTCGCTATGGCGGCGGAGATCCGCACGCGGTACGGTTAGCGCTCCTGGAGGCGTTCGGCCAAGATCTTGGCCAGCTCGGCCCGGACGGCAGGCTGGGTGCCGACCAGCCACTGAAAGTCCTCGCGGCTCAGTCTGAGGAGCTGGCCCGGTTCGGCGCACCGCACGGTGGCCAGGCGCATGTAGCCGTAGCCGCCTCCCCAGTCGCGGGCGGCGAGCTCGCCGAAGTGCTCACCTGGGCCGAGGGTGCGGATGAGCCGGTCATCGATGAAGACCTCGTAATGGCCAGCCAGCGCGATATAGAAGAACCGGTCCGCATCCCACCGGCGGATGACCTCTTCACCGGCGGCCACATCGACGCAGGTGCCGCGGTCGCGGACAGCTTGAATCACCGAATCCGGCACATCGGTCAGCAGGGGCATCGCCGGCAGCACGTCCGCGCCCTGACTCCCGCCGTGATCCGCGATGACGCCAGCCCGGGAATCGGGAAGCACGCTGGCGCCCGCCGGTCCGCTCGGCGGGAGTGGCGCCTGCGCGAAGTGCTCGATAACCCGCCGGACGTGCTCTTCAGAGCTGGTTGGGTTGAGGACGCACAGCCGGATGGCGTGCCGTCCAGCCAGGCGGGTCGTGGAGACGAGCGCAGCACCGCTGCGTTCCAGGGCGTCAGCGAGCGCGATCCCGCGGCGTTCGGTCTCGGCCTCGTCGCAGCCCGGCCATTCCCGGCGGAAGCAGACGATGCCCAGCGTCGTCGGTGCCATCAGGCTCAGCTCCACCTGGTTCCGGACCAGTCCCTCGGCGTAAGAGGCCAGGTCCAGATTGCGCTGTATGGCCGTGCGGAAGGCGGCCAGGCCGAAGGCCTGCACGGACATCCAGACCTTGAGTGCACGGAAACTACGTGAGAGCTCTAGGCCCCAATCACCCAGGTTGACCTCCCCAGCGCCGTGGGTGCCGGTGTCGTCGAGGTAGTCGGGATGGACACTGAACGTGCGGGCGAGACTGGCGCCGTCGCGGACCAGGACACCACCGCATTCGAACGGCTGGAACAGCCACTTGTGCGGGTCGAGGGTTACCGAGTCGGCCCGCTCGATACCGGCCAGCAGCGCCCGGCCCTTCGGGGTGAGCGCGGCAAAGCCGCCGTAGGCCGCATCGACGTGCAGCCATAGCTCCTCGGCGGTGCAGACGTCGGCCAGCTCGTCCAGGGGATCCACGGCGCCGGTATTGGTGGAGCCGGCGCTGGCGCACACGGCGATGGGGATGCGCCCAGCGCGGCGGTCGGTGCGGACCGCTGCGGCCACGGATTCGGGCGCCAGGCGCCAGCGGTCGTCGCTGGGCAGCACACGTAGCTGGTGCGGGTGCAGGCCCATGGCCCGCGCGGTCCGGGCGAGCGACGAGTGGCCCTGGTCCGACACGTACACGATGCTGTCTTCGGAGGGACCTCCGGCGGCCTCACGGGCTACGAGCAGCGCCGTGAGGTTCGCCGCCGAGCCACCGCTTACCAGTACGCCCCCCGTGCCCGCCGGCATCCCCAGCCAGCTGCGGAACCAGTCGATAACCTCCAGCTCGATCTGGGTGGCGGCGGCCGACTCCATCCACGTCCAGGGAGAAGGGTTGGCCGCGGTGGCTGTCAGCTCAGCCAGCGCCGCCGGCCAGGTGGTGAAGCAGGGGATGAAGGCGAAGTACCCGGGGTGATCGGTCCGGGCCGCATAGGGCAGCACGTCCTCGATGACACGCGCGAGGACCGCGTCCAGGCCTGCGCCCTGCTCGGGAGGCGGCCCGCCCAGCCGGGCCCGCATCTCCGCAGGGCTGGCGCGGCGCAGCACCGGATCGGCCGCGGGATTTGCCAGTCGGGCCACGAGCGCGTCCACGGCCGCGTACCCGCCGCGCCGCATCGCCTCGGCATCCATTGCCAATGGATGGTCCACGGTGACTCCCCCCACCGCCGCCGGTCACCACATGATGGACGCGAATCCGCCGGGTGGCCGGGCCGACTCCCCTCGGCGACCTCGGCCGGGGCCGCCATCCTTACCGGTAACCAAGCTCTCGCGCGGTGCGCACCGCCTGGCCGAGCCAGTGCTCTGTTTCTACAGGGCAGGTCATGGGATCACAAGAGAAGGTATCCGCTGTACGCTCCTAGTGGGTTCGACCAGTACATATTCGCTCGTGGCGCCTGAGTGGCACGGTAGGCGCCACATGCCTTACACAAGCGTCCGGTGGCGGTTCGCTGCCGGCAGGTTCAGGGGGGCGCGGTGGGTGGCGATTTCCCATCCCGCCGCCTACGTACCTTCCGCTCGCTGGCGGGCAACAGGCCGCTCGTTCGTGTGGTCGTGGCGTATGCGCTGTTCATTGTCACCGAATACTCGGTGTGGCTGGCCATGCTCGTCTACGCCTACCGGCACGGCGGCGCCACGGTAGCCGGCCTGGTAGCCGTCGCGCAGTTGGTGCCGGCCGCGGTCCTGGCGCCGTTCGCCGCGGCAGTGGCGGACCGGCGATCGCCCGTAGTCCTGCTCGCCGGAGGGTACCTGGGGCAGGCGGTGGCGATGGCCGCGACCGCCGCGGCAGTCATCGCCGACGTGCCGCTGGCTGCCTACGCGGCCGCCGTGGTCGCCGCCGCCCTCGTGACGACCACCCGCCCCGCGCAGGCCACGCTCATGCCGTCGATTGCCGCCACCCCCGATCAGCTGACGGCGGCCAACGTGGCCGTGGGCTGGGTGGAGGCCGCAGGTTTCGCGGCGTCTGGGCTGCTGGCCGGTGTGCTTATCGCGGCCGGCGGGGTGGCGCTCGTGTTCGCGGTGTGCGCCGGCCTTGGCGTGGCCGCCATGCTGCTGGTCGCCCGGTTGCGGGTGCCGACGCTCGCGCCGTCGCCGGAGCGTGGGCCAGCCGTACTGGGCGACCTTCGCGACAGCCTGCGGCTGACCAGCCGCAGGCCGCGGCTTCGGCTGATGGTCGGCCTCCTCACCGCCGGCGCGATCGTCGTGGGGGCGTTGGACCTGTTGATCGTTATCCTCGCCATCACCGTGCTTGGCCGTTCACAGGCCTGGGCTGGCTATCTCAACTTCGCGTGCGGCGTCGGCGCGGTCCTGGCCGCCACGGCGAGCGTGGCGCTGGTTGGCCGCCGGTTGGGCGCGCCCATCCTCGCGTCGGCGTTCGTTGTCAGCGGGGCGCTGGCGGCACTGGCGTTCGGCCTCGGCCTGGCCGCGACCGTGGCCCTGCTGGCGGTGGTCGGGGCCAGTCATTGCCTGCTGGAGATCGCCAGCCGCACCCTGCTGCAGCGCTCGGTTCCGGCCCACCTGCTCGGCCGGGTCTTCGGTGTCCTGGAAGGCATGACGATGGCCGGGTACGCGATCGGCGCGCTGCTCGTTCCGCTGCTGGTATACCTGGGCGGCAGCCGGCTCGCCCTGCTCGGCGTCGCAGCCGTGCTGCCGCTGGCCGCCGCCGTCGGCGGCCGCGGGCTGGTCACCCTGGACGCCGAGGCCCCCGTCCCGGTGGTGGAGATCGCCCTGTTGCGCTCCCTTCCGCTGTTCGCCGAACTGCCAGCGCCTGCCATCGAGGGCCTGGCGGCGGGCCTGATCCCACTCGAAGTGCCGGCCGGCGCCGTCCTGATCCGCGAGGGCGAACCCGGAGATGCCTACTACGCGATCGCCGCCGGTGAGCTCGACATCAAGCAACACGGCGGCCTTCTGCGCCGGTGCGGACGCGGCGACGGCGTGGGAGAGATCGCGTTGCTGCGCGACGTCCCGCGCACCGCGACCGTCACCGCGCATACGCCCGCGACCGTCTACCGGCTCAGCCGCGAACAATTCCTCACCGCGGTGCTCGGCCACGCCCCCACGCACCAGCAGGCGGGCCGCATCATCGACGCGCGCCTGGCAAGCGGCGCCTCTGCACCCAATGACACGCCAAGAGCAGGCGCGGCGGAGCCAGACTAGACGGGCAGACGCAAGAGGCGCAGGAGCAGCACCCCTGCCCCGAATGCACTCGGCGCACGGGTGTGCCTGGGTTCCTGGTCTGCGTCTGGGCCGTTTCCCGGTAACAGAGTGTTCCCGTGGTCGGCCGCACTTCCCTCTCCGAGGATGGGGGCGTGGAGCGGCAGATCGAGATCGCCGGGCCCGGACGCGTTCACCTTCGCCAACATGATGACTCCGCGCGGCCTACCGCAAACCCGTACCTCGTCGTCGGGTATGACGGGTCTGGTCCCGCCCGCCGGGCGCTTGACGCCGCGCAGCCATGCCCTCGACGAACGCCTGCTCGGCCGCCTCGAACCTGCCCGCGGCGAGGTTGGCCTCCGCGAGTCCCCAGAGATGCACCATGGTTCCCCGCACGTAACCAAGATCGCGGCATCTCGCCAGGCCCTGGGTGTGGAGATCGATGGCATCTTGGGGACGATGCTGCTCTGTCGCGATCATGGCCTGGACCCAGAGGTTCCAGGACATCGTATAGTGCTCGTCCTGCTGCTCAAGCGGGCCGTAGGCATCGTGGAGCAGCCTTGTCGCGGTTCCGGCATCCCCGGCCAGGAATGCGCCGTACGCTCGCCAGGTCCGCATTGTGGCGGAGAAGAAGGGTTGATGCGCGGCATCGGCCGCGGCCATGGCCGCTTCTGTGCAGGCAGCCAGCTCTTCCATCGGGCCCAGGTAGGAAAGCGAAATCGCCAGGCACTGAACGGCAATGGTGTATGCGGCGAGATCCGGGGAATCGCGCAGAGTCTGCTCGGCCGCCCTGGCGACGGCTAGGCCGGAGCCCGGCTCGCCGATGCGCGAGAGGAACCAGGCTTGCGCGGCACCGGCAAGGGCCCGCAGCCGGACGGCGTCTTCCCGGTCGGGGCGCTCGCCGGGGGCGTCGAGCGCCTCACCGAACAGGCTGATCGCGGCGGGATACCAGCCGCGCGTCTCGTAGAGGTAATAGAGTCCCTCAACGAACGGGCGGGCCGCGGCCGCATCGCCAGTTGCCAGGTAGTGGCGCCAGGCCGATCGCACGTTGTCGACGTCCTGCTCGATCATCCTCAGCGCGCGTGGCTGACCGCCCTGGGTGAACAGGCTGAAGCTGTCCTCCATGAGCGTGGCGTAAAAGGCCCCGTGTGCCTCCTTCACGTGCTTGCTGAACTCGGGATCTCGTCGCAGCTCCTCCTCGGCATACTGGCGCAGCAGCTCGTGCAGCGCATAGCGCCCGGTTTCGGGACTTGCCGTGACTAGCGACTTACTGACCAGGATCGACAAGCCGCGGAGCGACGCTCCCGCAACTGCGTGGGCCGCCTCACGGCTGAAGCCGCCCCGGAAGATCGAGAGGGCCAGGAAAGTATTCCGCTCCTCCCGGCTCAATTGCGCCCAGGAGTAGTCGAACGCCGCCCGGAGGCTGCGATGCCGGTCGGGAACGTCGCTAACCTCGGTCTCGAGGAAGTCGAGGTTCTTGGCGATCTCGGCAGCGATCTCGCTTACCGCCAACGTGTCGACCCACGCCGCCGCCAGCAGGATCCCGAGGGGCAACCCACCGGTCAGGCGAAGGATCTTCGCCAAAGGGTCGAGGTCACTGGGCTCGAGAACGAATCCGGGCCGGACCCGCCGGGCGGCATCGACGAATAGCTGGACGCCGCTAACCTCGAACGCCTCGGTCGGCGACTCCCAGCTCGTCTGGAGGCCGGCCAGGGTGAAGACCGTCTCACCGGTCACGTTCAGCTTCGCCCGTGACGTGACCACCACCTTGACCTGCCGGGCGGCCTGAAGGATGGCCGTGATGATGGAGGCACCGGCGAGGAGATGCTCGAAATTGTCAAAGATGAGGAGCTGATGTTTGTTGGTCAGGTAGGCAAGCAGTTGGGTCTTCAGGTCTTCATCGGATGACAGGGCCAGTCCCAGCGACTCGGTGATTGCCTGGACGATATCAAGGTCCGAGCGGATATCGGCGAGGCCGATGAAGAAAACGCCGTCCGGGAACTCGGCCGCGATGTCGGCTGCCGCCTGGATCGCCAACCGCGTCTTACCGGTGCCCCCCGGCGCCCGAATGGTCAGGAGGCGCGTTCGGGTGAGGAGCTGTTCGGCTTCCTCCAGTTCTGCCTGCCGCCCGACGAGCTCGGTCAACTGGACCGGGAGGTTGTTGGGGATGGCATCCAGCGACCGCAGCGGGGGAAACGCGGATGGCAGGTCCGGATGCACGAGCTGGAAGATGTGCATGCGGCCGACCAGGTCACGCAGGCGGTGCCTGCCCAGGTCCAGCAGGGTGGCCCCCTCGGGGAGCTGCAACCGCACGAGGGCCTCGGTCGCGTCCGACATCAAGATCTGGCCGCCATGGGCGGCCGCCATCAGCCGCGCGCAGCGGTTCAGCGGCTTATTGACATACTGTCCCTCGCGGAGCACGGCTTGGCCGTGGCGGAGCACGGCCTCGTCGGTATGCAGGCCCATCCGGACCTTCAGCATCCCGGTCCCGGTCGGCCACGGCGCCGCCATCAGGGCCCGCTGGGCCTCCAGCACCGCCCTCACTGCCCCTGTCGCCGAAGAGAACGCGACCGCCATCCCGTCCCCCATCGTGGAAAACACCACCCCGCCGTTGCGGGCGAACGCGGCGTGGAGCGTCTCGTTATGCAGGACCAGGGAGCGGGCCATCGCAGTCGGTTCGGTCTCCCACAGTCGCGTGGAACCCTCGATGTCCGTGAAAAGGAAGGTCACCGTCCCGGCCGGCAGCTCCGCCTCTGCCGGACCGCCCGGTGCGGCTGGCGATCGGCGCGGCGCTGCGGTGCTCTCCGTCGCGCCGCGGAAGCTCTCGCTCAAAAGAACAGCAAGATCGTCGGCCAGGAACCGTTCGAGTTCTCTTGCGGTGGCGAAGGTCCGGCCCGACGCGGCGCCGTCTGCGTGGATTCGTCGTACGCATTGCGGAACGTGCGCTGGACGATCGTCATATCGCGCACGCCGATCGGCTGTGCCGTTGACATCTACAGCTCCCCGTAGCGCTTGCTCGCGGACTCTCCCCACCCACCACCACGATCTCACAGCCCTGACAACCGCAACACCTCGCGCACAGGCCAGGCTCAAGGAGCGGCTCGGACCAGCTCCGGCCGGCTCGGTGCGCGGGGTGATGGCATGGAGGGCACTCTGGTGGCCGACCAAGAGGCAGGCGCTGCGGCCAGGACTGCTCATGACCGGGTGGAACGCTGGCGAAGATCTTCCCAATCGAGAATCACGATGCGTAGTTACTTTGCCTACCGTCCGGGCGTGACGGCGACGCCAAGCGAGCCGCTTGCCGTCGCTACTGAAGCGGGCGACATGGGCGTGATCCTGCCGGTGCTGGGGTTGATCGTGTATTGCGAGATCATGCGGTCGTTTTCGCTGGTGACGTACGCGCTTCCCCCGTTGGGGGCGATCGCAATCGCCTCGGGGTGCAATACGGTTCCCGCGGTCGACACTGGCTTCGAGCTCAGCGCGCCCGTGCTCGGGTTGATGCGGTACTGCGAGACGGTGTTGGTAGCCACGGTAACGACGTAGACGTTCTTGCCATCGGGTTCGATCGCGAGATCGTGGGCACTGCCTCCCGCGGGGACGGTCGCGGGCGACTTAGGCGTGAGCTTGCCGGTGCTGGGGTTGATGCTGTACTGCCAGACCGAGCCGACGGCGACGTAGAGGCTCTTGCTGTCCGGCGTTATCGCGATCGCGTTAGCGCCGGTTCCGATGGCCACGATCGCTATCGGTTTGGGCCTCAGCGCGCCTGTGCTCTGGTTGATCCGGTATTCCCAGATGGTGTTGGTCGCCGGTTTCGATGGCGAAGCCGAACGCGAATTCCTCAATTTTGCTGAGCAGACTGGGCAATTGGCCACGTAGGCATACTTGCCGTTGGGTGTGACGGCAATTGGTTCGGGGTTGGGTCCGGTGGCGACTGTTGCGGGCGATTTCGGGGTCAGCGCCCCTGTGGTCAGGTTGATGTTGTACTGCCAGATGGCGTTCGGGCCACTGACCACGTAGGCGCTCTTGCCGTTGGCGGCGACCGCGATGGCGACGGGGCCGCGTCCGCTGGCGACCGTTGCGGACGATTTCGGGGTGAGCCGACCGGTGTTCTGGTTGATCGTGTACTGGGAGACACCGTTGGCGGAGGCGCTGACAGAGCCCTCGTTGGCCACGTAAACGCTGTTGCCCTGCGGGTCGATGGCGATTCCGTACGGGAACGGTCCCGTGCGCACCGTTGACGGGGCGAGCGGTGTGAGCGCCCCGAAGTGGCTCGGCGACGCGCTGTACTGGGAGACTTCATCGCTCTTGGTGTTAACGGCGTACAGGAATGGCGGCGCGGGAGTGGTTGCAGGCGAGCTCGCGCCGGCGGCACGGGACGAGTTACCGCCGCCGCACGCCGCGATCAGGAGCGCGATCCCGGCCAGGCCGGCGAACGGCAGACTGAGCCGTCGCCGTGCTCGCCGTCGCAGACCGCGGGGTGACCACTGGGTTTCTCCTCCCACCGTGGACAGATCCTCCTTAGCGGCCGTCAGGCGACAGCTCCTGCGGGCTCCCCCGCGGGGCCGAGATACCGGCTGCTACCGAGCCAAAGGATCAGCAGGAAGATCCACGTCAGGAGCACCAGGCCGATGGTGAAGCCAACCCCGTGGCCAAAGGACTTGGCCAGGTCGTAGAGCACTACGATTGCGACAATAAGGCCCACGATCGGGATGATGTAGAGGATCAGCCACCACCAGGGGCGGCCGACGATCTTGAGCAGGACCAGCAGGTTCCAGATCGGGATGAACGCCGCGATGCCCGGCTCGTCCGCCTTCAGGAACACGCCCATGAGCGGGAGGGCCCCGACCAGGTAGCCGACGATGGCAGCGATCCAGATCCAGGCATTGCTAGAGCTTGAGGCGTACGTGTTAGAGCGCCCGGCAATTGAGGTCACTTCAGTCGCTTGGTGGTCGGGCGGGTGTCCCAGCGGTAGCGGTTGCGGGCTCGCTGGATGAGCTGGCGGATGGTGACCAGCGCGGCGGCGAGATAGAGGTAGAAGTCCACGATCTTGGCGTCGCGGTCGGTGCAGCGGCGCAGCTTGCCGTAGCCGTTCATCCACGAGTGCGTTCGCTCCACCACCCAGCGAGTGCCGGCCTGGATCGGAGCGGGGACGCCCATGCGGGCGATCTGGGCGCCGAAGCCCAGCTGGTCCAGCAGCTGGCGGGTGGGCTGGCTGTCATAGCCGCGATCCAGGTGGCAGGTGCGGCGGGCGGGCAGGAGGTGATCCAGTTGCCCGCCGACGGCCGCCAGGGTAGGGGCCAGCAGCGGCGAGTCATGCCGGTTCGCACCTGCGGAGGCGATGCCCAGCGGGATGCCCTGGCCTTCGGTGGCCAGCGAGCGTTTCAGCCCGCCCTTGCGCCGGTCCACCGGCGACGGCCCGGCACGCTCACCGCCGCAGGGCGCCTTGGTCAGGCACCCGTCCACCGCCACATCGGCCAGTTCCAGGCCGATCACCTGGTCGTAGGCGCGCAGCGCGGCGGCGTGCAGCTGATCGGCCAGTCCCCAGGCCGCCCACTGGGCCAGCCGCCGCCGGATGGTGCGGTCCGAGCAGCCGGGGGTCGCGATCCGCTCATATCCCGACCCGTGGACCAGCGCGCTGATGACGTGCTCAAAGACCACCCGGTCGGGAATCCTGCGCCGGTGACAGCCCCACGGATGCCCCGAGGTGAACTCCGGCGGTTCGCCACCACGGCGATCGTTGAGCAGCGCGCGGAACTCGACCCAGGCTGGTTCCAGCAGGCATGATGGCACAACAGGCACGGGACACCTCGTTGATCACGGACCCTAGACAAGCCCATGATCATCAGGTCCCGTGCCTCTTCTTCGCTACGACACGCCACAACCGCCAGAACGCATCATTTGCCGGGCGCTCTAA
>Ga0081540_1003932_pt1 | contig 11553 bp, 13 predicted proteins | sample TabmetS2T1R1_FD_71024 | JGI IMG/M metagenome (GOLD analysis project Ga0081540, IMG submission 71024) | Tabebuia heterophylla rhizosphere microbial communities from the University of Puerto Rico - S2T1R1 | ecosystem: Host-associated > Plants > Roots > Rhizosphere ...
GGCGGCGATGACATTCGCGTCCCCGGCATGGGTCGGGCCGTGCGCCGGGCCGAGCGCGAGCGCGCCGGCGTGCCGCTCAATGCGGCGGTCCTGGCGCAGGTCGACGAGCTCGCGAAGTCGCTCGCCATCACCCCGCTTGGCGCGCGCGCATGACCGCGCCGGCATCGCCATCCGCGGGATCGCCGTTCTGGCGTTTCTCGCTGCGCTTCTACCGCCGTCGCGAGGTCGCGGAGGCGTGCATCGCGCTGCAAGAGCAGGCGGGGGTCGACGTCAATCTGCTGTTGTTTTTGCTCTGGCATTCGATTCACAAGCGCGCCCTGTCGACCGCGGAAATCTCCGCGCTCGAAGAACGCGTCGCGCCTTGGCGCAACACGACGGTCGTGCCACTGCGCACCATGCGGCGCGCGCTGAAGTCGCCGTCCGCGCTCGTTGGCGGCGCGACCGCGGAGCTCTTTCGCAACAAGATCAAGGCGGCCGAGCTCGAGGCCGAGCGGCTGCAGCAGGAGGCGATGCACGAGCTTGCCGTCCCGTCGCTGCTCGGAAAAGATGCTGCGTCGCTCGAGGCGGCTGCGCGTGCCAATATGGCAGCCTATGCGGCGCTGTGCGGTGACGCCTTTCCCCCTTCCGCAAGCGAAACCCTGCTCGCGGCGCTTGCTAGCCTCGAGCGCAACCCGGAGGAATGAGATGGATAAAGACACCTACGATCGCGGCCTTAGCATGCGCCGCAAGGTGCTCGGCGAAGACTATGTCGATCGCGCGCTCAAGAGCGCCGACGATTTCAACCGCGATTTTCAGCGCATCGTCACCCAGTATTGCTGGGGAGAGGCCTGGGGCGACGACACGCTCAGTCCGCGCGAACGCTCGATCCTCAATCTCGGCATGATCGCCGCGCTCGGCAAAATGGAGGAATTCCAGACCCACATTCGCGGGGCGACTCGCAACGGCCTTACTGCGAACGAAATTCGCGCCGTACTCACTCAGATCGCGGTCTATTGCGGTATCCCGGTCGGGGTGGATTGCTTCCGCTTGGCAAAGGCGGTTTTGGCTGACGCCAAGAAGCCGTGAAGAGCGCGCCTGGGCCGCCTCTCGCAACTGGGGCTAAGTCCTTGAGCTACGTGGGGTTCCACCGACACGCTTTTATCAAGAGGTTGGTCATCTTTTTCCCCCTATGGTCTTGAATGTGCCTTGTTCCTGGTCGATTTCATTGAATCGATCCGGGGTTGCGTGAGGGGGAGGGGGAATGGTTTTCCGCACCGCAGGTGCCATCGCGGCATTGTTGACTGGGCTCGGACTGTCCGGCGGGGGCGCTTCGGCGCAGTACTATCCGCCGGCACAAGCCTACCCGCCTCAGGCTTATCCTCCTGCCCCGGGCTACCCGGCCTATCGGCCGCTTCCGCCGGTCGCCGACGCTGACGACAACCAGATCTACGATCTGCAAGGCCGTCCGCTTCCGCCGGCTGCGGTGGAGCCCGTGGCGCCCGCCTCACGATATGGGCATGCAGCGCCGGCTTATCCCGATCAGGCGACGCTGCCGCCGCCTGCCTACCGCGATCCGCCGCAGGGTTACCGCGAGCAACAAGCGCCGCAAGGCTACGGCTCGCCCAATCCCAGCTACGCATCGCCGTCGGCCGGTGCTCAATCCGGACCGGACGGCACGAGGCCGCCACTGCCGATCAGCCCCGGCCAGATCGGCGCCGGGCAAGGCGACCAGAACGCGACCGGCGCCACGCCGGGTGATTCCCACGTGGCTGCGCTGCCGCCCGAGGTGCGCCCCGAGACCGGGCCGAAGAAACAATTGCCGCCGCAGTTCCGTCGCACGCTCGTCGATTACTCCACGAAGGAGCCGGCCGGCACGATCATCATCGACACGCCGAACACCTATCTCTATCTCGTTCTCGGCCAGGGCAAGGCGTTGCGCTACGGCATCGGCGTGGGCCGCGAGGGCTTCACGTGGTCAGGCACCGAACGGGTCACGAGGGTGGCGGAATGGCCCGACTGGACTCCGCCGGAAGAGATGATCGTGCGTCAGCCTTATCTGCCGCGTTTCATGGCTGGCGGCGACACCAATCCGCTCGGCGCGCGCGCGCTTTATCTCGGCAAGACAATTTACCGCATCCACGGGACCAACCAGCCTTCGACCATCGGGACCTTCGTGTCCTCCGGCTGCATCCGGCTCACCAACGACGACGTGACGGATCTTTACACACGCGTGAAAGTCGGCACGCGCGTGGTGGTGATGCCGGGCAAACCGCCGGCGACCGCCGCGGCCTCGGCGCCTGCTGCGGCCGCCGCGCCGTCCGCTTCTGCGACGGCGTCGGTGCCGTCGAGCGGCGGTGCGGTCACGAGCGCTCCGCTCGGTCCGCCACCCTCGGCGATGGCGCGCTGAGAACTAGCGCCTCATCACGTCAATCGATGACCCGCGCCGGCTTTCCGTCGAGGAAAGCCCGGATGTCATCGACGACGCCGGCGAAATAGGCGCGATAGTTCTGGATCGCCACGTAGCCCAGATGCGGCGTGAGCACGACGTTGTCCATCTTGCGCAGCGGATGATCGAGGGGCAGCGGCTCGATGTCGAACACGTCGAGACCCGCGCCGGCGATCGTCTTTTCCCGTAGTGCCGCGAGCAGCGCCGCCTCCTCGATGATGGGCCCGCGCGAGGTATTGATGATGTAGGCCGAGGCTTTCATCAAAGCCAACTCCTTGGCGCCGACGAGGGCGCGCGTGCGCTGCGACAGCACCAGGTGGATGGTGACCATGTCGGCCTGCCGAAAGAGGTCCTCCTTGCTGGCATAGGCGACGCCTGCCTCCTGGCATTTCTCCGGTGTGAGATTCTGGCTCCAGGCCATCACCTTCATCCCGAAAGCCTGGGCGATCCTGGCGGTGCGGGCGCCAAGCTTGCCGAGGCCGAGAACCCCGAGCGTCAAGCCCTCGAGGTCAAGTCCGATTGTCGTCTGCCAGGGCACGCCGGCCTTCATTCGCGCGTTCTCGTAGCCGATGCGGCGGGTCAATTCGAGCATCAGGCCGATGGCGATGCCCGAGGTCGGGCTGCCCACGGCGGGAGTGCCGCAGACCACGATGCCGCGTGCCTTGGCCGCGGCGACGTCGATCGACGCGTTGCGCATGCCGGTGGTGATGAGGAGCTTGAGCTGCGGCAGCTTCTCGATCACGCCGCCCGGGAAGGCGGTGCGCTCGCGCATGGCGCAGACGATGTCGAAACCTTGCAGCGCCGCGATGACCTTGTCGGCTGCGCCCAGGTGAGCGTTGAACACCTCGATTTCGAGGTCGCCCGAAACCTTCGACCAGTCGGCGGCGCTGAGAGCGACGTTCTGGTAGTCGTCGAGAATCGCGCAGCGGTAGCGGGGCATGACCGAATATCCGTGTGTTGGCCGGTGAGCGACGAAAGATGACGCCGGTGGGACGGCTCCCTATAGCATAGGCAAATCCATGCGAAGCCGCCGCCCCGCCATGCCCAGCGGCGCGCATTCACGATGGCCTGCGTGTGCTATTGCCGCCGGTGCAGGTCGGCTCGTGATGGGGCCGCCCGCTGCGCGGGGTCGCGAACGCGCCCCGTTCTATCCGATCATGTCTACGCTTTGGGAGCCGCGATCAGCGCTTCGCGCGCACGCGCACAAGGACCGGCACCGGCTGATACTGGGCGGATGCCCGGTCGTGCTTGGCGTGCCATTTGGGACCGGGCCCGCGCATGTAATAAAGTTCGGGCCGGTACGGGTCGAAGAGGCTCCGGGCCAGGCTCTGCACGAAATCGGCGATATCGGCCAACATGCGCGGCTCGTGGCCGTGCCGGGTGCCGCCTCGAATGATCTGTTTCATGACCCCTCCGGCGGATATCCCGCCGGCTCCCCATTCGCCCCATTCATCTCGCGCAGAGCGCGTCGTTGCTGGCGATTGTCCGGGTAAATTTGTTAAAAACCAGTAGGAATTTGCCTGTGATTTCAGATTCCTGAGCGAGCGTTGCAGAAAAGATACTATTAGGGTTAAGGATCGATGCAATCAGGTCACAGTTCGCCTGCCGCGGAGCTCCGATGGCGGGGTGCGGGCAGAGCGAACGTGCCGGCGGCTGTTACGCGCAGCGGATCAGCACCGGCGCGGCGAGGGCATCCGAGGGGTGAGCGGGCGCCAACGGGAGCGCTGCGACCGCCGGCTGGGGTTGATGGAGGCGGTCATACTTGGCGTGCCATTTGGGCCCAGGACCGCGCATGTAGTGCAACTCCGGCCGATAGGGGTCGAACAAGGCTCTGGCCAGACTGTGCAAGAGTTCGCCGAGGTCGGCAGCCGCCCACGCTTCGTTGCGGCGGGCAGCACGTCTGAAAACTGCGGTCGTTGCCCTGATCATGACGGCATCCGTTCGGCTTGCTCGGTTGCTCCATCCACTCGTTGGTGATCGGGCGGCGGGCGGGGGTTCAACGGAGAGACAGTTCGTTTCCTTAAACCTTCGTAAGATTCTGCGGCTCCGCACGATCGCCGCTCGTTTGATGCTGAGATACGCCGATTGCGACGGGACGGATGTGATCTCCGTCACGTCGTTCTCAAAATTGTGATCAAGGATGAGCGGCGCGCGACGGCCTTGCTCTCGGCCGGCCATGTCGCTACATCAGCGCCGACTTCCCGACATCCGGCGCCGGTGGCGCCCATCGATCCGAGCGGGGCGCCGACTGATGGCCCGTCAATTCATCTATCACATGCAAGGCCTCTCCAAGACCTATCCGGGCAACCGGAAGATCCTGGAGGACATCAACCTGTCCTTCTACCCCGATGCCAAGATCGGGGTCCTCGGAGTCAACGGCTCCGGCAAATCCACGCTGCTGCGCATCATGGCGGGCATCGACACCGAGTTCGCCGGCGAAGCCTGGGCCGCCGAAGGTGCGCGCGTGGGCTATCTCGAGCAGGAGCCGCAGCTCGATGCGGGCAAGAGCGTGCGGGAGAACGTGATGGAGGGCGTCGCTCCGCAAAAGGGGGTCCTCGAGCGCTACAACGAGCTCGCCACCAACTACTCGGACGAGACCGCGGATGAGATGACCCGGCTGCAAGACGAGATCGAGGCCAAGGGCCTGTGGGATCTCGATTCCAAGATCGATCAGGCGATGGAGGCGCTGCGCTGCCCGCCGGACGATGCCGACGTAGCCAAGCTGTCCGGCGGCGAGCGGCGCCGGGTTGCGCTTTGCCGGCTACTTCTCGACCAGCCGGACCTGCTGCTGCTCGACGAGCCCACCAACCATCTCGATGCCGAGTCGGTCAGCTGGCTCGAAGGCCACCTGCGCAACTATCCCGGTGCCATCCTGATCGTCACCCACGACCGCTACTTTCTCGACAACGTCACCGGCTGGATCCTCGAGCTCGACCGCGGCCGCGGCATTCCCTACGAGGGAAATTACTCGGCGTGGCTCGAACAGAAAGAAAAGCGGCTCGAGCAGGAAGGCCGCGAGGAAGCGGCGCGCCAGCGCACGCTCGCGCGCGAGCGGGAATGGATCGCGGCCTCGCCGCGCGCGCGGCAGGCAAAGTCCAAGGCGCGCTACCAGCGCTACGAAGATCTGGTGAAGCAAGCGGCCGACAAGACCGCGCAGACCGCCCAGATCATCATCCCGGTCGCGGAGCGGCTCGGGCAGACGGTCGTTGATTTCGAGGGACTCAGGAAAGGCTATGGCAACAATCTGCTCATCGACGATCTCACTTTTCGACTGCCGCCGGGCGGTATCGTCGGGATCATCGGTCCGAACGGCGCCGGCAAGACCACGCTGTTCCGAATGATCGTCGGGCAGGAGAAACCGGACAAGGGCAGCATCAAGATCGGCGAGACGGTGCATCTCGGCTACGTCGATCAATCCCGCGACACGTTGGAGGGCAATAAGAACGTGTGGGAGGAAATCTCCGGCGGGAAGGACATCATTCAGCTCGGCAAGCGCGAGGTGAACTCGCGCGCCTACTGCTCCAACTTCAATTTCAGAGGGGCGGACCAGCAGAAGAAGGTCGGCTCGCTCTCGGGTGGCGAGCGCAACCGCGTGCACCTCGCCAAGATGCTCAAATCCGGCGCCAACGTGCTGCTGCTCGACGAGCCCACCAACGATCTCGACGTCGACACGCTGCGCGCGCTCGAGGAGGCGCTCGAGGATTTCGCCGGCTGCGCGGTCATCATCAGCCACGATCGCTGGTTCCTCGACCGCATCGCCACGCACATTCTGGCGTTCGAAGGCGACAGCCGCGTCGAGTGGTTCGAGGGCAACTTCCAGGACTACGAGCGCGACAAGATGCGGCGGCTTGGAACCGATTCCATCGTTCCCCAGCGCATCAAATACAAAAAGTTCTCGCGCTGATGAGCGAAGACTGGAGCGCGCGCCAGTACCTCAAATTCGAGGATGAGCGCACGCGCCCGCCGCGCGATCTCCTGGCGCAGGTGCCGCTCGAGTCGGCGCTCCGCGTGTTCGATCTCGGCTGCGGCCCCGGCAATTCCACCGAGCTTCTGGTGCAACGGTATCCGCGCGCCCAGGTGATCGGGGTGGACTCCTCGCCCGACATGCTCCGCCAGGCGCATCAGCGGCTGCCCAATTGCAACTTCGTTCAGGCGGATCTTGCGCATTGGACCCCGCCGGATCACACCGAGCTCTTGTTCGGCAATGCGGTGTTTCAGTGGGTGCCCGAGCATCCCGCGGTGTTGCGGCGCTTGCTCGCGGCGCTTCCGCCGGGTGGTGTCCTGGCGGTGCAGATGCCCGATAACACCCAGGAACCGGCGCTTGTGCTCATGCGCGAGGTCGCGGCAAGCGGAGCATGGGCCGCGCCACTCGCACGGGCGGCGGCCGCGCGCGACGATCTCCCGACACCGGCGGATTATTACGATTTGCTCGGCTCGCTCTGTGCGCGGCTCGACATCTGGCACACCGCCTATAACCATGTGATGGCGGGGACCGAGGCGGTTGTCGAATGGTTCAAGGGTTCTGCCCTGCGGCCGTTTCTCTCGCCGCTCGACGAGCCCATGCGCGGCGGCTTCCTTGCCGAATACACCGCGCGAATCGCGCGTGCTTATCCGCCACGGCACGACGGCCGCGTCCTGTTGCGATTTCCGCGCTTGTTCATCGTGGCGATGCGGTGAGGCGGGGGGAGCAGGAGTCATCCGCGCGGCGGGGACGTGGGCGAGAGATGTCGAAAGCTACGTCGTGCCCGAGGTTTTGCTCTTCACGCGCACCTTGGTCGCGATCGGGCCGGTATCGCCCATATCCTCGTTGTAGTAGACGTCCTGTCCCCGCTCGAGCTGATCGAAGCCGCCGGAGAGCAGCGCGTTGCGGTGGAAATAGAGCAGGCTGCCCTCTTTCGTCAGCAGGAATCCAAAATCCTGCTCGGGCGTGATTTCGGCGATCTGGCCCAGTGACTGGTTCTCGGCATCGTGATCGCTGGCCTTGGTGCGGCCGTCGCGTTGCTCTTTGAGATCGAGCAGTTGCCGCTCGGCGATACGGAACGCCTCGTTGATGGCTTTGTGCAAATCCGGATGCCGGTATTTCCGCAAGAGATGCTCGGGCTCGTGGCTGACGACGAGGTCGCTGCGGCCGGGAATGCCGAGCTCGATGTGGACAACCGGGGGGATGGTGCCGGTCAGATCCTTGGCGCGCTGGTCGATGCGGACCCGGCAGGAGATGAGCCGGCTGTAGATCCGCTCGAGGTCGGCGACCCGGGCGCGAATTTCCTGCTCCGCCCACTCCGAACTTTCGATATTATGAAATGCGATCTCGAGCGGAACTTGAAGCACCGGCGGCTCCATATCTTGGGCGCTTTTTCGCCCTTTATTAACGTACAGTGCCCTCGAATCGTTGCAGCGGATGGCCGCAGCGGAGGAGGGCGGCATTGTCGCGCGATATCGTAGGAAAGCGAAGTCACATGGGTCGAGTTGGCAATTATGTAGCTATCGTCGTAGGTGTTTGGCTTGCGGCAGCCGCGGCCGCCTCTGCACGAGCGGCTGATCCGAGCTTTCAAAAATGGCTCGAGGACTTGTGGCCGCAGGCGCAGACGCTTGGCGTTTCGCGCGGGACCTTCGATGCGGCGACGCGTGGGGTCGAGCCTGATCTGACGCTGCCGGATCTCGATCTTCCCGGCCGGGAAGGCACGCCGCCGCGCGGGCAGGCCGAGTTTGTGCAGACGCCGGCCGACTACATCAAGGAAGCGAACATCTCCTACCTCGCCGGGCAGGGCAAAAAGCTCGCCGCCGAGCACGCCCGCACGCTCGCCGCGATCGAGCAGCAATTCGGCGTGCCCGGAAACATCCTGCTTGCGATCTGGGGGCGCGAGACCGCGTTCGGCGGTTACAAGCTGCCGAAGAACGCCATCACCGTGCTCGCCACGCAGGGATATTACGGCAGGCGAAAGGACTTCTTTCGGCAGGAGCTCTTGTACGCGCTCAAGATGCTGGAGGAAGGGCACGTCAAGCTCGCGGATATGCGCAGCTCCTGGGGCGGCGCCATGGGCCTGACCCAGTTTCTGCCCTCCGAATTCTATAAATACGCCGTCGATTTCGACGGCGACGGCAAGAAGGACATCTGGAAATCGGTACCGGATGCGCTTGCCTCCGCCGCGCAGCAGCTCGTCGGCAAGGGTTGGCAACGCGGCACGCGCTGGGCCTATGAGGTGCACGCGCCGCAGGGCGTGGATTGCACCATTGGCGTCCCCGAGGTCACGCGCCCGCTCGGCGAATGGCTCAAGCAGGGATTCACCCTCGCATATGGCCGCAAGCCCGCTCCTGCCGAGCTCAACGAGCCGGCGTCACTGCTCCTGCCCGAGGGCACCTACGGACCGGCCTTTCTCACGCTCAAGAATTACTACGTCATCAAGGAATACAATTTCTCCGATCTCTACGTGCTGTTCGTCGGCCATTTGAGCGAGCGCATCAGCGACCCGCGCCCGTTCGAGACGCCGTGGAGCAAGAACACGCAGTTGCGCACCGCGCAGGTCGAGACAATGCAGCGCACGCTTGCCAAGCTGGGCCTCTACAAGGACAAGGTCGACGGCAAGGCGGGCATGCTCACGCGCTCGGCACTGGGCGCCTATCAGAAGGCGAATCGGCTCAAGGTCGATTGCTGGCCCACTGCCGCCGTGCTCGACGACATGCAGCGAAAGGCGGCGAAGAATTAAGTCCGACGCCGGCGTAACCGCCACGCGGTTGCGACAACGAAAAACCCGGCGGGTCGAGGACCCGCCGGGTTTGATCATGAAGCGTCGTGCGCCGCGACTAATATGGGCAGACCGCGATCGGGCGGCCCCGCCATCCGACCACGTTGCCGTACATGTCGTACACCGGCTGGCGCGTCCAATAGCATCGCGGGCCGGGCAGCGGCGCTGCATAGGCGGGATAAACCACATATCCCGGTCCGGGTGCGACGGCGTAGGCTGGAGGTGCGGCGTTGGCAACTGCGTTGCCGACGATCGCGCCCGCAACAAAGCCGGCAATGCCAGCACCGACCGCGCATCCCCCCCAGCAGCCAGCGTCCGCCGGCGTCGGCGTGGCGGCGAGTGCAGTTGCCACGGTCGCAGCCGCAGCGAATGCAGCAAGTGTCTTCTTCATCAACATCTCCTTGAGCATCGGCGATTGCCGAGCGTTGAGCGTCGGCGGTTGCCGAGCGCAGTCCTTCCGTATGGCGATGAGTGGCCCCGACTGAGCGATCCCCCGAATGTCAGGTGACCCGGATCATGCCAGTTAATTTGTCGGAATTTGGTCAGTCCTGCGACGGCTCGACAACCGTTTGCAGCCAAAAAAAGGCCGGCGCTCTCGTGAGCGAGCGCGCCGGGTCAGGCGGGCAATCGGTTCCGCGGCGGACGCTCGCCGTTCAGCACACGCGATAGCGATAGCCGTAGCGGTTGCGCCAGCAGTTGAAAGCGGGCCGAGGCGAATAGGCATAGCCGGAATAGGCTGGGGCGTAGCTGTAGCCGTACGCCGGGTAGCCATACGCGGGAGAGTACGAGTACGCCGGATAATATCCGCCGTAGTATCCGCCGTAATACGGGCTTGCCAGCGCGCCGCCGATGATGGCTCCGGCGGCGAAGCCGCCCAGCGCCGGACCCCACCAGCCCCAGCGAGCATCCGCGGTGCTCGTCGTGGCGACGGTTGCGGCAGCGATGGTTGCCGCTGCAGCGACAGCGGTCAGAGTTTTTCTCATAGCGTCACCTCCGTGTGTAAATCGAAGGGGCGATACTCAAGGTGGCCCTTGATCGAAACGTTCCACGTTCACCCTGAACGCGGCCTGAATGACTCCTTACAGCTACCTGAATGACAGCTACCTGAATGCCACCGCGACTCGCGGTCGCCAGTTTTTGCTGCAATTTACCCGGCGCGGACGAATGCGCTCGGGTGGCGACGGTTCACCTCAAAGCGAGCTCCAGCAGCGACACGCTGGTGCGCGCAATGGGCCGGCCGCTACGGTTGGAAGATCGCCTTCAACAGCACCGCGAGACGAAAGCCGGCCCTGGCGAGCTGGTTGCGCGCCTGCGCCTTGGCCCAATCCTCATAGGACGGCTCGAGCGCGGTTTCCCACGTGCAGCCACCGGTGAACGGGAAGGGCGAAGGCTTCGGGCCTTTACGGATCGTCAACCGCCCGTGCGCCTCGACCGCAAGCGGCATGATCTCGCTCGCCCATTGCGCCGACCAAGTTTCCGGTGCGCCGCTAGTTTCCCAGCCGGCGGGCGGCGTGGCGGCGAGGAGCTTGGCAAACTCCTGCTCCGAGTGCGCGCTGCCAGCGGCTTGCATCGCGCGGAGAGCGGTCGTGGCGTCCCAGTAAAGGTGCAGGTTTGCCGCCGGCGGCACCCCCGGTGGCGTCCCAGCCAGCAGGATCAGGTTGCCGCCCATCGTCATTGCAACGGTATCGCCAATCCAGAACGTCGGCGGCGTGCCGCCCATGTTCGGATCGACGCTCGTCTGGCATGTCTTGTCGAAGTATTTCGCCCCCACATGCAGCGGCTGATGGATGTCGCCGACGAGGTGCGCGAGTAGCCAGACCGCTTCGGTGTCGGTGAGGTTGACGTCGGGCTTGGCGGGCGGGGTTTGGCCGCGCAACTGCGCGACCGCGTATCCGATCATCTGCACGACGTCGATGTTTTCCGTACCGGCAGTGTTGGGGACGTAGCTCGGTTGCTGCAGCGGGACATCGGCGAAGTGAAACTTGTCATGGTGCGGATTGCGCTCCGCGTACGCTTTCTCTTCGTCGGAGGGCGGGCGACCGCAAAACGGCACGTTGCCCTTTTTCGCGCAGTCCGGAAACACCGCGACCTCGCTCAGACTTCGCTTCGTCACGGTGCCGCCGTCGTTCTTCTCCAGCAGTTCGCTCACGCGCTGCTGCGTCGCGGGGTAATGCTGCTGCAGAACCAGGTCGGCGATGGCGCCGACGATGCGATGCCCCGGAAAGTCCCATGCCGCAGCCGGCACCGGCACCGCGCTTGCCGCCTAGGCGGCGAGGCATGCCGCTCGAATCCTGCTTCGCATGTTCGCACTCCTTCTCAGGTCGCCAGCTTTACGCGGTCAAGGTCGTGCAAAATATGGCTCAGAAAAATCGGTTGGCCGGCCGC
>Ga0081540_1003933_pt1 | contig 11550 bp, 9 predicted proteins | sample TabmetS2T1R1_FD_71024 | JGI IMG/M metagenome (GOLD analysis project Ga0081540, IMG submission 71024) | Tabebuia heterophylla rhizosphere microbial communities from the University of Puerto Rico - S2T1R1 | ecosystem: Host-associated > Plants > Roots > Rhizosphere ...
GACCATTTCGGCCCGGTGCAGTTCATCGCCGGCCAGGGCATGGATGTTCGCCCGCATCCCCATATCGGCCTCGCAACCGTCACCTATCTCTTCGACGGGACCATCATGCACCGCGACAGCGAGGGCAATGCGCTGGAGATCGCACCTGGCGCCATGAACCTGATGACCGCCGGGCGCGGCATCGCCCATTCCGAGCGCACGCCCGATGGGCCCCGCCAGACCGGGGCCGCGATGTACGGCCTGCAGAGCTGGATCGCCCTGCCCGAGGCGCATGAGGAGACCGACCCCTCCTTCCAGCATTTCGACGCGGAGAGCCTTCCCGTCATCGAGACGGGGGGCTTGTGGGCGCGGGTGATCTCGGGCTCGGCGTTCGGCGAGCGCTCGCCCGTGGGCATGCTCTCCGACTGGCTCTATGCGGAGGTGAGGCTTCAGGCCGGCGCCAGCGCCCCGCTCGATCCCGATCACGAAGAGCGCGCGATCTATGTGGTCGAAGGCGAGGTGGAGATCGCCGGCGAGCGCTTCGAAGGCCCACGCCTGCTCATCTTCCGCCCCGGCGACCGCATCACCGTGCGCGCGCTCACCCCGGCGCGGCTGATGTTCCTCGGCGGCACCGCGATGGAGGGGCCGCGCTATATCTGGTGGAATTTCGTCTCCTCGCGGCGCGAGCGCATCGAGGAGGCCAAGGAGGAATGGAAGAGCGGCCGCTTCAAGCCGGTGCCGGGCGAGACCGAATTCATTCCGTTGCCGGAGCGTTGATATTTCATTCGACATTTCATAAACCGCCAGTTCACAGAAAAACTCTGGCGTTTCACCCCCGGCGGGCAACAATGCTATACTCCTGTTTTGCTCGCCGGAGGAATTGGCCATGGCTGAAGACTTCCCCCTCGATATGTCCGCCTATCCCCTCGATATGGCGGTCAGCCCGCAAGTCACCGGCTTTTTCGACCCCAGAACCAACACCACCTCCTATGTCGTCGCCGACCCGGCATCCGGCGCCTGCGCCATCGTCGATTCGGTGATGGACATCGACTACCCGGCCGGCCGCATTAGCCACGCCTCGGCCGATAAGATCATCGCCTTCGTGCGCGAGAAGGGCTTGAGGCCCGAATGGCTGATCGAGACCCACGCCCATGCCGACCATCTCCACGGTATTGATGATTTGCGCTCGGTCAATCGGTTGATGCGTCAGGCCATACCGCTTTACGCCGATGCAAAAACTCTGGCCGAGATTCGCCGTCGGTTCGGCTATGTCTTGGATCCGGTTCAGGAACCGGGCCCGTATTACAAGCCGACCCTGGTGCCGCATGAGATCGTCGGCCCGTTCGAAATCGCTGGGATCCCGATCGTGCCGTTCATTCAGGACCATGGTTTCAGCACAACGCTGGGCCTGCGGATCGGCGGTTTTGCCTATTCGACCGATGTCGCCGAGCTCGACGATGCTGCCTTCGCCGCGATCGAGGGGATCGAATTATGGGTTGTCGACTGCCTGCGTCGTGAACCTCATCCAACTCATTCGCATGTGGCGAAGACTTTAGGCTGGATCGCACGCGCGCGGCCGCGCCGCGCAATACTGACGCATATGGACCAGAGCCTCGACTATCGAGAACTCAGCGCCGAATTGCCGAGCGGCGTCGAGCCGGGGCGCGACGGGCTCGTGATCGAGCTGCCGGACCCGCATTGATTTTCCATAATATATATTATGCGACATTCATGGGTAGGCATCCAATCAAAATGCCAGTCCTTCCGGCAATCTCTATCCCCCGAATCGTGTTCTCAGTGAATGGATGATGGCAGCAATGATCAGCTCACTCGACCGTCTGCTCGCCATCATGGCGCGGCTGCGCGACTCGCAGCGCGGCTGTCCGTGGGATCGTGAGCAGGATTTTTCGACGATCGCGCCCTATACCCTAGAGGAAGCCTACGAGGTGGCCGACGCGATTGCGCGCGGCGACGCCGCCGCGCTCAAGGACGAGCTCGGCGATCTTCTTTTTCAGGTCGTGTTTCATGCCCGCATCGCAGAGGAAGCAGGTCTCTTTACTTTCGAGGATGTTGCCTCGGCCATATCCGACAAGATGGAACGGCGTCATCCGCATGTGTTCGCAAGCGCGGAGATCGCTTCGGTGGCGGCGCAAAACGAGGCTTGGGAGGCGCATAAGGCTGCCGAACGCCGCGTCCGGGCGCGGGAAGCCGGTACTCCGGAAAGTGTTCTTGACGGCGTCGCGTTGGCTCTGCCGGCGCTCATGCGAGCCGTCAAGCTGCAGAAACGCGCAGCGCGAATTGGCTTCGATTGGTCCAATGCGCAAGCGGTTTTCGAAAAGATCACCGAAGAGATTGGCGAACTTAGCGCGGAACTCGACGCCGCCGCCGGTCGCGCCCGTCTGGAGGACGAGATGGGCGATATCCTCTTCGCAGTCGCCAACCTCGCGCGCAAGCTCGACATTGAGCCCGAATCGGCGCTGCGGGGAGCAAGCGCCAAATTCGAGCGTCGCTTCCGGCGAGTAGAATTGCTCGCCGCCGGTCGCGGGACTGGTACCGCTATCGAGGAGCTGGAAGCCCTGTGGCAGGAGGTCAAACGCGAGGATGGTCCGCCGCGCGGCGACACCTAATGCAGGCGCTGGCGATGGCGCAGGCGTGCAATATCCCCCTCCGAGAGCCGCACCGACAGGTGGGCGGCCTCGTTGTCGTCGCGGCGGCCGAGGACCTCGCCGCGCCGGTATATCCATGCCAAGGTCTTGCCGTCGGTCAGCGGGACGTCCAGCCTGAGAATCTGCGCGGCAGCTTCGAGCCTGCGATCGATCGCCTCGAGCAGCTCATGGCAACCCTCGCCGGTCGCGGCAGACAGGGCAACGCTTGGCGCATTGCGCAGCTTGCGGGCCTCCAGGCTGACGCGCGCCGCCGGGTCGAGCAGATCGATCTTGTTCATCGCCTCGATCAGCCCGTCCTCGACCTGCCCGTCCTCGACCTGCTCGTCGAGGCCGAGCTCGGCCAGGACATTCAGGACGTCGTCGCGCTGGGCCTCGCTGTCGGGGTGATGGGCGTCACGCACATGAACGACAATGTCCGCTTCGGTGACCTCCTCCAGAGTGGCCCGGAACGCGGCGACCAGATGTGTCGGGAGCTCCGAGATAAAGCCGACCGTGTCGGACAGGATCGCCTGGCGCCCCGAGGGAAGATCGAGCCGCCGCATTGTCGGGTCGAGCGTCGCGAACAGCATATCTCCGGCGACCACTGTCGACCGGGTCAGTCGGTTGAAGAGGGTGGATTTGCCGGCATTGGTGTACCCGACCAGCGCCACCACGGGATAGGGCACGCGCCGGCGCGCTTCACGCTGCAAGGCCCGCGTCCGCTTTGTCGCTTCGAGGTCGCGCTTCAGCCGGGCGATCCGCTCGCCGATCAGCCGGCGGTCGATTTCCAGCTGACTTTCCCCGGGGCCGCCTAGAAAGCCAAATCCGCCGCGCTGTCGTTCGAGGTGCGTCCACGAGCGCACCAGGCGCGATCGCTGATAAGAGAGCGCCGCCAGCTCGACTTGCAAGCGGCCCTCATGGGTGCGCGCCCGCGCACCAAAGATTTCGAGAATGAGGCCCGTCCGGTCGATGACTTTCGCCTGCCAGTGCCGCTCGAGATTGCGCTGCTGCACCGGGCTCAGGGGGGCATCGACAATGACAACCCCGACCTCGTTTTCTTTGATCAGCTCGCCGAGAGTGTCGAGGGTTCCAGAGCCGAGCAGGCTGCTCGGCCGCGGGCGCGTGATACGGGCGATCTCCGCCCCGACGACATCGAGGCGGATGGCTCTGGCCAGACCCACCGCCTCCTCGAGCCGGGCCGTCACCGAGCGTCCGGAAACCTCTGCCGTTTTCCGCCCGGGCAGCGTTCTGACCGCCGGATGGACAATGAGGGCGCGGCCGGTCGAGGCTTCGTCCGATATCGACTCGTTGCCGTTGCGGCTCAGGATTCGGCCATCTCTTTGTTCGGCTCGAAGAGCTGGATCGGTTGTCCCGGCATTACCGTCGAGATCGCATGTTTGTACACCAACTGCGAATGCGCGTCTCGACGCAGCAACACGCAGAAATTGTCAAACCAAGTAATGATCCCTTGAAGTTTTACGCCATTGACGAGGAAGATCGTGACCGGTGTTTTGTTTTTGCGGACGTGGTTGAGAAATACATCCTGCACATTTTGCGATTTTTCCGGAGTCATGGGTCTCCCCCACTCCTTTCTTGGAACCGAGCCGGGCCCAGCCACGTCAAAACGTCTGGGCGACATTGCCGGGGTGCAGCTACGAAGATGGGCGCGCGACGAAGAATCACAACCCCTGCACAAAGTCAAACAACGTCGCACCATCGGAGAACACGAGCTGCGGCTCGCAGCGAAAAGACCCCTCTTCCAGCAATCCGTCACCAAGCAATACGGGAACGCAGCCGCTGTTCCGGGCGCACAGGATGTCCACTCCGGTATCGCCGACGAACCAGACGCCTTCGGCGACGGTGACGCCGCTCGGCTCGAGAGCAAGCATCACCGGGGCCGGGTCGGGCTTGTCCGATGCCGCATCTCCGGCGCCGACGACACTACCGAACAGCGCTGCCCAGCCGATCCGCTCGGCCTCTCGGCGCAGCAGCGCGCCGGTCTTGTTGCTGACCACGCCGAGAAAAAAGCCTGCCTTCGCCAAATTCTGAAGCAGGTCGCCTCGCCCCGGCAACGCGCGCAGCTGCTCGAGATGAATGGCGCGGAACGCGTCTAGGTAGATCTGCTGCGCTGCCTCCCAGCGGTCGCCGAAATGGATCGGGAAGCTCTCGCGTAAGCTGAGCCGGACGCGCAGTTTCGTCTCCTCCAGCGACCACCGCGGCTTCTCCATTGCCGCCATGACGACGTTCAAGGCGTGATGAATTGTTGCCCAGCTGTCGACCAAAGTATTGTCCCAGTCGAACAGGATTGCGCGCGGTCGGGGCAATTGGAGCGGCAGCGGGACGGCCTGGTCGACGGCGCTCATGCCGTCATAGGTCGGCCAGAGTTTGGGAGGTGATGGAATAGTCGGCTCAAGCCCCTATTTTCAGAGGGCGATCATTGCCGAACACGCCGAGGGATTTCAACTTTCGGTGCAGGGCCGAGCGCTCCATGCCGACAAAGGCCGCGGTTCGCGAGATATTCCCGCCGAATCGGGTGACCTGGGCGAGGAGGTATTCCCGCTCGAAGACTTCTCGCGCATCGCGCAGCGGCAGGGTCATGATTTCGCTGCCCTTGTCCCACTTTACGACGATCGGGGCGATTGCGGTGATCTCGTTGGGCAGCATGTCGGCGCGCACGGTCTCGCGCGCGTCTCCCGGCGCCATGATCAGCAGCCAGTCGATGACGTTGCGCAGCTGCCGCACATTCCCCGGCCAGGTGTAGGCCTGCAGGGCCGCCATCGCATCCTCGCCAAAGTCGCGCGGCGTCAGGCGCGCCGCCTCGGATGCCCGGGCCATGAAGTGACGCGCCATTAGCGGGATGTCCTCGCGCCGGTCACGCAGCGGCGGGATCCGTATCGGCACGACGCTCAGTCGATAGAACAGATCTTCCCGGAACCGGCCGGCGCTGATTTCGCCGCCAAGCTCGCGATTGGAGGAGGCGACGACGCGGACATCCACCTCGACACGGCTCGACCCCCCTACCCTCTCGAAGGTCTGCTCCTGCAACACCCGCACGATCTTGCCCTGGGTCTCGAGCGGCATGTCGGCGACTTCGTCGAGAAACAGCGTGCCGCCATGGGCACGCTCGAAGGTTCCTACCTTGCGAGGCGCACCATCGATGCGCGTCTCGGTCCCAAACAATTCGATTTCCAGCCGCTCCGGCCGCATCGTGGCGCAGTTGACCGGGACGAAAGGGCCTTTGGCCCGCCGGGACCGCGCGTGCAGCAATCGTCCGACAACCTCTTTGCCGGAGCCGGGCGGTCCGGTAATCAGAACCCGGCTGCCGGTCGGCGCGACCCGCTCGATCTGCAGGCGCAGCTGGTTGGCCGCCGGCGAGCCACCGACGAGATCGAGCTCGCCCCCCGCCCGCAGCCGCAGCTCCTCGTTTTCGCGCCGAAGCTGAGCCGCCTCGATGGCGCGTTCGACAACCAGCAAAAGCCGGTCGGATTTGAACGGCTTTTCGAGAAAATCGTACGCGCCGATCTTGATCGCCTCGACCGCGGTCTCGATCGTTCCATGCCCGCTGATCATGACGACCGGCACCGAAGGCATTTCGGCGCGCAGCTGCTTGAGGATTTCGATCCCCTCGAGCCCGCCGCCTTGCAGCCAAATGTCGAGGATGACGAGCGTAGGCTGCCGCGCTTGGATCGCGGCCAGCGTCTGGGGAGTGTCTGCGGCCTCGCGGGTGGCATAGCCCTCGTCCTTGAGCACGCCCGCTATCAGCATGCGGATGTCGGCTTCATCGTCTACGATCAGGATGTCATGCGCCATGGCCGACCGGACTCAGCTCCATTGACTCATCGGCAGCATCTGAACGCTGCGCGGAACGCGGTTCGGAGGCAGCGAGCGCCAAGCTGACCCGCGCTCCCCCGGACTCGCCATCGTCCAGCATCAGCTCGCCTTGATGATCTTCCATGATCTTCTTGACGATGGCGAGCCCCAAGCCGGTCCCTTTTGTTCGGGTCGTAACGTAAGGCTCGGTCAGCCTCTCGCGGCCCTGCTGCGGCAGTCCGATGCCGTTGTCTTCGACAACCACAAGCGCCCGATCCTGCTGCTGGATAACCGAGACGCGGATGCGACCCGGCGGCGCGGCAGCGCCTTCGGCCACCCTCGCCTCAATCGATTCGATCGCATTCTTGACGATGTTCATCAGGGCTTGACCAATAAGCCGCGCATCGCAGCGAACGACGACGGGGTGCGACGCAAGAACCGTCTCGAACGCAATCTCGGGGTGCGCCGTCCGTTGCAGGAACACCGCCTGATGCACGATTTCGATCAGATTCTCCGGCTTCAGCACCGGCGCCGGCATCCGAGCGAAGGATGAGAATTCATCAATCATGCGGCCGATGTCACCAACGTGCCGGATGATCGTATCGGTGCAGATCGTGAAGGTTTCCGCGTCCTGCTTGATTTCTTTCAGGTATCGCCGCCGCAGCCGCTCCGCAGCCAGCTGAATTGGCGTCAGGGGGTTCTTGATCTCATGGGCAATGCGGCGGGCGATGTCGGCCCAAGCCGCCTTGCGCTGCGCCGACAGCAATTCGGTGATGTCGTCAAAAGTCACGACAAATCCGCTGATGTCGCCGGCATTGTGTTCGGCCGCGATACGCACGAGCAGCGTGCGGGTGTTGGTGCCATTGACGAGCTGAACCTGCGACTGGGCCAAACGATCCGGGCGCCGTTCGGCATCGCCAAGCAAGCCGGCCATTTCCGGCGCGACCTCGGCCAGGTCCTGGCCGATCAGCTGCTCGAGATCGAGCCCGAGAAGCGATGACGCAGAGCGGTTCGGCAGGTGGATCCGCCCGAATCGGTCAAGCCCGATTACCCCCGCCGAGACCCCGGTCAACACGGTTTCGGTAAAGCGGCGCCGTTCGTCGAGTTGGCGATTGGCCTCGCGGAGCTCTCGCTGCTGGCTTTCGATCTGGTAGGTCATCCGGTTGAATGCGCGACTGAGCGAGGCGAGCTCGTCGTCCTTTTCCCCTTCCGGCACGCGCGCCGCGAGATCTCCGCCTCGCACCTGCTCGGCCGCCGTGATCAAACGGCTGATTGGAACCGCCAGGTGAGTGGCAAAGTGGATGCCAATGGCCACCGCGGCGACCAGGAACAGCAGCGCGACCACCACGAAAATCAGCGCAAAGGTGATCTGAAATCCCGAGCGCTGGCCCTCCATCTGTTCATATTGCGCAGCGGCACGCTGGGTCTCCTCCATATGGCTCAAGACCCGCGGTTCGATGAACCGGCCGACATAGAGGTAGACGTCGCCGAACTGGTTGAGGCGAACAAGAGCCCTTACCCGGTCGTCGCTGTCATTGGTCATTATCGCCACGTCGCCTGTATCGGCGAGGCGGATCGCATCATCGGGAACCGGCTCGAAGCCCAACGTAAACGAAAGGCTGGAGCGCGCCAGGATATGGCCGGCGCGATCAAAAACCACCGCCTCGGTAAGCCCGCGCAAGGCAGACTGGGCAGAGACCACCTGCTCCAGGTGCGGCGGGTTCAGCGCCAGCTTGACCGCATCCCGGTTGAGATCGTTTGCCATTGCAAGAACGTCGGCGCGAATCGCCTGCTGATGCTCGTGCAGATAGGCCTCGGCGACGGCTAGCGACTCCGAAATCGCCGTGCGCACCTTGTCGCTGAACCACGATTCGATGCCAAAGGTGAAGAAGAGATAGGAAAACACCGCGACGATGATCGTCGGCATGATCGCTATCAGGCTGAACAGCATGACCAGCCGGATCTGCAGCCGAGAGCCCGCGAGACCGCGCCGCCGCTCGGCCCAGACCTCGATCAGCCGCTTGGCGATGACTGCTCCTAGTGCCAGCAACAGCACCAAGTCGAGATTCAGCAGCGAGAGGACGGCGCTGGGGTGGGGGCCAAAGGGGGGCACCCCGGTCAGCGCGAGGTAGGTCGCCACCCCCGAACCGAGCGCCGGAATGGCCAGCGCGATCGCGATCTTGCGTCCGAGCGCGATACGACCGGCCCAAAGACGCATCCGCCGCATCAAATTCATTCGTGACCCCTTTCGGGGATCTGCCACACACCGCGTGGGTGCAAACGAGTCAACCTTCTCCAGCCATTCCCTTGCTGGCGCCGCGGCCCCGCCCACCTGCTCATGAGGATCGCTTCCTCCCCGTTCCACGGGGAAGACGGAGGTGGGGCTGGTAAAGTCGGGCCCCGTCGGAGGTTATTTTATGCCGCGGACTACGGGAATGTCCAATTCGCGGATTTTCTTGCGCAAGGTGTTGCGATTGAGGCCCAGCAGATGAGCGGCTCTGATTTGGTTGCCGCGGGTGGCGCCGAGGGTCAGCACGATCAGCGGCCGTTCGATTTCGCGCAATACCCGGTCGTATAGGCCGGCCGCCGGCAAGCCTCCTTTATGGGCGGCGAAATACCCCTTGATATGGCGTTCGACGGCGGCCGCAAGACCCTCGCCGACCGAGGTCTCCGCCGGATCGCTCGCGGGCGGAGCGTCACCGAGCTCGGCCTCGACCACCCCGACGCCGATCACCTCCTGCGAATAAAGCGCGGCCAGCCGCCGTACCAAATTCTCCAGCTCTCGGACGTTCCCCGGCCAGCGATAGGTGCGCAGCCGCTCCATCGCTGCGTCGTCGAGCCGCTTCATCGGCAGGCCCTCGCGCACCGCCAAAACCGCGAAATGCCTGACTAGAGCGGGGATGTCGGCGCTCCGCTCACGCAGCGGCGGAAGGCGGATCGGCGCGACGTTCAGCCGATAGAACAGGTCTTCGCGGAATAGCCCTTGCCGAATCAGCTGCCGCAAGTCGTGATGCGTCGCTGCGACAATCCGAACATCGGCGCGGATCGGAACGCGTCCGCCGACGGCGGTAAACTCCCCCTCCTGCAAGACCCGCAGCAATCGGGTCTGCGCCTCGATCGGCATGTCGCCAATCTCGTCGAGAAACAGCGTCCCGCCTTGCGCCTGTTCAAACCGCCCGACGCCGCGCGTCGTTGCCCCGGTGAAAGCGCCCTTCTCGTGCCCGAAAAGCTCGCTTTCAATCAGCTCGCGCGGAATTGCCGCCATGTTGATCGCGATAAAGGGGCCGTTGCGGCGCTTGCCGTAATTGTGCAGCGCGCGAGCGACCAGTTCCTTGCCGGTGCCGCTCTCGCCCATGATCGTCACGGTAAGATCGGTGCCCATCAGGCGCGCGAGGACGCGGTAGATCTCCTGCATCGCCGGCGAGCGGCCGATCAGCGGCAGTTGCTCTTCGGCATCGTCTTCCAGTTGGGCGGACGACACCTCGCGCGGAGCCGTCAATGCGCGTTCCACGACGCTGACCAGCTCCCGAAGGTCAAACGGCTTGGGGAGATATTCAAAGGCGCCCCGCTCGGTCGCCTTCACCGCGGTGAGCAACGTGTTTTGCGCGCTCATGACGATGATCCGCAACTCCGGGCGGATTTTCTTTATACGGGGAATAAGGTCGAGCCCGTTCTCGTCCGGCATTATGACATCGGTAATGACGAGGTCGCCCTCGCCGTCGGCAACCCACCGCCATAACGTCGCGGCGTTGCCGGTCATCCGCACATCATGTCCGAGCCGTATCAGCGCTTGGTTGAGCACCATCCGGATCGCGCGATCATCATCGGCCACCAGGATCGTCGAGGCCATCATCCGCCACCATCTTGCGCGACCACCGGCAGGAACACCCGGAACACGGTTCGCCGGGGTTGGCTGTCGAATTCAATGACGCCGCCGTGGTCGCCGATCACTTTGGCGACCAGTGCAAGACCGAGGCCAGTGCCGTTTCGTTTTGTCGTGACAAATGGTTCGAAGAGATAGGGGCGCAGGTCTTCCGGAATGCCGGCGCCGTTGTCGGTCACGGCGACCATCAGAGGCAGGTGCTGGCGGCCTTCTCCGCTTGGACGCGTAACGCGCAGACCATGCCGATACGCGGTCGTCAGAATGATCTCGCCATCGGCGTTCGGCAGGGCTTCGGCGGCATTCTTGACGAGGTTGAGAAATACCTGGACCAGCAGATCGTGATTGCCGTGCACCGGCGGCAGCGAGGGGTCGTATTCCTCGACGATCCGGACATGACGCGCGAAACCTGATTGCGCAGCCCTGCGCACCCGCTCGAGCACCTCGTGAATATTGACGGTGCCGCGCTCGATCGGGCGGTGGTCGGAAAACGCCTCCATGCGGTCGACGAGCGCCACGATGCGGTCGGTCTCGTCGCAAATCAGCTGGGTCAGCTCGCGGCTGGCCGGATCGGCGTCCTGCTCGAGCAATTGCGCCGCGCCGCGAATTCCGGAGAGCGGATTCTTGACCTCGTGCGCCAGCATGGCCGCCATCGCCGTGATGGAGCGCGCCGCGCTGCGGTGGGTGAGGTGGCGATCCATCATGTCCGCCATCGAGCGCTCGTGCAGGGTAAGCACCAACAGGTCTGCGGCCTCACCCGCCAGCGCCGCCTGGATCGTTACCGAACGGCTGCCGAAGCGCGGCCCTTCGAGCATCATGTCGTACTCGGAAATCGTATTGCCGACCTTCCAAACCGAGTCCACCAACGACAGCAACGGGCTGTGAAGCGACAAGCAGTCCGCGAGCTCGCCGTCATAGAGCGCGGCGGCGCTGGCGCCGATGAATTGCTCGGCCGCCGGATTGACGAAACGAATGCGTCCACTTCGGTCGATGACGATGACGGGATCGGCGAGGGCGGCCAGGATCACACCCGGGTCGGGTTCGGCGCCGACGGCCGGACGCCGCGGCTTGCCCGATCCCGCCCCCCATCCACGGCGTCGAAGGGGTCCCACGATCAAGCCGCCTTGGGCGCCAGCAGCCGCTCGTAAAAGGCTCGCATCAACTCACGAACTCGGGCGACATCGATCGTTTCGTTGACCGCAGCGCGAAACTCGGCGGAGCCAGGAAGGCCCTTGG
>Ga0081540_1003934_pt1 | contig 11548 bp, 10 predicted proteins | sample TabmetS2T1R1_FD_71024 | JGI IMG/M metagenome (GOLD analysis project Ga0081540, IMG submission 71024) | Tabebuia heterophylla rhizosphere microbial communities from the University of Puerto Rico - S2T1R1 | ecosystem: Host-associated > Plants > Roots > Rhizosphere ...
GGTGGCACCTGGCGCGGTGGATCGTCGAGCTCGTTCATACGCGCGGCGATCTCCGCAATCGCGGAATCGAAGTTCGAGGGGCTCAGCGGCGGCGAAGCACGATAGACCTGGTTGGCGGCGCGCTCGACCACCTCGGTCTGGCGCTGCCGGTCCTGTCTCTCGACCTGCCGGGTGGCTTGCGGATTGGTGATCTGCGACAGCCGCGCATCGAGGCGCGAGATGGCGTCGTTCAGCTGCCGCGCAACGGCAGGGGCGCTGCCATTGCTGCGGGGCGCTTCCGCGCGGGGTTTCGAAATCTGTTCGATCTGGTGGGTAATCGAGTCGAGGCGCTGGTGGATGTCATCGACAGCGCGGTGCTGCTGGCCGTAGGCCGCCTGCCGCGGTTCATGGCCGTGGCGGAAATTCGGGGGAGCATCGCCGATATTGGCGTTGAGCCAGTCGTTGAGCGACATGCCGGCGCGGCGCGCGGCCGCCTCGGCCCTCTCGCGCACGGATGGATCGATGCCGTCGACACTCCACGATACGCGCGAATTCATGATCTCGTCCGGTTCCGACTCCGGCGCTACACCTGCGCCACAGCCTTCCCGCGCGTCCCGATCAGAAGACAATCGAATTCGGCGCGGGTCGTCTGCCTCAGGAACTGACTTTTTCGCGGCAGGGTAAATATCGGGTTAAGGAATGCGGCGCGGCGGCCGTAAAGTTAAACGAACCACCCGATTCGCCTTCGAAAACGGTTCGGAACGCTCAACCCTTGCCCTCGTGCGGGGCCTCGACAATCGGCGTGACGTTGGAGCCAGCCACACCGCTCGAAAGTACCTCAAGCGCCTCCTCGCACCATTCCACCACGGCCCGCTCGTGGCGGACACCGAGGCGCAGGTTGAGCAGTTTTCCCAGATCGGCATGCGGCGCGGTGCCATCGGGAAAGCGTTTTGCCAGGATCCGCTCGTAGCGGGCCTGCCGGTCGCGATGCTGCTCGAGGCGGGCCATGATGTCGGCGCGCAGCGAATCGATGTCGACCGCCTCCAGCGCGAACATCCGCACCAACAGGTCGTCCTTGATCGAGGCCGGCCGGCTCGGCCGCGCCGCCCAGTGCCTTAAGGCCGCCCGTCCTCCTGACGTCAGCGTATAGACCAGCTTGTTGGGTTTGCCGGACTGCACGACCTCGCGGGCCTGGACATGGCCGCGATCGCGCAGTTTCGACAGCTCCCGGTAGATTTGCTGATGGTCGGCCTTCCAGAAGAAGCCGATCGAGGTGTCAAAGGTCTTGGCGAGCTCATAGCCCGTCATCGGCCGTTCGGTCAGGCACGCAAGGATCGCGTCACCCAGCGCCACGCGCGGACCCTCCATTCTGGGGCAAGCCATTTCGGAAGAAGGCTGCATCTGTTCCTTGACACATTATGCATAAAGGTGCATATGCGTCAATGTGCATAAGAGGTAGCGCGGAATTTTGCCCCGACGCGGCCCGATGCTCGATATGGCGCGGCCGGTCGCCGTTGCCAGTGCAAATCGCGGCTTTCATGAGAGGAGAACGTCCGATGAGCTTGCCCGGCCTCGACCGATGGTACGGATTCATCAAGTCGCATGACCGCGCGGAGCTGAAGGCCATGCTCCACCCGGACGTCGTGTTCGAAAGCCCGGTCGTGCATACGCCACAGCGCGGCGCCGACATCACCTACAAATACCTCTCGAGCGCCATCAAGGTGCTCAACGGCGAGAGCTTCAGATATCTCGGCGAATGGCGCGGCGACAAAAGCGCGGTGCTGGAATTTGCGACCGAGATCGACGGCATCACCATCAACGGTGTCGACATCATCAAATTCGCCGACGACGGCCGCATCGTTCACTTCAAGGTGATGGTGCGTCCGCTGAAGGCAATGAATCTCCTGCACAGGCTGATGGGTGAGCAATTGGCGATGCAGTGAGGCGATTTAGCGCCGCATGAGTGATACGGCGCGGCTGTCTCGGATGTCAGGAACAAGATATGGTCGGTGCCTGGACCGCGATTGCTGCGACGCAGGAATTTCCCCACACAACCCGCCTTTAGCGGAGAGAACGCGATGCCAATCTACAAAGCCCCAGTGGAAGATGTGAGCTTCCTGTTCAACGACGTGTTCCAGATCGACCGCTATGACAATCTTCCCGGCTTCACCGATGCTTCCGCCGACGTGCGCGAAGCGATCCTGAGCGAAGCGGCAAAACTCAGTGAAGAGGTCCTCCAACCGCTGAATCGCATCGGCGATCTCGAAGGCTGCAAGCGCCACGACGACGGCAGCGTCACCACACCGAAGGGATTCAAGGAAGCCTTCAAGCAGGTCGCCGAAGGCGGCTGGCTCGGGCTCTCGGCACCGGCCGAATATGGCGGGCAGGGGCTTCCGGTCACGCTGAGCCAGGTCGTCACCGAATTCCAGTGCTCCGCCAACATGGCCTTCTCGATGTATGGAGGCCTCACCATGGGCGCGACTGCCGCGCTTCTTGTGCACGGCTCGCCCGAGCAGAAGAAGACCTACGTGCCCAAGATGGTGGCGGGCGAGTGGACTGGCACCATGAATCTCACCGAGCCGCAATGCGGCACCGATCTCGGCCTGCTCCGCACCAAGGCGGTGCGCCAGGGCGACGGCAGTTTCAAGATCACGGGCACCAAAATCTTCATCTCGGCCGGCGAGCACGACATGGCCGACAACATCATCCATCTCGTGCTGGCGCGCATCGAAGGCGCGCCCGCCGGTATCAAGGGCGTCTCGCTGTTCGTGGTGCCGAAATTTTTGGTCAAGCCGGACGGCTCGCTCGGCCAGCGCAACGGCGTGTCCTGCGGCTCGATCGAGCACAAGATGGGCATTCACGGCAATTCCACCTGCGTGATGAACTACGACAACGCGACCGGCTGGCTGATCGGCGAAGAGAACAAGGGCATGCAGGGCATGTTCGTGATGATGAACGAGGCCCGCCTCGGGGTCGCCGTGCAGGGTCTCGCGCAGTCCGAGGTCGCCTATCAGAACGCGGTCAATTATGCGCGCGATCGGCTACAGGGCCGCTCCATCTCCGGCGTCAAGGCGCCGGACAAGCCGGCCGATCCCATCATCGTGCATCCGGACGTGCGCCGCACGCTGCTCACGATCCGTGCCTTCAACGAGGCCGCGCGCGCCATGGTGGTGTGGACCGCGCTGAAGAGCGACGTCGCGCATCGCTCCTCGGACCCCAAGGATCGCCAGGAGGCGGACGATCACATGGGCCTGATGACCCCCATCATGAAGGGCGTGATGACCGGCACCGGCTTTGCCAATACCGTGATGGCGCAGCAGATGTATGGCGGCCACGGCTATATCGCCGAGCAGGGCATGGAGCAGTTCGTGCGCGATGCGCGAATTTCGATGATCTATGAGGGCGCCAACGGCGTGCAGGCGCTCGACCTCGTCGGCCGCAAGCTGCCGCGCGACGGCGGCCGTGCCATCATGGCGTTCTTCGCCGAGGTCGGCGCCTTCGCCAAGGAGAATGGCGGCGACGACGCGATGAAGTCCTATATCGCGCCGGTCACGGCTGCGCTCGGCGATCTCCAGAAGGCCACCGGCTGGTTGATGCAGAACGGGCTCGCCAATCCCGACAATGCGGGCGCTGCCGCCACCGACTACATGGAATTGTTCGGCCTCGTCGTGTTTGGCTACATGTGGGCACGGATGGCCAAGGTGGCGAACGAGAAGATCGCGGCTTCCGGCGCTACGCCCTACCTGAACACCAAGCTCGTGACCGGCAAATTCTTCATGGAGCGGATGCTGCCGGAAACCTCCGTGCACCTCGCGCGCGTCCAGGCCGGCTGCGCCACCACGATGGAACTGGCGGAGGAAGCGTTCTGAGGCCTTCGCTTCCGCGCCAAAGCGGTCTATATATTACGATCATCATACCAAGGAGGGCGTCATGCCTGAGGCATTCATCTACGATCACGTCCGCACCCCCCGCGGCCGCGGCAAGGCCGACGGCTCGCTGCACGAAGTCACTGCGCTTGCGCTCGCAACCGTGCCGCTGCAGGCGCTGAGGGAGCGCAACAAGCTCGGCGAAGACGTCGTCGACGACGTCATCCTCGGCGTGGTCGATCCCGTGGGTGAAGCCGGAAGCGACATCGCGCGCTTCGCGGCGCTGAAGGCGGGTCTTGGCGAATCCGTGCCCGGCGTGCAGATCAGCCGCTTCTGCGCCTCCGGCCTCGATGCCGTGAATTTCGCGGCCGCCCAGATCATGAGCGGCCAGCATGAGCTCGTGATCGGCGGCGGCGCAGAGTCGATGAGCCGCGTCGGCATCGGCGCGTCCGGCGGCGCCTGGCCGATGGATCCCTCAATGGCGGTGCCGGCCTATTTCATGCCGCAGGGCGTCTCGGCCGATTTGATCGCCACCAAATATGGCTTCTCGCGCGACGACGTCGACGCCTATGCCGTGCAGAGCCAGCAGCGCGCCGGCAAGGCCTGGGAGGAGGGCCGCTTCAACAAGTCCATCGTGCCGGTGAAGGACCAGAACGGTCTCACCATCCTCGCCAAGGATGAGCACATGCGCCCGACCACGACCATGCAGTCGCTGGCGCAGCTGCAGCCGTCCTTCGCAGCCATGGCCGCGATGGCCGGCTTCGACGCGGTCGCGGTGCAGTCGCATCCCGAGATTGAGAAGGTCAACTATGTGCACCACGCCGGCAATTCTTCCGGCATCGTCGATGGCGCGGGCGCCGTGCTGCTCGGCAGCAAGGAAGCAGGCGCCAAGCACGGCCTTAAAGCCCGCGCAAAAATCCGCGCCTTCGCCAATATCGGCTCGGAGCCGGCGATGATGCTGACAGGCCCGGTCGACGTCACCGAAAAGCTATTCGAGCGTTCCGGCATGAAGAAGTCGGACATCGATCTGTTCGAGCTCAACGAGGCCTTCGCCTCGGTGGTGCTGCGCTATATCCAGGCCTTCGACATCGACAACGCCAAGATCAACGTCAATGGCGGCGCAATCGCGCTCGGCCATCCCTTGGGTGCGACTGGCGCGATGATCCTGGGCACCGTGCTCGACGAGCTCGAGCGCACCAACAAGTCGACAGCGCTGGTGACGCTGTGCATCGGCGGCGGCATGGGCACCGCGACGATCATCGAGAGGGTGTAACTGCCGTAGGGTGGGCAAAGGCGCGCTAGCGCCGTGCCCACCCTCACGAGCACAACGCGGAAGGTGGGCACGCTTCGCTTTGCCCACCCTACGATCCGAGAATTCATCGCCGCGCCAATGGGCCGCCGGCACCGAGGGAGCACCACATGGCTTACAAGAATTTCAAGTTCGAAACCGACGCCGACGGCATCGCGCTCGTCACCTGGGACATTCCCGGCCGTTCCATGAACGTGCTGGACGAGACCTCGATCAGCGAGATCGAGGCGATCGTCAAGCAGACCACGGAAGACGCCGCCATCAAGGGCGTCGTCATCACCTCAGCTAAGGAAGCGTTCTGCGCCGGCGCCGACCTCACCATGCTCGAAGGCATGAGCCATACTTATCAGCAGCTCATAAAGGAGAAGGGCGAGGTCGCCGCCAACCAGGTGCTGTTCGAGCAGAGCCGCCGCTTCTCGCAAGTGTTCCGCTCGATCGAGATTTCCGGCAAGCCGTGGGTCGCCGCGATCAACGGCCTTGCGCTCGGCGGCGGTTTCGAGATCACGCTGTCCTGCCATTATCGGGTCGCCGCGGAAAATCCCAAGACGCGGCTCGGCCTGCCCGAGATCAAGGTCGGCCTGTTCCCCGGCGCCGGCGGCACCCAGCGCGTGCCGCGCATCGTGCCGCCGCAGGATGCGATGCAGATGCTCTTGAAGGGCGAGGCGGTTGATCTCAAGAAAGCCAAGGCGCTCAACCTGATCCATGCTGTCGTGCCGGCCGCCGACATGATCAAGGCCGCCAAGGACTGGATCAAGGGCGGCGGCAAGCCGGTCGCGCCGTGGGACGAGAAGGGTTTCAAGCTCCCCGGCGGTCCCGTCTTCTCCAAGATGGGCATGCAAATGTTCCCGGCGGGCAACGCGATCTATCGCCGCGAAACCTTTGACAACTATCCGGCCGCGCGCGCCATCATGAGCTGCGTCTATGAAGGCCTGCAGTTGCCGATCGACGCCGCGCTGCGCGTGGAGTCGCGCTACTTCACGGAGATCCTGCGCTCGAAGGAAGCCGCGGCCATGATCCGCTCGCTGTTCCTGTCGATGCAGGAATTGAACAAGGGCGCGCGCCGCCCGGCCAACGTGCCGCCGGCAAAGATCAAGAAGCTCGCCGTGATCGGCGCAGGCTTCATGGGCGCCAGCGTTGGTTACGTCTCGGCCCGCGCCGGCCTCGATGTCATTCTGATCGACCGCGACCAGGAAAGCGCCGACAAGGGCAAGGCCCACGCCAAGAGCGTCATCGACGGCCTGATCGCCAAAGGCCGCGCCAAGCAGGAAGAAGGCGACAAGATCATGTCGCGCATCACGGCGACCGCCGACTATGCGGCCTTGAAAGACTGCGACCTCGTCATCGAGGCCGTGTTCGAGGACCGCAAGGTCAAGGCGGACACTTTCACCAAGGCGCAAGCATCTCTGAAGCCGGACGTGATCTTCGCGTCCAACACCTCGACCTTGCCTATCACCTCGCTCGCCGAATCCTTCAAGGATCAGGGCCGGTTCATCGGCATCCATTTCTTCTCGCCGGTCGAGAAGATGATGCTGGTCGAGATCATCCTCGGCAAGAACACCGGCGATGCGGCACTCGCGACCGCGCTCGACTACGTCCGCATCATCGGCAAGACGCCGATCGTGGTGAACGACTCCCGCGGCTTCTATGCCAACCGCTGCGTCGGCCGTTACATTGCCGAAGGCAACGAGATGTTCCTCGAAGGCGTGCCGCCGGCGATGATCGAGAATTGCGCCAAGATGGCCGGCATGCCGGTCGGGCCGCTCTCGCTGTCGGACGAAGTCGCGCTCGACCTCGGGCTCAAGGTGATGAAGGCGACCGAGGCTGATCTCGGACCCAACGCCGTCAATCCCGATCAGAAGAAGCTGATGATCGAGCTGGTGGAGAAGCAGAACCGCCTCGGCCGCAAGAACGGCAAGGGCTTCTATGACTATCCCGAGAAGGGCAAGGGCCAGAAGAGCCTGTGGCCGGGCCTGGCCGACCTGCAGCCGAAGAAGCTCGATCCGGACACGCTCAGTGTCGAGGAACTGAAGCAGCGCTTCCTGGTGGTGCAGGCGGTGGAAGCCGCGCGAACCGTCGAGGACAATGTCATCACCGACATGCGCGAGGCGGATGTCGGCTCGATCCTCGGCTTCGGCTTTGCGCCGTTCACCGGCGGCACGCTGTCCTATATCGACTTCATGGGCACCAAGAAGTTCGTGGAGCTGTGCCACAAGCTGGAGGCCAAATACGGCTCGCGCTTCACGCCACCAAAACTACTGGTGGAGATGGCCTCCAAGGGCGAAACTTTTTACGGCCGCTTCCCGCCGAAGAAGCAGCCCACCGCTCAGGCGGCGGAATAAACAACGCGGAATAAAAACAATGTGAACGGCCGGGTCATCGATCCGGCCGTTCGCGTGCAAACGCTTGCGATCGGAAGCTTCTAGCGGCATCGCACTATCACAAGTTGTGTGTCGTCGAGACGCAGCCAAAATGCTTGACGGCTCTCCGAGGTTGCGCAAAACTGATTTCGCAACATGAGAGTGATCGCATGTCGGGTGAGGCCACGTATCGCGTAGCGCCTGCCTACCTGGTGGCAGCCAGTATCCTCGCCGCGCTCCCCACTCCTGTCGCAGGGCAAGCCGCGAAACCGGGCTGCGAACTCGTCGATATCGACATTCAGAAGTTCGGCGGAGCGCCGCTGCTCCAGCCGCAAGTGATCCAGTCGGCGAATGGGCGCCTGGATGCGGCGCTCGAGGTGGCCTACGCGACCAACGAGGTGGCCGGCTGCGACGTCGAGCTGCGGTCCTATAACGGAAAGCTCGCCGGGCCGACGCTTCGGGCCAAGCCTGGCGACACCCTGTACATCAGGATGAAGAACGACCTGCCGCCCGAGCCGCACGGCCACACGGGCGACCGCAATATCCCGCATGGATTCAATTCGACGAACCTGCATACCCATGGCCTCCACGTTTCGCCGAACGACAACAGTGACAATGTTTTCCGACGAGACGTCGCTGTATCCCCGGCATCCCTTCCACATCCATGTCAACCCGTTCATGGAATGCCCGAGAAAGTCTGGCGCGACACCCTCATCGTCGAGAAGGGCAGGCCGGAGCGGATTTTGACTCGCTACGAGGATTTCAAGGGAAAGTTCGTGCTGCACTGTCACATCCTCGATCATGAGGACGGGGGCATGATGCAGGCCGTCGAGATTGTGGACTGACGACTATTTGAGCGAACAAGTTTTTGTTGAGCGAATGCGTTTTCGAAAACGAGCCGGACGCGGGTTCGGCAGAAATCGAGGTCGCCATGAAGATTTTCGGACAGGCGTCTTATCCGCTGGCCGCGCTGCTTGTCGCAGCCTTGTCGCAAAACGCTCTCGGCCAGAATGCGCCGACCCCGCCGCAAGGCTATTTCGATATTCCCCCGGGATTTGATTTTCCGGCCGACAAGAGGCTACTCGAAGACTATCGCTTGCAGCCGAACATGCCGGCGCAACGGCTTCACGCCTGGAACGTCTTTGCCGGCATGACTCGCCCGACATCAAATCGCGGGCTGCTCGTGTTCGAGACTTGGTTCTCCGAAAAGGAGACTTTCGACAGGAGTACCGCCCTTGTCGCTGCTCGAACGCAGCCCTCGGTGCGAACGTTCACTGTGCCGTCGCAGTTCTCCCCCCTCCGGCGCCGCGCGGGAATTGTTGCTGCTGCCGCGCAACCCGGGAGCGCAGTCCTGTCGACGGTTCTCTACAATTTCGCTGCTTACAACCACGTCAGATCGAACCGGCTTCATATCCCTTCGGTGCTGCAGGATCTTGCCAAGAACGGCGCTCCGGATGCGAAGATTCCACAGAACAGGACAGTGCCGCCGTTCCCGCCCGGCTCCGTTGTTCTCAAGACGGTGTGGTGGCCGGTAGCCAAAGACAAGGTATCGGCGATGCCGATCTGGGATCCCAACGCAAACCCTGCGATTGCGACGGGAAATCCAAAGGAAAGCTGGGCCCGCTTCGTGGGCGTCGATGCGACGCGCCCGGACGTTCCCTCCGGCGAGACGGCCGACATCACCTATGACGGACAGGTCAAGCGCGGTTCGCACATTGTGGGATTGGGTAATTTTCATTTCATCAAGCTGACGGCCGAAATGGCCGCAGGCGTAAACAGCGATGGTCTTCTCAGGCGAGTGGCGGAGGCTTCGTTCGGGCGGCCGGTGGCTGCCGACGATTTCGCCGTGCTGGTTGCCACGCATCTGACCACCAAGGAAATTGATGATTGGGTTTGGGCCACTTTCTGGTGGCACGACAGGCCGCAGGAAGGGCCATTCGCCCAGAATCGCGTGGGGACGCTCCAAGGCGTCTGGAAAAACTACCTGATGGACGTGGCCTACGATCTCAATCTGCCCAGCGAGCGGGACGGCAGCCCGCGCGTCGCCTTCAATCCCTGGCTCGAAGCGCGATTCCAGAACGATGGCCATGGCGGAGGCGTGGTGAGCAACTGCATGAATTGCCACAACCGTGCCAGTACGGGAGCGGACGATTTTCTTCCGATCTATCGGGGCAATCCGGATTTTTCGGGCGACACGGCATATGCGCCGGGCTCACTGCGGACCGACTTTCTCTGGTCGATCCTGCTGCCTCATGACTGAAGGTTCGCTCGATATTTCAATGTCGCGCATGCGAGGTGATCCAATGTGCAAGACACCGATAAGTTTTTCCCGATTGCAGGAGTATCTGGATCTCGTCGTCAAGAAACAGGGCGGCGAAATCGGTGGCGCGCCTCATCAGAGGTTTTGGAAGGACCACACTACGTTGACGACCACGCCGATTCCCCGGCCAAAGTGCCAGGGGCAACCGATATTCCCCGTCAAGTTCATCGATCCTGAACGGACAAAGGTGGACGCTGACAATTCGCCTCTGTTCCTGATCCTGACTGATTTCAACGGCTTTTGTCAGAAGGAGCAGATGCCGCCCGGAGGGCCGTTTATCACCGCAGCAAGCTATTCGCTGACATTGTCCGACGGAACTGTCGTGACCGGCGATCAGGTGAAGCAAGACATTCACGAGTGGCTCGCCGCGGGGGCTCCGAACAATTGAACCTCGCCGCCTTCGGCGCGGACGTTGCGAGCCGATCCAGAATGAACGGTTGGGAGTGATATCGATGAGAACGGCATGGTCGATCGCTGCTGCAGCGTTGCTGCCTTCCACGACCCTCGTGCATGCGCAGACTCGCCCCCGAGCCGCGCCGGCCGCCAGCGAAGCCTCACCCGCTGCCAGCGAAGCCGTGCCGGTCGCCAATGCGGACGCCTCGATCGCGGGAAAATGGACCTATCGAAGCTATCGCAACAGGCCCGACATCATCGTCAACGCCGACGCGGAGCCGGCAGTCAAGGCGCTCGGCCCGATCTACGGCCAGCAGTAGGTGGAGACCGCGAATTCCGCAGTGAAGGCGCTCAGCCTGGTCTTCGGTGAAGGCGTCATGACCTTCGATCCGCCGGCAGGAAATTCGATCTCCGGCAATCTCGACATGGGCGGCGGCTATGTGCTGGAGCTGAAAGGCACCGTACAACCGGTGGCCGGCACCGGCGTCGTTGCCCTCGACATGATCGGGAACGGCCGCGCCAACACGCCGACCGAGAACTGGGAATATGACTACAAGGCGTTCATGGCTCCGAAATGGCCCATCGGCATCAACCAGATTCCAGCCTTCGTGGGTACGGTGATCCGGGCGAAACCTCACGGCTCGGCGCCGGCGGGCGTTACGGCGTCGTTTGTTTCGATCAAGCAGTAAGCGCTGGACGTCGTTGATTTGGCGGAACGGGACGCCGCAACAAAAAAGGGCCGGATCGTCGATCCGGCCCTTTGCTTTGATCGCGAACCCCAGCGCCTCACGCCGCCTTCAACAAGCCTTCCCTGTTCAGCGCCTCCTGCACCTTCGGCCGCGCGGCGACGCGGGCCTTGTAGGCGAGCAGGTTCGGCATCGCCGAGAGGTCGAACTTCATCCGCTCGGCCCAGCTCAGCATGGTGAAGAGGTAGCCGTCGGCAACGGTGAATTGCTTGCCCATCAAATAGTCGCGGCCGCCAAGCTGGCTGTCGATATATTTGAACTTGCCCATCACGCGGTCCTTGAAGAACGCCTTGGCATCATCCGCCAGCACTGGCGAGAAGATCGGGCCGAAGTTCTTGTGCAGTTCGGCGGTGATGAAATTCAGCCATTCGAGCAGCTTGTAGCGCTCGGTGCTGTCGCGGGCGGGCGCCAGATCCTTGCCGACCCTGTCGGCGATCATCTGCACGATGACGGGCCCTTCGGTCACGATCTCGCCGCTGTCGAGCTGCAGGGCCGGCACCTGGCCCTTGGGATTGACCTTCAAATAGTCGTCACCGTTTTCCAGCTTCTTGGCGCGGAGGTCGACCTTGACCAGGTCA
>Ga0081540_1003935_pt1 | contig 11546 bp, 10 predicted proteins | sample TabmetS2T1R1_FD_71024 | JGI IMG/M metagenome (GOLD analysis project Ga0081540, IMG submission 71024) | Tabebuia heterophylla rhizosphere microbial communities from the University of Puerto Rico - S2T1R1 | ecosystem: Host-associated > Plants > Roots > Rhizosphere ...
GGCGCGACCGCCAAGGCGCTGGCGGCCGACCGGGCCGCCGCCATGGCCGAGCGCCGCCGGGCCGGCTGGGCCGCCGCGCAGCAGGAGCTCGACGCGGCCTGGCTCGCCTTCGACGCGGCCGACCGGATCGCCCGGCAGGCCGCGCGGGCGCTCGCCTATCCGCTGATGAGCCGCCGGCGGAAGCCGGGGGAGAATGCGGAGCGTGAGCGTTACCTCCATCACGCGGCGAGTGCGGCCTGCCGCAACCGGGAGATCTCGATCGCCCAGCTGAACGACGTCTTCGCGCACCGCGGCTGGAACCCGCGGCTGCACCCGGTGGTGCAGGAGTCGGCGCTGAAGCTGGCGATCCGCGAGCACCGCTTCGGGCAGTACCAGACGGCCCTCGAGAAGGAGCGGGTTGCCTGGCAGGAGGCCGAATCGGCGGCCGACGCGCTGCGCAGCCTCCGGCTCGAGGCGGCCGCCGCCATCACGCGTGTGACGGCCGGGCAACCAGTTTCCGATGAACAGTGGTGGGCCGACCAGTGGACCACGGCCGAGCTTCCGGCGGCGGCCTGAAAGTCCTGAATGGAGTGGTCGCGCATTACTCCGCGAGTGTCATACCGGGCGGGTACCGTAACCGCACGGGACGACCGCCGCACCTGAGGACGGTTAGGGGGCCAGCGTGACGCAGACTCCGGCGGGTGCCTCCCCGCCCGCGGTCCGCATGCACCGCGCCGCGGTCGTGGAGGACGCCCTTCATGAGATCGTCGAGCGCCGGTTGCGCAATCGGGGCTGGCGTCCGGTCATCACGGCCTATACGGGTTATGGCGCCCCCGGCTGGGCCCGGGTGATGGCCCGGGTCGTGCTCACCCGCGGCGCCACGTCCCGCAAACGGCTGGAGAAACTGCGCGGCTGGCGCAGCTTCATGACTTCCCCGGTCAACAACACGGTCGTCAAGATCCAGATCGGCGACAGCGTCACCGAGACCCGCACCGACCGCAGTGGCTATGTCGATTGCCGGGTCAAGGGCGACCTCGAGCCCGGCTGGGCCACGGTGCGCCTGTCCACCGACGGCGCCGACCCGGCCGACGCCCCGATCCGGGTCGTCGACCCCGACTGCCGCTTCGGCGTGATCTCCGACATCGACGACACGGTGATGGTCACCGCCCTGCCCCGCCCGCTGCTCGCGGCGTGGAACACGTTCGTCCTCGACGAGCACGCCCGGATGGCCGTCCCCGGCATGGCGGTGCTCTACGAGCGGCTGGTCACCGCCAACGCGGGCGCCCCGGTGTTCTACCTGTCCACCGGCGCGTGGAACGTGGCACCCACGCTCACCCGGTTTCTCTCCCGCCACTTGTACCCGGCCGGTCCGCTGCTGCTCACCGACTGGGGTCCCACCCCCGACCGCTGGTTCCGCAGCGGCCAGGAGCACAAGCGCACCACGCTGCGCCGGCTGGCCAGCGAGTTCCCGCAGATCCGGTGGCTGCTGATCGGCGACGACGGCCAGCACGACCAGGAGATCTACTCCGAGTTCGCGCACGCCCACCCGGAGAACGTCTCGGCCGTGGCGATCCGCCGCCTGTCGCCCACCCAGGCGGTGCTGGCCGGCTCGATCCCGGGCCCGGCCGGCTCGCCCGAGGCGGTCGGCTCCGGCGGCAAGACGTGGTTCTCCGCGCCCGACGGTGCCGGGCTCTGGACGCTACTCCGCGACTCTGATGTCGTCTGACTGGGTCGCGGGCTCCGCCGCCGCCTCGGCGACCCGCTGGTGTAACCGGGCGCGCACCTCGGCGGGCGTGTACGCCCGGCGCTTGCGCTCCGCCCGCGCCACCACCACTCCGGTGGCCGCGACTCCCGCCAATCCGGCCAAGCCCACTACTTTCCACCAACGCATCATCCGAGGATAGACACGTGGACGCCGCTATCAGCCTCGATCAGGCCCTCGACCTGACGCGCACCGGTGACATCTGGATCTTCCGTGGCCGGTCCGGGCCCGACCGGGCGATCCAGACGCTGACCAACAGCCCGGTCAACCACGTCGGGATGTCGCTGGTGATCGACGACATGCCGCCGCTCATGTGGCACGCCGAGCTCGGCAAATCGCTGCCCGACCTGTGGTCGGGCACCTTCCAGCGCGGCGTCCAGCTGCACGACCTGCGCGACTCCGTCTCGGTCTGGGCCCACCGCTACGGTCAGCGCGGCTGGCTGCGCCAGCTCGAGCCGGGCGTGAGCCGCCCGATGGAGGACAAGGCGCTCAAGACGGTGGCCCGGCTAGACGGCACGCCGTTCCCGTCGTCGGCCCAGCTGGCCTGGCGGTGGGTGCGCGGCCGGGTGCCGCAGGTCCGGCCGCGCAAGTGGCAGGGCAGCCAATCCGACGCGGGTCTGGAGACGGCGTACTGCGCCGAGGTGGTCGCGGTGACGTATGAGGACATGGGCCTGCTGCCGCGCGGCCGCCAGCCGAACTGGTACGACCCCGGGCGCTTCTGGAGCGGCGACGAACTGGAGTTGTGCGCCGGTTTCACCCTCGGGGACGAGATCGAGGTGGACATTCCCGTCGCCTAGCGCCAAGTTGTCGGCATGGACGTGAGCCTGGTCGGCCGGGTCGCCGAGGTCGTGGCCCTCGACGAGCTGCGGGCCGCGGCGGCGCGCGGGTCGGGGGCGGTGGCGCTGCTGACCGGCGAGGCCGGGATCGGCAAGACGGCCGTGGTCGAGGAGGCGGTTTCCCGGGCCTCCGCCGCGGGCGTGGCCGTGCTGACCGGCCGGGCCGAGCCCGACGAGGGCGCGCCCGCCTTCTGGCCGTGGCAGCGTCTCCTGTCCTCCTCGTCGGTGCCGGGCCTGTCGCCGTCGCTGCTCGCGCTCGCCGACGAGGGCGAGTCGGCGGCCGCGGCCCGGTTCCGGGCCATCCGCGACGTAGTTTCGGCGCTGGTGGCCGCGGCGTCGCCGCTCGTGCTGGTGCTGGAAGACCTGCATTGGGCCGACCCGGCTTCGCTCGCCCTGCTCTCGGCGCTGGCCCGGGAGGTGTCCGCAAGCCGGCTCCTGGTGATCGGCACCTCCCGTACCGGCCTCGACCTGCCCGAGGCGACGGTGCTGCCGCTCGGGCCGTGGGACGTGGCGGCCGTGCGCGACTACCTCGACCGGCTCGGCGCCGGCCCGGCCCACGGCACCTGGGCGGCGGTCGTGCACCGGCTCGGCGGCGGGAACCCGCTCTACACCCGCGAGCTGGGCCGGCTGCTGGCCCGCGAGGGGCGGTTGTTGTTCCCGGCCGGCGACATCGACCTGCCCGACGGCCTGCGCCTGCTGGTGGCCCGCCGCACCGCCCACCTCACCCCGTCCTGCCGCGAGCGGCTGGGCCTGGCCTCCGCCTTCGGCACCGAGATCGACACCACCGTCCTCGACCTCGGCGACCTGTCGCCGGCGATCGAGGCCGGCGTCCTGGTCGACGACCCGTGGGCGCCGGCCCGGCTGCGCTTCGCGCACGAGCTCGTCCGGCAGGCCTGCTACGCCGGGCTCGGCCGGGACGCCCGGATCGCCGCGCACGGCCGCATCGCGGACGCCCTCGCGGCGGCCGGCGCCGGCCCGGCGGCGGTGCTGCCCAGCCTCGTCGACCATGCCATCGACGGCTACGGCCCCGTCCTTGGCGCTCTCACCGACGCGGTCGACGAGGTCGCGGAGGCGGTCTTCACCGCCGGCCGGTCGCGACCGACCGCGCGGATCTACCAGCTCTCCCGCCAGGCGCTGGAGTTCCGGCGGGCCACCGCCCCGCTGGCCGAGATGCTCGACCGCCTGGCCAGGGGGTCGCCGGCACCCACCGGCGAGCGGCTCCGGCGGCGCTTCCGCGAGCAGGGTGCCCACCTGCTGCACCTGGTCGCCGGGGCCGACGGGCTCGGCGACCTGCTCTCCAACGTGCTGCAGGCCAACCTCACCGAGGTTTCGGTGCGCCAGAACGACGACATGCGCCGGATCTCGGCGTGGGCGGGGATCTTGGCCATCCCGACCCTGCTGGCCGGCATCTACGGGATGAACTTCCGGTACCTGCCCGAGCTGAACCTGCGCTTTGGCTACCCGCTGCTGCTGGCGGTGATGGCGGCCATCTGCCTGCTGCTGTACCGCGCGTTCCGGCGGTACGGCTGGCTGTAGCCGGCCAGCGCAGGCCGACTAGTGGGTAGCCGAGCGGCGGCGTCTGGCCCGGGCGCGGCGGACCAGGACCCAGGCGGCCCAGGCGACCAGGAGCAGGACGACCACGACGAGGACGGGCAGGAACACCGCGATCAGGCTCAGGCCGAGGGAGGCGGCGTCCTCGGCGGCGCTGACCACCGGGGTGCCGGTGCCGACGGTGGTGACGTTGACCAGGGGGCGGGCGGTGGCCTTGGTGGCGTGGACGACCCCGGCCACGACCACGCCGAGCAGGACCCCGACCCAGGGGTGCGCCCGCATCCAGGTGGAGCTGTCGGCCTGGGAGGCGGCGGCGGTGGCGGCGAAGATGACCCCGCCGACGGTGGGGCGGACCAGGGTCTGGACGGCGTCGTTGACGTGGTCGACCACCGCCACCTTGTCGAGCACCAGCTCGGCCACGAGCAGGACCGAGACCACCGCCAGAGCCCAGCCGCTCTGGATCCAGCGATACGGCTCGGGGAGGGTGATGACGTCGGTGAACCGGGCCAGGACGCCGACCAGCAGCAGCGGGATGTAGGCGTTCAGTCCCGCCGCCGCCGACAGGCCGAGGCCGGTGAGCGAGGCCAGCATGCCCCTCAGCTTCCCGCCGGAGGCGCCGGCCACACAACCGGGCTCAGGTGCGGGACCTGACCGCCGGGGTGGTGGGGGCGGGGGCGCGGCCCTGCTCGGCGACCAGCAGGGCCTCGACGGCGAACTGGTCCAGGGGGCGGGCGAAGTGGAAGCCCTGGCCAAAGCGGCAGCCAAGGCCCTGGAGCTCGGCCGCCTGGGCCGGCTGCTCGATGCCCTCGGCGATGACCTCGAGCTCCAGGAGGTCGGCGATGCGCAGGATGGCGTTGGTGAGGGCGGCCTCCTCGGCCCCGCGCAACAGCCCGTCCACGAACGGCTTGGCCAGCTTCAGGGTGTCCACGGGCAGGTGGCGCAGGTAGGCCAGGGAGCTGTAGCCGGTGCCGAAGTCGTCGATGGCCAGGTGCACCCCCAGGGCCCGGAGGCCGGCCAGGCGCTCCAGCATGGTCTGCTGGTCGGCGGCGACCACGCTCTCGGTGATCTCCAGCATCAGGTCGCCCGGGTCCAGCCCGGAGGCGTCGAGGGCGCCGGCCACGTCCTCGAGCAGGTCGGGCTGCTGGAGCTGGCGGACCGACAGGTTGACGCTCAGGAACGGCGGGCGGGGGAGCGGGAAGCGGCGCTGCCAGTCGCGGGCCGCCTGGCAGGCGGCGTGCAGGACCCAGCGGCCGATGGGCACGATCAGGCCGGTGTCCTCGGCCAGGCCGACGAACTCGCCCGGCATGACCAGGCCCCGCTCGGGATGGTCCCAGCGGACCAGGGCCTCCAGCCCGGCCAGGCGGCCGTCGGCCAGCTCGACCACCGGCTGGTAGCGGACGGTGAACTGCTGGCGGATGACCGCCCGGCGCAGGGCGGCCTCGAAGTCGAGGCGCTGCACGGCCCGGGTGTGCATGGCGGTGTCGAACACCCGGACCCCGGCCCGGCCGGCCGTCTTGGCCGCGTACATGGCCATGTCGGCGTCGCGCAGCAGCCGCTCGGGGTCCTCGTCGCCGCCGCGGGCCAGCCGCACCCCGACGCTGGCCCGGGCCAGCACCTCGCGGCCGGACACGGTCACCGGGGTCCGCAGGACGGCGGCCAGGCGCTCGCCCCGGGCCACGGCGCCGGCCTCGTCGGCGACCTCGGGGACGAGCACGGCGAACTCGTCGCCACCGAGCCGGGCGGCCAGGTCGCCGGGCTCCAGGCAGCCCTGCAGCCGCTCGGCCACCACCCGCAGGAGCTCGTCGCCGGTGGCGTGGCCGAGGCTGTCGTTGATGGTCTTGAAGTCGTCCAGGTCGAGCAGCAGCAGAGCCGGGGTCTGATCGGGGAGGTCGGGGGAAAGGCTGGTCAGGGTGTCGCGCACCCGCCTGGCGAACGCGGCCCGGTTGAGGAGGCCGGTCAGGGGGTCGACGCTGGCCCGCCGGACCAGCTCGACGGCCAGGTCGGCCCGGTCCAGGGCCAGGGCGACCTGGGACCGGAGGATCCCCAGGGCGTCGCGGGCTCCGGGCGGGACGAGCTCGTCGCCGGTCAGCCCCAGCTCGCCCCCGTCGGCCGGGGCCGGGAGGCCGAGCAGCTCGGCGGTGGCGGCCGCGGCCACCCGGCGGACGGCGTCGGCGTCCGGGGCGGCCAGCAGGGCCAGCCCGGTGGTGGCGAGCAGCCGTTCGCGGGCGGCCCGCCGCCGCGCCGCAGGGAACTGCAGGCCCACGATCGCTCCTCTCGGCCGGACGGACGCCCCAGGCCAGGCGGTCGGCCTGTGAAGTTCTTCGGCAGCAGGAGCGGCGGCTGAAGCGTGGCGCTGGGCGGCTCAGCTGGCGTCGGCGGCGGCCTCGCCGGCCCCGCGGGGGGCCACCGGCCAGGTGTAGGCCTCCTTGAGCAGCCGCAGGTAGACGAAGGCCTCGGTCCGGCGCACCCCCTCGATGGCGGCCAGGTCCTCCGACAGCAGGCGCAGCAGGTGGTCGTTGTCCTCGCAGACCACCTCGGCCAGCAGGTCGAACGACCCGGCGGTGAGGACCAGGTAGGACACCTCGGGCAGGCGCTCGACGGCCTCGGCGACCTGCTGGCGGGAGCGGCCGTCGACCTCGATGCCGACCATGGCGATGGCCTGGTAGCCGAGGGCCATGGGGTCGGCCACGGCCACCACCTGCATGATCCCGGCCGCCTGGAGGCGCCCGACCCGCTGGCGCACGGCCGCCTCGGAGATCCCCAGCTCCCGGCCGATACTGGTGAAGGGGCGCCGCCCGTCACGCTGCAGGGCGGCCACGATGCGCCGGTCGAGCGCGTCGACCCCCGCAGACCCTGCAGAACCCGCCGACCTGGGCAATGCGAACTACCTCCAGAATCGTTTGCTAGGGAACGAGCTTCGAAGTATTCTATCCCAGTCTCGACGCAAGGCGAAGCATCCGGCGCACCAGGAGCGTGATCAGCATGGGCCGACGGCCCGATCAGGAGCGGATCGACAGCCTCACCAAGGCCAGGACCCAGCTCGTCCACGAGCGCACCCCCAAGTCGCGGGAGTGGCGCGAGCGTTCGCTCGCCTCGCTGCCCCTGGGGGTCGCCTCCAGCTTCCAGGACTCGCCCCCGTACCCGATCTTCTTCGAGCGGGCCAAGGGCAGCCGCGTCTGGGACGTCGACGGCAACGAGTACAGCGACTTCCACAACGGCTTCGGGGTCATGGCCGTGGGCCACGCCCACCCCAAGATCGTCGACGCCCTGGCCGAGCGGGCGGCCATCGGCACCCACTTCGCCCAGCCGGTGGCCGAGACCACCCTGCTGGCCGAGGAGCTGTGCCAGCGGTTCAAGATCGACCAGCTGCGCTTCACCAACTCCGGCACCGAGGCGACCATGGACGCCATCCGGCTCGCCCGGGGGGTCACCGGCCGCGACAAGCTCGTCAAGATCGAGGGCTCCTACCACGGCCACCACGAGTCGGTGCTGGTCTCGATCCGCCCCAGCCGGGACAAGATGGGCCCCCGCGAGACCCCGGCCAGCGTCGAGTTCGGCTCCGGCACCCCCAGGGCCGTGACCGACCTGACCCTGATCGTCCCCTACAACGACGCCGAGGCCCTCGACCGGCTGCTCGCCGCCAACGCCGGCGAGGTCGCCGCCATGATCATGGAGCCGGTGATGATGAACGTTGGCATCATCGACCCCGAGCCCGGCTACCTGGACGCGGTCCGCGAGATCTGCTCCCGCCACGGCGTCATCCTCATCTTCGACGAGGTCAAGACGGGCGCCACCATCGCCTACGGCGGGGCCGAGGAGGTCTACGGGGTCGCCCCCGACCTCAAGTGCTTCGCCAAGGCGGTCGGCGGCGGCACCCCCCTTGGCGGGTTCGGCGGCCGCGGCGAGCTGATGGCCGAGATCGCCAAGGACGGCGTGCCCCAGCTCGGCACCTTCAACGGCAACCCGCTGTGCGCCCGGGCCGGGCTGGTCGCCCTCACCGAGGTCCTGACCCACGACGCCTACAAGGAGCTCAACCGGCTCAACGACGCCCAGCTGGCCGGCTGCCAGCGGGTCATCGACGACTACGACCTGCCCTGCTACACCACCGGGGTCGGCGGCAAGGGCGCGGTCATGTACGCCCCCGAGAAGCTGCTCGACTACCGCGCCTACGCCGGCTTCGACGGCGACGGGGTCGACGAGGACCTCTCGTACCTGTCGTGGCTGTACGAGATGACGAACGGCGTGTTCATGACCCCGGGCATCGACGAGCAGTGGACCCTGTCGGTCCAGCACACCGACGAGGACGTGGACCGCTACGTCCACGCCTTCGAGACCTTCGCCAAGGAGGTCACCGGCCGGTAGGCTCCCGGCATGCGACTGGGGTTGATGCTCGGCTACTTCGGGGCCGGGACCACGGCCGGCCAGCAGCTGGCGCTGGCCCGGGAGGCGGAGCGGCTCGGCTACGACTCGGCCTGGGTGGCCGAGGCCTACGGGTCGGACGCGGCCACCGTGCTCGCGTGGCTGGCCGCCCAGACCAGCCGGATCAACCTCGGCTCGGCGGTCTTCCAGATCCCGGCCCGCAGCCCGGCGATGACGGCCATGACCGCGGCCACCCTCGACCAGCTGTCGGCGGGACGGTTCCGGCTCGGGCTGGGCCTGTCCGGCCCCCAGGTGGCCGAGGGCTGGTACGGCCAGCGGTTCGCCAGGCCCCTTCCCCGGGCCCGCGACTACCTGTCGGTGGTCCGCATGGCCCTGGAGCGCCAGCGGGTCAGCTACCAGGGCGAGACCCTGCAGCTGCCCCTGCCCGACGGCCCCGGCAAGGCCCTCAAGCTCACCATCCACCCCGCCCAGCCCCGGCTGCCCATCTACCTCGGGGCCATGGGGCCGGGCAACCTGGCCCTGGCCGGGGAGCTGGCCGACGGCTGGCTCGGGTTCCTGTTCGCCCCCGAGCACGCCGCCCGGTTCCGCGGGCACCTGGCCACCGGGGCGGCCCGGGCCGGCCGTGACCTGGACGGCTTCGACGTCGCCCCCAACGTCCAGGTCCACATCGCCGACGACCTGGCCGCGGCCCGCGACGCCATGCGCCCGTTCCTGGCCCTGTACATCGGCGGCATGGGCTCGCGGGAGCGCAACTTCTACACCGAGCAGGCCGCCCGCTACGGCTTCGAGCAGGCGGCCCGGACCGTCCAGGACCACTACCTGGCCGGCGACCGCGCCCAGGCCATGGCCGCCCTCCCCGACGAGCTGATCGACCTGGTCACCCTGTGCGGGCCCCCGGCGCGGGTCCGCGAGCGCCTCGGCGCCCACCGCGAGGCCGGGGTCGGCACCCTGATCGCCGCCCCCGTGGCCTGGACCCACGAGGACCGGGTGGCGCAGCTGCGGCGGCTGGCCGAGCTGGCCGCTTGACCCTCCTGTCGGGGGAGCGTCCAGGCTGGTCGGTGGAAGGAGGGACGCGAGTGGACGACCTGCTGCCGATCGGGCGCTTCGCCAAGGCGACCCGGCTGTCGGTGAAGGCGCTGCGCCACTACGACGAGCTCGGCCTGCTGCGGCCGGCCCATGTCGACCCGTCCTCCGGCTACCGCTACTACCGGCCGGCCCAGGCCAACCAGGCCGAGGCCATCCGCATCCTGCGGTCGGTGGACATGCCGCTGGAGGAGATCGGGGCCGTGCTGGCCGAAGGCGGCGCTGAGCCGGTGGCCAGGCGCCTGGCCGAGCACCGGGAGCGGCTGGAGGCCCGGCTGGCCGAGCACCGGCGGATGCTCGCGTTCCTCGAACGGCTCCTGGACAGGGAGGACGTCATGCCCTACGAGGTCACCGTCAAGCAGCTGCCGGCCCAGCCGGTGGCCGCCACCCGCACCACCACCGACCTTGGCCGCATCGCGGCCGCGATCAGCACCGGGGTCCACGCCGTCCTGGACGAGCTCGGCCGGCGGGGGATCGAGCCGGCCGGGCCGCTCCAGGTCGTCTACCACGCCGACCAGGTCCTGGACGACGACACCACCGCCGCCATCGAGGTCTGCCTCCCGGTGGCGGCCCCCTTCGACGGCGACGGCGAGGTCTACGGGACCGAGCTGGCCGGCGGCCCGGCCGCCGTCACCGTCCACCGCGGCCCGTACGCCGAGATCGGCCCCGCCTACCACACCGTCTCGGGCTGGGTCGCCGACCACGGCCACGAGCTGGCCGGCGGCCCCCGCGAGGTCTACCTCAACGACCCCCGCGAGGTCGCCGAGGCCGACCTGCTGACCGAGGTCCAGTGGCCGATCAGGTGAGGCCGAGGGCGTCGCGCAGGAACGCGACCTGGAGGTGGAGGAGGTTCTCGGCCACCGCCTCCTGGGCGGCCAGGTGGGTGACGCCGGACAGGGGCAGGACGTTGTGGGGCCGGCCGGCGGTGAGCAGCAGGCCGGACAGGCGCAGGGTGTGGGCGGCGACCACGTTGTCGTCGGCCAGGCCGTGGACGAGCAGCAGGGGGCGTTCCAGCTTGGCCGCGTCGGCCAGCAGGGAGCTGCGCCGGTAGGCGTCGGGGTCGGCGGCCGGGTGGCCGAGGTAGCGCTCGGTGTAGTGGGTGTCGTACAGGCGCCAGTCGGTCACCGGGACGCCGGCCACGGCGGCGTGGAAGATGTCGGGGCGGCGCAGGACGGCCATCGCCGCGAGCCAGCCGCCGAGGCCCGCGCCGCGTACGGCGACCGCGGTCAGGTCCAGGTCGGGATGCTTGCCGACCAGCGCGTGCAGCGCGTCGACCTGGTCGGTGAGGGCCACGTCGCCGAGACGCCGGTGGACGACCTTCTCGAAGCTGGGCGCCACCCCGGGCGTACCGCGGGAATCGACGCTCACGACGGCGAAGCCGGCGTCGGCCCACCACTGCCGCTCCTGCCACGCCGCCGGGTCGGTCACCACCTGCTGATGGCCGGTGCCGTCGCCCAGCGTGACCAGCACCGGGATCTTCCCGCCGCCCACGAAGCCGGCCGGGTACAGCACCGCGGCCGGCAGGCGCCGGTCGGTGACGCGTTCGAGGATCGGCCGAGGGTGGTAGGGCAGCGGCGCCGCGAAGTTGCGCAGCGTGGCTACGCGGGTGTCGCCTCGCCAGACCGTGTCGTCGAGGACCAGCACGCGGCCGTTGGCCTCGGCGCGATGCCAGCCGGGGGTCATGCTGATCTTGCGGGCTTCGGCGCCGACTCCGCCCAATGACGTACGCACGCGGAACACCGCCTGCGCCGACGGGTCACCATCGGTGCCCTCCACGACCAGGTCGGGCGCGCCCGTCGGGGTGCCCACCCGGGCCAGCAGGCCGACCACCCGCCGCACGTAGAGGCCGGGCGGGGTGAGCAGGCTCCCGTCGGCGAACAGGCACCGTGCGTCGAAGCCGTCGTGCGCGAGCTCGCCGCCGACGAGCACCCGGCCGTCCGGCAGGTGTCGCGGCG
>Ga0081540_1003936_pt1 | contig 11544 bp, 9 predicted proteins | sample TabmetS2T1R1_FD_71024 | JGI IMG/M metagenome (GOLD analysis project Ga0081540, IMG submission 71024) | Tabebuia heterophylla rhizosphere microbial communities from the University of Puerto Rico - S2T1R1 | ecosystem: Host-associated > Plants > Roots > Rhizosphere ...
GAAGGACCGAGGCAAGCTCGATTCGATCCGCGATCAGCTCGGGCAGTTCGTCGACGCCCTGAATGAGAACCGTGAGCTGCGGCTCTTCCTCTTCAGTCCCTACTTCTCCTCGGCGGAGAAGGTCGCCGGGCTGAGGCGCGCCGTCTCGGGAGCCGACACCGAGCTGCTCAACTTCCTCGAGCTGTTGGTCGAGAAGCAGCGGATGCCGGAGCTCTTCCGCGTCCGCCGCCACTTCGACGAGCTCTGGAAGCGGGCGAACAAGCGCATCGACGTGACGGTGACCAGCGCGGTCGAGCTGGATCCGGCGGTGGTCGAGAAGGTGGGCGAGGAGATCGAGCGCCAGACCGGCCAGAAGGTCGAGTTGGCCAGCCGCGTCGACGGGGAGATCCTCGGCGGCATCGTCCTGCAGGTCGGCAACAAGGTCCTCGACGCGAGCATCCGCGCTCGCTTGGAGAAACTTCGAAAGAGCGTCGCCCAGGCGGCCTAAGGAGGAAGAAGCGCAGTGGAGATCAAGCCAGACGAGATTGCATCGATTCTCAGGGAGAGGATCGAGGGACTGGACACCGAGTCCGCCGACCTGGCCGAGGTCGGCACAGTGCTCTCGGTCGCCGACGGGATCGCCCGCATCCACGGGCTCGACAACTGCATGGCGCTGGAGATGCTCGACCTGCCGCACGGCGTCACCGGCCTCGCGCTCAACCTCGAGGAGGACAACGTCGGCGCCGTCCTCTTCGGCGAGTGGGACAAGATCGTCGAGGGCGACACGGTCAAGCGCACCGGCCACCTGCTGCGGATCCCGGTCGGCGACGAGCTGCTCGGCCGCATGGTCGACCCGCTCGGGAGGCCGCTCGACGACAAGGGCGAGGTGGCGACAACCCAGACCCGCCCGGCCGAGTTCAAGGCCCCGGGCGTCGTCCAGCGCCAGCCGGTGAAGGAGCCGCTGCAGACCGGCATCAAGGCGATCGACTCGATGACGAACGTCGGCCGCGGCCAGCGCGAGCTGATCATCGGCGACCGCTCCACCGGCAAGACGGCGATCCTCGTCGACACGATCCTCAACCAGCGCGGCCAGGACATGATCTGCATCTACGTCGCGATCGGCCAGAAGTCGTCGACCGTCGCCCAGGTCTACGAGCGGCTGAAGGACGCCGGCGCGATGGACTACACGATCATCGTCACCGCGCCGGCCTCCGAGGCCGCGCCGATCAAGTGGATGGCGCCGTACGCCGGTGCCGCGATGGGCGAGCACTTCATGTTCAACGGGCGACACGCGGTCTGCATGTACGACGACCTCTCGAAGCACGCCGACGCCTACCGGCAGATGTCGCTCCTCCTGCGGCGCCCGCCCGGCCGCGAGGCGTTCCCGGGCGACGTGTTCTACCTCCACTCGCGGCTGCTCGAGCGCGCGTGCAAGCTCTCGGACGAGCGCGGCGCCGGATCACTGACCGCGCTGCCGATCATCGAGACGCAGGCCGGGGACATCGCCGCGTACATCCCGACGAACGTCATCTCGATCACCGACGGCCAGATCTTCCTCGAGGCCGACCTCTTCTTCTCGGGCGTGCGCCCGGCGGTCAACGTGGGCCGCTCGGTCTCCCGCGTGGGCGCGAGCGCGCAGACGAAGGCGATGAAGAAGGTCGCGGGGCGCCTGCGCCTCGAGCTCTCCCAGTACCGCGAGCTCGAGGCGTTCTCCCAGTTCGGGTCGGAGCTCGACCAGGCGACACAGGACTCGTTGCAGCGCGGCGAGCGGATGGTCGCGACCCTGAACCAGCCGCAGTACGCGCCCTGGCCGATGGAGGAGCAGGTGGTCGCGATCTACGCCGGCATCCACGGCTTCCTCGACGACGTCCCGGTGCAGGACGTCCCGCGGTTCCAGGACGAGCTGCGCGAGTACCTGCGCACCGAGGGCGGCGTGTACGACGAGATCGCCGAGACCGGTGACCTGCCGGACGAGCTCGCCGAGAAGCTGAGCGCCGCGATCGAGAAGTTCAAGCAGGGCTTCAACAGCTCCGACGAGCCGGCCCTGGCCGGGGCCGCGAGCTAGAACGACCGCATGGCGTCCGTCCAGGACATCAAGCGCCGCGTCCGCTCCGTCCAGAACACGAGGAAGATCACGCGCGCCATGGAGCTCGTCGCGGCCGCGAAGCTGCGGCGGGCCCAGACGCGGATCGAGGCGATGCGCCCCTACGCAGAGCGCATGCAAGAGCTGATGGTCGGCGTCGCGCGCGCGAGCACCTCTCTCAAGGGGCTCCCGCTGCTCCAGAGGCGGGAGGTGCGCAGAGCGGCGATCCTCCCGTTGACCGGCGATCGCGGACTGGCCGGCGCGTTCAACGCGCAGATCCTGCGCGAGGCGTTCGCGATCGAGCGGCGCCTGCGAGGTGAGAGCGTGGAGGCCCACTGGGTTGTCGCGGGCAAGAAGGGCTTGTCCACGCTTCGCTTCCGCCGGTACCAGGTAGACCAGGGCTGGACCGGCTTCAGCGACAGCCCGCGCTACTCCGACGCACAGGCGATCGCGCACCACGTGTCCGAGCTCTACTCCGGCCAGGAGGTCGACCAGGTCGTCGTCATCTACAACCACTTCGAGTCGGCGCTCACGCAGCGCGTCGTCGCGCAGGAGGTGCTGCCGATCTCCGAGTCGCTCCTCGAGGGCGGCGACGACGAGCACGCACAGGCGCTGCTCGGCGACTTCATCTACGAGCCCGAGCCCGAGCAGATCCTCGCGCGGCTGCTGCCGGTGTATCTCGAGACCGAGATCTATCGCGCGCTGCTCGAGTCCGCCGCCTCCGAGCAAGGCGCACGGATGACGGCGATGCGCAATGCGACCAAGAACGCCGGCGAGCTGATCGACTCGCTCACGCTGTCGATGAACCGGGCTCGTCAGGCGGAGATCACCCAGGAGATCCTGGAAGTCGTCGGCGGCGCCGAAGCCCTCACCACCTAACTTCTCGCTGGTTCTCGCGTCGAACTCCCTTAAGAGACTCGGTATGCTTCAGCCCCCCAAGTGAGCACCGCACCCGACCGTTCAGAGCTCGTCGGCGCGCAAGCGGGCCTCGCCGCCGTCACGTCGGCCGAGACCCACGGCGAGCTTGGACAGGCCGAGGTCGAGGTCCGGGCGAAGGGTTACTGGGAACAGGTCTGGATGCGGCTCCGGCGCGACAAGGTCGCGATCGCGAGCGGGGTCTTCATCGTCCTCCTGGTTTTCGTCGCGGTCTTCGGCGGCCCGCTCGCAGAGCACTACCTCGGCCACAGCGCAACCGCGATCAACCAGCCGGCCGGGCAGCACGGCATCGAGGCGCTTCCGGTCGGGCCGTGGTCACACGTCACCTGCAAGGACTTCTATCCGCCGGCCAGCGACTGCAAGGGCCAGGGCACCCAGCTCTACGTGCTCGGGGCAGACGGGGTCCTGGGTCACGACGAGTTTCTCCGCCTTCTCTATGGAGCGCGCATCTCGCTGGAGGTCGCGATCCTCGCGACGATCGCGGTGATGCTCCTCGGGATCATCCTGGGAACGACCGCCGGCTACTACCGCGGCCTCGCCGACACCGCCATCTCCCGGGTCATCGAGCTGACGATGGTCTTCCCGGCGCTCCTCTTCATCATCGCCCTGAGCGCGACCGTCGGCCCGCGGCTGAACAAAGTCACCTTCGGCGTCTTCGCTCCGGGAGTGGTGACACTCGTGCTCGTCTTCGCAATCTTCGGCTGGTTCTATCCGGCGAGGATCCTGCGCGCCCAGGTCCTTTCGCTGCGGGAGAAGGAGTTCGTCGAGGCCGCGCGCATGATCGGTGCGAGCGACAGCCGGATCATGCGTTCACACGTGGTCCCGCACCTGATCGCTCCGATCATCGTCTACTCGACGCTGACGGTCGCCACGTACATCCTTCTGGAGGCGGGCCTCTCCTTCCTCGGGCTCGGCATCGACCCGGCCAATCCCAGCTGGGGCAACCTGCTCGCCACCGCGCCCACGTACTACACGACCCAGCCGTGGTTGATGGTGTGGCCGGGCCTCGCGATCCTGATGACGACGCTCGCCTTCAATCTCCTGGGCGACGGGATCAGGGACGCGGTCGACCCGCGCTCGAGCCGCTGACCTAATCGCTCGCCACGAGCCGGTCTCTGGGCCTGGCTCTGCGCTAGGTGCCTCGCCGCACTAACCAAACCTTCACCGGTACGTCAAAGGAGATGGTCAGAGTCCTCCAACCGAAATCGAACACGGAAGGGAGTCACATGCACAAGCGATTGTTGCTTTCGGTCGCCTTGCTGGCGGTCGGAGCGGCGATGTTGGCGGCGTCGAGCTTCGCGTCCTCGCAGGGCTCGACGGCCAGGAAGGGCGGGATCGTCAAGTTCTCGCTGTTCGCTGGCATCGAGAACATCGATCCCCAGCGCTCGTACTACGTGCCCGAGTGGCAGTACGAGTGGCTGACGGCGCGAATGATGCTGAACTTCGCGCACGCGACGGGTGGCCGTGGTTACCGCCTGCAGAATGACGGCGTGAGCAGCTACACGGTCTCGAAGAACGGGAAGGTTTACACGTTCCACATCCGTCGTGGGATGAAGCTCAGCAACGGCGCCAAGATCACGTCGGCGAACTACAAGCACGCGCTGATGCGTGTGCTGAACCCGAACGTCGGGTCGCCGCTCGCATCGTTCCTTACCGACCCGGTGTCGGTGAACATCGTCGGCGCGCTCGCCTATAACAACGGCGACACGCAGGACGTCCCCGGGATCAAGACGGCCGGCCCGAACACGCTGAAGATCAGCCTGATCGCGCCGAACCCGCTGCTTCCGACCCTGATGGCGCTTCCGCCGACGGGTGCGATCGCAACGGACCTGCCGTACTCGCCCATCACGTCGGTCAACTCGGGCAAGCCGCTGGCCGCCGGTGGGAAGTACTACGTCCAGGAGTACGTGCCGGATCGCTCGATCAAGATCCGGAAGAACCCCAACTACAGGGCAGCGGGCGCAAAGCCCACGCCCGGCCAGGTCGATGGGTTCGACTACGACATCGGCACCCAGCAGGATCAGGCGCTGCTGCTCGTGAAGAGCGGCGGGCTTGACTGGGCAGCCGACGGCCTTCCGCCGAGTGCCTGGGGTCCGCTCTTCGCCCAGTACGGGACGAAGGGTCGCGCCCGGGTCTTCTCGACGTCGGTCTCCGACTACGTCACGATGAACAACTCCAAGGGCGTGTTCAAGAACCTGAGCGCCCGCAAGGCTGTCGCCTGGGGCATCGGCCGGAACGCGCTCGTCAACGTGAGGGGCCCCAAGGCCGGTCACGCGCAGTGCAACCTGCTGACCCCGGCGATCCCTGGCTACAAGAAGTGCAAGGCGTTCGGGAACAACCCGAACCTGGGCAAGGCTCGGCCGCTCGTTGGCTCGCACGGCGGGGACCAGATCAACTACTGGTACACCGCATCGACGACCGGTACCCAGATCCAGCAGCTCGCCTCGGCGCAGCTGACTGCGATGGGGTTCCACAACATCACGACTCGGCCGTTCCAGTCCGGGCTCTTCTCGGCGCTGGGCCGCAGGGGCAACGACTACGACTTCGCGATCGTCGGCTGGGCTGCCGACTTCCCGGATCCGTATGACTACGTGAACAAGCTCCTGTCCGGTCAGACCATCCAGGACGTCCAGAACAACAACACCGCCTACTTCAACAACCCGACGGCCAACAAGCTCATGCGGAAGGCTGCGGGGATGAAGGGGCAGAAGCGACTGACGACCTACGGCAAGCTCGACAACACGATCATGTCGAAGTGGGCGCCGATCGCTGGGATCGACAACCGCAACGACAGGGAGTTCTTCTCCGCGCGGATCGATACCAAGTCGATCGTCCAGTCGCCGATCTACGAAATCGACCTCGGTAAGCTGGCCCTGAAGTAAGAAAGAGCCATCACGAGGACGATGACCTACTTCGGAGGCGCCGGCCCACATAGGGCCGGCGCCTCCGCGCATATAGACTCCGGCCGAATGGTGAGGGTTCGATGGTCCGATATCTGATCAGGCGCGTTCTCTGGGCGGGGGTGCTCTTCCTCGTCGTCACGCTCGTCACCTTTGTCATCTTCTTCCTGATCCCGAACGACCTCGCGGCCAAGGTCGCGGGCCAGGGCTCGAGCCAGGCGCAGCGCGAGCGCGCGATCAAGGGGCTCGGGCTCGACCAACCGGTTTACAAGCAGTACGGGAAGTTTCTCTGGCGGCTGACCGAGCCGGTCCCGGTCCACGTCGCGGGCGTGCCCGTCTTCGTGCGGCCAAAGGGCGATCTCGGGCGGTCGTACATCAAGGCGACCCCGGTCAACGAGATCATTGCCGGCGCCGCTCCCGTCACCGCTTCACTCGTCTTCGGGGGGGTGATCGTCTGGATGTTGATCGCCCTGCCCATCGGCATCTTCTCGGCGCTCCGGCCCCGATCGCTCTTAGACAGAGTGTCGATGGTCTTCGTCCTGGTCGGAATCTCCGCGCATCCGGTATGGATCGGGTTGATCTTCGCTTTTACGTTCGGCTACAAGCTGCACTGGTTCCCGATCCAGGGCTATTGCGACGTGATCAATCCGGCCACTGACTGCGGCGGTCCCGTGCAGTGGGCCTACCACATGATCCTCCCCTGGATCACGTACGCCATCCTGTTCGCAGCGCTGTACGTGCGCATGATCCGCGCGAACGTGATGGAGGCGATGAACGAGGACTACGTGCGAACGGCGCGCGCCAAGGGCGCACCCGAATCGCAAGTCATGCGCCGGCACGTCCTGCGCAACGCGCTCCTGCCGGTGGTCACGATGCTCGGAATGGACATCGGACTCGGGCTCGGCGGCGCGATCTTCACGGAGACGATCTACGGCTTACCCGGTCTCGGCCAGACAGCGATCCGGGCGATCGGTTCCAACGATTTGCCGATCGTGATGGGCGTCGTCGTCTTCGCTACATTGGCGATCATCGTCTTCAACCTGATCATCGACATCCTGTACGCCTTCATCGACCCGAGGATCAGGTTGACGTAGTGCGCCTCGCGGCCGGGTATTAAAAGAGAGCGTCAATGGCACTGCTCGATGTAAGAGACCTAAAAACGTACTTCGAAACCGACGACGGAATCGTCAAGGCCGTCGACGGGGTCAGCTTCAACATCGACAAGGGAAAGACGCTGGGCATCGTCGGAGAGTCCGGCAGCGGTAAGAGCGTGACCTGCCTCACGATCATGGGGCTCAACGCGCGGAAGCACACGATCACCAGCGGCGAGGCGATCTTCAAGGGCAAAAACCTGATCGGCATGAAGCCGAGCCAATTGCGCGAGATTCGCGGAAACGACATCGCGATGATCTTCCAGGACCCGATGACGTCGCTGAACCCGGTGCACTCGATCGGGACGCAGTTGGTCGAGGCGGTTCAGCTCCATCGCGATGTCTCGACCAAAGTCGCGAAGGCGCGTGCGGTCGAGTTGCTGAAGGCGGTCGGCATTCCACGCGCCGAGCGCCGGATCGACGACTACCCACACCAGTTCTCGGGCGGGATGCGCCAGCGCGCGATGATCGCCATGGCGCTCGTCAACGATCCCGACCTGCTGATCGCCGACGAGCCGACGACCGCGCTCGACGTGACGACGCAGGCGCAGATCATGAACCTGCTGAGGCGTCTGCAGTCGGAGTTCGGCAGCGCGATCATCGTCATCACGCACGACCTCGGAGTGGTCGCCGAGACGGCGGATGACGTCCTCGTCATGTACGCGGCGGAAGTTGCAGAGCAGGCGCCGGTGGACAAGCTCTTCAACCGGCCTCATCACCCCTACACGTGGGGTCTGCTCGGATCGCTCCCGCGGCTCGACACCGACGTCGACCGCCTGGTGCAGATCCCGGGCCAGCCGCCGTCGCTCCTCAATCCTCCGAGGGGCTGTCGTTTCCACCCGCGTTGCGCGTACGTCATGGAGAAGTGCCGCCAGGTCGACCCCGAGCTCGTCCCGATCTCGACCGATCCCGACCACTTGCAGGCGTGCCATCTCGACGAGGCGACGAAGGACCGAGAGGCTGCCAAGCTGCTCGAGGCCACACTCGGGAAAGTAATCTAGACCCAGAAAGTTGAGCTGATGGCTGAAGACCTCCTCGTCGTCGATGACGTGAAGAAGCACTTTCCCGTCACGCGCGGGATCATCTTCCAGAAGCAAATCGGGGCCGTCAAAGCCGTGGACGGCGTGAGCTTCACGGTCAAGAAGGGCGAAACGCTCGGGATCGTCGGCGAATCCGGCTGCGGCAAGTCGACTCTCGCGCGTTGCATCATGCGCCTGCTCGACACGACCGACGGCACGATCACCTTCGACGGCCGCGACATCACACGCCTCTCGCGTCAGGCCATGCGACCCGTCCGTCGCGAGATGATGATGATCTTTCAGGATCCTTATGCCTCGCTCAATCCGCGCAAGCGAGTCGGCTTCATCGTTGCCGAGGCACTCGAGGTGCACAAGCTGGGAACGCCGGCCGAGGTCAAGCGGCGCGTTCAGGAGCTGCTCGAGATCGTCGGTCTCAACCCGGAGCACTACAACCGGTTCCCCCATGAGTTCTCGGGTGGCCAGCGCCAGCGGATCGGGGTCGCGCGCGCGCTCGCGATCAGCCCGAAGCTGATCGTCTGCGACGAGCCGGTCTCGGCGCTCGACGTCTCCGTGCAGGCGCAGGTGCTCAACCTGCTCGAGGACCTCCAGGAGGAGTTCGGGCTGACCTACGTCTTCATCGCCCACGACCTGAACGTCGTCCGGCACATCTCCGACCGGGTCATGGTCATGTATCTGGGGAAGATCGCCGAGCTGGCTCCGAAGAACGAGCTGTACGACACTCCCAAGCATCCCTACACGGGAGCGCTGCTCTCGGCCGTTCCGATCGCTGATCCCGAGCGCGGTCGCGCCCGCGAGCCGCTCGTCCTCGAGGGCGACGTTCCAAGCCCGCTCAACCCGCCGACCGCCTGCAACTTCCATCCGCGCTGTCCGCGCTTCCAGGAAGGCCGCTGCGATGTCGAGGAGCCACCGCTCTACTCGTTCGGCCCAGAGCACGTCGCGGCCTGTCATTACCCGCTCGAGAGCTGGCCGCTCGACGCGGAAGAGTTCAAGAGGCCGGGACGGGCTGCGGATACGCCCAGGGAGCCCGGCCTGGTCTCGTAGCGATGTGGCTCCCGGCTCTCCGCCGGATCCTGAAGCTGTTCGTGGTCATCACCGTGGGCACGGTCGCGCTGTCCGCGCTGTTCGGGCTTCTCCTCGACGCCTCGATCATGCGCTCGATCGCCATCGGGTTCTACCTCGTGGGCTGCTTCGTGCTCTTCGGGGCCTTCTTCTTCGGCAACCGGGGACCCATCCGCTCGGGCGGGGACTCGGAGCTGGGCGGCCCGCTCCGCGTCACCTCACGTCGCTGGGCCACGAAAGAGGAGCAGGAGGAGGCGATCAACAGTGCGGCGATCTTCCTTCCGCTCGGCTTCGTGTTCATCCTCCTGGGTGTTGTCTCGGACAACAAGCACTCGCTCTTCTGACGGCTAGCTAACCGATCTCCGCCCTCTTCGTCACACTTAGTGAAATGAGAGGTCGCTCTCGAACATGTGAACGTGCGCGCGCGTGGATCTCGGCCGAGCTCGACGGAGAGTTGTCCGACTTCGAATCGATCCTCCTGCGCAGCCATCTCCTGCGCTGCGGATCGTGCAAGACGTTCAAGCTCGACGCCGGGGCGTTCGCCCGGACGCTTCGCGAGGCCTCTCTCGAGACGATGAGCCGGCCGATCGTCGTCTCGCGCCGGCGCAGCATCGCCTTCCGGCCGCTCCGAGTCCCGGGCGCCGCCGCGCTCGTCGCCTTGACGATCGCATCCGGCGGGCTCTTCGCGTCGATCCACGCGGACTCGGTTCTCCGCCCGTCGAGGGCCGGCGACGCCGGCGTCGTCGACGATCAGGACGTCCACGTGCTCCAGCGGCAGATTGGGGGCACGGCGTTGGCCGAGCTGAAGGTCCGGCGGCAAGCGCTGACCGAGGTTGCGGCGCAGATCCCGCGCAGCACGGGCTTCCAGAACCCTTAGACGCGAGTCCTCCTGTTCGAACGCCGCGCCGTGATGTCGCGGTCGCTCAGGTACGGTTGGAGCATGATTCCGTCGCTGATCACCTCGTACGTCTGAGAACTCGACCACGCCGCCCGGGTGGCGGCGCTGATGGAGGCCTCTCAGCGCTATCCGAGCGCAGATCGCGAGCGCGGAGCCTTCGGTAGACTCCTCGACGCTGGTAGGCGCCTTCGTGCAAAGCGCGTCCTGTCAGGCACTCCTCTCCAGGAACCGGAACCAAATGGCTAAGACTGAGAACGTCCCCAATACCGGCACGCTGATCGAGGTCAAGGGCGTCGTCATCGACGCGCTCTTCCCGGACGAGCTGCCGGAGATCTACAGCGCCCTCCGCATCACCCTTGACGGCCACGAGCTGATCGCGGAGGTGCAGCAACACCTCGGAGACGATCGCATCCGCGCCGTCGCCATGGACTCCACGGACGGCCTCGCGCGGGGCGTGGAGATCGTCGACCTCGGAGGGCCGATCACGGTTCCGGTGGGCGAGGTGACCCTCGGGCGGCTCTGGAACGTCATCGGAGAGCCGGTCGACGAGAAGCCGGCACCGACCGACGGCGTCGAGCGCTGGCCGATCCACCGCGACCCGCCCAGCTTCCGAGACCTCTCGCCGAAGATCGAGATCTTCGAGACCGGGATCAAGGTCATCGACCTGATCGCCCCGTTCGTCCGCGGTGGCAAGGTCGGCCTCTTCGGCGGCGCGGGCGTCGGCAAGACGGTGCTGATCCAGGAGCTGATCCACAACGTCGCCCGCGAGCACGGCGGCGTCTCCGTCTTCGCAGGTGTCGGCGAGCGCACGCGCGAGGGCAACGACCTCTGGCTCGAGATGCAGGAGTCGAAGGTGATCGACAAGGTCGCGCTCGTCTACGGGCAGATGAACGAGCCGCCCGGGGCGCGCCTTCGCGTCGGGCTCTCGGGCCTGACCATGGCCGAGTACTTCCGCGACGAGGGCCAGGACGTTCTGCTGTTCATCGACAACATCTTCCGGTTCGTCCAGGCCGGCTCCGAGGTGTCCGCGCTGCTCGGCCGCATGCCGAGCGCGGTGGGCTACCAGCCGACGCTGGGCACCGAGATGGGCCAGCTCCAGGAGCGGATCACGTCGACCCAGAAGGGCTCGGTCACGTCGATCCAGGCGATCTTCGTTCCGGCCGACGACTACACCGACCCGGCTCCTGCGAACGTGTTCGCGCACCTCGACTCGTCCGTCAACCTCGAACGCTCGATCGTCGAGCAGGGCATCTACCCGGCCATGGATCCGCTTGCGTCCTTCTCGCGCGCGCTCCAGCCGGACATCGTCGGCGAGGAGCACTACACGACGACGACCCGCGTGCAGGAGGTGCTCCAGCGCTACAAGGACCTCCAGGACATCATCGCCATCCTCGGCATCGAGGAGCTCTCCGACGAGGACCGGCTCACGGTCGCCCGCGCCCGCAAGGTGCAGCGCTTCCTCTCGCAGCCGTTCCACGTGGCCGAGGTCTTCACCGGC
>Ga0081540_1003937_pt1 | contig 11544 bp, 8 predicted proteins | sample TabmetS2T1R1_FD_71024 | JGI IMG/M metagenome (GOLD analysis project Ga0081540, IMG submission 71024) | Tabebuia heterophylla rhizosphere microbial communities from the University of Puerto Rico - S2T1R1 | ecosystem: Host-associated > Plants > Roots > Rhizosphere ...
CTCTTGAAGGCGCCCTCAAGCTCAAGGAAATTTCCTACATTCACGCAGAGGGCTATCCAGCGGGAGAGATGAAGCACGGCCCTAACGCGCTCATCGATGAGACGCTCCCCGTCGTCGTGCTCGCTACGCAGGACAGGAACAATCGCGACTCCAGGCTGCGTTACGAGAAAACGCTCTCGAATATTCAGGAGGTGACGGCCCGCTCGGGCAAGGTCATCGCAGTCGCCATCGAAGGCGACGAAGAAATCAGGCAGCTCGTCGATCATGTACTGTATGTTCCCCCCACCTCTGAGCTGTTGCTATCCGTGCTCGACGTCATCCCTCTGCAGCTGCTCGCCTATCACATCGCCGTGCGCCTTGGCTGCGATGTGGACCAGCCCCGAAACCTGGCGAAATCCGTGACGGTCGAATAGTTAATGCGCGCCGATTAACCGAAGTCGCGCCGTTACGGCTCTCCCCTGAAACTCGCTGAAAGTCCCGAATGCAGGCGAATCCACATTGTTGTTCACGATGCCCGGATCGCGGCTGTCAGTTGCATTCTCAAGAACGCCCCGCAAACCAAAGTAGGCACCGTGAAAATGGAACCGCCATTCAAGGCCGGGGCTGAAGGAGACATAATCCGGAAACCGGTTCGAGCCCGGTGCTCCCACCACCTCATGATTAGCATTCACTGCTGTGAACGGGAAGCCGGAATGCCAGTCCAATGTGTACACAAAGTCCCAGCTCTTCTTAAATTTTGGCAGCAGAAAAGGCAGCCAACCCCATGAGATCAGCCGGTTCGGCGTGTCCCACGCCAGAGGCCCGCTCTGCTGCGGCCCCAGCTGCGAGATCGTTGGCACATAGTCGAGTGCCGCATTCGTGCGCGCGGATGAGCGAGTGTACGACGCGAAAAGCGTGTATCCATTGCTGAATGTGTGTCGCGCATCAAACTCTATCGAGTCGTAGTGATCCGACCTTGCATTCGTCAGCAGATAAACTCCCGACAATGCTCCGGAACCATTCTGATTGGCATAAACGAGGCCATCGTTGACTCGTTTTTGTATGAAATTTACTCCGGCAAAAATCGCAGCCGGAAGCTCTCTCTCGATTCCAATGCTCCAGTTGATTGCATGCGTCTGCCTGAGTGAATTGTCATTCGCCTCAAAGGTCGTTTGCAGCGGCCCGCTCACAGGCGTAATGCCGTCGGCCGCATAGTAGGTGTCGTAGCGAACGCCTGCCAGAGCCCGCGTAAGATACTCAAGCTGGGTATGCTCGTAGTAGAGCCCCACACCCGCTGAAAGCTTTGTTCGCCCATTTGTGCCCGGAGCATAAGCAATCGCCAAGCGGGGCGAAAAAAGAGGACACCGAATAATCTCGTCCCAGTCGAAACGCAAACCCGGCTCAATCATCATTCCCGGGCGAACCAACCAGCGATCCTGAATATACGCGCCGGTTTCTAAGTTATGTCGCGTGAACGGCGCCTGGTCAGGAAAGACACTCTGCCGCAGCAGCGTTCTGTCTTCGCGCAGATAGCTCACCGATGAACGCGCTACCTCCTCATCGAATCCAACGTGATCAATTTCGATGCCGGTCCTCAAATCATGACGGCCGAGCCAGTAGCGCGGCGGCAGATACAGCGTTGCCGTCCCCTCCTCACGTTGCGAATGCGATGTTTCACTCTCAAAGAAGCTCCCCTGTGGCAATTCAGGAGTGAGCTCATACGGTTGATCTCCGTGTGGTTCAAATCCATCGCGAAAGTGAACGAGCCCGAAGCCGGCATCCAATAGCGCGCCGTTCGCGAAGCTGTGCTGGTCACGTATGTAGGGCAGCCATGCCACGGTATCCCGCTTCACTGTGCTCTCCTGCGGTGTCAGCGATGAAAGGCCGTCGTAAGGTGAGTGATAGTCGTTGAAGAGAAATCCGCCGGAAAGAATATTGGCAGGTGTGAGATTAACCTGCGCTTTCACCAGGTTGCTGCCGCGTATCAGGTGGTTCGTATTGGCATCTTGAGGCAATTCCTTGATGTAGATGTCATCGTATTCCACCTCCAGCCCGTCAAAGAACCACGCACGGTTGCGAACGATAGGTCCAGAAAAAGTGACTCGGGGAACAAATTTGTCGAAGCGAATCCCATTCGCATCGTGAAAGGAGGGAATGAAATTAGTGGCGTTGAATCGGAATTTGTCATCACCCATGCCTGTGTAGAACGCCACCACTCCGCCTGTGGCTTTCCCAAACTGCACCGGATAGCGTGTCGTTTCCGTATCAATCGAGCGCACCGCATCCGCGCTCACACGCATTGCCAGCGCCCCGCTGACCGGCGAGCGGATATCGAATCCATCCAGCAGATCGAGCGTAGCGTAAGTCTCCGATCCCGCAAGATGAACCTGCCCCGATGCATCCTGCACCACACCTGGATTGAATGGCAGCAGGTTACGAATATCGCGCGACGTGGGATAAGGAATGTTGACGATCTCCGGCGTATTCATCGTGCTCTTTCGCGTCGTCTGCTCAGGATCGATGCCAACCGTTGACGCCACGACATTTACTTCCTGGCGAATTACCTGCTCATGCACCAGTACCACGGCCACATCTTCAAGGTGGGCATCCATGTCAGATTTCAGAAGCTGGTAGAAGCCGGGCTTTTCCACGCGAAGCTGATAGGAGACATTCTGATGCAGTGAATATGAGCAACGCCCCGCATAGTCGGTCTGAAGCTCAACATCGCGGCGCCCAGCTTCTGAAATCGTAATCTGAGCCCCTGAAACCGCCAGTCCATTCTCGTCTGACACAATAAGGATCACAGCACTCTGCGCAACAGCTGCAAAGGAGGCAAAGTAAAGGAGGCCGGCGGTCATTCCCTTTGCCAGTCGACGATGAGGCATGAAATTCACCGTGAGGGCCGATAGCAATAAGTCACATCCGCGCTATCTTAGACGCACACAGAAAATCGAATGGAAGCGGCCCACTCTGAGTGATTATCGACCGAATTCTCGGATCGGTTTAGTAAACATCCGTCTGATAGCGTTTCGCCTTCTTCATGGCGGCAAGATATTCCTGCGCTGCTTCCGGCGTGCCGTTCAGGCCTTTGGCAATGGCCTCCAGAAGCGCAGTCTCCACATCTTTCGCCATGCGATTTGCGTCACCGCACACATAAAAATGCGCCCCGCGTTCAAGCCAGCTATAGAGTTCCGCAGCGTTCTCCCGCATGCGATCCTGCACGTAAATTTTGTGCGACTGGTCGCGGGAGAAAGCCGTGTCGAATCGCGTCAGAATACCGTCCGTGAACATTCCTTCCAGATCTTCGCGATAAAGAAAATCTGATGCACGCCGCTGCTCGCCGAAGAAGAGCCAGTTCTCCCCTTTATGCCCATGCGCTTTGCGATGCTGCAGAAAGGCCCGAAACGGCGCGATGCCAGTGCCCGGGCCGATCATGATGACAGGCGTATCGGTATTTTCCGGAAGGCGAAAGTTGTTGTTCGAATGCAGAAATATCGGCATCGTACAGCCTTCGGGAGCGCGCTCACCCAGATGTCCGGAACACAGTCCCTGCCTCTCGCGCTGATAGCTTGTGTAGTAAACAACCCGCACGATCGTATGCACTGCATCCTTCACCAGAGATTGCGACGACGCAATCGAATACATGCGCGGAGTGAGTCGCGCCAGCACAGTAAACAGCTTCTGCGGCTCCGTGATTCCGCCCGGATACTCCGTAATTAGATCGATGAACTCACGGCCCCAGACGTACTCCTCAGCCAAAGCGCGATTGTCAGGCTGCGTCAATGTTTTCAGTTCCGCGAATCCCGGCACCGATTCCGGAGCGATCTTCGCATAAGCATTCACCGCACTGCGAGTAAGCTTGCCGATAGCCAAGCGCGTGCGCAGAGCTTCCTCCAGGCTGATCTCCACCTTGTAGTGATCCAAGACGCGCTCATCGCCTTTGAAGTGAAGCTTCTCCAGTACCTCAGCGACCTCCGATGGCCGGTTCTCGGGTACGATGCCAACGGCGTCGCCAGGCGTATATTCCATCCCCGGCTCAAGCTCCAGCTCGATATGTCGCGTCTCTTTTTCTGAGCCGGCTCCAGTCACCAGCACGTTGACCAGCATGCGAGAAATGTATGGGTTATTCCGGGTGTACTTTTGCGCCTGTGTGCTCATAGTGCGGTTCAGTGTTGAAGAAAACTCGTTGGTTCGAGTATAGCTGGTGGGCCTGTATTCAGCCGAGATTGCTGTTGCAATCAGACGCAAGCGATAATTTTGAAAGAGGAGAAAGCACTAACGTTGGAAAGACAACTCTTTACCGCCCGGCTTCAACAGAAACTACTACTCTCCGAATCTGCGCAGTGCTATCACCTTGAATTCTCGATCGATGAGCTTTCACACTTCGACTTCGTAGCTGGCCAGTTCATCTCCTGCATTGCTGTCGATGAAAAAGGCAAGACGCAGACCCGCGCCTATTCCATCGCTTCGGCTCCGCGCACAAACCAGCTTGACCTGTGCGTAAATCGCGTCGAAAACGGCTTCTTCTCGAATCTGCTCTGCGATCTTGAACCAGGACAGAGCGTTCAGTTTCACGGCCCACACGGCCTATTTACGCTGCGTCAACCGTTGACCGAGTCCATTTTCGTCGCCACAGGCACCGGCATCGCGCCTATACGCGGATTCGTAGAGTGGCTCTTCCCGGAGTCCGGCGAAGACCACAGCCAGGGCCGGCCGGTGTGGCTCGTCTATGGCACCCGCTACGAAACAGAAATTTACTACCAAAAGTATTTTGAGAGAATCGCCGCCGAACGCCACAACTTCCATTACCTGTCGACGCTGAGCCGCCCGCACGATGGATGGGAAGGTTTACGCGGTTACGTTCAGAATCACGTCGCTGAAATCGTCAGCGAGCGCGCCAGAAAACATTCTGAGCCAGTTGTCACCGTAGCTGAACCCACAGGCTTCGACATCCACGCTTACGTTTGCGGCCTGAACAACATGGTCTCCGCCAACCGCGACAAATTGAAAGAACTAGGCTGGCAACGCAAGCAGATCCTCTTCGAACGTTACGACTAGCTCCAGTAACTGCGGTCCAGCGTCCGGTACTGAATCGCCTCTGCAATATGCGGTACAGTGATCGACGCTGCACCCTCCAGGTCAGCAATCGTGCGAGCCACTTTCAGAATTCGATCGTGCGCGCGCGCTGTAAGTCCCTGCTGCTGCATCGCCCGCTCCAGCAGCCGCTCCGCATCCGGTCCTAGTTCACAGAAAGTCCGAATCTGCCGCGTACTCATCTGCGCATTCGAATAAATCTTCTCTGAGGCTTTGGTGAAGCGTTCGCGCTGTAGCCCCCGCGCCGACAGTACACGCCCTCGAATCGCCGCAGAGCTCTCACTTGCCGCTCCAGCGCGCAGCTCGCGATACTGCACCGCGGGCACCTCAATGTGGATGTCGATGCGATCGAGCAGAGGCCCCGATACCTTCGACACATACCGCTGAATCATCGGCGGAGTGCACGAACACTCGCGCGACTTGTCATTGAAGTATCCGCACGGACAAGGATTCATCGCAGCCGCCAGCATGAAGGCCGAAGGAAATGTAAGCGACATCGAAGCCCGTGCGATCACCACATTGCGATCTTCGAGCGGCTGCCGCATCACCTCTAAAACGTTACGAGGAAACTCTGGCAGCTCATCCAAGAAGAGCACGCCGTTGTGCGCTAGCGACACCTCGCCCGGCCGCGGCACTGCTCCTCCGCCAATGAGGCCGGCATCAGAGATCGTGTGATGCGGCGCGCGGAATGGCCGCTGCGTCACCAGACCAGCATCCGCATCCAGCACTCCAGCGACAGAGTGAATCTTGGTGGTCTCCAACGCTTCGTCAAAGCTGAGCGGCGCAAGAATCGAAGGCAGCCGCTTCGCCAGCATCGTCTTCCCCGATCCCGGCGGCCCGATCATCAGAATGTTATGCCCGCCCGCAGCCGCTACTTCCAGCGCTCGCTTCGCCGTCTGCTGCCCGCGCACATCGGCGAAGTCCACGTGAAAATGCTGCAGCTCGCCCAGCATCTCCGCCGTCTGCATGCGAAATGGCTCAGTATGAATGCCACCGTTCCCAGCAGCATTCAACAGCTCACGCACCTGGTTCAGAGTCTCGACCGGATAGACATTGACGCCTTCCACTACTGCCGCCTCGCGAGCATTCGCCTTCGGAATCACAAGGTTCTTAATCCCGCGCTCCCGTGCCGCAACTGCAACCGGCAGCATGCCAGAAACAGCTCGCAGCCCCCCATCCAGTCCCAGTTCGCCCACCAAAAGAAACTGGCTCAGGTCACGCAGCTGCAATGCGCCGTAAGCGCCAAGAATCCCGATCGCCATCGGCAGATCAAACCCAGAGCCTTCCTTCTTAATATCCGCAGGGGCCAGGTTGATCGTGATGTGCGTCGGCGGTACTTCGAAACCGGAATTCTTGATCGCTGCGCGCACGCGGTCGCGGCTCTCGCGCACCGCCGCGTCCGGCAACCCGACAGTATGGAAATGGTCTTCGGTGGTTTTAATTCCTGAGAAATCAACTTCAACGTCGATGATGTTGGCGTCGATGCCGTACACTGCGGCACTAAGGGCCTTAAAAAGCATAGTTGTTTGTCTGTGGTAAGTGGCTGGAGTATAGCATTGCCATTACCGCCAAACGTGAAGATACTTCAACATCGGCGACTCGCGGGCAAACTTTGGGAATATACCTTCGTCCCCGTTATGTCATTTCACAAGTACAAGGGATCATCATGCGATTTCACAAACGTCTGGCTGTAGTGACCTGCTGCCTCAGCCTTGGATTTTCCGCCCTGGCTCAGACCAATCCTCCCAAACAACAGCAGCCGAACGACAACGGCATCGTCGGCGACAACGGCGAGGAAGCAGACCAGCCTGTGAGTACCTCAGCCGCCAGCCAGAATCCAACCGAAACCGCCTGGCAGATGCTGGATACGGGCCTGAAGGACCCGAAGGAACAAATACGCATTGCCGCGCTCAATGCCATCGGCACAGTCACCGGCGTGAAGCGGGCAGAAACAGACCTGCAGAATGCCATCACCGATCAGAACGTCGACGTGCGCGTGGCAGCGGTCGTGGCAACGGGAAGCATGCAGGATGAGAATCTGATCCCCATCCTCCGGCAAGCTCTCGATGACTCTGCCCCAGAGGTTGTTTTTGCCGCTGCCGTCTCTCTCTGGAAAATGCACGACCCTTCCGGCATCAACATCCTCTACGACGTGCTCGCAGGCGATCGCAAAACGAAGGGCTCGCTAATGCAAACGGGAATGCATGAAGCGAATAAGGACTTACATGATCCCAGCACCCTTGCCAAAATTGGCGCCGAGCAGGGCGCCTATGCACTACTGGGCCCCTTCGGCATAGGACTCAGCGCTGCACGTCTCATGATGAAATCCAATAGCGGAAACTCGGCGCGGCTCCTCACCGTCAATTTGCTCGCGCAGGATCACTCCGATGCAACCAAGGAGGAGTTCATCGCCGCGCTCAGTGACAAAGATTATTTCGTCCGTGCTGCCTCTGCGCGCTCACTCGGAGAGTTTCACGGAAAGGATGTTACCGACGCACTCACAACTGCATTCGGTGACAGCAAGCCGTCCGTGCGATTTATGGCCGCTGCCTCTTACATTCGCAGCAGCGAGCCCGTGCAGCCTGAAAAGAAAACTCCACCGACGCGCACAAAAGCGAAACCCACCACCAAAGCGGTAAAATAAGAGCTCGTGAAGACGAGTCTTTTTGATCTTTTCAAAGTAGGCATCGGACCATCCAGTTCGCACACCATGGGTCCGATGCGCGCCGCTCGGCGTTTCGTTCATTTTCTCGAAGAATCAGGCTTGTTAGACGGCACAGCTCAGATACTCGTTGAACTTTATGGATCGCTCGCCCTTACCGGACACGGGCACGGAACGGACCGCGCGGTCTTGCTCGGGCTTTCTGGAGAAGAGCCGTCGACCATCGATCCTGAAACCATCGACTTAAAGCTGCTACAGATTCGCAACATGCGTCAGCTATCGTTAGCCGGCCGCAAGACCATCCCATTCAGCGAAGCATCTCATCTGCTCTTTCATACCGAACAAATGTTTCCGGAGGAGTCGCAGACGCGCCATCCCAATGGCATACGCTTCACGGCCCTGGATAGCAGCGGCACGAGGATCGCAAGCGAAGTCTACTTCTCAATTGGCGGCGGATTTATCGTCTCCGACGCAGAAGGCGTCAGCAACACTCCCATATCGACCATAGCGGCAGTGCCGCATCCCTTCCAGAGCGCGGCAGAACTGCTGGAGATAGCCGCAGAGAAGCAACTCACCATCTGGGACCTGATGCTCGAAAACGAATCTGCTCTTCGCTCGCGGGAAGAAGTACGATCCGGCATTCTGCACATTTGGAACGTGATGCAGGGCTGCATCGATCGTGGCATGCGCACCGAAGGCATCCTGCCCGGTGGCTTGAATGTGCGCCGTCGCGCGCCGCGTCTTGCACAGCGCCTGCGTGAAAAGGGCTCCGTCGATCCCCTTGCTCCTCTCGACTGGGTTACGGTCTACGCAATGGCAGTCAACGAAGAAAACGCCGCCGGAGGCCGGGTCGTCACCGCGCCAACCAATGGCGCGGCAGGCGTAGTACCGGCGGTTGCGCGCTACTATCGTGATTTCATTCCCGGCGCGGATGACGAAGGGATTCAACGCTACTTTCTGGCCTCAGCGGCGATCGGCATTCTTTACAAGGAAAACGCCTCCATCAGTGGCGCAGAAGTAGGATGTCAGGGCGAAGTCGGTGTCGCCTGCTCCATGGCGGCCGGAGGACTCATGGCGGCTATGAACGGTACCAATGGCCAGATCGAGCATGCTGCAGAAATCGGCATGGAGCACAATCTCGGCATGACCTGCGACCCCATCGGCGGCCTCGTCCAGATTCCCTGCATCGAACGCAATGCAATGGGCGCTGTCAAGGCTGTGCACGCCTGCCGAATCGCGCTCAATGAATTGGAAAGTCACAAGGTTTCGCTCGATCAGGTGATTAAGACCATGTACCTCACTGGCCTCGACATGCAATCCCGTTACAAAGAGACATCGCTTGCGGGCTTGGCTCTCAACGTCATCGAATGCTGAGAGGCTCTTGAGAAAATCGCTGCCCCGATTCCGCAGCCGCCAGGCTGATCTTAAAGCTGCGCGTAATCAACAACGCACGCATATTCCAGGCTCACATGGCCATCCATCTGATTGTTCCTGAACAAATCCGCGATCTCAGCTTGCATGCTGGCATATCGCGAGTCTTCAGGCTTCGGCATATAGGACGAAGAAACTATCCGACCTTCCAAAGCTTCCAGCGTCAATTGCTGCGCATTCTGAAAACTGACTCGCTTCATCGGAGAAGGAGCAAAGAACTCTCGAATCTTTTCCGGAGTCAGATGCTGCCGCTGTACCTTCTCATAGTCGATGCCGAACCCGCGCAACAGCCTCTCGTATCCGTCATGAAATGAGTCGCCGCCCATCCGGCGCTCGTTGTAGATCACCGCACACCAACCATCAGGACGCAGGATTCTGGCAAACTCGGCACGGGCACGCTTCAGATCGAACCAGTGCAATGCCTGCGCAACCGTAATCAAATCAAAAGCGAGCGGCGCCAGTCCCGTGGCCTCAGCCGATCCACGAACGCAGCGCAGCCGGGGAAAAAATTCCGCCAGCGTTTCGCATGCAGCACGCATTTCATCGTTGGGCTCGACAGCAACAACCTCAAAGCCCTGCGATAGGAATTTCTCAGCAAGCAAACCCGTCCCAGCCGCGATATCCGCGATCGCTGAACTCTCTCTTAATCCACACTCAGTTTTCAGCAGATCAACCACGGCATCGGGATAACGCGGACGATGCCTGCGATAACTCTCCACCCGCCCGGTAAATCGTTCTGCCGTCGCTGGCACGAGCGGATTCAGCGCTCCACCGCCATCGCCACAGAATTGCCGCCCCCCAGGCACAGAGCAGCCACACCCCGATGCACGTCGCGCCGGATCATCTCGTAGATAAGAGTCACCAGAACACGCGCGCCGCTTGCTCCAATTGGATGACCAATCGCTACCGCGCCGCCATTCACGTTCACCTTTTCGAACGGAATGCCAAGTTCGCGCGTCACCGCAATTGCCTGAACTGCAAATGCTTCGTTCAGTTCGAATAAGTCCACACTGTCTGCCGTCCAACCGGTTTTCGCCAGAACCTTCTGTACGCCGGTAACGGGAGCCATCATCACCCATTCCGGATCCACGCCGCTCGTCGCCTGTGCGCAAATCCGCGCCATCGGTTTCAGTCCCAGCGATTTGGCCTTCGCCGCCGACATCACAACCAGCGCGGCCGCCGCATCGTTCACACCCGGAGCATTCCCTGCCGTTACCGTCCCATCTTTCTTGAATGCAGGCTTCAGAGCACGCAGCGCTTCCAGGCTGGCGTCCTCACGAATCGACTCATCGCGCTCAACCAGCGTCGCTGCCTGTCCCTTCTTCTTCGCCGGAATCTCAACTGGAACAATCTGCGACTTGAACCGGCACTCCTTCCACGCCTCTGCCGCCTTGCGATGCGAGTTCAACGCATATTCGTCCTGCTCCTCGCGCGTGATCTTGTACTTGTCGGCAACATTCTCCGCCGTCTGTCCCATGTGGTAGTTGTTAAACGAATCCCACAGCCCGTCATTCACCATCGAATCCACTGCCGTCGCATTTCCCATGCGAAAGCCGCTGCGTGCTTGCGGAAGCAGATACGGCGCATTCGTCATCGATTCCATTCCACCCGCGACAACGATCTCGGAATTCCCCGTCTGAATGCCCTGCGCAGCCAACGCAACCGCTTTCAGGCCCGACCCGCAGACCTTATTGATCGTCATCGCAGCAACTGAAGATGACAGCCCTCCGTGTAACGCAGCCTGCCGCGCCGGATTCTGTCCCAGCCCCGCCGAAACCACATTCCCCATGATGCATTCATCAACTGTTGCAGAATCAACACCTGCGCGACGCACAGCTTCACGAACAGCAATCGCACCCAGTTGCGTCGCAGACAAATCGGACAACCCACCCTGAAATTTGCCAACAGGAGTACGAACACCGGAAACGATTACCACGTCTTCCATACCAAAACCTCTCACTTTATTTAGACGACAAACGGATGAAGATATCAAGCCGGGATGTAACAATCAATGTAAGGGCCTGTAGTGATGCCTGAGCAAACCGCCACTCAAAACGGCGAATACACTCCCCCGTCAGCGCGTTCCATTCGACAGGCAATCGCGCCATGGTGGCACACGGCTTTGCTGATTGCGCCACTGCTGGGCTTCTCGCTGCTGGGAAGCCTCAGGCCAGCGCGCCAGGCATTTCATCAACATCACGTCTCACAATATCTCGCCACGCTTGCCTGGGAATGGATTCTGGCCGCGCTCGTCATCTGGGGTATCCGTATGCGAGGAGTTCCCCTCCGCCAGCTTCTCGGTGAACGGCGTCCAGCGTGGCGCGACTGGAAAGACGACTTCGTCCTTGCAACCGCCTTTTGGGTTGCATCGATGATCA
>Ga0081540_1003938_pt1 | contig 11541 bp, 9 predicted proteins | sample TabmetS2T1R1_FD_71024 | JGI IMG/M metagenome (GOLD analysis project Ga0081540, IMG submission 71024) | Tabebuia heterophylla rhizosphere microbial communities from the University of Puerto Rico - S2T1R1 | ecosystem: Host-associated > Plants > Roots > Rhizosphere ...
CGCCGGCGTGACCTCCAGCGTCAGCCGCCGATCTCCCAAGCGCTTCGCCAGCGCGGCGACCTGGAGCTCCACGATCCGGGACAGCTCCTCCATGCCGAGCGCGTCGAAGAGGACGACGTCGTCGAGCCGGTTGAGGAACTCCGGCTTGAACGCCGTCCGGACGGCGTCGAGCACGGCCTGCCGCTTGGCCTCGTCCGAGAGCGTGGGATCGACCAGGAACTGTGAGCCGAGGTTGCTGGTCAGCACGAGGATCGCGTTCCGGAAGTCCACCGTGCGGCCCTGGCCGTCGGTGAGCCGCCCGTCGTCGAGCACCTGCAGCAGCACGTCGAACACCTCGGGGTGGGCCTTCTCGATCTCGTCGAGGAGCACGACGCTGTACGGGCGACGCCGCACGGCCTCGGTGAGCTGGCCGCCCTCCTCGTAGCCGACGTAGCCGGGCGGGGCGCCGACCAGCCGCGCCACCGAGTGCTTCTCGCCGTACTCGCTCATGTCGATGCGGACCATGGCCCGCTCGTCGTCGAAGAGGAAGTCGGCGAGCGCCTTGGCGAGCTCGGTCTTGCCGACGCCGGTCGGGCCGAGGAAGAGGAACGAGCCGGTCGGCCGGTCGGGGTCACTGATCCCGGCGCGGGCCCGGCGGACGGCGTCCGAGACGGCGCGGACGGCGTCGTGCTGGCCGATCAGGCGCTGCCCGACGACCTCCTCCATGCGCAGCAGCTTCGCGGTCTCGCCCTCGAGCAGTCGGCCCGCGGGGATCCCGGTCCAGGCCGCCACCACGTCGGCGACGTCGTCCGGACCCACCTCGTCCTTGACCATGCTGTCGGGCTGTCCGCCGTTGTCGGCGGTCTCGGCGGCCTGGGCGGAGTCGAGCTCCTTCTCGATGCCCGGGAGCTCGCCGTACAGGATGCGCGACGCGCCGGCGAGGTCACCCTCGCGCTGCAGCCGCTCGGCCTGGCCCCGCAGCGTGTCGAGCCGCTCCTTGAGCTCGCCGACGCGGTTGAGACCGGCCTTCTCGCGCTCCCACCGAGCGGTGAGGGCGGCGAGGTGCTCCTTGCGGTCGGCGAGGTCGCCGCGCAGCTTTTCCAGGCGCGCCTGCGAGGCGGGGTCGTCCTCGCGCGCCAGCGCCATCTCCTCCATCTGCAGCCGGTCCACCTGGCGGCGCAGAGTGTCGATCTCCTCCGGGGAAGAGTCGATCTCCATGCGCAGCCGTGACGCCGCCTCGTCGACGAGGTCGATGGCCTTGTCGGGCAACTGCCGGCCGGTGATGTACCGGTGCGAGAGGGTCGCGGCGGCGACGAGCGCGGCGTCCGAGATCGCGACCTTGTGATGCGCCTCGTAGCGCTCCTTGAGGCCGCGCAGGATGGCGATGGTGTCCTCCACGCTCGGCTCCCCCACGAACACCTGCTGGAAGCGCCGCTCCAGCGCGGCGTCCTTCTCGATGTGCTCGCGATACTCGTCCAGCGTGGTCGCGCCGATCATGCGGAGCTCGCCGCGAGCGAGCATGGGCTTGAGCATGTTGCCGGCGTCCATGGCGCCCTCGCCTGTCGCGCCCGCGCCGACCACGGTGTGCAGCTCGTCGATGAACGTGACGATCTGCCCGTCAGACGCCTTGATCTCCTCCAGGACGGCCTTCAGCCGCTCCTCGAACTCGCCGCGGTACTTGGCGCCGGCGACCATGCCGCCGAGGTCGAGCGCGACGAGGCGCTTGCCGCGCAGCGACTCCGGGACGTCGCCCGCGACCATCCGCTGGGCGAGGCCCTCGACGACGGCCGTCTTGCCGACGCCGGGCTCGCCGATGAGCACGGGGTTGTTCTTCGTCCGCCGGCTCAGCACCTGGACGACCCGGCGGATCTCGGCGTCACGGCCGATGACGGGGTCGAGCTTGCCCTCGCGCGCGAGCTCGGTGAAGTCGGTGCCGTACTTCGCGAGCGCGTTGTAGGTGCCCTCGGGGTCGGGGCTGGTCACCCGGCTGGTGCCGCGGACGCCGGGCAGCGCCGCGAGCAGGGCGTCGCGAGTGGCGCCGGCGGCGGTCAGCGCCCCGGCGGCCATGCCGGGGCCGGTCTGTGCGTCGCGGCCCGCTGCTCGATCCACGGTCGCGAGCCCGATGAGCAGGTGCTCGGTCGAGACGTACTCGTCGCCGAGCTCGCGGGCCACCTCGCCGGCCGCCGAGAGCGCCTGGTAGGCATGCCGGCCGAGGCCGGGCGAGCTCACCGAGGACCCGCTCGCGCTGGGCAGCGCGGCGAGGCTCCGGTCGGCGGCCGCCCGCACCGCGGCCACGTCGGCGCCGGCCGCCGCGAGGAGCGCGGGAGCGACGCCGTCGGTCTGCTCGAGCAGCGCGGCCAGAAGGTGGGCCGGATCCACCTGGGGGTGCCCGTCGGTCGCCGCGCGGCGGACGGCGGCGGCCATCGCCTCCTGCGCACGGGTCGTGAGCTTGAGATCCATGGTTCGAGTGTCCTCCGAGGGAAAGGCTTCTGTCGGGAGCAACACCTCTCAAGTTGAGTCTGTTCCGCTCAACCCTGGCGACCGGGCACGGAGGTGGACGCGGCCGCGGAGGCGGTGGCTCACGATGTGATTCATTCCGGGAAACGGGTCAGACTCTGGTGAACAGGACATCTCCTGACTAGCGTGACGACGCCCGACAAGCTCAGCGTCGACGACCGTCGACCTCGGCCCTTGGGGAGGGGCACCACTATGTCCTCTGGTCCCGTTCAACGCCGCCTGCGAGCTGCGCTCATCACCGCCGCGGCCGCAGTCACGGCCGCCGCGCTCACTGCGGCGGCACCGGCGGCATCCGTCTCCGCCTCGCCGACCAGCCCGGCCGCCGCGACCGGTTCCGGCTTCACACCAGCCATCGGCACCCACCCGCACTACGTCTCTGCAGGCCGTCCCGAGAGCACCGGGAACGGCCAGGTCAAGTTCGCCTGCCAGCTGCGCACGGCCCAGTTCTGCTACGGCCCCGACCAGATCCGTGCCGCCTACGACATCCAGGCCTTGCTGGACAAGGGCGTGACGGGCAAGGGCCGCACGATCGTCATCGTCGACGCCTTCAACCCACCGAACGTCCAGCAGGAGCTCGACACGTTCACGACGACCTGGGGTCTCCCCAAGGCGAACCTCACCGTCGTCAACCCGTTCGGTGCGGGGTACGACCCCTCCGACCCCAATCAGTCGGGATGGGCGGTGGAGATCTCCCTCGACGTCGAGTGGTCGCATGTCGTGGCACCGGATGCCAAGCTCGTGCTGGTCACTGCCAAGACGAACAGCGACGCGGACATCCAGGACGCCATCGACTACGCCGTCGACCACCGCTTGGGTGACGTCGTCTCCCAGAGCTTCGGTGAGGACGAGCGCTGCCTCGCCAGGGACATCCTGGTCCGATCGCACGCGACGTACGCGCGGGGCACGGCGAAGCGGATGACGTTCACCGCGTCGTCCGGGGACGACGGCTCCGCCCAGCCGACCTGTGACGGCAGCGGGTACTCCCTCGCCGCGTCGACCCCGGCGAACGATCCTCTGAACCTGGCCGTCGGCGGCACGCAGCTCTTCGCGGACCTGACGAGCGGCGCCTACAGGTCCGAGACGACCTGGAACGAGTCGCTCACCTACGGCGCGGCCGGCGGCGGCGGCTTCAGCACGATCTTCCGCAAGCCCTGGTACCAGGTCGGCGTCGTGCCCGGGCGGTTCCGCGGCGAACCCGACGTGGCCTACAACGCCGCGATCGACGGGGGCGTCCTGACCTACGTCGATGTCCTGTCGGCGGACGTGCCGACCGGGTGGTACCGCGTCGGCGGCACCAGCGCCGGCGCTCCGCAATGGGCCGCCCTGGTCGCGCTCGGCGCCCAGCTCGCCCACCACTCGTTGGGCCTGGTCAACGACAGCATCTACCTGGCGGCGCGGGTCCGTAGCGTGCAGAACTACCTCTTCCACGACATCACGACCGGCAACAACACCTACACGGTCCTCGACGACGAGGGGAATCCCACCGGCCAGGTCGTCCCGGGCTATGCGGCCAAGCCCGGCTGGGACGCCGCGACGGGCTTCGGCTCGCCGAAGGCGAACCACGTCGTGCCTTTCCTCGCCGCGACGAACTGATCCGGCAGCGGGGCAGCAGCGAGGCCCGGGCACCTCTGCGGTGACCCGGGCCTCGCCCTGTGTGCTGCGGTCAGCGGTGCGCGTCGGGCCGCCACACGACCAGCGCGGTCGACCCGGAGTCGAACCGGCGCGGGCGCCGGCCCGGCGACATCGCGACGATGTCCCCCTCGGCGTCGGCCGCGAACACCCGGGAGCTCGCGGAGAGCCGGGTGCGCAGCTCGTCGACCTCCGTTCGCAGGCCGTCGACGGTCTCGCGGAGCCGGTCGTTGTCGAGCTGGAGATCGAGGATCCTCTTGATTCCGGCCAGGTTCACGCCCTCGTCCTGACTGAGCCGCTGCACCTCGCGGAGCAGCGCCACGTCGCGAGCCGAGTAGCGCCGCCCGCGCCCGGCAGTCCGGCCGGGCGTGACCAGGCCGAGCCGGTCGTACTGGCGGAGCGTCTGCGGGTGCATGCCGGCGAGCTGCGCCGCCACCGAGATCACGAAGACCGGCGTCGTCTCCTCGACGGAGAATCCGATGTCGACCCGCAGGCCGGCGGGCCGCCGCTCACCGAACATCGCCGGCTCCCGCGGCATCGCGCTGCGCCCGGGCCAGGAGCTCGGCCCGCGGGTCCTCTCCCGCGGTGGCCGTGGCGAACGCCTCGACCGCCGCCTTGGCGTCCTTGTCCAGGCGCTGCGGCACGGTGATCTGCACCATCACGAGCAGGTCGCCCGTCTTCTGCCGGCCACGGACGCCCCGGCCCTTGACCCGTAGCGTCCGACCGCCGGGCGTGCCTGCGGGAACCCGGACCCGAACGGACGTGCCGTCTGTCGTCGGTACGTCGATCTCCGCACCGAGCGCTGCCTCGGCGAACGTGACGGGCACGGTGACCCGCACGTCGGAGCCGTCGAGGCTGAAGACGGGGTGGGACTGGACGTGCACCGTGACGACGAGGTCGCCGTTCTCCGCGCCGGCCTCGCCGGGGTGCCCCTTGTCACGCAGTCGGATCTTCTGCCCGTCGCGAACTCCGGCCGGCACCCGAGCGGTGACGGTCCGGGGCCCGGTCAGGGGGTCGTCGACCCGAAGGTTGAGCAGCGCGCCCTCCAGAGCCTGTCGGAAGGTCAGCGTCGTCTCGGCGGCCAGATCCTCGCCGCGGCGCGGACGGTTCGCTCCGCCGTACCCCGTCCCCGGATAGCCCGTCCCCGGATAACCGGTGCCCGGATATCCGGCGCCTGCGCCGGTACCGAACATTCCCAAGAGGTCCTCGAGATCGGGGTTCGCCGCACCGGGGGTGAAGCGGACGCCGCCGCGCCGGCCTCCGGTCGCGCCGAAGAGCCCGCCCAGCAGGTCCTCGAACCCGCCCGGTGCCCCGTTCGGGCCGCCGGCAGTGAACCGGGCGCCGCCACGGGCCATCGCGCGGACGGCGTCGTACTGCTGCCGCTGCTCGGAGTCGGAGAGCACCGCGTAGGCCTCGCCGATGTCCTTGAACCGCCGCTCGGCGGCCGCATCACCGGGATTCGCGTCCGGATGGTGCTGCCGGGCCAGCTTGCGGTAGGCCTTCTTGATCTCGTCCGCGGACGCGCTCTGCGGCACGCCGAGAACGGCGTAGAAGTCCTTCTCGAACCAATCCTGTCCTGCCAACCCGACTCACCTCCTGCCTCAGTGCGGGTCCGCCACGGCTACACGAGCCGCCCGGAGTACGCGGTTCCCCAGCTTGTATCCGGGCTGCAGCACCTGGACCACGGTGGGATGGGTGGTGCCCTCGGCGAGGTCGGCCTGGGTGTGCACGAGTGCCTCGTGCACGGTCGGGTCGAACGACTCGCCCGGCTCGCCGAACCGGCTCAGCCCGAGCCGGCCGAGCGTCGCCTCGAGCTTGTCCGCGATCGCGGCGAACGGGCCGGACTCCAGATCGCCGTGCTGACGGGCCAGGTGGACGTCGTCGAGCACCGGAAGCAGGGCCTCCAGCACGCCGGCCACGCCGGCGTCGCGGGCCACGGCGCGATCGCGCTCCACCCGGCGGCGGTAGTTCACGTACTCCGCCTGGAGTCGCTGCAGATCGGCGAGCCGCTCGTCGGCGAGCGCCCGCAGCTCTTCGGTCCCACCGCTGGGGACGCCCGCCTCCGCGGGGGCCTCGACGTTCGGCTCGTGGTCCGACTCGTGATCCGGCTCGTGGTCGACCACCGCTGTCCGGACTCGCCCGGTCTCGGGGTCCAGCCGCCGGCGGTCCCGGACGACGGGGCCCGCCTGGGCCTCGTCGTCCGGGGTGCCGATGGTTGGCTCAGCCATCACTTGTCCTCGTCGACGATCTCGGCGTCCACGACGTCGTCGTCCGCCGCGCCGGTCGATCCGCCACCGGGCGTCTCGGTTCCGGCGCCCGGACCCGCGCTCGCGCCCGCGGTCTGCTGGGCGTACAGCGACGAGCCGAGCTCCTGGCTGGCCCGGGCGAGTGCCTCGTGCTTGGCCTTGACCTCGTCGATGTCCGTGCCCTCGAGCGCCTTCTTGAGGTCGTCGATGGCGGACTGGACCTTGGCCTTGCCGTCCTCGGGCAGCTTGTCGCCGTTGTCGGCAAGGAACTTCTCGGTCGAGTAGACGAGCTGCTCGGCGGAGTTGCGGGCCTCGGCCTCCTCGCGGCGCTGGCGGTCCTCCTCCGCGTGGGCCTCGGCCTCGCGGACCATCCGGTCGATCTCCTCCTTCGGCAGCGCGCTGCCGCCGGAGATGGTCATCGACTGCTCCTTGCCGGTGCCACGGTCCTTGGCGGACACGTGCACGATGCCGTTCGCGTCGATGTCGAAGGTGACCTCGATCTGCGGGACGCCGCGGGGCGCCGGCGCGATGCCGGTCAGCTCGAACGTGCCCAGGGGCTTGTTCTCCCGGGCCAGCGAGCGCTCGCCCTGGAACACCTGGATCAGCACGCTCGGCTGGTTGTCGTCCGCGGTGGTGAAGACCTCGGAGGCCTTGGTCGGGATCGCCGTGTTCCGCGGGATGAGCGTCGTCATGATCCCGCCCTTGGTCTCGATGCCGAGGCTCAGCGGGGTGACGTCGATGAGCAGGACGTCCTTGCGCTCGCCCTTGAGGACGCCGGCCTGCAGCGCGGCACCGACGGCGACGACCTCGTCGGGGTTGACACCCTTGTTCGGCTCCTTGCCGCCGGTCAGCTCGCGGACGACGTCCGCGACGGCCGGCATCCGGGTCGAGCCGCCGACGAGCACCACGTGGTCGATGTCCTTCACGGAGATGCCGGCGTCCGCGATGACCTTGCGGAACGGCTCCTTCGTGCGCTCCAGCAGGTCTGCCGTCATCTTCTCGAACTGGGCCCGGGTGAGCTTCTCGTCGAGGTGGACCGGACCGTTCTCGGTCATCGACAGGTACTGCAGCGAGATCGTCGTGGACGTGGAGCTCGACAGCTCCTTCTTCGCCTGCTCGGCCGCCTCACGCAGCCGCTGCAGCGCGATCTTGTCCTTGGACAGGTCGACACCCGTCTGCGACCGCACGGTCGTCACCAGGTGGTCGACGATCCGCTGGTCCCAGTCGTCACCGCCGAGGTGGTTGTCACCCGAGGTGGCGCGGACCTGGATGGTGGAGAAGCTGTCCTCGTCCTTGCCCACCTCGAGCAGGGACACGTCGAACGTGCCGCCACCGAGGTCGAACACGAGGATGAGCTCGTCCTCCTTGCCCTTGTCGAGCCCGTAGGCCAGCGCGGCGGCGGTGGGCTCGTTGATGATGCGCAGCACGTTGAGGCCCGCGATCTCGCCGGCCTCCTTGGTCGCCTGTCGCTGCGCGTCGTTGAAGTAGGCGGGAACGGTGACGACGGCGTCCGTCACCTTCTCGCCGAGGTACTCCTCCGCGTCCCGCTTGAGCTTCTGCAGGATCCGCGCGGAGATCTCCTGCGCGGTGTACTTCTTCCCGTCGACCTCGATCGTCCAATCGGTGCCCATGTGGCGCTTGACCGACCGGACGGTCCGCTCGACGTTCGTCACCGCCTGCCGCTTGGCGATCTCCCCGACGAGCGGCTCGCCGCTCTTGGCGAACGCCACCACGGAAGGCGTGGTGCGGCTGCCCTCGGCATTGGCGATGACGGTGGGCTCGCCACCCTCGAGGACGGCGACGACGGAGTTCGTCGTGCCCAGGTCGATACCGACCGCTCGTGCCATCTGACTGTGTCCCTCTCTGGCGCTACTGCTGAGAAAAGCATTCGTGGCCCACCGTCGGCCGACCGGCTGGTCTTGTCAAGTCCGGGCTGACCAAAGATGAGTCTGACTGGCTCAACTGTCGGCGCCTAGGGCGCATTCCCTCAGCTCGAGCTGAAGACGGGAACCCGGCCGCGGCAGGTGGCGTGGACGTCCACGACGGCGCCCGCCCCATCCGTGAACCGGGCGGACAGCAGCTCCCGGGTGCGCAGGGTGATGTCCACCGACCACGTCGGCGTCGGCACCACGGAAAAGACGATGCGCTCGCCGGGGACGCAGGCGACGCTGAGCTTGCCTCCTGCGAACGCGTGCGTTCCGGGCCCGGCGGACGGCGACGTGGCCGGCGGAAGGCTGACGGCCGGCTCGGTGACGTGGGCCGGGCCCCTGGTGGACTCCACGGCGAAGCACGCCCCGGCGGCCACGCCGCCCACGCCGACCACCCAGAGGGCGGCGCCGGCGAGAAGGCGGGCCACGGACACGCGACCACCTCCGCGAGGACGGGACGCGGCAGCACTCTAGGCCCAGCTGGGTCCCGCCATCGACGATCCCGTTCACGAACGCGCGTCCACAGGGCGTACCGTCCCGTCTGTGGCTGTCATCCTGCTCGTTGAGGACGACTCGGGGATCCGCTCGGCGCTCACGCGCGCACTCACCGAGCGTGGGCATGCCGTGAACTGGCAGCCGGCCGGCCTCCCCGGACTGCAGTCGGTCATCGACGATCGGCCCGACGTCGTGCTGCTGGACCTGGGGCTTCCGGACGTCGACGGCGTCCACGTCCTCCAGATGATGCGCTCGGTCAGCGACGTGCCGGTCATCGTGGTCACGGCGCGTGACGACGACGCCGACATCGTGAAGGCCCTGGACGCCGGCGCCGACGACTTCGTGACCAAGCCGTTCGGCGCCGACCACCTCGAGGCACGGATCCGCGCCGTGCTCCGCCGCAGTGGGTCGCCACGCGCGGAAGGACCGATCACCGTCGGCGATCTCGTGGTCGACGCCCGCACGCGCACCGCCACCCTGGAGGGCCGGCCGCTGGAGCTGTCTCGCAAGGAGTTCGACCTGCTGCTCGCCCTGGCCCAGCGCGCCGGCGAGGTGGTCAGCAAGCGCGACCTGCTCGCGGAGGTCTGGCGACAGCCCTACGGCGGCGGGGACCGCACCGTCGACGTCCACCTGTCGTGGCTGCGCCGCAAGCTCGGCGAGAGCGCCGCGGAACCGCGGTATCTGCACAGCACACGAGGGGTCGGCGTACGCCTGGCGGCCCCCGCCGGCGCCTGAGGTACGCCCGGCGTGCGCAGACGCGTCACGCTGCTGGTCGCGGCCATCACGGCGGCCGTGGTGCTGGCCTTCCTCGTCCCGCTTGCCCTGCTGCTACGCACCTTGGCGGAGGACCGCGCCATCGCCGCCGCGACGTCGCAGTCCAAGTCCGTGCTCGCGATGGCCGCGGTGAAGTGGCCCGACAGGCAGGCAGCGCGGCTGGCGGCCGCGCCCCTGCTCGCCACCACCGCGCAGGGCCGCCTCACGCTCTACCTGCCGGAGGACCCCGCCGACCACGGCGTCGCCGACGCCCGGGCGCGACACACCTCGGTGGTCGTCCGGGGCAGCTCGACCTGGGTCTACACGCCTGCCGTCGTCGACTCCAAACCCCTCGTCGTGCGGGCGCAGCTCAGCGACGCCATCCTGCACCGCGGGGTCGCCCGGTCGGTCGCCATCGTCGCCGGACTCGGCCTGCTGGTGCTCGTGGTCGCCGTGCTCGTCGCCGACCGGATCGGTCGGCGGATCACCGCCCCCCTGCAGGAGCTCGCGCTCGCGGCCGACCGGATGCGCGAGGGGCCGCTCGAGGAGCCCCTGGCCGAGCAGGGGCCGAAGGAGGTGGTCGCCGTCACGGCAGCCCTCAACCGGCTGGCCGGCCAGGTCCGCGTGCTGGTCGCGAACGAGCGCGACGCCGTCGCCGACCTCTCCCACCGGCTGCGGACGCCGGTCACGGCCCTCAGGCTCGACACCGAGTTCGTCGAGGATCAGGACGTGGCCGAGCGGCTGCGTGAGCACGTCACGCAGTTGGAACGGACCGTCGACGCGATCGTCCACGACGCCCGCCGTCCGTCGCGCACCGCCGAGAAGTCGGCGTCCTGCGACGTCGGGCGGGTGGTGGGCGAGCGGGTGGCGTTCTGGTCCGCGCTCGCCGAGGACCAGGGCAGGGAGCTGCGGCTGGCCCTGCCCGACCGGCCGCTGCGCGCGCGGCTGGACGCGGCCGACCTCTCGGACGTCGTCGACGTCCTCATCGACAACGTGTTCGCCCACACCGAGGACGGGGTGCCCGTCGAGATCTGGGTCGTGCCGCGAGCCGACGGTGCCGTCGTGCTCACCGTCGAGGACGCCGGCGACGGCCTGCCCTCCGTCGACGTCGTCGAGCGCGGTACGTCCAACGCGGGCTCGACCGGGCTCGGGCTCGACATCGTCCGCCGCGCCGCGCTGGCCAGTGGTGGGAGCCTCGAACTCGGCCGCTCGCGGCTGGGCGGCGCGCTGGTGCGGCTGGTGCTCGGGCGGGCCGCCGATTGAGCCACTGACCAGGCACGAGCCCTTGAGCAGGCTTTGACGGGCCACTGAGCGGGCCTTCACGAAGAGATCAGCACGATGGCCCGGTGCCCCGCCGGACCAGGCATGCCCGGATGACGCCGCAGGCGCGTGACCGCGCGCTGCGACGGCTGTCCGCGACGACGGGCCTCGTCACGATCTCGGCCGTCGCGGCGACCGGCGCCGCCGCGGCGGCGGTCGCCGCCGAAACCGGCCGGCAGGAAGCCGCGAAGCGGGCGGCGGAGCAGGCTGGGCCCGAGTCCGCGCAGGAGCGCGGCTCGTCCCGGACGGCTCGGGCGCTGACCCAGGCTCCGGCGTCGACCACCCACGCGTACCGCACGACGCCGGCCGGTGGCGCCACCGTGGACGCCACCACCTCGAGCTCGTCGGCCACCCCGCCCACCGCCCGCCCCAGGCCCGCGCCCGCTCCGCCGGCCGTCACCAGCACCGGATCGTGACGCCGCCGGTCGGGACCGCCGCCCCCGCGTCGGCGCAGGCGTACGCCGCCGACCGCTGGTCGGCGCTGGGGACGTACGTGCAGCTCGTGGTCGCCGATGGCGAGCGCCTTCCCCGGGCCCGCGCCGAGGCCGAGCGCCTCCTCGACGACGTCGACCGCGCCTGCAGCCGCTTCCGCTCCGACTCCGACCTCGTCCGCGCCAACCGAGCCGCCGGCTCCTGGGTGCGGGTGCACCCGTTCCTGGCCGCCGCCCTCGGCA
>Ga0081540_1003939_pt1 | contig 11538 bp, 7 predicted proteins | sample TabmetS2T1R1_FD_71024 | JGI IMG/M metagenome (GOLD analysis project Ga0081540, IMG submission 71024) | Tabebuia heterophylla rhizosphere microbial communities from the University of Puerto Rico - S2T1R1 | ecosystem: Host-associated > Plants > Roots > Rhizosphere ...
CAGCGGCGGCGAAAAGCTGCGCGCGGGCATGGCCTGCGTGTTCGCGCGTCCCGAGCCGCCGCTGCTTCTCATCCTCGACGAGCCGACCAATCATCTCGACCTCGGCTCGATCGAGGAGCTGGAGGGCGCGCTGAAAGCCTTCGACGGCGCCCTCGTCGTGGTGAGCCACGACCAGACCTTCCTGCGCAACATCGGAATCGCGCGCGAGATCGCGCTTTAGATGCCGTTGTGTCTGCTTTTCGGCGCAGACCGGAAAACATTTGCTTGGTCTGAGCCTTACCGCTTTTGACCCATCTCGGACATTTGGACGCAGCGACCGGGCCCTTGCTCGCCGTCCCGTCTTGAAGTGCTAGACTTCGACGCGGACCAGGCGTTTTCCAATGGGGTCCAATGAGACGGCGCGAGTTCATCACGCTTTTCGGTGTCGCGACCAGTCTTCCGCTCGCGGCGCGCGCGCAGAAGAATGGGGTGCGGCGGGTCGGAATTCTTTTGCCTTCCCAGGAACTGGACCCCCCTAGTAAGAGGCAGCAGGCATTTCTGGACCGCATGCGCGAGTTGGGTTGGATCGATGGCAAGACCATCCAGATTTTCGCGCGTTACGCCGGAGGCATATTGGATCGCCTGCCCGGACTTGCGCGAGAACTGGTGGCGCTCAAAGTGGATGTGATTGTTGCGCCTACTCTTCCTGCCAGCGTGGCGGCGCGCGAAGCCACAGCCAGTATCCCCATTGTCATGGTCGAAACCGGGGATCCCGTTAGTGCCGGATTGATCGACAGCCTGGCCCGGCCCGGCGGCAACGTCACCGGCCTGAGCTCGATGATGCCCAATCTGTTCGTCAAGCTGGTCGAGCTGCTGCATCAGGCGTTGCCGTCGGCGCGCCGCGTCGCATTCCTACGGAACCCCAGCAACGTCCTAGCCCGAGTGGTGACGCAGAACATCGCCGATGCTGCCCGGCGGCTCGGGCTCGAGTTGGCGGTGGTTGATGTCGCCGCGCCGCAAGACTTCGAACCGGCCTTCGCCAGCATTGAGCAGTTGCGGCCGGAAGCGCTGCTGGTTGGGATTGATCCCCTGACTTTCAACAACCGGAAGGTCGTGATCGCCTTTGCGGCGCGACAACGGTTGCCGGCGCTGTACGCCACGGGAGCTTCGGACCTGGTGCGGGACGGCGGCTTGATGTCCTACGGCACTAACACTGATGTGCAATACCCTCGCGCAGCCGACTACGTCGACAAGATCCTGAAGGGCGCAAACCCTTCGGAGCTGCCAGTCGAGCAGCCGACCCGTTTCCGATTGCTGGTGAACTTGAAAACCGCCCGCACGCTCAATCTGCAATTGCCGCCGAGCCTTCTTGCCACCGCCGACGAGGTGATCGAATAGAGCGGTGCGTGTTCTTTGATTGGCCCATTGCGGACATGAACTGCCGACCTGATTAAGAAGGTTGCGGGACCCGAACGCCGCGCAAGCCAGCTTCATCGATGGCTTTCTGGACGGTCCCATCGGACCGCATTTTGTTCACGAACGCGTCGACGGTGGGAAGCGCCGCAGAGGCCCGCTTGCGCACTCCCGCCGCCATTTGCACGACATTGAAGTGTCCGGGCAGCACGCGCGCGCCGGGCAGGGCATCGGCGATGCGGTGGGCGAGGTGCAGGTTTTCGCCATAGACGTCCGCCATTCCTGTCGCCAGCGCTTCGCGCGCCGGTTCGAATCCGCCGGGCACCGGCACGATCTCGGCAGTCTTGATAAGACGCAGCAACACATTGTGAGGTGCGCTGCCCTTTGCGACTGCGATTTTCACTCCGGCGCGGTCGACATCATCGGCACTCGTCGGCGTCGCGCCCGCGCGCGCAACATATCCGTTATCGACCTCCATGAATGTTATGCTGAAGGCCAAGTGCTCGGCGCGAGATGGATCGCGCGCCGCGAGCCCGATGTCCCAGTCGTCCGTCGCAAGGCTCTCATTGTACTGTGTAGGGTTGTCGTAAGGCTTGAGCTCGACCGGCACGACAAGGTGCGCAGCAAGTGCCTGGGCAACGGCGACCGAAACGCCACCCAGCGTGCCGTCGGGGCGACGGGTCACCAAGACGGGATTGGACGCAATAAGGGCGACCCGCAGTTTGCCGGTCGGAGTCAATTTACTGGCGGATTCTGGCATTTGCGCTCTTGGTCGGGCCTGCATCGAAACTGTGGCCAACGTGGTTATTCCGACCGTGATCGTATCTCTTCGTGTCCACATGACCTACCCCCGACTACCATTCACGCTGGTACGATCCTAGCGCCCTACCACAAGCCGACAAGGCTTTGTCGCGCGGGCTTGCCGGTCGTGGCCCGCACCACAGCTGTTGGACGTCGGCTACTGGCTCTAGGCAGACGTAGCTGCGTCGGTCGCTGACTGCTTTCCGGGGGTAGACCAGACGTCGGCCCGGCAAGCCTGCGAGGTCGCCTTTTGACCCTATGCGGACAAGTGCGGCGGCCACGCTTCTAGCTGTACCGCGCTCTATGGCAGGCTAATTGAAGGCAAAACTGCAAAGACCAGCATGGCGATAGCAAGGATCGCCACAACGTAACCGAGGTCGGTGTTAAGCCGAGCAAGCGGGTCGTAGGGAGGTTCGGTCATGTCCGGAGCGATGCGATTATCCGGCCCACGCGGAGCGCCGGGCGTAAGCAAAGCTCTTTCCGATCGCCTTGAGGCCGCTCTCCGTGTGAAAAAGATGTACAACAAAAGGCCGTCGATCAAAAATGTGAGGACCAGGACGACATAGGCCCAGGGGCTTTGCATCAAATTCAGCTCGATCAATACCCGCGAGAAGCCGAATCCCACGACCCACGCGTCAAAGCTCATGCATATCCGACGAAACGTCTCCGCATCCAGATGGCGGATGACATAGGCGCCGAGCGGTACCCCAACCGCAACGCAGGGAACAAACACCCATAAGATGTTCTGGCTTTCGGCTGTAAACAGGCCAAGCTGGTAATAGACGATGGCGGTCACGCTCGACTCGGCCACGCGAACCAATGCGAGACCGGCCCGAAACTCGGTTTTGACCAGACCTTGGTTGTTGAACAGGATCGCCAACGGCGGTCCCGAGATGGTGGTGATTGAATACAGGATGCCCAGCGCAGTTCCAAAGGGAAGACCGACCCACCATGTCTGCCGAACTGGTTTCCGCCAACCGGCTGCCTGAACCAGGATGAGGGGCAGAATGAGTGCGTAGGTCCCGAGTTTGATCCAACCTGGCTCAAGCGAAGCAAGAACCAAGGCTCCGATTCCGATGCCGGGCACAAGTCCGGTGACGATTGGAAACACCCTCTTCCATACAGCGGCAACGCCGTTCAGATTGATGAATAGAACGTAGAAGTTGATCGCCACCTCGACCAGGACGACGGCGGGATTCAGGATGCGATTTGCATAGAAAACGAGAGCCACCGGCACGGTGAGCGAGGAAAACCCATAGCCGAGCGCGCCATTTACGAAGGCTGCAAGAAAAGCGATGCCAGCGAGAACGATCACCGCAGTATCAAGAGGAGGCATCGTTGGCTCCCCCGTACGGGCAACGGTCGCCCGCGGGGCGACCGAGCTTTATCCTACCACTTCTTGCGGTCTGTTTGCAGGCAGGAACCCTGCCGTTTTCAAAAAGGTTCGTCCGCCGGATCACCGCACCGAAACGCCTTGCCTCCTGCACTTCTATACCCTCTCACGCTGCACCTTCGATCCGGCAGGGCCGAGCACCTTTCTCAGCCCGGCGGCCACTACTTCCGCTGATGGCCCGAAGCGGACTTGGTAGCCGAATCCACGGACGTCCGCTTCCGGCAGTAAAGCAGACGTGGAGCAGGGCTGGGTCGGATTTCCGGTTTTGACCCAAAGCGGACGTGCCCTTCGCAAAACTATTGCGGGATTGTGCGGCGCAACTATGCTTGAGCAAGATGAGCAAATTTTTGACGTTCTGTCGAAAGGATGGACTCTGGTGCGTCGTCACGGTGAGCGCAGTGCGCTCTCAACCGAGCGAGGTGACGTCATGCAATATGCAATTTTGATCTACGAGAACAATTCCGATTTTTCCGCGCGCACAGACAATGAGCGCCAGGCGCCGTACTGGGCTGGCTGGAGAGCATATAGCCAAGCATTGGCCGAGTCGGGAGTTATGCGCGGCGGTGCCCCTCTCCAGGGGGGACACACGGGAACCACAGTGCGCGTGAATGAACGTGGTCGCCAGGTCCAGGACGGACCTTATGCCGATACCAAGGAGCAGCTTGGCGGCTTTTGCCTCATCGATGTTCCCGACCTCAATGCAGCGCTGGAGTGGGCAGCCCGCTGTCCGGCAGCGGCGAGCGGCGTTGTGGAAGTACGACCGGTACTCGAGCACAATAAGAGCTAAGCTGTGGACGCGCGCGAGGCGGCGGAAGCTGCGGCGCGCGCCTCCTACGGTCGTCTGCTTGCCTACCTATGCGCGCGCTCTCGCGACATTGCCGCGGCAGAAGATGCTCTCGGCGACGCATTGCGCGCGGCGTTGGAAACGTGGCCGCGCGACGGCGTTCCGGAAAAGCCGGAAGGCTGGCTTATCACGACTGCGCGCCGGAAACTGATTGACCACGCCAGACGCAAGAGGGCGCGCAGTGCTGTGGCGGAGACTCTGCAGCTCATGACTGACGAAATCGCACCAAATACTGCTCTCTTCCCCGACGAGCGGCTTAAACTCCTGTTCGTCTGTGCGCACCCGGCCATTGATCCCATGGCGAGAACGCCACTGATGCTACAGGCGGTGCTCGGCCTTGATGCCGCCCGAATTGCCTCTGCGTTTCTTGTCGCGCCTGCCACCATGGGGCAACGCCTCGTTCGCGCAAAGACGAAAATTCGGGATGCCAACATTGCCTTCGAAGTACCGGAGAGAAGCGAACTCTCAGGCCGCCTGGAAGCCGTGCTGGAGGCAATCTATGCGGCCTATGGCGCCGCGTGGGACCACATCGCTGGTGTCGACCCTTACTACCGCGAGCTTGTTGAGGAAGCCTTGTGGCTCGCGCGCCTGGTCGTCCAGTCCCTGCCTGACGAACCGGAAGCAAAGGGGCTTCTAGCGCTGCTGCTTTTTTGTGAATCCCGCCGTGATGCGCGGCGGTCAGAAGACAATAGTTTCGTCCCGCTGTCTGAACAGGATCCAGTCCGATGGTCTCGTCCGATGATGATAGAGGCGGAGCAAATGCTTGCGGCTGCGGTGGTACTGAAACGGATAGGTCGTTTCCAGCTCGAAGCTGCAATTCAGTCGGCGCACGCGGAAAGGGCTCGGAGCGGGATGGTCGATTGGTCCGCAATCCTGCGACTTTACGACGGACTTATCGCGGTCGCCCCAAGCGTCGGAGCGCTGCTTGGACGAGCCGCCGCGGTCGCAGCCATAGGCGCTCCCTGGGATGCGCTCGCGCTCATGGAGGAAATCCCCGCAACCTCAATAAATGCACATCAGCCCTACTGGGCCCTGCGAGGGCATCTCTTTGAGCGCATGGGAAAATCTCGAGAGGCGAAGGCGGCCTATGGACGCGCAATCGGTCTTACGGAGGACCCGGCGGTGCGGCATTTCTTGATGCTGCGTATGTCAACCTTGAAACCTGACCGATGAGTTCGGACCAACGTCGCGCTGCGCACGTGTCGGCGATCGAATCCAACTATGTCCGTTTTTGGTCCGTAGCCGACATTCCATGTCGTGGTCGCAATGTCCGCCTTCAGGGGTGAAGCAGACATGCCGTCTTGGGCGGGGAATGTCTGCAAGTGACCCGTTGCAGACATCGCGCGACCAGGGATAATCCGTGGAAGAAGTTATACCGAATGCGACCATCGGTGCTTCTCTCTACGAACCGATCAACGTATTTAAGCCGGGCCTTGCTATGCGGGTAACGGTGCTCGGCTCGCAATTTCGTGACGGAACCGTCGTTCGTCTCAATGACCCGGACTGCGAACCGTCAGATCCGCGAACGCGACGGTGTCACCCCGACGAATCATCCCGGCCCGCTTCACGAGTCCGCTCACGCCGACGCAGGGAAGCTTGCCGATGCTCAGCACCTGGAGACGATTGTTGACAGCTATCGTGCGGAGAATTTCAGGGTCATGAGGCAGGTCGGCCTGAGGCCGTGTGGTCATGACACAGCGATTCATCGGGAACGTTATCCGTACGAGGGCGTTCCCGACGCTGAGTTCCCTCTTTAGCCAGGCATTTTCTACGAATCCAATGCGATCCTCAGTCGATTCGATGACGAGGTTCGGACGGAACCGGCGAACGTCAAAGCGGCCGTCCGGATACAGTTGGTGAAGCCGGTTCAGGGTCGCCGTTGTGAGCAAGTGAATCGGCGCGGCGTCATGCAGTGAGCCAGTCCCGAACATATCGTTCGCGGTGTCCACATAGATGTCACGGCCACGCGGGTCAACGCCGTCGATGTCCGGAACGTAGTAGTCATAGGTGGCCCCCTTCGGGTTCGACGAGATGAGCCGGACCCTGCGACCGGTAGCCTGAGAGAGAAGATCCTCAGCGACCGGATCGTCACTCCGCACATATTCGCCGCCGGGCAGCGTGATCCGCACCGGGGGAAGAGGCTCATGGGCGCGCGGAGGTTCTACGAACGTCGCATGGAAGTCGAGCAGGTTCGGCCACATGCGCGGGCTCTTGGCACTAGCAACCTTCCCGGTCTCCACATCGAGAAGGGCGAGCGCTCGGTCGCCAAGGATTCCCCGTTCGCTGAGAAGCGCCCCGTTCAGAGCCTCACCCTGCATTGACTTCACGGGGTAGCGCCACAATGCTACAACCCGGCCCAGAATCGAGTCTCCAGCGTGAACCATCTGAGCACCTCCGCATAACTAGAAGTATCTTGAACTGCGATATCCGGCTGCGTAGTTCTGTATATCACGACGAACAAATCTGATCTCGGCCGGTCGACGCCTGCGCAAGCCGGTCATGCAGACGACCAGCTACGTGGTCTGACGCGCCCAAAGGCATCGTAGTAGCCGCTAAGGACAGCATGGATCGCGTCCTTTTCGTTTACCGATGTGGGGGATGATGCAGTCGCCTGTGCGAGCTGGACTGAATTCATTCGCGCCTCGGCCTGGGTTGGATGTGCAACGGAAAATCCAATCGTTGCCCCCAGACCCACAGTAGCAAGAAGCGTCGTCAACAGAATACCCCGCGAAGGAGGCGAACTCGGGCGCGCGTGCATGCTCAACATGTTTGCTCCCCCATTTGGCAATGCTGCCGTTGAGGTCGCGATTTCAGCTTGTCCCGGTGGCAGCTCGCGAAATATAGACCAATTGGGGGATGCCGCGAAAGGCGGGGATGTCGGCTCATGGCCGATTGTGTTGAAAAAGTCCTCTCCGGCGTTGGGACCAATTTTCTAAGGGCCACTGGTGCGCTTGGCGTTTTGAAACGTGGGGGGACCGCTCGACTCGAGCGGATTCATTCAACGGCCTTCCCACATACTCTGAGAGGGCATCGCCAGCCGAAGTCGGCGATCAACTCGCTTTTGCGCAAATTTCGCTGACGCGGCAGTTTCGACTTTTTCAACACAATCGGTCAGCAGCCAACATCCCCCCGCCCGCGAGGTCCGTTCTGCCCTCAAAAGCGTCATCCGAAAGGTCGGTCGCTACGTCCGCTTTGGGCCGATACTGTTGAAAAAGTCCTTCGTAGCGAGCATGCGAATTTTCTAAGGGCCACTGCGCTTGACGCCCTTGGACATGGGGGACCACTTCAACCTGGGCAGAATCGCTCGGCGATCTTCCCAGCTCTACGACGGAGACTTCTGTTGCCGGAGTTCGCCCCAAACTGATCTCAGCGAGATTTTTGCGGTAGCGTCATTTTCGACTTTTTCAACAGTATCGGCCAGTAGCAGATGTGCCATTCATTTCGATCACCTCGTCGGCCCGCTCCAAAATGCGGACATTCCTCATCCCGCCACGACTGTCGACTATGGGGCCAATAAGCGACATCGCGCCCATCGGAGGCCGCTGAGGGACCGAGGTGGCACGCCATTCGGACTCATACACAATTGAAACTGCTCGTGATTTTTCCTCCCCTCAATGGTTCGACGACCGTCGCCAACGACTTCGGCTTCACGTGCTGCCGCAGGGCATCTCAGCACGCTTCACGACAGCGTGCGCCTTGATCGCTCTGCGATCGTAGTATTGTCGTCGGGAGCTGTCGAAGCTTTGAGACCGAGAATTCGCGTACGCGCTCGATCGTGTCAAGGCAATGGCGCTGGAAGAGATGCACTCCAGAATCAAGCTGATGATCGCGACCGCCGTCGGACGGCGCGGCAAATGGAGGACATTATGGCATGGCGTGACGACAAGGCCCGGGCCACTCTGATCCGCGATGCAGCGGGCAACGTGCAGCCGGGCAAGAGCCCGCGGGCCTTTGCTGAGCCGTTGTTCGGCTACACCAATATCGAGGACCTCGCGAATTACGATGCCGTCTCGCTTGCTCTCCTGGCAGAGCAAACCTGGGAACACGTGCAGCGGCGCACGGCAGGCAGCGCTGATATCCGCATCGTCAACCCGACGATGCCAGACGGGCGCGAAATTTCCGTGCTCGAAATTCTCAACGACAACATGCCTTTTCTGTTCGATTCGACCATGGCGGAGCTCGCCGAGCAGGGCATCGAAGTCACCCTCGTCGCTCACCCGATCATCGCCGTGGAGCGCGATGACGACGGCAAGCTGCTGCGCTTCTACGGCGAAACACTGCCCGACGGAGCAAAGGGTTCGCGCGAAAGCCTGATTCATCTCCACATCGCCCGCCTGGACGCCGACGCCGACCGCCAGAAGCTGATCGACGGCCTCACCAGGACGTTGAACGACGTCCGCGCCTGCGTCACCGACTGGCGCGCCATGCGTGACCGCGTCGAGGAAGCGATCAAGACTTTCTCTTCCAATCCGCCGCCGCTGCCGATCGACGAGGTCGCCGAAGCCAACCAGTTCCTGCAATGGCTCTGCGCGGACAATTTCACCTTCCTCGGCGTGCGCGAATATCGCTTCTCGTCCGACAGCGATGCGTCCGACGACGTTATAACCGACGAAGGCCTCGGCATCTTGCGCGATCCAGACGTGAAGGTCCTGCGCCGCGGCAACGAAATGGTGGTGATGACGCCGGAAATTCGCGAGTTCATGCGCGAGCCGACCTTGCTGATCGTCATCAAGGCCAATGTCTCCAGCCGCGTCCATCGCCGCATCCGGATGGATTATATAGGCATCAAGCTCTATACGCCCGACGGCCGGCTCGAGGGTGAACTGCGCGTCGTCGGCCTGTTCACCTCAGGCGCCTATACCCGCTCGGTACGACAGATCCCTTATGTCCGCCACAAGGTTTCGGGGGTGCTCCAGCGCGCGGGCTTCGACCCGAGCGGCCATTCCGGCAAAGCGCTCATGCATATCCTCGAGGACTATCCGCGTGACGAACTGTTCCAGATCGACGTCGATACTCTCAACAATTTCGTCATAGAGGTCCTGATCCTCTACGAGCGCCCGCGCGTCCGAGCGCTGGCGCGCGTGGACAAGTTCGATCGCTTCGTCTCCATCCTCACCTTCATTCCGCGCGATAAATACGACACCGACGTCCGCACGCGCGTCGGCGCCTTCCTGGCACAGGCCTTCAAGGGGACCCTGTCCGCCTCCTACGTATCATTCCCCGAAGGGGCGCTTGCGCGCGTCCACTACATCATCGGGCGCTATGAAGGCAAAACGCCCGTCGTCGAGCGCGCCACGCTCGAAGCCGGGATCAGCGCCATTGCCGCGACCTGGGCCGACAGGCTGAAGGCCGCGCTCACGGCGTCGACCGACGGCATGCGGGCGCGCATGCTCACCAACCGATACGCCCAGGCCTTTACCGGCGGCTATACCGAGGTGTTCGGCGCGGAACAGGCGATCACCGACATCGTCACCATCGAAAAGCTTACGCCGGCCCGCCCGGTGACGATTTCGGTTCACCGCGTCGAAGGCGAAGACGATCCCAGGCGCTTGGGCCTGAAGGTGTTCTCGGACGCCGCACCGCTGTCGCTGTCCTACCGCGTGCCGGTGATCGAAAACCATGGCCTGCGCGTGGTCAACGAACGCACCTATCAGATCGTGCCCGGCGCCCGGCCGGCGCCGGTCTGGCTGCACGACATGACGATCGAGACCAGCGACGGCCAGCCGATCGAGATCACCCCGGAATTCAGCCATCGCCTGGAAGCCTCGATCATGGCGGTGGTCACCGATCGCGCCGAATCAGACGGATACAATGCCCTGATCCTGCGCACCGCCCTGGGCTGGCGGGAAATCTCGGCGATCCGCGCGCTGTCGCGCTACCTGCACCAGATCCGCGCTCCGTTCACCCAGGACTATATGTGGGAGACCTCGCGCAAGAATGCCGCGATCACGGCCAACCTCGTCGCGCTGTTCCAGACCCGCCTCGATCCACGCCTCGCCTCGACGGATGCCGAGCGCTCGGCGCGCGAGACGGCCCTGCTTGCCGAGATCGAGGAGCAGCTCAAATCCGTCGCTTCCCTCGATGAAGACCGCATCCTGCGCCGCTTCACCAATCTGGTGCAGGCAACCATCCGCACCAATCTGTGGCAGATCGGCGAGAATGGACATCCGCGTCCGGTGATCTCCTTCAAGTTCGACTCGCGCCGGATCGACGACCTGCCGGCTCCACGACCTCTCTACGAGATCTTCGTCTATTCACCGCGTGTCGAAGGTATTCACCTGCGCTTCGGCAAGGTTGCGCGCGGCGGCTTGCGCTGGTCCGACCGGCCGCAGGATTTCCGCACCGAGATCCTGGGCCTGGTGAAAGCGCAGCAGGTCAAGAACGCCGTGATCGTGCCGGTCGGCGCCAAGGGCGGCTTCATGCCCAAGCGCCTGCCGCCGCCTTCCAATCGCGACGCCTGGCTCGCGGAAGGCACCGAAGCCTATCGCATCTTCGTTCGCTCGCTGCTCGAACTCACCGACAATCTCGACGGCGACATCGTCGTGCCGCCCGAATCCACCGTGCGCCATGACGGCGACGACCCCTACCTCGTCGTCGCCGCCGACAAGGGCACCGCCACCTTCTCCGACACCGCCAACGCGATCTCGGTCGAGAAGAACCATTGGCTCGGCGACGCCTTCGCTTCCGGCGGCAGCCAGGGCTACGACCACAAGAAGATGGGGATCACGGCGCGCGGCGCCTGGGAGGCGGTCAAGCGCCACTTCCGCGAGCTCGGCACCGACATTCAGACCATGCCTTTCACCGTGGTCGGCGTCGGCGACATGTCGGGCGACGTCTTCGGCAACGGCATGCTGCTCTCGCCGGCGACGAAGCTCGTTGCGGCGTTCGATCACCGCGACATCTTCATCGATCCCTCCCCCGACCCGGCGATCAGCTTCACTGAGCGCAACCGCCTGTTCGACCTGCCGCGATCGAGCTGGCAGGACTACAACAAATCGCTGATCTCGCAGGGCGGCGGCGTGTTCTCGCGCTCGCTCAAGGCGATCCCGCTCGCGCCGGAAGTGCGCACCCTGCTCGATCTCGACAAGGAGCAGGCGACGCCTTTCGA
>Ga0081540_1003940_pt1 | contig 11537 bp, 10 predicted proteins | sample TabmetS2T1R1_FD_71024 | JGI IMG/M metagenome (GOLD analysis project Ga0081540, IMG submission 71024) | Tabebuia heterophylla rhizosphere microbial communities from the University of Puerto Rico - S2T1R1 | ecosystem: Host-associated > Plants > Roots > Rhizosphere ...
CATTCGCGACATGCTGGCCGAGGAGGTGCGCCTCGACCTCGTCGCGCGCAAGCGGGCCGACGGGCGCTCCGGGGTGGCGAGCTATTTCAGTAATTACGACCGCGCGCGTGGGTGGCGCCTAATCCTGGGCTCTGTCGACGGGCGGCCGGCGCTGCTGGTTCATGACCCGGACGACCCGTCGGGGCGGATGTCTTATTTCATCCTGCTCGAATGGGACGGCGATCGCATCGGCTTGATCCGCGATTTCGCCCATGCGCGCTATGCGCTCGAGGGAGCCGACCTGCGCCTCTTCTAAGGACCGCTTGAGGGGCAGCACGGCCGTCGCTGCCGACGCCGTCAATTGCATGACAGCGTTCCGGGAAATGCCCTGGCGCAACGCTTCCGCAAAGCCCCCGACCTGTTGTAGGTCATGCGCAGACCTTCGGAGGAAGCGTGAAGAGCCTACCAGTGACGGGGCCGGCCGTTATCGGCGATGCGGTGCGCCGCAAGGAGGACGAGCGGCTGATTGCCGGCGCAGGCTGTTATGCGGATGACCTCGACGCAAAGGACGCGGCCTGGGCGGTATTCGTGCGCTCGCCGCATGCCCACGCGCGCATCGTCGCTATCGACACAACGCAGGCGAGCGCCGCTCCCGGCGTGCTTGCGGTCTATACCGGTGCGGACATCATACGCGCAGGTCTCAAGCCCATCCCCCATGCGGTCGGCAGCTCGCACCTGGGCTCCGACGTCCCGTTGCGCAACCGCGACGGCAGCGAGCGCCTCACAACCGCGCAGATACCGCTTCCGACTGATCGCGCGCGCTTCGCGGGCGAGGCTGTCGCGATGGTCGTGGCAGATTCGCTTGCGGCGGCGAAAGATGCGGCCGAGCGCGTCGACATCCCATGGGAGGATTTGCCGGCCGTGACGCGTGCAGCGGATGCCGTCGAGGACGGTGCCCCCCACGTCTGGGAGCACATACCCGGCAACGTAGCCCTCGACGCCGAAATCGGCGACCCGGCCGCGACCGATGCGGCATTCACTCAAGCGGCCCATCGGGTTCGCCTGGAGACGCGTGTTAATCGCGTCACCGGCGTGCACCTCGAACCGCGCGCCGTCATAGCGTCTTACGACACCGAGACCGGCCGTTACCTGGTTCACCTCTCCCATGGCCTGGGCGTCGTGCAAATGCGCACGGAGCTCGCCACCATTCTCGGCGTCGCGCCCGAACAGATTCGCGTCGTGGCGCCGCGCGACGTCGGCGGCAATTTCGGCACCCGCAACCGTGTCTTCGTCGAGTTCGGCTTGGTGCTCTGGGCGGCGCGCAAGCTCGGCCGTCCGGTCAAGTTCACCGCGACGCGCTCCGAGGCGTTCCTAAGCGACTATCAGGGACGCGATCTGGTCACCAAGGTCGAATTGGCGCTCGCCGGCAACGGTCGGTTGCTCGCCATGCGCGCGACCAACATCAGCAACGTGGGCGCGTACTGTGTCTCGCTTTCCCCGTTGTCCAAAGGCGCGGGCCTCATCGTGGGGCCCTACGCGATCCCTCACGCCTTCCTGCGCGCCATGGCGGTCTTCACCAACACCACGCCGACCAACGCATATCGCAGCTCCGGCCGGCCGGAGGTGACGTTCGCGATCGAGCGCCTTCTCGACACGGCGGCGGAGCGACTCGGCATCGACCGGGTCGAACTGCGCCGCAAGAATCTCGTCCGCCCGGAAGCGATGCCTTACCGCAATGCCGTCGGCATGACCTATGACAGCGGGCGGTACCAGGAAAACATGGACCGGGCGATGGAAATGGCGGACTGGAAAGGCTTCGCGCAGCGCCGACGCGAGGCTGCAAAGCGCGGCCGGCTGCTCGGCCGTGGGCTAGCCAACTACGTGGAATCCTCAATCGGCGCGCCGAACGAGCAGGCGCGAATCACGGTGCGCCCGCAGCGGCGGGTGGACGTCGTCATCGGCACGCAGCCGAGCGGACAAGGCCACGAGACGAGCTTCGCCCAGGTCATTTCCGATCTTCTCCACGTGCCGGTTGAGAGCGTGAAGATCATCCTCGGCGACACCGACGTGGTGAAGGTGGGTGGTGGATCGCATTCCGGCCGTTCCATGCGCCACGCCGCAACCGTGTTCGCGAAGGCGCTCCCCGAGCTCGTTGCGCGGGGAAGGAAGGTGGCGGCGGCGATTTTGGGGTCGGTGCCGGAGCATATCGAGTTCAGCGACGGCAGGTTCAGCGCGCGCGAGACTAACCGCACCTTCGATTTTCTCGACCTCGCCGAAGAGGCCGCGCGACACGAGCTTCCGCAGGAACTCAAGGACGGCATCGCCGTGGTCACCGATCACGAGATGCACGATCCGGTATTTCCCAACGGTTGCGCCGTCTGCGAGGTAGAGGTCGACCCGCAGACCGGTGACGTGCGGCTCAGCCGCTACGCGTCGGTCGATGATGTCGGCCGTTGCATCAATCCGCTGATCGTCGACGGCCAGACCCACGGCGCGATCGTGCAGGGCGTCGGGCAGGCCTTGTGGGAGCAATGCTACGTCGATCGCGACTCCGGCCAGCCGCTCGCCGGTTCGCTCATGGACTATGGCGTGCCGCGCGCGGATACAGTCCCGCCGTTCGTCACGGAAATTGCCGAAGTGCTTTCGCCCACCAATCCGCTCGGCATCAAGGCCGGCGGCGAAGGCGGCACCACTGCAGCGCCAGCGGCGGTCATCAGCGCGATCCTGGATGCGCTGCGCGAGTACGGCGTGCGCGACATCAAGATGCCGGCCACGCCGTACAACATCTGGAAAGCGATTGCGGACGCGAGGAGCGTCAGAGAAGCCGGGAAAGAATGATGCACAGGGTGACCACCGAGACGCGCGGAGCGTGCTCGACATGCTCTCTCTGCGCGGACCAGGAGCGGGAGCGCACCGACGCGGCTGCACCGGTTCGGCGCTACTTGCGGGGTGATGCGGAAAAGGCGCATGCGCGGCATTGGGTTGTCGTGCTCGGGTTTCTTGTGTTCGCGTCGCCGCTCGCTTCGGGTCCGGCGCCGGCACAGCTCTCGCAAAAACCGATGCAGATCATCGTTCCGTTCGCGCCGGGAGCATCGGCCGACGGCGCCGCCCGCATCGTCGCCAACGAGCTCGGCCCCCGACTGGGGCGTCCGGTCGTGGTCGAGCACAGGGCCGGCGGCGGCGGCACGCTCGGTCTGCAGATGCTCGCGAAGTCGGCGCCCGACGGCGACACGCTCGGCGTCGGCGCAACCGGCGCGCTCCTGCTCAATCCCAATCTGCCGAGCAACCCAGGTCCCGACCTGTTGCGCGAGCTTGCGCCCGTGGCCAAGCTGATCGAGGTCGCGCTCGTCCTGGTGGCGAATCCATCGACCGGCCCGAAATCCGTCGCCGAGATGATCGAGCGCTCGAAGGCTACACCCGGCGGGCTGACCTATGGCTCGACCGGCACCAATTCCAGCCAGCACCTCTCGATCGAGCTGCTCAAGCGCGCCACCGGCGCCAACCTCGTGCACGTGCCCTACCGCGGCAGCGCGCCCGCGGTGGTCGATGTCATTTCCGGACAGATCCCGCTCGCATCCGTAGACCTCACCTCCGCCTACCCGCATATCCAGGCCGGACGCCTGCGCGCGCTCGGGCTCATCGACGGCAAGCGCTTTGCGGCGGCGCGGGAGATCGCGACCATCGCCGAGGGTGGCGTGCCGGACTTCGGGCGCGCCTCTGGATTCATCGGACTGTTTGCTCCAGCGGGAACGCCGGCACCGATCATCAAGAAACTCTCGCACGAGGTCGCTGCCATTCTGGCGACGCCCGGCGCGCAAGCAACCGCCCGCACCCTGACCGCCGCCATTGCCTATGAGGACGATGAAACCTTCGCACGCTTCCTTGCCGGCGAATCGGTGAAATGGAAGCAGGCGCTGGCCTCGCTCGACCTGGGGCAGTAGATCCGGGAGTCCGTTGCCGTCATCGCGGGCGGATCGGAAAATCATACGCCGCCGTGCCGCCGGACCTCGCGTAGGAGAAGTGCCACCACTCGCGGTGGTAATTTCGCAATCCTTGTTTGCGCATTGCCTCGACCAGTGTATTTCGCCAGCGTCGCTGTTCGGCAGTCACGGCGGAGCTCGCCGTGTGGCTGGCGGAATCAAAGCAGTCGAAGCTCGTGCCCATATCGACGCTGTTGGCGGGGCTGCGCTGGGCGGCGGGGCCGGTACAGGGTCCGTAAGTGGCGGCCGGGTTGAATGGCGCAGCCGGCGCCGCGTCAGTCTTGATCAGCGTGAGGTCGATCGCGTTGCCGGTCGAATGCTGGGACTGCGAGGCGATATAGCCGCTGAGGAGCGAGTTCTTCGGCAGCTTCGGGAAGAACCGCTTGGTCGGCGCTTGCCCGCGGCCGTCGTTCGCCCACTGCACCATGGCGCGCACGGCCCGCATGGGGCGGTAGCAATCATACACCTTGAGCGAGAGTCCCCCAGCGCGCAGCCCTGCCTGCACGCGCTTGAGCGCGGCCGCGACCTCCTGTCGGAGAATACACTCCGCGGCGGCATAGCCGGGCAGCGGCTGACCGACGAAATTGTCGGATCCGGCGTAGCGAATGTCCTGCGCGATGCTCGGCTCGACGTCGCGCAGGTAAACGAAGCCCGATGGCAAGGCGCGCTGCGCGGCCGCGCCGTGCGCCATGGCGAGAAGCATCGTCGCGGCGGCGGGAGCGATCCACGCTCGAGATCCGGCCGCTTCCGCGCCAGCGAATAGCATCCAATCTCCTAGGAGGACGACCCGCGGTCGAGTATATATCGAATTGCCGATGCTCGGTCACAGGCGATCTGAGGTCCGATGAAAACCGCGGGGCACGCCAGGAAGCGACATTTGATGCTTCGGAACATTCTACTACTGGGATTGGCAAGCCTGATTTGCGGATGTGAAAGTCGCCTCGGCTCGGATGAAGCGGGCTTGATCGATGCCGTTGCGTTCGTCACGGGCGGCCAGCAGGAGGGTGATCTCCCCCAGGGATTCGAGACGCGCTGGCGACGGACCGTCGAGGGACGGGAGATCCGATATGAATCGATCCGGCAAAATCCCGGCTTCGGGGAGGAAAACGACCCGCACCGCGGCAGCCGTCATGTCAAAGTCGGCGTGAGCATCTCCTCGCCGCAAAAATGCGTGTTCAAGACGGTGGTCATGACCGCCTATTCCAGGGGCGGGAGCAAGGAAAGCTTCGAGCCGCCTTCGAACGAAACGACGACCTTGGACTTTAACAAAGTACAACGGCTCGACATCGAAGACGGCGATCGTCCCAGCGTCGTAATCGACGGCAAAGCCTGGCAATGCAAAGACGGCAAATGCCAGGATCGCACGATGGTCGCAATTTCCGCACCGCGGCCGGAAGACCTGCCGCGCGTGATCGAGAGCAAGCGGCGCGCCGTCAACTTCATCAAGAAGAGCTGCCCGGGAATGCAGGGCTAGGTCGCTGGACGGGTGCTCTGTCCGATTCGGCCAGGCTGAGACCGCCGTTTGCTTGCGGCGGTCAATTCGCATAAATCCGAAGGCGGCGGAAAGGGAGCAGTCGCGCCGATGCCGGATGACGGCGAACTTGGCTCGAGAGAAGTGCACCAAACCGTCGGCGGCGGCGAGCGCGTGCTGATCCGCCGGGTGCGGCCGGAAGACGTGGCGTTATACCGGGATCTTCTAGCCGGCGTCAGCGCCGAGGATCTGCGACTTCGGTTTTTTGCGAACGTCGGCGAGCTCAGCGCGGAGGAGATGGATAAGCTCAGCCATCTCGACTACCGCCATGAAATGGCTTTCATCGCGCTCGACGAAGACACGGGGGAGATGCTCGGGCTCGTGCGCTTGAAGGACGAGCTCGACGAACAAACCGCGGAATTCGCGATCATGGTACGCTCGCGGCTCAAGGGGCACGGGGTAGGCTTTCTCCTCATGCGGCGCGTCATCGATTACGCCAAAGAAAAAGGTCTACGGCGCGTGTACGGCGACGTGTTGGCGGAAAACGCGTCTATGTTGCAAATGTGCGGCGAGCTTGGTTTCCGCGCCCAGGACATGGGACCGGACATGAGACGCATGGTGCTCGATCTGGTGAATGCCGACCGCCGTTGACCGCCTGCCGTTCGCCTCCTCAACGCCCGCTCATCAGGGAGAAGCGGACGCTGCGCGACCGCCGGCTTGCGGTCGCCTCCTCAAGCGATCAGATAGATCGGGCTCGACCACGCCTGATGACCGTCGCTCTGCGTCACGCGCACATAGACCGGCAGGTCGGCCCCGCCCGCGAAGGTCGCGACGTGCTCGAGCGCAAGGCGGCGGCTCCAATCCTGCTCGGGCAATCGATAGACGCTGATGCGCCGGGCAAGCCCGCCACCGTCGAACGCGACGATGCCGTCGTCGAGCTTTGCGAGATCCACCTCGCCGGAGACGACATTGGTCTTAAGCGCGAGGGTCCCGCGCCGCGCCTCGTCAAGCCAGATGTCGATGCCGGCGAGATTGCCGGTGGTCACCGAACTCCAGGCGAGCGCAGCGCCCGGGCTCGTCTCCACGACCTTTCGTTCCGGGTTGAGAAAGTTCACCGGCGCAAACCTTGTGATGCGATTTCCGGTCAGCGTCAGTTTCCCCTGCCACATCGTCTCGCGGCCGCGACCTCGGTACTCCGCGCCTTGCCAGGTCACGCGCAGGCGGCGGCCAAGATCGGAGGCCGCGAAGGGCCGCGCCGTCTGCACGACGTTGGCGCCGTGCAGCACATCGAAGCGCTCGATCGGCGCGGTGCCGATGACTTCGGCGGCAAGCCGCATCGGCGCCGAGCCGGGGCGGATGATGTCGCCCATTGATGCCTCGCGCACCGCGAATTCCTTCCCCGGCGCGAGCTGCGGGTCTTCGGAGAAACTCGTGACCGGCTGCGCGAACGTCGCGCGCAGATCGAGGAAGAGGCGCGTGCCGGTGGTGCCGTAATGGCGGCGCCGGCGCAGTGCCTCGAACAACGCATCGCGTGTGAGCTCTGGCATGAAATAGCAGGTCAGCCCGCCGATCGCGCCGAAGGTCGAGGCGCCAGGTCGCGTCGCGCCCGGTCGGCCCTTGTGATCGTCGCTGTGGCAGACCACACCGACGCGGTAGCCTTTTTCGAACGCGTCGTGCAGCAGCCATTCGAATGTGCCCCATGTCGAGTGCACCTCCACGCTGCGCTCGATCCGCCCGTCGTGGGCGGATTTGATATCGGCGTAACGGCCGCCGACATGGGCAATGACCACCGCATCCTCGCCGTCGAGCGCACGAAAGAGCTCATCCGCCGTGTAGACGGCGCGGCTCGAGGTCTGCCCTTCGACCAGGATATGCGACGAGCGCCGGATCGGCCGTGCTTCGCGACGGAAGAACACGTTGCGATCGCCGCCCATGCCGGTATTGCCCGACCATTCGTATCCGGGCAGGCATACGAAACGGCCGGGCGCATCGAACGCTGCGGTCAAGCGATTGAGCTCGGCCCAGAATGCGTCGGTGATCTGAAAGTCATTGCCCTGGTGACCGACAATATCGACGAAGGCAAGATCGCGCGCATAGCAAAAATAACTTTCCGCCGTGCCCATGCCGATGGTCTCCCCGCTCTGCCCATGCAGATCGCCCCAATAGCGCCGCAGCGGCGCCGCCGCGATGACGCGCAGCGGATTGGCGCGGGCAAGCTCTTGGCCTTCCGCAACGAGCCGAAGTTCGAGATCGCCGGGCGCATCGACGATGAGATTGTCGAGCACGCACGGGCCATCACCGCGTTTCACCGCAATGCGTTGGGGCAATCCGCTGATCGGCTGCGACGGCAAAAGCGACAGCGTCTGCTCGGCATCGGCGGTCGGGTTGCCCCAGGCATCTTCGGCGACGATCGCAAGCCGGAACGGCTCGCCCATGACGGCGAGCGAAGGCCAGATCGCCTTCCAGTATGCCGCCTCCCCCGGCACGAGCGCGAAGGCCGGCTGCTCCGGGAGCTCGGTGAATTCGTAGGTGGCGAAAGCATCGATCGACGTTCTGAGCTCGACCCGCGCTTCGCAGTTGGTCTGCAGGCGGTAGCCCGGCGAGCCCTGCCGGCGGTCGCCTATGCGCACGGTCAGCGTATCGCCGGCGCGCAGATAGCCGCGGCCGACACGGATCAGCAGGGTGTTGGCATAGGGGCGGATGTTCAGCCGGTCGAACCACACCTCGAGCTTGGCGCCGTTGCTCGCCTCGACGGTGGTGAAGTTGGGCGCCGCGGGCTTGTCGAATTGCGGCTTGCTCATGTCGGAGGTGGTCCGCCACGAGATTTTCACCATGCCGGTATCGTCGATTCCGAAGGTGCCCGCGGTATAGGTCAAGATCAGCTCGGCATAAGAGCCCGCGACAAACGGGCCCGATGGCGAAAGCGTCATTGCGCCCATGTGTTTGGGGAGATAGCTGGAGAACGGCATGCAGGGACCTCGATCGCGGCGTCGCTCCTGGTCGGACGCAACCAGGACCGATAGGATAGTCGATGCGGGAGAGCGGGACCATTTTCCAATGGTGAAGCTGCGCCTTGCCGTCGCGTTCGTTGCGCTGGTCGCCACCATGGCGACTGCCGAGGCGCAGGACTGGCCGAACCGGCCGGTTCGTTTCATCGTGCCGTTCCCGGCCGGCGGCTCGACCGACGTGGGCGCCCGCCTCGTCGGCGAGAATTTGTCACGCAGCCTGCGGCAGCAGATCGTCGTCGAGAACAAGTCCGGCGCCAACGGCAATATCGGCATCGAGGCTGCGGCCAAGTCCCCTGCCGATGGGTATACGGTCCTGGTTACGACCGATGCCCTAAGCAGCAATCCGCACGTCTACAAGATGAGCATCGATCCGCTGAGGGAGTTCGCGCCCGTCATCCAGCTCTCGCGTCAGCCCATCGTGCTGGCGGCGCATCCCTCGCTGGGCGTCGCCTCGCTCCCCGAGTTGATCGCGCTCGCCAGGGAGCAGCCGGGGCTGCGCTACGCGACGGGAAGCGGAGTGGGCGGCCAACACATGGTGGCGCAATGGTTTGCATCGATCGCCGGCATCAAGCTCGAGCAGGTGCCCTATCGCGGCGGCGCGCCGGCGCTCAACGATCTCATCGCCGGACACGTGAAGCTCGGATCGCTCGGGTCAACGCCGCTCATCCCGCACCACAAGGCCGGTACGCTGCGGCTGCTCGCCCAATCGACCGAGAGGCGCTCGCCGACGCTGCCCGATGTGCCGACCTATCAAGAGGCCGGAATGAATGGCCTCGTGCTCGACCAGTGGGTCGGCGTGTTCGTGCCGGCCGGAACGCCGCCGAGCATCGCGGCCCGCCTCAACGCGGAGATCAACAAGGCGCTCGCCGAATCGGCGGTCCGGGACGGCTTCCTGAAATCCGGCCAGGAGCCGGTCGGCGGCAGCGCCGAAGCATTCTCGCGACTCGTGCGCGGCGATTTCGACACCTATGCCCGCCTGGTGAAGGAGCTCAACGTCAAAGCCGACTGAAGTCGTGCCGCGCGTGCGGTCATCACTATGTGCCCTCTTCCGCATCCATCTCCGGCTTGGCCGAGTCCGGCACTTTCTGAATCGGCCGGAGTCAGATAGATCCTACTTCGCCGGGGGGGCACGCGAGGAAACGGCGAGACCCATCGCTCAGACGAGGACACCATGATGCGCGCTTGTGCTTCCATCTTAGTCGCCGCGGGACTTCTCATTGCCCCCGGTCTGAGCGCCGGCGCGCAGCAGCCCTACCCCACCCGTCCGATCACCGTGATCGTGCCGTTCGCCGCCGGCGGGCCGACCGACGTGCTCGCGCGCATTCTCGGCCAGCACATGAGCCACACGCTCGGCCAGCAGATCGTGGTCGAGAATGTGACCGGCGGCGGCGGCTCGATCGGCGCCGCGCGCGTGGCGAAGGCGCCACCCGACGGCTACACCATGGTGATGGGAAATCTCGGCACGCATGCCGCCGCCGTCGGGCTCTACAAGAATCTCTCCTACGATCCGCGTATCGATTTCGAGCCGGTGATGCTGGTGGCGAGCACGCCCATGGTGCTGGTCGTGCGCAAGAGCCTTGCCGTCGATACGCTCAAGGATTTCACCGCCTACGCGATGGCGCATCCGCGCGAGCTCACCTTCGGCAGCGCCGGCACCGGCTCGATCTCTCATCTCACCTATCTGCTCTACACCAGCCTCACCAAGACCGAGATCCAGCACGTGCCGTATCGCGGCCTTTCCCAGAGCGTCAATGATCTCCTCTCCGGGCAGATCGACCTGATGTTCGACCAGGTCGTCTCCGCGACGCCGCACATCCTTGCCGGCGCCGTCAAGCCGATTGCAGTGACCGCGCCGAAGCGGGCGGCGGCGATCCCCGACGTGCCGTCGTCGACCGAGGCGGGCTTGCCCGAACTGCAGACCATCGCCTGGACCGCGCTGTTCTTCCCGAAGGCAACGCCGCAGCCGATCGTCGAGCAAATCAATTCGGCGCTCGACAAGGCGATGCGCGACGAGAGCGTGGCCAAACGGCTCGCGGAGCTTGGCGCGGATCTGCCGGCGGATGCCGAGCGCACGCCGCAGGCCCTGGGGAAGCTCGTCCGCAGCGAGATCGACAAATGGGTGCCGCTCATCCAGGCGGCGCGAGTCGTCGGCAACTAGCGCGCCCCCTGCCCCGCAGGCACGGCTGAAATCCGGCATCAGAGAAGACCCTTCGACGAAGGACGTCCAATATGCCAATTCCTGGAATCACGAGTTTGGAACGTCGTCGCCAGAATCTCATCTCGCGCCGCCGTTTCGCCGACCGCATGCTGAAAGCCGTCGGGCTGTGGTGCACACTTGCCGTTGTTGGTTTGGCGATCGGAATGGCCGGCTATTCCGGCTTCGAAGGCATGTCGCTTGCAGATTCGTACGTCAACGCGGCGATGATTCTGTCCGGCATGGGGCCGATGGGCGAACTGAAAACCACGGCCGGGAAAATATTTGCAGGGTCCTACGCGCTCTTCTCGGGGCTTTTGCTTATCATCGCGACCGGCTTCGTATTGGCGCCGATCTTCCACCGCATATTGCACCATTTTCACGTCGAGACGCGTGAACAGGGCTGATCCGGCACGACCCAATCATGACCGGTAGCGACAAGGTCAAACGACCAGCTTGATCGCGCCATAGACGATCGCCGCGATCAAGCCCGCCGCCGGCAGCGTCAGCGCCCAAGCGAAGATGATGTCGAGCGCCACGTCCCAGCGCACCGAGGAGCCTTTGCGCGCCATCCCCACGCCGGCAATCGATCCGGCGATGGTATGGGTGGTGGAGATCGGCGTGCCGGATGCAATGGCCGTGAAGATCGTGAGCGCGCCGCCAAGCTCGGCGCAGAAGCCTTGCATCGGTTTGATGTGGGTGATGCGCGCGCCCATGGTGTGCACGATCCGCCAACCGCCGACAAGCGTGCCGATCGCCATGGCCGCGTGACACGACAAGACGACCCACAGCGGCACGTGGAACTCCCCGCCCAGGTAGCCCTGCGTGAACAGCAATGCGGTAATGACGCCCATCGTTTTCTGGCGTCATTGCCGCCATGGCCGAGCGAGTAGAGCGAGGCCGAG
>Ga0081540_1003941_pt1 | contig 11537 bp, 11 predicted proteins | sample TabmetS2T1R1_FD_71024 | JGI IMG/M metagenome (GOLD analysis project Ga0081540, IMG submission 71024) | Tabebuia heterophylla rhizosphere microbial communities from the University of Puerto Rico - S2T1R1 | ecosystem: Host-associated > Plants > Roots > Rhizosphere ...
CGCTTGAATGACAAGCGGCCCAAGTCTAGGGAGGAAACGCCCAAGGAGGGCAGCGATAGCGCGAGGCGCTACCGCACCGCAACAATATGCGACCGCGCTGCACAAAACGCAAGACTTTTCGAAACTTATCCGTCGCTATGTCGGTCAGGATGGCGAATTGGCAACACTCTTCATCCGCGCAATTTACTCCAGTAATATCAATTACTTATATCGAGATGCGAAACAGCCTCGGGCTCATTGCAGCTCTGGTATGCCAAAACTCGCAACTTCGTGATTGAAAGGCTAACCAAAAATCCACGCCTAAACGAAGCCAATCCGAAAGCGGCCTACCCGACACGAATGGGAATAAAGGTTGCGTTGGCGGTGCACGATCGCCCGGTTTGGGCTAGGCAAGAGGCGGCATATTCAAATCGCTAAGGGACAGCCGTGACGGTCATCGATTTCACAGCCTTCATCGGCCGCCTTGCCACCGCGTCCGGCGAGACCATCCTGCCGTTCTTCCGGACCTCGCTCTCCATCGACAACAAGAGCGCGAGCGACTTCGATCCCGTCACCGAGGCCGACCGCGCTGCGGAAGCGGTGATGCGCCGGCTGATCAAGGCCAATTTTCCCCAGCACGGCATCGTCGGCGAGGAATTCGGCAACGAGCGCGAGGACGCCGATTATGTCTGGGTGCTCGATCCGATCGACGGCACCAAATCCTTCATCGCGGGCTTTCCGATCTGGGGCACGCTGATCGCGCTATTGCACAAGGGCACGCCGGTGTTCGGCATGATGCACCAGCCCTATATCGGCGAGCGCTTTTCCGGCGACAGCGGCTCGGCGCATTATTCCGGCCCGTCGGGCGAGCGGCGGCTAACCACACGACGCTGCGCGACGCTGAACGAAGCGACCTCGTTTACCACCAGCCCGCTATTGATGAACGCCGCCGACCGCGAAATCTTCGGCCGGGTCGAAAGCGCGGTGAAGCTGTCGCGCTATGGCGGCGATTGCTATTCCTACTGCATGCTGGCGGCCGGCCATCTCGACCTCGTGGTCGAGACCGAGCTCAAGCCCTATGACATCGCGGCATTGATCCCGATCGTCACCGGGGCCGGCGGCGTCGTCACCAACTGGGAAGGCAAGCCCGCCCAAACCGGCGGCCGCATCATCGCCGCCGGCGACCCGCGGGTGCACGAAGCGGCGATGAAATTGCTGAACGGCTAGAGCGTGATGACGTTTCTTCGAATCGTCATCACGCTCTATATCTTTTCGGAAAACCGGTGCCCACTTTTCCGGATCATGCTCAAGAAGCGCAGCCTCGCAGGACCCCGATGGATGCATTGATCGTCGTCGATATGCAGGTCGGGCTCCTCAACGGGGAGCCGAAGCACGATCTGCCCGGCGTCATCGAACGCATCAACCACCTTGCCGCGAAGCTGCGCGAACGGTCCGGCGTGGTGATTTTCATGCAGCATTGCAGTGGAGCGGAAGACGATTTCGTGCCGGAAACGCCCGGCTGGGCGCTTCTTCCTGATTTGCACCGCGACCCCGCCGATATTGTTGTTCGGAAATCCCTCAACGATCCCTTTGCCGGAACCGACCTCGCGGCCCGTCTGAAGGAGATCGCGCCGGATCGGGTCCTCATCACGGGATGGGCGACCGATTTCTGCGTCGACGCGACCGTTCGATCGGCCGTTTCAAATCTTTACGATGTCGTCGTGGTAACGGACGGCCACACCTTGAACGACCGCCCCCACCTCGACGCCGTGAGCGTCATCCGTCACCACAACTGGGTCTGGAGCCAACTGATCACCCCGCGATCGATCACGCTCGCGCGCGCGGATGAGCTGCTGCGTTAGCGAAGACGACATCATCGCCGCTGCGACTCGCGGATGCACGAAGCGGCGATGACATTGTTGAACGGTTGGCCGTCACGAATCGATCAAGCCGCCGACTGAGTTCACCTCGGCTGGTTGAAGCGAACACCTGACGTGCAGCAGTTATTGGTGAACGCCGTCGGGACGAAGAACTTCAGCCAGCACCTTGCCCTTGGTCCCTGAACGCCGGGCCTGACAAAGGTCCATGCCTGGCATTGCCCGTCCCCGTCGCATGCGGCCTTGCAAAGGTTGGGATTTGCGGCAGCCAGATCGAAATTCCTATAGTCGCCTCCCGGCCTGTCGATGTTGGGCTCGAACACCCGCATCGGAACGCCGCTGGTGCAACAAGTGTTGAAATTTGCTGTGGGAATAACGCTCTTCAGCCAACACCTTGCTTGCGGCCCCTGAAGACCGGCCCTCACCAGCGTCCATGCCTTGCAATTGCCGTCCTGTTCGCAATTGATCCGGCAGATGTCCACGACAGTGCCGAAGGATCCGGGCGGCGGGGGATTAACAGGGAAGTTGCGGAAGTCGCCCCCCGGTCTGTCGAAATTGTCCTCACGGGTCTGATCTGCGAGCGCCATGTTTGCCGGAGCGGCGCACCAGGACAGGCAGAGAACGGCAGCAATAACAAGAGGTAATCGATTCAACATGATCTCCTCCGAAATATCCGCATGAAAGTTTGCTCGCAAATAGCTGCCGATCGAACAAGCCGACCGAACAGCGGTGCTTGTTTTCGAGCAGGCGCATGTCCGTGCGATCGCTCTCAAGTTGTATAACCCGGCACGAAATTCTGGCTTGTTAAGCCGCTCACAATCAGTTCTGCGTTGACGCAACCGTGTGGCCTGCCGTCTCAAACCGTCATGATGTCGTCGTGGTGACCGACGGCCACACCTTGAACGACCGTCCTCACTTCGACGCCGCGAGCGTCATTCGTCACCACGACTGCGCCGCAGCCAACAGGACCTTGCATCGCGCGTTTCATCGCGTACGATGCCCGCCAACACCGCACTATAGATGCGGGATCGGGGAGCATTCATGAGATTGCTGAGCAAGCTGCTTGCTGGACTGACGCTGCTATCGTTGCCTGTATTGTTGCCAGCCTTGTTGTTGCCAGCCTCGGCCTCGGCGCAGGATTTCCCCGCAAAACCGATCAAGCTGATCGTGCCATTCCCGGCCGGCGGCCCCAACGACATCATCGCGCGCGTGATCGGCCAGCGCATGTCCGAAATCACAAAACAGCCGGTGCTGATCGACAACCGCGGCGGCCAGGGCGGCGTGCTCGGCACCGACGCCGTCGCAAAGGCCGCGCCCGACGGCTACACCATCGCGATCTCGAGCGCGGGCGCGCTCGCCATCAGCCCGAGCATGGAAAAGGTCGCCTACGATACGCTGAAGGATTTTGCGCCGGTGACGCTGGTTGCCACCGTGCCCGAGATGCTGGTGGTCGCGACCAATGTTGCCGCCAAGGACATGAAAGAACTGATCGCGCTCGCCAAGGCGCAGCCGGGGAAACTGAATTTCGCTTCTTCCGGTCCTGGCAGCCTGCCGCATCTGGCGGGCGAATTGTTCAAGCTGACAGCCAGCATCGACATCGTGCATGTCCCCTACCGCGGCGCAGCGCCGGCGGTGAACGACCTGCTGGGACAGCAGGTGCAGATGACATTCCTCGATCTGCCGGTGCTGTTGCCGCAGATCAAGGCAGGCAGCCTGCGACCGATCGCAGTCGGCGCGGCCGAGCGGGCGCCGACGGCAATGGAAGTGCCGACCACCTCCGAAGCGGGCATGCCCGGCATGATCATCGAGAACTGGTACGGCATGGTGGCGCCCGCCGCCACGCCGCCCGCGATCGTAGCTAGCCTGCACAAGATCACGACCGAAGCGATGGCCGATCCGACCGTGAAGGAAAAGCTCGCGGCCCAGGGCGCGACGCTGGTCGGTGACACGCCGGAACATTTCCGCGGCTTCATCGACAGCGAAATCAAGAAATGGGCGAAGGTGATCAAGGACGCCGGGGTCGTGACGACGAAGTGAGCACCACAACGCCGACCGCCGCGTCTCGACATATTGGTGCACCAAGGACGTAAATCGCCGGGACATCTGACCCGGCCGTGACAAAGTTACCGGAGGCTTCATGAAGGCTCTTCGCGTGCTTCTCACCGGATTGTCCGTGCTGCTGCCAGCGGCGGCGGCAGCGCAGGATTTCCCGACCAAGCCGATCCGGCTGATCGTGCCGTTCCCACCCGGCGGGCCGAACGACATCATCGCGCGGCTGGTCGGCCAGCGCATGTCCGAGATCACGAAGCAGCCGGTTGTCATCGACAATCGCGGCGGCCAGGCCGGCGTGCTCGGCACCGATGCGATCGCAAAGGCAGCCGCCGACGGCTACACGATCGGCATCGTGAGCGCGAGCGCGCTGGTCATCAATCCGACGATGGAAAAGGTCCCCTACGATGTGGCGAAGGATTTTGTGCCCGTCACGCTGGTGACGACGGTGCCGGAAATGCTGGTCGTCGCCAGCAACGTTCCCGCCGGCGACATGAAGGAGCTGATCGCACTCGCCAAGGCTCAGCCCGGCAAACTCAATTTCGCATCCGCGGGCGTCGGCGGCCTGCCGCATCTGGCCGGTGAACTGCTCAAGCTGACCGCCAGCATCGACATCGTGCACGTGCCCTATCGGGGCGCTGCGCCCGCCATCAACGATCTGCTCGGCCAGCAGGTGCAGATGGCGTTCCTCGATTTGCCGGTGCTGCTGCCGCACATCAAGGCCGGCACTCTGCGCCCGATTGCCCTCGGCGCGCCGCAACGCGCGCCCACCTCACCTGACGTGCCGACCACCGCGGAGGTCGGCATGCCCGACCTCCTGATCGAAAACTGGTACGGCATGCTCGCGCCGGGCGGGACGCCCGAGCCGATCGTCACCACGCTGAACCGCGTCGCCAACGAGGCGATGAACGATCCGCAGGTGAAGCAGAAGCTCGCCGATCAGGGCCTGACGGTCGCCGGCAACACGCCAGCGCAGTTTCGCGACTACATCGGCACCGAGAGCCAAAAGTGGGCGCGCGTCATCAAGGCCGCCGGCCTTGGAAATCCGAAGTGACGCTTGTCGCCGATCATATCACCTTCTGGACGTTGAACGAGCTGCGGCGTCCCACACTTTGAGCATGTCGGTCTCCTCCCCATCTTCAACGCGGGGCTGATTTGCGCAGATGCTCGGCCAATTGCTGCGCAGGCCGAGGCAACGACTTGAAACTGCGCGCGCAGATCACGAGCTTCCGGTTGGCCCAGGAATCCCTGATCCTGATGACATTGATCTTCATCGATCGCGCGCATCGTTTTGCCGCGACTTCAGGCATCACGCCAATCCCGATGCCGGCGGCGACCATCTGGCCGATCGCATCGAAACTGTTCAGCCGCGCGCGAAACCGCAGACGCGCGCCGAGCTGCGCCGCGTGCCTGCTGATATGGGCGTGCAGCGCGATCGAACCTATCAGTCCGACGAAATCGCGCTTCACCACGTCGCTGAAATCAACCTGCCGCCGACCAGCCAGTTCGTCCTCGCGTGCGGCGACCAGCACCAGACGATCTTCGCTGAACGGCATCCGCTCGATATTGTCTGCAAGCGCGTGTTCCGCGGCGAGCCCGAGATCGGCGGCGCCCATGACGATGGCGCGGGCAATCTCGGCGCTTTCGCGCTCCTCGACGTCGATCGAAATGTGAGGATGCGCAGCCAGAAAGGCAGCCAGGGCCTTCGGCAGATATTCCGAAAGCCCCGACGTGTTGGCGAGGAAGCGGACGGTGGCCTTCCCGCCACGGGCAAAGGCCAGGAGATCGCCGCGCATCGCCTCGACATTGTGGAGCACGACCCTCGCATGATCGAGCAGGCTTGCGCCGGCCGGCGTCAGCTCGACGCCGCGCCGGCCACGCGTCAGCAGCGTAACGCCAAGCGCCTCCTCCAGCCCCTTGATCCGCTCGCTCGCCGAGGCCAGCGCGAGATGAACCTTTGCCGCGCCGTTGGTGATGCTGCGCGTCTCCGCCACCGCGATGAAGAGCTGAAGATCGACCAGATCGAAACGCACGGACATTCGAAAAGCTCCCAGCCTTCGGCATCATCGAAGGCTATCTCCGTAATCTCCAGATTGTGCCGATAATCACGATCGGTCAATGTCGCCGGCATGTTCGATTCCACACTGTCTTTCATCGCCGCCGCCTTCCTGCTGGCCGGCTTCGTCAAGGGTGCCCTCGGGCTCGGCCTGCCCACGGTGGCGATGGGCCTGCTCGCAGTATCGATGCCTCCAGGCCAGGCGATTGCGATCGCGATCGTCCCCGCGATCGTCACCAATGTCTGGCAGACCTTCGGTGGACGTTATTTTCTCGACATCATCCGGCGGCTATGGCCGCTGCTGGTCGGGACCGTCGCCGGCATCTGGCTGAACGCGGGATCACTGACCGGCCCCTATGCACGCTACACCACGATCGCGCTCGGCCTGCTGCTGGTTCTCAACGCCGTCATTGGCCTGAGCAAATTGAATTTCAGAATCGGGCGCCAAAATGAAAAATGGGTGGGCGGCATTGTCGGCGTCATCACCGGCATGGTCTCCGCCGCGACCGGCGTGCAGGTGATTCCCTCGGTGCCGTTCCTGCAGGCGATCGGCATGGAGAAGGACGAGCTGATTCAGGCGCTCGGCGTGTTCTTCACGGTTGCGACGCTGGCGCTTGGCTTCAATCTCACCGGTGCCGGCCTGCTGACGGCGGCGAGCGCGCTGCCGGGTGCGGTTGCGCTGGCTTGCTCGTTCATCGGCATGTTCGTCGGGCAGGCGGCGCGCTCGCGATTGCAACCGGAAACGTTCCGCCGCTGGTTCCAGATCGGCATGATTGTCCTGGGCCTCTATCTTGCCGGCAATGCGCTCGCGAGGCTGGTTGGCGTCTAACGCGCCTCCAGCATCGCGACGCGGATGCCGAGATAGACGAACAGCCCGCCGAGAGCGCGGTTGATCCAGGCCATCACATTGGTGGATTGCCTGATTCGGCTGGCCGCCCTCGCCGCGAAGGCTGCGATCCCAAGGCACCACAGCGTGCCGGTGGAGATGAAGATCATGCCCAGCGCCAGAAAGGCCAGCGTCTTGTGGCTTGAGTCCGCCGCTACGAACTGCGGCAGGAACGCCAGGAAGAACAGCGCCACCTTTGGATTGAGCACATTGGTCAGGGCGCCCTGCCAGAACACGCGGGCAAGTGACGTCTCGTTGCCTTGCCCGGCCGCCTCCACCAGCGGATGCGAACGCGACAGCAGCATCTGGATGCCCGTAAACAACAGATAGGCGGCACCGGCCCATTTCAGCACCGTGAAGGCGGCAGATGACGCCATCAACAGCGCCGACAGGCCGATGGCGGCGCCGAATACATGGACCAGGCAGCCGCAGCAGATACCGATCGCCGCCGCGGCGCCGCCGCGCCAGCCCAACTGGATGCTGCGACCGATAATATAGGCCGTGTCCGGCCCCGGGGTGACGTTGAGCAGCAACCCGGAGAGGACGAAAAGCCAGAGTTCGTGAATGCCGAGCGTTTCAACCATCTATTTGACCGGTTCCTGGGCCCAACCTGCCCTTATTTTTTGCGCGTGTGCCAATCCTGGACGGATTGCAGTACTATCATGAGCAAATCGGGCTTCCGCCAGATTACGCATATTTTATAAACATTGGAATCGGCCGGCGAACCACGTAGTGGTTATCCCGCTCGTTCCAGCGCCGTTGGGGATATAAGGGGACATGGAGAGACGCCTGGCAGCCATCGTCTGCGCTGACGTCGCCGGCTATTCCCGCATGATGGGGGCCGACGAGGCGGGGACGCACGCCACGTTCAAGGCCCACCGCACCGCGATCTACCCGATCATCCTCAATCATGGCGGCCGCCTGGTGAAGAACACCGGCGACGGCTTCCTCCTGGAATTCCCCTCCATCGTCGGCGCCATCGAGGCGGCAATCGCCATGCAGATGGTGATGGCGGAGCGGAACGAGCACCTCCCCGCCGATCGCCTCATGCAGTTCCGCATGGGAATCCACATGGGCGACGTGATGGCCGACGAGGACGAGGTGTTCGGTGACGACGTCAACATCGCCGTCCGCCTCGAATCAGTCGCCGCCCCCGGCGGCGTGGCGGTCTCGGGCAAGGCCTGTCATGAGGCCGGCAAGCGCCTCAGCGTCCCGCTGCTCGATGCCGGTCCCCACCGGTTCAAGAATATCGAGGAGGCGATCCAGGTCTGGACCTGGCAGCCTGCCGGGTCCGACGCCATCATCCCTGCGCCCAGAGCCTCGACTGAAATATCGGCCACCAACCTTCCGGCCCAGTATCGCACGGCGATCGTGGGCGTGCTGCCGTTCGCGAATTTGAGCGAAGGCGGCGACGAGTATTTTTCCGACGGGCTCACCGAGGACCTGATCCACGCGCTGTCATTGCAATCGTTCTACCGGGTGCTGAGCCGAAACTCGACCTTCTCGTTCAAGGGCAAGAACGTCAGCACGCGCCTGATCGCGCGCGAGATCGACGCGACCTATCTTATCCAGGGCTCGGTGCGGCGCGCCGCAACCAAGATCCGCGTCACCGCCGAACTGATCGCGCCCGAGACCGGCGAACAATTGTGGACCGGCCGGTTCGACCGCGACATCGGCGACCTCTTTGCGATGCAGGACGAACTGACCACCAGCCTGTCGGCGGCGATCGCGGCCGAGATCTACCGGGCGGAAGCATCCGCCCCGCCCCGCTCGTCGTCGAACGATCTCACGGCCTGGGACCGGTTCCTGAAAGGGCTGTCCTACTACTACCTGCACACCAAGGCGGATTACGAAACCTCGATCAGCCTGTTCAAGGAAGCCATCGCGCTCGATCCGACGCTGTCGATCGCGCGCGCCTATCTCGCCACCATCCAGATCCAGGGCATCCAGTTCGGATGGATCAAGAGCACGCGCGAATTGTGGGACTCCGCGATGAGCCTTGCGGAGAGCAGCGTCCGGCTCGACCCCCGCTCGTCTTTCGCGTTTCAGATTCTGGCCTATCTGCACGCGGTGGAAGGACATTACGAGGCGGCGATGGATGCCGCAAAGCGCGCGGTCGGGCTCAATCCATACGACATGGGCGCCCGCGGCGTGCTCGGTTTTTGTCACCTCATGAGCGGCGAGCACCGGCAAGCCATCGAGCTGTTCACGATGGCCGCGCAGCAGGGCAACAACGACCCTCGCTATCAATGGGCCGCCGTGAACGCGTTCAGCCACTATTTGCTCGGGCAATACGACGCATCGCTGTCCTGGGCGCGCGAAGAGCTTTATGTGAATCCCAACCATCTCCAGGCGCTGGCAATCCGGGCGGCAGCGCTCGCGCAATTGGGACGAACCGCGGAAGCGGCAAACGCGGCCGCGGTTCTCTTGAGCAACTACCCGACCCTGAACGTCGAGCGCTACTTGCGGAATTTCCACTGGAAGGCGCCGGCGGACATCGCCCACTACCGTGACGGCCTTGTGAAGGCCGGCCTCCCCTTCAGCAGATTGACCCTTGTCGAATCCTCGCCGAAGCTTGCCGCAGATTCCTGAGCATGTGTAAGCCGATCGGTTGACACGGCATCGAATTCCGCCAAAACTTGCTACACGCTGAAGTAGCACACCCCTTTTTCAGAACTGTCATCCGCTTCGCTCTGGCGGCGGACCGATTTTCATACCTGGCGCTTTGAGGACTTGAAGCCATGTCGGACAACCCCATCGGTACTGCATCGGGCACCACGCCGGCCGGGCAGATTCCGGTTTCCCCCAACAATCCCTGCCCGTTCCTGCGCGCGCTGGTCGCCAACGGCTATGTCGGCGGCCACGTCGTGCCGCTTCCAAAACTGTCCGAAGCGATCGCACTCGCGAGCGGCGAAACCGGCTTTGCCCAAAAGAAGGTGCGGCTGGAAACCTGGATGGTCGCCGTCATTGCGAACGGCCTCGGGCCGGCGCGCGTCCTGAAGAGTGCGACTTCGGGCGCCGTGCTCGACGAACTGCGCAACGGCCCCCTCGACAAGCATGGTGGCGGTTCGCGCATTCTCGATGCCGCCGCGAAGGTTCATGAAGAGCAGATCGACCGGCTCGCCACCTTCGGCAAGGACTGCAAGGACCCCGCCGGGGGCATTGAGATCGGCCTAACGGCGAAAGAGATCGACGCCTTCATGGCGGCCAATATCAAGCGCGATGGCGATGCGGCGCACTGGTACTATCCGATCCTGATGAAAGGCGAATGGCCGGTGCTGCTGAAAATCCTCGGCAAGGGCGAAGGCGAAGCGCGCTACCTCAGCGTCGCCGAAGTCAGGACGCTGTTCGTCGAGCGTCGGCTGCCCGAGCGGATCACGGCACGGCTGCCGAAGCCGGCTGGGAAGATGTAGCTCCTCAAATTCTTCTCGTGTCCCAGACGCGGTGCAGCCTAGGCGATGCGAAGCATCGTCCGGAAACGCTGCTCCGCAGAGCCGGGACCTACTGCCGCGCGGTGGACCCCGGATCAGCAGCGCATCACGCCGCAAGACATAGTGCGTCGAAGACGCGCGTGAACGCGCTGTTGGCGCTGCGCAGAATCCGGGGAACGCGGTCCGGCGATGACGCTCTATTTGAACAGCGGCGTGCCCGGCACGAAGGCGTCGAACGCCGCCCAGAATTGCGAGCGATAGCGATCCTGCTCCTGCAATATCTCGTGCTTGGAGCCGGCGATCACCAGATGCGAGCCGGCGCGCAGGTGGTAGGCGAATTCCTCGATCGCGGCCGTGGAAACGATGGTGTCGTTGCTGGCGGCCAGCATCAGGATCGGCTGGCGGATTTCGGACGGATAGTTCATGCCGCGAAACGTATGCATCGCGCGGAAGGCGGTATCGGCCCAGGCCACCGTCGGCGCGCCGATGCCGAGCGTCGGATCTTCCTCCAGGATCGCAGCATTGCGCGCGTAGCGCACGGGATCGCTGGTGAAGGGGTTGTGGATGAAGGATTCCGATCCGGTCAGCGCGTCGCCGCCGCCGGGCACGTAGCGGCCGCCCTGCCCCATCAGCCGCATGATCCGGAGCAACGCCCGCGTCGGGAATCCGGTCCTGCTCCCCGGCAGGTCGATCATCGGCGCCGACAGCACCATGCGGTCGAACCAGCGCTTTCCCGCATGGGCGACCCGCAGCAGGATAGCCCCGCCCATCGAATGCGCCAGCGCGAAATAGGGCGGCGGGCAATCCGGCAGCACCACCTGCTGCACGAAGGTCTCGACGTCGACTTCATAATCGGAGAAGTCGCGGACATAGCCTTTGCGCGGATCGCGCAGGCGGCGCGAGGAATGTCCCTGGCCGCGCCAGTCGATCATCGCCACTGCAAAACCGCGATCGCGCAAGTCCCGCACGGTCTCGAAATATTTCTCGATCGGCTCGCTGCGCCCGGTGAAGACACAGACCGTGCCCTTGCGCCCTGCCGGCGGCGCCCAGCGCGCAAACCTCAGTTCCGCGCCGTCGGGTGTCTTGATGGTGCCTGAGACGACGTCCTCCGGAACCGGATTGGCGGGGATAGAGACGAGCGTCATGACGGGCAACCGGCTAGGTGAAAAGAGCTGGAAATCAAGGCTAGGGCGCAAAAAAGGGGCCCGTTTCGCCCGTCTTGAACGCGGTTTCACCTCTCCCATATCACTTCTGTGCAG
>Ga0081540_1003942_pt1 | contig 11534 bp, 11 predicted proteins | sample TabmetS2T1R1_FD_71024 | JGI IMG/M metagenome (GOLD analysis project Ga0081540, IMG submission 71024) | Tabebuia heterophylla rhizosphere microbial communities from the University of Puerto Rico - S2T1R1 | ecosystem: Host-associated > Plants > Roots > Rhizosphere ...
CGTAGATCTGACAGATGTTGGCGTGAGTCAGCTGGACGCTGATCTTCGCCTCGTCCTGGAACATCGAGATGAACTCTTCGTCCTCGGCGATGTTCGGGAGGATCCGCTTGATCGCCACCAGCCGCTCGAAGCCACCGGCGCCGAACACCTTCCCCCGCCAGACCTCGGCCATGCCGCCGATGTTGATCCGGTCGAGCAGCAGGTACCGCCCGAAGGGGATCGGCTGCTTCTTCGGCGAGGGGCTGGTCAAGGTTGGAGGGGTGGGAGGAACTGACCGCGGGCAGCAAGCCTAGCGACCGGCCGAGCGGAGGGTCAACGAGGCGCAAGTGTGCGCAACAGTCGCCGTCACTCACCCCTGAATGCCGGCACGCGCTTTTCCAGGAACGCCACGATGCCCTCCTGGAAATCGGCCGAGGCGAGCAGCTTCAGCTGGCCGCGCACCTCGCCCTCCAGCGCCTCGTCGAGCGTGGAGTGGCTCGCCGCCTCCACCGCGGCCTTCACCGCGCGATGAACGAGGGGCGGCCCGGCGGCGAGCGTCCGGGCGAAGTCCCATGCCGCGGGCTCGAGCTGCGCGGCGGGGAAGACGCGGTTGGCGAGCCCGATGCGATGGGCCTCGGCGGCGTCGACCATCTCGCCGGTGAGCATCATCTCCAGCGCGCGGCCGAGCCCGACGAGGCGGGGCAGCGTCCAGGTGCCGCCGCCGTCGGGCATGAGCCCCCGCTTCACGAAGATCTCCCCGAAGCGTGCGCGGTCCGAGACCAGCCGGAGGTCGCAGGCCAGCGCCAGGTCGCACCCGAAGCCGGCCGCCGGCCCGTCGACGACGGCGATGGTCGGCAGAGGGCAGGCGCGGACCGCCCGGATGAGCCCGTGGAAGTGGGCACGCATCCGCGACTCGATGGTCTCGGGGTCCATGCCTTCCTCGGCGGCGACCTTCAGGTCGAGCCCGGAGCTGAAGGCACCTCCAGCTCCGGAGAGCACGACGACGCGCGCTCCGGCGGCCGGCGCCCCCTCGATGGCCACGCGCACGGCGTCGTTCACTGCCGTGGTGAGGGCGTTGCGGGTCTCGGGGCGGTTGAGGGTGATCCAGCGCACCCTCCCCTCGTCGGTCGTCAGCACGTCTGCCATGGTGCCCGGGACTCTACACGGCCTCCGAGACCAGCACGCTGCTCGCGGTGCTCGTCCGGTGCACCACCGGGGTCCCGAAGCCGGCGCTCCGGAGCAGCGCGGTCAGCTCCTCCACCGAGCGCTGCCGTCCGCCGTCGGTGATGGCCAGCATCTGGAGATCGACCAGCGAGGCGAACGGCTCCACCGGTCCGGGCTCGACGAGCAGCTCCACCAGGAGCAACCGGGCCCCGGCGGGCATCGCGCGGCGCACGACCTCGAGGAGGGCACGGGCCCGTGCATCGTCCCAGTCGTGCAGCACGTCCTTCAGCACGTACGCGGGGAGCCCTTCCGGGACGCGGGCGAAGACGTCCGCAGGCTCCAGCCGCACCCGTCCCAGCAGCCCCGAGCGCTCGAAGCGCCGGCGTGCGAGCGACACCACCGAGGGCGCATCGACCAGAACTCCCTGCAACCCCGGATGGGCCCGCAGCGCGGCCTCGAGCAGCGCTCCGGTGCCCCCGGCGACGTCGCACAGGCCCACCAGCCCCGAGAACCCGGGCGTCTGCACCACCGCCTCGGCATCGAGCCGGGTGAGCGCGTCCATCGCCGAGGCGAACCGGGCGCCCTCCTCCTCCGAGGCCGCGAGGTGTTCCCAGACGCCACGACCATGGGCGCGGCGAAAGGGCACCTCGCCGGCGCGGACCGCCTCGAGGAACCGGCTCCAGGCGCGGAGGTTGGTCTCCGAGGCGAAGAAGGTGGCGACCGGACCGAGGCTGCGCGGGGCCTCGGGCTGGAGGGCCCGGGTGAGGCGATTGCACTGGAACCCGTCGCCGCGACGGTCGACCAGCCCCACCGCGGCGGCGCCCCGGAGGATACGCTCGGCGGTGTCGCGCTCCAGCACTCCGTCGCCCACCAGCTCGCGGGCCGTGCGCGGGGTGTCGTCGAGCCGATCGACCAGCCCGCTGGACACCAGCGCCCCGGCCACCGCCGTGCGTGCCACGCCGGTGATGCGCTCGGCGAGGAGCAGCTCCGGCGGGGCGAGCCGGTCCACCCAGGACCGGAGCCGCTGGTAGACCCACACCGCGGCGCGCGCGCCGAGGGCCGAGGCGTTCATCCCCGGACCCGCGTGCGGCCGGCCGGCAGGGCCGGGTCCTCGGTGACGTCGAGGAACTGCTCCAGCTCCCGCACCGTCTTCTCGGTGGCGCTCACCTCTGCGGCGAGCGCGTCCAGCATCCCGCCGACCGCCGCCGGGTCGCGGATGGAGATGGATTGCTCGTGGGTGAGCTTGACCAGATCCTCGATGCTCGCCAGCTGGTGGCTCACCACCGCGCGGCTCTCCTCGGCCTGGGCGAAGCGCTCCAGCCGGCGCCGGAGGATCTCGGCTCGCTTCTCCTGCACCTCGCGCAGCCGGGCGTTGTCCTGGGCCCGCAGCTCGGTCTCCAGCAACGACAGCTCGCGACGGATGGCCTCCCGGTCGGCGATGCCGAGGTAGCGGCGGTGGTCGTTGAGCGTGGAGAGGAGCCGGAGGAAGGCGGTCAGGAGCGCCGCGAGCTGCGCCTCGCTCGAGGCCGCGAGCACGCCTCCTCCGGGGAGCTTCCGGTAGTTCTCGAGGATGGAGTCGCGCAGGTCGCGGAGGACGAAGTAGTGCTCGCGCTGGCTCTCGGCGAGCTCGGCGAGCAGGCGCTCCGTCTCGTCGTCCTCGGGCCGGCCGACGCGGGAGCCCACCGCGCGTCGCACCGAGGGAACGAGGCCCACCGCCGCCAGGTAGAACCCCTCCGCGCCGAGCGCGATCAGCGCCGGGAGCGGATGTCCGGTCAGGAACGACGCCCCGCCCGCGGTGAGGAGGGCAATCACGTTCGCCGGCGCGAGCAAGGCGGCGCGGAGCGTGCGTCCGGCGCGGCTCACGGACGCCCCTCCCCGAGGCTCCGGAGCACGGTCACGTCGCGGGTGTCCTCGGCCGCGGGCGGCGGCGGCGAGCGGGCGATGCGCGACTCCAGCACCGCCGCGCTCTGGAACAGCTCGTCGTAGGTCACCGGCGCCTGTCCGGCGATGCCGAAGAAGGCCAGGTTCTCCCGGAGCGTGGCCGGAGGCTCGCCGTGCACCGCCTCGCGAGGGTCTCCCAGCGACGGCGCCACCTCGCCGAGGAGGCGCGCGGCGGGGACCGGGTCCTTCGCCGTGGCCGCCGCCGCGTCGAGGAGGCCGCGGATGATGCGCCGGACTCCGTCGGGGTAGCGCGCGGCGAACTCGCCCCGCACCACCAGCACCGTGGCGATGAGATGCGGTGCATCCGCGGTGGTCGCCAGCACCTTGCCCCCGCGATCGGCGGTGGCGGCCTCGACGTCTCCGCGCAGTCCGACGATGGCGTCCGCGCGTCCCTCGCGCAGGGCCAGCCCGGCGTCGAGGGCCGACGGAAGGTCCACCCACCGCACGTCACGCATTCCCAGGCCGGCGCGCATCAGGAGCCACAGCGCGAAGTACTGCCCTGGCCCGGCCGTCGCCACTGCCAGGCGGTGCCCCTTGAGCTCGGCCAGGCCCGAGACCCCCACTGCCCCCAGCGCATCGGCGCCCTGGCTGCGGGCGAGGAGCAGCACCACCCGGGGGGCGGCGTCGCGGAGCGGGACGATCCAGCTCGCCACGCGGTCGACGGTGAGCGCGGCCAGGTCCACCCCGCCCCGCTCGGCCCCGTCCTGGAGCGCCTTGCGCAGGTCCGCCGGACGGGCGAACACCACCGCACGCGCGTCGAGCGAGTAGCCGGTCCGGAGGAGCCCCGCGGGCCGCCCCTGCCCCTCGACCGAGACCCCGCCGGTGGCGAGGAGGAGCGAGGCCGCCGAGCCACGCGGCGTGAAGCCCACCAGGGTGGGCCGGAGCGGGACCGAGGCGATGTCTCCGCCGGGTGCCGTGACGCCGGCCGGGAAGTCGCCGGGAGAGAGGGTCCCGGTCTTCTCCAGCTGCGGGAAGAGGCGGCGGCTCGCGCGGTCCAGCAGCCCGACCCAGCTTGCGGCCAGCCATCCACCGGCGAGGACGAGCAGCGCGAGGAAGAGGTACAGCCCCGTCTTGCGCCGCCAGGCCATGTCAGTGCTCCGGCCGGGGTGTGCTGAGCGCTGCGGCGGCCGATCCTCTCGCTGCGACGCGCAGCCTCGTCGCTACGCTGCTCGACGTACTGCGGGGTACGCCTCCGCTGCTCGCTCCTCGGGTGCGCCGTCTCGCGTCGGTCTCGGCCGCCTCGCTGAGCTCACCACACCCCGGTCGGAGCACTCCTGCGTGCTTACTTCACCTCGACCTTCTTGCCGATGGTCTTCTCGGGGGCCTCGCCCGTCTCGGACACCGGAGCGGGCGAAGCCAGGCCCATCTCCATCTTGAATTGCTTCACCAGCTCCTGCGCCTGCAGCTTCTCGGCGTCTTCCTCGATCTGCAGGGCCTGGTGGTCCACGGACTCGAGCGCCATCTGCATCCTGGCCTCGTTGATCGCCGTCTGCTCCTGCACCTTGCGGAGCATCTCGTCGTGGGTGGCGTCGATGCCGGCCACCTCGAAGGACTCCATCGCATCGGCGACCTTGGACTGCCACTGGGCCCGGCGCGCGTCGCGGATGGCGTTCATCGCCTCCTGCGTCTTCTTCTCCTTCTCGCGCATGAACATCTTCTTGACGTTCACCGCCTTCTCGTAGGCCGCCTTCGCCGTCTCGAGCTGCAGCTTGTTGCGCTCCAGGGCCTGCTTCTCCATCTGGAGGCGCGTGGCGTAGGAGGCGGCGAGGTCGTCGCGGTTGGCCTGGATGGCGGCCTTCACCTTGGCGGTGAGGTCGTTCACCTCGACCGTGTACTTCTGGTTCTCCTTCTCCAGAAGCGTCAGGTTCGCCCGGACCATCGCGATCGACTCGTTCATCCGTGGCACCTGATCGTTCAGGTCACGGATGTTCTGCTCGAGGATCAGCTCCGGGTTCTCGATGCCCGAGACGAAGAAGCCGAAGAAGCTGCGCACTGCTCGCTTGAAGCGTTTCCACATGGGTCAGGTCACCCTCGTGAGGTGGCGGCTTACCATACGTCCCGAGGAGGCGGGGGATTGCGCCTGTCCAGTGACGCCGGACGAAAAGCGTCGGGGAGCAGAGCACCGAGGCGGTGCTCGGCCGTGCGGCCCTGCAGCGTCAGTGAACGCACCGGAACGTCAGGGGAACCGTGCTCGGCCAGCACTTGCCGGCACCCTCCGCACGGCGGCGTGGGCTCCGCGGCGTCGGTGAGGACCAGCACCGCCTCCACCGCGCCGTGGCCACCCGCGACGCCTGCCGCGACCGCCGCCCGCTCCGCGCACAGGCTCAGCGGGTACGATGCGTTCTCCACGTTCACGCCGGCGAGCACCGCGCCGTCCGCGAACTGGATCGCCGCGGCGACCGGGAATCGCGAGTAGGGAGCGTACGCGTGAGGAAGCGCCGCGCGCGCTGCCGCTTCCAGGGAAGACCAGTCCGGTTCCATCGGAGGGAACCTAACCGGCTACTCCCAGCCGATGCCCACCTCGTCGATGTAGCGCGCGATGGCCATCTCGTCGTCGTGCGAGAGTGCGGTGAAGCGGATGTGCAGTCCCGCGTCGCGCCGGCCGACGATCTGGCCTTTCGCGTGGATCTCGTTGTGCTCGCCGGGGAGCACGACGCGCACCTCGACCTCGTGCGTGTGGGGAGCGTGACTCGTTCCCCAGAAGACGCCCCCGATGCTGATGTCGCCGCGGGTCTCCTCGTACGCCTCACCGTCGACGGCGCAGCGAGCGAGGAAGCGGAAGGGAACGCGAGGCGAGTCTCGCCGGTCCATCGGCCGCTGCAGGGACTGGCCGGTCTGTTCCATGGGGACCTCCATGCAGAGAGGAAGCTTACATGGAGGGCAGACGAGCAAGGAAGGTTCGTCGGCGGAGATCCGCGCAGAGGTGGGGTGTGCACTCACCCCGGTCCGGATGACCCCGCCACCATGTCCAGGAAGCCCCGAAGGATGCGCACGCCGCCCTCCTCCGCCCGGCGGGCCGTCGCCTCGACCTCGGCGTGGGAGAGCGCGCCTCCGAGCCCCGCTGCCGCGTTGGTGACGCAGCTCAGGCAGGCAACGCGCGCGCCCATGTGCACCGCGGCGATGACCTCGGGCACGGTGCTCATCCCCACCGCGTCGGCTCCGAGCGTGCGGAGCATGCGGATCTCCGCGGGCGTCTCGTACGAGGGGCCGGACATCATCGCGTACACGCCTTCCTGGAGCGGCACTGCGGCCGCGGCGGCCGCGCGGACGAGCAGCGCGCGCAATCCAGGGTCGTACGCCTGCGAGAGATCCGGGAACCGCGGGCCGAGCCGCGCGTCGTTGGGGCCCTCGAGTGGATTCTTCCCGGAGAGGTTGAGGTGGTCGGTGATGACCATCCAGTCGCCGGCGGCCAGCCCCTCGCGCACCCCGCCCGAGGCGTTGGTCAGCACCACCACCCGCGCGCCGAGGGCGATGAGCAGGCGGACCGGGAACGCGGTCTCCGCGGCGCTCCAGCCCTCGTAGGTGTGGAGGCGGCCCTGGAGCACGCCGACGCGCAGCCGCCCCACCGTGCCGAAGAGCAGCCGTCCCGGATGGCCGGACACGCTCGGCACCCGGAGGTTCGGAACGTCGCCGAGGGGAATGGCCTCGGGCGACTCCAGCATCCGCACCGCGCCCCCGAGCCCGCTCCCCAGGACCAGCGCCACCTCGGGTGCGGCGCCCGGTACGCGCGCACGGACCGCGGCGGCGGACTCCTCCAGCTGCTCGAACAGACCCCTCATGACGGGCGGGCCTCCAGCCGCTCGAGGAGGAGCGGAGGCTCGGGCTCCGCGGCATCGCCGATGCGGAAGGCCTCGCCCAGGCGGGCGCAGACCTCGCTCACGTCCTGTCCCGGCCGGTGGTGCACGCTCACCAGCGACTCGCCCCGCTCCACCTGCTCGCCGGGGTGATGGCGCACGGTGAACCCCACCCCGGGGTCGATCGTCGCGTCGGCGCGCATCCGGCCCGCGCCCAGCACCACCGCCGCGAGGCCGACGGCCAGGCCGTCCTCCCCCAGCAGCCATCCTGCCCGGGGCGCGCGCACCTCGGTGGTCTCCAGCGGTCCGAGGAGGGCGGACGGCTTCTCGAGCAGCGCCGGGTCTCCGCCCTGCGCGCGGACCAGCGCCCGGAAGCGCTCCAGGCCGGAGCCGTCGGCGATGGCGACGGCAATCCGGCGCTCGCCCTCGGCGACGCTCTCCGCCTGCCGGCCCAGCACCAGCATCTCCGCCCCGAGCCGCAGGGTCAGGGCGCGCACGTCCGGTGGGCCACCGCCCCGCAGCACCTCCACCGCCTCCAGCAGCTCGCTGGCGTTGCCCACCGCCGCCCCCAGCGGAGCGTCCATCGCGGTCAGCCAGGCCACCGCCGGGCAGCCCAGATCCGCCGCGAGGTCCACCAGCGTCCGCGCGAGGCGCCGGGCGTCCTCACGGGTGCGCATGAACGCGCCCGAGCCGACCTTCACGTCGAGCACCAGCCCGTCGAGGTCCTCGGCGAGCTTCTTGCTCAGGATGCTGGCGGCGATGAGCGGGATGGAGTCCACCGTCGCGGTGACGTCGCGCAGCGCGTACAGGCGGCGGTCCACCGGGGCGATCTCCTCGGTCTGGCCGGTGATGCACACCCCGAGCTCGCCGACGACCCGCTCCTCCTCGTCCAGGGAGAGCGCGGTGCGGAAGCCAGGGATCGCCGCGAGCTTGTCCAGCGTGCCGCCGGTGTGTCCGAGCCCGCGGCCGACCACCATGGGGACCGCCACGCCGCACACCGCCACCAGTGGCGCGAGACAGATGGAAACCTTGTCACCGACGCCACCCGTGCTGTGCTTGTCGACCCTCGGCGCCGACGGGGAGCGGCGCCGCAGGGTCCCTCCGGACCGGATCATCGTCTCGGTCCAGGTGCGCAGCTCGGCCGGGTCGAGCCCCCGGAAGAAGACGGCCATGCACAGCGCGGCCATCTGGTAGTCCGGGATCTCGCCCCGTCCGTACGCGGCCAGGAAAGCGCGGAGCGCCTCGGGCGGCACCGTGCCGCCGTCGCGCTTCGCCCGGATGAGCTCGTACGGCGTCATCCGGTCATTCTGCTCCGGGAGCGCCTAGAGCTTGTAGGCCACGCCGAACAGCGCGTTGAAGGCGAAGTTGGTGCCGCTGAAGGTGCCAAATCCGATGTCGGGGCCGAGGCGCAGCTTGAAGGTCAGCGCGAGGTTCGGCTCCAGCAGGTACTCGACGCCGCCTCCGAAGAGCAGCGGCAGGTGGAAGTTGGTCGCGGCGTTGAACAGCACGTACATGTTCAGGTCGAACGACGCGTTGATGATCACCTTCGGGTCGATCGGGATTCCGACCTGCGCCCCGACGGGGAAGGTGATGCCGGTCACGGTCCCGCCGCTGGAGATGAGCAGGAAGCCGGGGTCGAACGTTCCGGCCAGCTTGATCTTCCCGCTGTCCAGGAACAGCTTGCGGAGCGTCAGCTGGATCTTCCACTCGAACGCCGTCCCCTGGGTGTTGCCCTCCGGGGAGTAGTTGAGCCACATCCGCCCGCCGATGTCGAAGGTCGGGTCCATCCCGTGGATGAAGTCGCCCACGAAGCCCGGAAAACCGACCTGGCCCCGCAGCACGTTCGCGCCGCTGCCCACGGTCTCCGCGGAGTCGACCGTCCAGTGGCTGGTCGAGGTCGTCGAGGTCTGGGCGCTGGCGAGCCCACCGAGGCTCAGCGCGAACACTGCGGTCCAGCAGACTGCATTCAGTTTCGCAGCTCTCACATGTCCTCCCTGAAGGTCACACGATCACGACCGCCCCGGGCCTCGTCGGGCCCGCGCGCGCCGGCCAGGAACCCCCTGCCGGCGTCACCCCCGTCGGTCGTGGCGAGGACCGTAGGCCGTGCGGGGTTGCGCGTACAGAAAAGAAACGACGGCCTTGCCGGTGCCAGCAGGCAACGGGCTTACACCCCGCCTTGATTGTTCACCGGAGGGAGCCTGGTCAGAACTTGTAGGCAGCTCCGATCAATACGTAGAGGGTGAACTGGGTCCCCCCGCCGTTGGTGATGAAGGTCGGGCCCAGCTTGACCTTCCCGGTGAGCGCGATGTGCGGCTCGAGGAGGTACTCGATGCCGGCCCCGAAGAGCAGAGGCACGTAGAAGGCGTTGAAGTCCCCGAGCGTGAAGAACATCGGGATCTCGAACGAGGCGTTGCCGATGATCTTCTCGCCGAGGGGGATGCCCATCTGGAGGCCGAACGGGATCTTGATGCCGAACTGGCCCGGTGAGGTGGCGATGAGGATGCCGGGGTCGAACGTTCCCGCGAGCTTCATGTGTGGCCCGAAGCTCAGAAGCTCCTTCCGGATGCCAACCTGGGCTGTGAACTCGAACCGAGTCCCCTGGGTGATGCCCTCGAATGCGTAGTTGAACCCGACGTGCGCGTTCACGTCGGTGGTCGCGTCCAGGCCGTGGAATAGCCGGAGGTCCAGTCCCGGGTACCCTGCGGCGACGGCGGCGACGTTCACTCCGGGACCGACGGTCTCCGCCGAATCCACCGTCCAGCGTGGCGAGGCCGCGGGCGTCGTCACCAGCGTGGTAGGGGTGGCCGGCGCAGTCGGCTGTGCAGTGCCCGGCGGGGTGGGCTGAGCACCGGTTGGCGGAGTGGGCTGCGTGGTGTCCGGCGTCGTCGTCTGGGCTCGCGCCGTTCCCACCACGCACATCGCCAGCACTGCGCTCCAGTAGATCGGGTTCCGCATCGAAGGTCGCACGGCGTCGTTCCTTTCCCGGTCGATGACCTGTCCTTCAACCCTGGGGCTGGCCACGGGCTGTGGCCAGCGCCAGGAAGTCGCGCTCGAGCTCGGCCAGCCGCTGCTCGCCCCGGCGATGCGCGTCGCGCACCTCCTCGCCTGGAGCGAGCCGCTCGGGCAGCTCGAAGTAGTACTTGATCTTGGGCTCGGTGCCGGACGGGCGGAGCGTCACCTGCGCGCCACCCTCGAGGCCGTAGGCGATGACGTTGGAGGCGGGCAAGGCGAGCGGCTCGCTCCGTCCCTGCGCGGTCCGGGTCCGCGCCTGGTAGTCCTTCACCCACTCCACCGCGCGGCTCCCGACGCGCTCCGGCGGCTCGCGGCGGAAGGCCTCCATCACCCGGCCGATGGTCTCGGCGCCACTGGCACCGGGGAGCGTGAAGCTGCGCTGCTTCGAGACGTAGACCCCGTACTCGCGCTGGATCTCCTCCAGGTACCCGGCGAGGGTGGTGCCGCGAGACCGGGTCCAGCCGGCCAGGTCGGCCACGGCCAGGGCAGCGCCGATTCCGTCCTTGTCCCGCACCAGCGTCCCGACGGTGTAGCCGAGCGCCTCCTCGTAGCCGAAGACCAGCTCCGCGCCGTCACGGGCCGCGCGCTCGAGGGAGCGGTTGGCGATCCATTTGAAGCCGGTGAGCGTCTCGTCGTAGAGGGCGCCCAGCCGGTTGGCGATGGCTCCGAGCTGCGTCGAGCTGACGATGGTGGTCATCACCAGCGGCCGGTCGCGCCGCGGGCCCTGTGTCAGGAGGTAGTGGCCGAGCACCACCCCCAGCTCGTTGCCGGTGAGGGCCCGGAGCTCTCCGGACGCATCCCGGGTGAGCACCGCCAGCCGGTCCGCGTCGGGATCGTTGGCCAGCACCAGATCGGCGCGGGTGCGTTCGCCCAGGGCACGCGACAGGTCCATCGCCCCGGGCTCCTCCGGATTCGGGAAGCGCACCGTGGGGAAGGCGGGGTCGGGCTGGAGCTGCTCGGGCACGGGATGGACGCGGGAGAACCCGGCCCGGCGCAACGCCTCGAGCGCGAGCGGACCACCCACCCCGTGCATCGGGGTGTAAACGATGGTCACATCGGTGCCCTCTCCCGGGTGCAGGCGCAGCGCCAGCACGCCCTCGAGATAGGCCTGGTCCAGCTCCGGGCCAATCTCCCGCACCAGCCCGTGCGCGCGCGCGTCGGCCAGGTCGGCCAGCGGGATGTCCCGCGCCGGGCCGACCCGGGCGATCTCCGCCGCGATCCCCACGTCGTGGGGAGGGATGATCTGCGCGCCGTTCCCCCAGTAGACCTTGTAGCCGTTGTACTGGGGCGGATTGTGGCTGGCGGTCACCATCACTCCGCCCGAGGCGCCGAGGCGCTCCACCAGGAAGGCGCAGAGGGGCGTGGGGGTGAAGCCTTCGCGCACCAGGGCGGGGATCCCCGCGGCGGCCAGCACCGCGGCGGTGTCCTCGGCGAACTCCTTGCTCATTCGCCGCCCGTCCCGCGCCACGACGACCCCACGGCGAGTGGCATCGGGCACGCTGGCGAGGAGATAGGCGGCGAGACCGGCGGTGGCCCGGCGAACCACCGCACGGTTCATGCGATTCGGCCCCGCGCCCACCACCCCGCGCAGGCCGGCGGTCCCGAACTCCAGCGTGCCCGCGAAGCGGTCCTCGAGCTCGGCGA
>Ga0081540_1003943_pt1 | contig 11532 bp, 9 predicted proteins | sample TabmetS2T1R1_FD_71024 | JGI IMG/M metagenome (GOLD analysis project Ga0081540, IMG submission 71024) | Tabebuia heterophylla rhizosphere microbial communities from the University of Puerto Rico - S2T1R1 | ecosystem: Host-associated > Plants > Roots > Rhizosphere ...
AGGCGTCGTCGCTTGGGCGTTGGGCTTGGGCGCAACGGGGCGCGGCACCGGCGGAGCTTTCTCGCGGATCGTCTGACGATCGTTGTTGCCGATCATCATGACGACGAATTTCGGTTTCTCGGCCGCGATGATCTCGCGCGCCACCTGCGGCCATTCGACATCGCGACGCTGCTCGTAGCGGATCAGACCGGAATCGGTGCGATGCTTACGGACGACGGCGATCTCCGGTTTTTCCGCGAAGGTGTCCTCGAGCCCGTAGGCCAGCCAGTCTGCGTTGCCGTCGCCCATCACCACGATGGAGGTCGTGGCTTCGGGCTTCTTCTGCGAGGGCGCCGGCGCGCGCGAATAGTCGACGGGCGCCTCGCGTTCCTGCTGACGGTAGGGATCGTAGCGCCGATCATTCCAGCCGCCGCCCCAGCCGCCCCAGTTGTTGTTGTATTGCTGCTGGCGCTGGGGCCGATTGCCCCAATCCCAGAACTGCGCCTGTGCCGGCAGCAGCAGCGCAAGCGTGATACCCGCTACGGCGGCGGCCACATATGCGCGGCATACACTGGGCAAACCCATGATCACCTGCCGTTGTTTGGGGCCGCGACGACGGCCGCGGACGGCGCCAGTTTGGCGCGTAATATAGCCAAAAAACGTCAACTTGAAGATGCCCCCGGGGGGCGCTATCGGCCGCGCAGCCGCTCCAGGACCCCCGCCGAGGCGAACCCGTCGGGCACGTCCCCGACCGAGGATTGGAAGTGGCGTAGTGCGCTGCGGGTCTTGCCTCCGAGCCGGCCGTCGGGCTCGCCCACGTCGTAGCCGCGCGCGGCAAGATGCTGCTGCAGCTCGTAGCGTTCCGCCCGCGTGAGCACCCGTTCGTGCCGCGGCCAAGCCTGCACGAACGGCTCCCCGCCGCGGAGCCGGTCGGCGAGATAACCGATCGCGAGCGCATAAGCTTCGGCCGGATTGTATTTCATGATGACGCGGAAGTTCTGCAGCATCAGGAAGGCCGGGCCCTGCGCCCCCGCCGGCACCAGCAGGTAGGCGCGGTCGTCGGCGCGCGGGAAGGTCTTGCCGCCGCCGCGCCGGATGCCCAGCTGCTCCCACTCCTTCATCGTCAGGACACGCGAGCGGTCGGCGAGCAGGAAATTGAAACCCTTCGGCACCACGACCTCGTAACCCCAGGTTTGGCCGCTCACCCATCCGTCCTTCTTGAGATTGTTCGCGGTGGAAGCCACCACGTCGGGTACGGAGTCGACGACGTCGCGGCGGCCGTCACCATCGAAATCGACAGCATAGCGCTTGAACGAGGTGGGCATGAACTGGGTCGGACCGAACGCGCCCGCCCACGAGCCCTTGAGGTGCTCGGCCTTCACATCGCCGCGCGCTAGAATTTCCAATGCCGACAGAAATTCCTCGCGAAAATAATCCTGGCGCCGGCCGATGCAGGCCAACGTCGCGGTCGAACGGATCACCGAGCGCTCGCCGATCTGCGTCCCGTAATTGGACTCGACGCCCCAGATGGCGGCGATGAAGTGACGATCCACGCCATAGGCCTTCTCGACCGCATCGAAGGTCGCGCGGTGCTTGGCGAGAATTGCCCGGCCGTTCTGGACGCGATCCTCGTTCACCAGGATATCGAGATAATCCCAGAACGATTTGGTGAACTCGGGCTGGGCATCGAGCAGATCCATGATCCGCAGATCCGGCTCCAGTCCCGCGACATTGGCCTCGAAGACGGCGCGGGTGACCCCGCGGCGCTGCGCCTGCGGCCAGAGTCCGGCAAGGCAATTGCCGAAATTGGCCGCGGCGGCTCGGATCGCCTGTGCCGTCATCAGCGGATGGTTGGAGGCGCCGGCCTCGCCGCTCCATTCCTGGGTGCCGCCGCTGCCCGTTGGCGGCACGGCCGCGCCGCTGCTCGGGGCCGGCGCGCTGAACAGCGTGCGGATGTCGAAGCTCTGCCCGAGTGCGGGAAATGCGCACGCGCTGGCGGCCAAAGCAACCGCGCCGAGGAACCCGATCGATGAGGTAAATGTTGCCATGGCGGTTCACCTCGGCTCGATTGTGCCTGTCCGGCTGATAGGAAATAAGATGATCGTTGCAAATTGTTTGACGGGCGGGACGTTTGTCAGCCTTGGCCCCTTGCCGGGGCAACGCCGTTAGGACTTACTGCCACGGCACTTCACCTGCCATTGCACGCCCAAACTTCGGCAATACCGAGACCGATGGACCCCGCCGGTCCGATTACAACGAAGCAATAGCATGAAACCCATCCGCAAAGCCGTCTTCCCGGTCGCAGGCCTAGGGACCAGGTTCCTGCCGGCCACCAAGGCCATGCCCAAGGAGATGTTGCCTGTGGTCGACCGGCCGCTGATCCAGCACGTGGTCGACGAGGCGCGCGAGGCCGGCATCGAGCATTTCATCTTCGTCACCGGCCGCAACAAGGGCGTGATCGAGGACCATTTCGACCGTCAGTTCGAGCTCGAGCACACGCTCACGGAGCGCCAGCGGCGCGAGGACCTCGAACTGCTCGCGCGCGACCTGCCGGGTCCGGGAACGGCGAGCTTCACGCGGCAGCAACTCCCCCTCGGGCTCGGCCACGCGGTTTGGTGCGCGCGCGAGCTGGTAGGCCGCGAGCCGTTTGCCTTGCTGCTGCCCGACGTACTGGTGCAGCACAACCGCAGCTGCCTCGCCCAGATGATCGATGCAGCGCGCGACCTCGGTGACAACGCCAACATCATCGCGGTCGAGCAGATGCCCGCCGAACGCTTGCACATGTACGGGGTGGTCGGTATCGGCGAGCGCAGGGGTGACCTGTTCGCGGTCACGCAAATGGTGGAGAAACCGCGGGAGCGAGCCCCGTCGAACCTCATCATCACCGGCCGTTACATCCTGCAGCCCGACATCTTCGACAGTCTTGCGGCCGAAAAGCGCGGTGCCGGGGGCGAAATCCAGCTCACCGATGCGATGATCGAACTCGCCAGGAGCAAGCCTTTCTACGCCCTGGAATTCGAAGGCAGGAGCTTCGATTGCGGCTCCAAAGTGGGCTTTCTTGCCGCCAATATCGCCTACGCGCTCGACCGCAGCGATATCGCGCCGGCAATGCGCGCCGAGCTCAAGCGCCTGCTGGGCGAGGGCTAAGGCCGCGTAAATGGGCGCCCGTTATGCTTTGGTTAACGAGGCCGAAGCGGATATACTGAGCCCCCTTCGGCTGGGGGCGCCAAGTCGCCTAATAGCCTCTCTTCCCGTGTAGTTCGGACCGCGATGCCCAAGGCGCTGAGAACGGAACGGCTTACGAGCGCGCGTAGCGCCGACCTGATCGCCTCGGCGGTGCGAACGCTCGAGGTCGAGGCGACCGGCATCACCACGTTGTCATCCGCCATTCACGACGGACTAGGCCGCGCCTTCATCGCCGCCGTCGAGTTGATCTCCGGCGCGCGCGGCCGATTGATCGTGACCGGGATGGGTAAATCCGGGCACGTTGCGCACAAAATTGCGGCCACCTTCGCGTCCACCGGCACCCCTGCCTTCTTCGTGCATCCGAGCGAGGCCAGTCACGGCGATCTCGGCATGATCACGCCCGATGACGTCATCATGGCGCTGTCCTGGTCGGGCGAGACGGCCGAGCTTAAGGATCTAATCGATTACTCGCGGCGCTTCCGCATCGGGCTCATTGCCGTGACCGCCGTCGGCGACAGCACGCTCGGCCGGGCGGCCGACGTCGTGCTGGCGGTGCCGCAGGCGCGGGAGGCCTGCCCACACAATCTCGCTCCCACCACTTCGACGCTGATGCAGGCCGCGCTCGGCGACGCGCTGGCCATCGCGCTGTTGGAGAGCCGCGGGTTCACCGCCGTCGACTTCAGCAGATTGCACCCCGGCGGCCGCCTCGGCGCGATGCTCAAGTTCGTGCGCGATATCATGCACACCGGCAGCGAGATCCCGCTCGCCACCGTCGGCACCCGCATGTCGGAGGCGATCGCCGAGATGACGGCCAAGACGTTCGGCTGTGTCGGCATTACCGACCGTCGCGGCCTGCTCGTCGGCATCATCACGGACGGAGACCTGCGCCGGCACATGAGCGCCAACTTGCTCGATCTCAAGGTCGAGGAGGTGATGACCTCACAGCCGAAGACCGTGCGGCCCGATCAGCTTGTGAGCGAGGCGCTCGAGCTGCTCAACTCGATGAAGAAGACGCAACTCATCGTGGTCGATGCCGGCAGGCCGGTGGGCGTCGTCCACTTCCACGACCTCTTGCGCGCCGGGGTTGCCTAGCAACCGGCTTAGGCGCGCGCCCGTCGCTTGCCCGTTTTCGCCGAGCGCTTGCGCGTGCGAAATCTGCGCCCGGCGGCGCTCGCCGCTTCGGCGGTGATTCCAAAATGCTGGCCGATCTCCCGCCACGTCGCGCCGGCATCATAAGCTTTCGCTATGGCGCGGTTGCGGGGCATTCCCTTGACCATCGCCTTCTTCATTCCCGCGATCGCCTGTCGGCCGCGCGCGCGGCGCGCTTGCGCCCGTTTTCGCATTGCCTTGGCGAAATTCTCCCGGTTTCGCTCCCAAGCGGCCATGAGCTTCAGCCGCGCGACGACCTGGTCGCGCCGCAGCCCGAGCGCCTGCGCGATCTCATCGGGGCGACGGCCTGCGGCTTGCAGCGCCGACAGACGTCGCTTTCGCTGTTCCGACCAGGGTCGAGGCATGGATACTCCCCCTTGCAGCGACACTACCCGGCACGTGTGGAGAAAATAGCACGGATGCAGCAAGAATGGATGCTTGCGACGCCATCGCGAATCAGGCCGGAGGCCCTCACGGACGCTAGACCCAGCCCTTGAGCTCCCGTAGCGCCATCTGCCAGATCACCAGCATGCCGGGCGCGCTGTCGTTGAGGCAGGGTATCGCCGCGAAATTCTCACCCCCGAATTTCTTGAACAGACGTGCGTTCTCGATCGCGATCTCCTCGAGCGTTTCCAGGCAATCGGCCGAGAAGCCCGGCGTGACCACCGCAACGTTCTTCACCCCGTCCTTGGCGAGCTTCTTGAGGGTGCGGTTGGTTGCGGGCTCGAGCCATTTGCCGCGGCCGAACCGCGATTGAAAGGTCATGATCAATTTCGACTCATCGAGATTGAGCCGCTCGCGCAACTGCCGCGTCGTCTCCAGGCAATGGGCATAATAGGGGTCGCCCTGGTCCACATACGCCTGCGGTACGCCGTGGAAGGAGGCAAGCACGACCTCCGGCTTGAAGCCGAGCTGGGAGAGCTCCGCTCCGGTCGCCGATCCCAGCGCCTCGATATAGACGGCGTCGTTGTAATAGGGCGGCGCGATCCGCACCGAGGGTTGATAGCGCATGCCCGTGAGCACGCGAAAGATCTCGTCGCACACCGTCGCCGTCGTTGCCGCGCAGTATTGCGGATAAAGCGGCATGACGAGGATGCGCTCGCAGCCCCGTGCGGCGAGGTCTGTAAGCTTTGAAGCGATCGAGGGACTGCCGTAGCGCATCGCCCAGTCGACTGCGAAACGGGGGCCCAGCGGCTCGAGCGCACGGCCAAGTTTTTCGGCCTGCGAGCGGGTTATGGTCTTGAGCGGTGATTCGTTTTTTTCGTAATTCCAAATTTTGGCGTAGTCGCGCGCCTTTCGCCGCGGGCGGATCGGCAGGATGACGCCGTTGAGAACGAGCTGCCACAACGCCCCCTGATCCTCGATCACCCGCGGATCGGTGAGAAATTCCTTGAGGTAGCGGCGCACGGCGGGTGCGTCGGGCGCCTCGGGAGTGCCGAGATTGACCAACAGCACCCCGATCTTGCCGGCGGCCGGACGCTCGACCGTGGCGGCGGGGGCGGGCGGGGCGGACAGGGCTTCGTTCATCGCGACCGAGCGTAGGCGATGGCGGCGCCGCGCGGCCGCGTGCTACGCACGCCGACCCGCCGTATCGCATCGGAACGCTCCCTCCCCGCCATGTGCATCCTTCGCCGGCTCGCCGACGGCCTCCTCATCGCGATCCTCTGCGCCGGCCTCGGACAATGCCGACCGCGCGCTCACGTTCACCCCGGTGAATGACATTTATTTGATGGCAGATCAAATGATGCCGGACGGCAAGCGCCGCGGCGGCTTCGCCCGACTTGCCCCCCGCTGTCAAGGCCGAGCGCGCGAAGGCGCCGCAGCGGGAGCCGGTGGAGACAAGCATCGGCGGATCAGCTCACCGGGCGCTCGTCTACGATGACCTTGCCGTCGTTCGGCAGGCTTCCCGCGGTGACGAGTTTGACCTCGCCGCCGAGCTTCGTCACGGCGCGCAAGGTCGCGACCACGGCCTCCTGCAACTGCGCGGCCGGAGCCGAGCATTCGGCCAGCAACGTCATCACATCCTGCTCGTCCGCACGCGCGACGACGAGCCGCAAGCGGCCGAGCTCGGGATGCCGCGTGCCGATCTGCGCGACATGGGCGGGATGCACGAACATGCCCTTGACCTTGGTGGTCTGGTCGGCGCGGCCCATCCAGCCCGCCAGGCGCATATTGGTGCGGCCGCAAGGCGAGCGGCCCGCCATCACCGCCGAGAGATCACCGGTCGCGAGCCGGATCATCGGATAGTCCGCGTTGAAGGAAGTGACGACGACCTCGCCCACCTCGCCGAGGGTCGCCAGATCGCCGGTGCCGGGGCGCACGATTTCGACCAGCAACGTTTCGTTGACGATCATGCCTTCACGCGCCTCGCTCTCGTAGGCGATGACGCCCAGATCGGCGGTGGCGTAGCACTGCCGCACCTCGATGCCGCGTGCGAATAATTCCTGTCGCAGCGAAGCAGGCAACGCTGCGCCCGACACCAGTGCCCGCTTGAGCGAGGAGGCATCCCTGCCCGCTCGGGCGGCGATATCGAGCAGGATCTTCAGGAAATCCGGCGTGCCGAGATAGCCGCTCGGCTTCAAATGCGCGATCGCCTCGACCTGCTGCTCGGTATTACCGGTGCCGGCGGGAATGACGGCACAACCCAGCGCATGCGCGCCGGACTCCATGATGAAACCGCCGGGGGTGAGATGATAGGAAAAGCAATTCTGCACGACGTCGCCGGACCGGAAGCCGGCGGCGAAAAGCGCGCGCGCCGCGCCCCAAAAATCCCTGCCCTTGCCTTCCAGCTCGAAGATCGGCCCGGGAGACATCAGCAGCCGTCGCAGGCGAGCGGGCGCCGTGGCATTCAAGCCGGCGAACGGCGGCATCTCCTTCTGTCGCCTCACGAGCTCGGATTTGTGCAGCACCGGGAGCTTGGCGAACTCCGCGCGCGACGTCACACCACGGGGGTCGATGCCGGCAAGCTGGGTGGCCCATCCCGGGGCACGCAACGCAAGGGCGATGAGGTCCGGCAGCCGGTCGAAGAGAGCGCGCTCGCGATCCTCGGGATCGCGGGTCTCGAGCGAATCGTAATGCTCGTACCGCATGGCATCGCTCACGTCCTCTTTCGTCGCGCCGGGGTTGATCCCGGTCATGACGGATCGCGTGGCCAGCGCCCCGCCGACCGACCGCTCGGTCGGGGCAAGTCGAAGCTACGCCAGCCAGCGCTTGCGCCGCCGGTAATGTTTGCCTTCGCGGAACGACTTTCGTCGGCCTTCTGCGATCCCGAGATAGAACTCCTTGACGTCCTCGTTCTCGCCCAGCGCCTTGGCGTCGCCATCGAGCACCACGCGGCCGTTTTCCAGCACGTAGCCGTATCGCGCGTATTGCAATGCCATGCGGGTATTCTGCTCCGCGAGCAGGAACGAAACTCCTTCCTTGACATTGAGGTCGCCGACGATCTTGAAAATCTCCTCCACGAGTTGCGGCGCCAGCCCCATCGAGGGCTCGTCAAGCAGGATCATTTTCGGTCGGGACATCAGCGCGCGTCCAATCGCGCACATCTGCTGCTCGCCGCCGGAGATGTAGCCGGCGGTGGTGCTGCGACGCTCTTTGAGCCGCGGGAAATAGGAGTAGACGAGCTCGAGGTCGTGGCGCACGGCCGCGCCTGCGCCGCCGCGCGTGAACGCGCCGGTCAACAGGTTCTCCTCGACCGAGAGATGCGCGAAGCAATGGCGCCCTTCCATGACCTGGATGCAGCCGCGCCGCACCAACTCGTTGGGCGAGCGCGCATGCACCTCCTCACCGTCGAATACGATGGAGCCTTTGGTCACTTCGCCGCGCTCGGCGGACAGAAGGTTGGAAATCGCTTTCAGCGTGGTGGACTTGCCGGCGCCATTCGCGCCCAGGAGGGCGACGATGTGGCCCTTGGGAACCGCAAGCGACACGCCCTTGAGCACGAGGATGACGTGATCGTACACAACCTCGATATTGTTCACGGAGAGGATCGGCGGCGCAGAGGATGGCGCCGCGACAGCGTCCGGCACCGAGGACGCACTGAGAGCAAGAGGCGGCGACGCCGCCTCCTGCAACTTGCGATCGCCGCCAACCGCCATCAGTTGGTCACGAGACACCCGGGCGTGATCTTCTTTTCCGCCGCGTACTTCGCCGCGGCCTCCTTGACCATCGGCAAGATCACGCTGTCGTCGCTGGTGTACCAGTCGGACGAAATCTTCCAATCCTTGCCGTCCCAGGTCTGGATCGGTCCGGTACGCGCGCCCTCATGGTCCTCGCACGACACCTTGACCGGTTTTAGCTCGCTCTCGAAGCCGAGCTGCTTGAGCCGCTCCGCGGTCACATTGAGGTTCTCGAGACCCCAGCGTACCTGCTCGCCGGTCATGGGCTTCTTGCCGAACCGCTCCTGCGCCGTCCGGATGGCCTCGATGCCGAGCATGGCATTGATCAATCCACGCACGTAGAGGATCTCGCCGGTATCCTCCCATCGCGCGGTGCCCTGGCCCTTGTCATAGACGTACTTCTTGAGATCGTCGTGCACCTTGAAGCGGCCGGAGGTGTGCTGGAGCGCGGCCGCATTGTATCCCTTGGCACCATCTTCGGCCGGGCGAACGTCCGGCTCGGCACCTGACCACCACACGCCGTACATCTTCTCGCGCGGATAGCCGACCGCCACCGCCTCTTTGATGGCGGTCGAATTCATCACGCCCCAGCCCCAGAGCAACACGTAGTCGGGGCGGTTCTGCCGGATCTGCAGCCAAGTCGCCTTCTGCTCGACGCCGGGGTGGGTGACCGGCAGGAACAGCGTCTCGAAGCCGTGCATCTGCGCGCGCTTTTGCAGGAGCGCGATCGGCTCCTTGCCGTAGGGCGAGTCGTGATAGACCAGCGCGATCTTCTTGCCCTTGAGCTTGTCAAACCCGCCTTCCTTCTTGGCGATGTGCTGCAGGATGATGTCGGCGGCCGTCCAATAGGTGCCGAGCAGCGGGAAATTCCACTGGAAGACCGAGCCGTCGCGCGACTCCGAGCGGCCGTAGCCCATGGAGATGATCGGAATCTTGTCGACGGGCGCCTTCTCCGTCAGCGCAAACGTGATGCCGGTCGAGAGCGGGATGACGTAGGCGGCGCCGGTAGGACCCTTGCCCTTGAGACGCTCGTAGCATTCAACGCCGCGGTCGGTGGCGTAGCCGGTGTCGCATTCCTCCCACGCGATCTTCACCCCATTGATGCCGCCGTCGCGCTCGTTGATGAGCTTGTAATAGTCCGCGATGCCGTTGGCGAATGGAACGCCGTTCGGTGCGTAGGCGCCGGTCCGGTAGACCAAGTGGGGGATGAACTGCTCGTTCTGCGCCAGCGCCGGCGCGGCCATTGCCAGCCCGCCCAGCAGTGCCGCGAGCGCAATCCCGGCGCGTTTTCCAGTTATTGTCGTACCAGGCATGAGGATTCCTCCATCGACGGGCCGGTCCGGGCCGTTGCCGGCCGGCTATTTGCGGGGTTCTACCCCGCCTTAGGGCCCGAGTGTGCCCGCGAATTGTCGCGGCCTCAATACGGGAACGGCCACAGACGGAGCTTCTCCTTGGCGATCGCCCATAGCCGCGCGAGCCCGTGCGGCTCGGCGATCAGGAACAACACGATGATCGCACCGAACAACATGAATTCGATATGCGAGATCATGGCGGTCGACATCGCGATGCCCAGCCATGCCGGCAGCTGGTTGAGAAAGATCGGAAGCAGCACGATGAAGGCGGCGCCGAGGAAGGACCCCAGGATCGTGCCGAGCCCGCCGATGATGATCATGAAGAGGACCTGGAACGAGCGGTTCACGTCGAACGCCAGCGGCTCCCAAGAACCTAGCCGCAGGAAGCCCCACAGCGCGCCCGCGACCCCGATGTAGAACGACGAGACCGCGAAGGCAGAGAGCTTGGCGTGCAGCGGACGGATGCCGATGATCTCGGCCGCGATGTCCATGTCGCGCATGGCCATCCACATGCGTCCCATCCGGCCGCGCACCAGGTTCTTGGCGGCCAGCGCGAGCACGACCGTCATCGCCAGCACGAAGATGTAGATTTTGGCCGGCGTGTCGATCGCAATACCGAATAGCTCGATCCGGCCGACCGCGACCGAGCCGGACGGCGCGTAGTTGGTGAACCATTTGATGCGGGCGAAAGCCCATTCGAGGAAGAACTGCGAGGCAAGCGTCGCGACCGCGAGGTAAAAGCCCTTGATGCGCAGCGAGGGAAGCCCGAACAAAATGCCCACCAGCATCGCCATGATACCGGCGAACAGAAAAACCAGAATGATGTTGGTTTGCGGCAGCCGCAGCGCCAGATTGTAGGCGGCGTAGGCGCCGACCGCCATGAACCCGCCGGAGCCGAGCGAGAGCTGGCCGCAATAACCGGTGAGGATGTTGAGCCCGATTGCCGCAATGGAGAGGATGAGCACCGGGATCAGGACCTCGGTGTAGAGATACTGGCCTGCGAACAGCGGCACCGCGAGGAACGCGAACACGACGAGGGCGAACACGAACCAGCGGTCCTGCGCGATCGTAAAGATCGCCTGATCGGCGCCGTAGGTGGTCTTGAACTGCCCGACTTCGCGGTACAGCACGACTCATACCCGTTCGATGATGCGCTCGCCGAACAGACCCTGCGGCCGAACGAGCAGGAACACGAGTGCGAGCACGTAGGCGAACCAGTTCTCGATCCCGCCGCCGGCGAGATCGAAGGTGCGGATGAGGACCGGGGCGAGCAGCACCTCGGCGAGCTTTTCGCCGGCGCCGATGATCAGCCCGCCTACGATCGCGCCCGGAATGGAGGTGAACCCGCCCAGGATAAGCACAGGCAGCGCCTTGAGCGCGATGAGCGACAGCGAGAACTGCACGCCGAGTTTGGCGCCCCACATCATGCCGGCGACAAGTGCGACGAGTCCCGATACCGCCCAGACCATCAACCAGATACGATTGAGCGGGATGCCGACGGATTGCGCGGCCTGGTGATCGTCGGCGACGGCGCGCAACGCCCGGCCGACGCGCGTCACCTGAAAGAACACGGCCAGCACCAGCACCATGACGGCGCAGATGATCGCGGCAATGAGCTCGGCCGGATCGATCAACAGTCCGCCGGGAAAGATCGACTCCAAAATGAAAATGGGATTTGTCGGCAGCCCCAGCCCGATCTTGTAGATATCGCTGCCCCAAATGGTCTGCCCAAAGCCTTCGAGAAAGTA
>Ga0081540_1003944_pt1 | contig 11529 bp, 10 predicted proteins | sample TabmetS2T1R1_FD_71024 | JGI IMG/M metagenome (GOLD analysis project Ga0081540, IMG submission 71024) | Tabebuia heterophylla rhizosphere microbial communities from the University of Puerto Rico - S2T1R1 | ecosystem: Host-associated > Plants > Roots > Rhizosphere ...
GCAGCGTGCTGCTAGGCTTCGGCGGCATCATCGCCACGGTGCCCCTGTTCGGCCTCGCCGCCGCCCCCCCGGTCGGGCTGGTGGCCGGGGCGTTCCTGGTCGGCGCGGCGAGCCTGTTCGCCGGGCCGGCGCTGCAGGCACGGATGATCCTGGTGGCGCCGAACGCCCAGCTGATGGGGGCCGCGGTCAACCAGTCGGCGAGCAACGTCGCGAACAGCGTGGGCGCCGCGCTCGGCGGCGCGGTCATCGCGGCCGGCTGGGGTTACCTCTCGCCGGCCTGGATCGGGGTGGCGCTCGCCGTGATCGGCCTGGCACTCGCCCTGGTGAGCTACCGGTTGGAGTCGCGGACGAAGCCGGAAGCCCAACGCTCGGAAGCGGCCCTGGTCTAGGCCACTGACCGAAAGCCGGCCGGGCCGAGGCGGTAGCCGGCCATCTCGAGCTCGCCGTTCGCCACGGTCACCGGGGTGTACAGGCCGGTGTCGTCGCTCAGGGTCATCACCGAACCGTCGATGTGGTACGTGCCGTGCGCGTGGCGCTTGCGGCCGGCGACCTGCCCGTCGTACGTACCGTCGCTGAAGATGTCGAGACGGACCGTGCGGTCCGCGCTCAGCCAGACCCCCACCGGCGCCGAGGTCTTGATCTTCGCGGACGCGTGGCGCTGACGCATGGCGGCTCCTGGATGGTGGAAAACGACGCTCGGGGATGGCGACGGCCCCTAGTTTCGGCAGCAACCCGTCGTCGCCGAGTGCATCGCGGTTGCGGAGGGGTTGCTCAGCTCCCGGCGCGCAACGCGGCGGTGACGGCGGTGATCATCTGGTCCAGATAGTCATCGGGCAGCGGGTTGCGGGCGACCGCGAGACGCCAGTAGAGCGGGCCGAGGATCAGGTCGACCGCGAGCTCCGGATCAGTGCCGACGGGCAGCTCGCCGCGGGCCACCGCCTGGCCGATCAGCTTGTCGCCGACCGCCTGCTGGTGGGTGCGCAACGCCCGCTGGAGGGTCTCGGCGATCTGCGGGTTCCGGGCCGCCTCGGCCATCAGGTCCGGGATGATCTGGGAGGCGATCCGGTGCTGGAGCGCCCGCCCGACGATCATCATGAGCAGCTGGAGGTCGCCCGCGAAGCTGCCGGTGTCGGGCAGCGGGACGCTGCGGCCCGCCACGTCGGAGACAATCTCGAGGACCATCTCGAGTTTGTTTCCCCAACGGCGGTAGATTGCCGTCTTGCCCACCCCGGCCCGGCGGGCCACGGCCTCGATCGACAGCCGGCCATAACCGACCTCGGCCAGCTCCTGCATAACCGCATCGCGAATCGCTCTGGTGATGTCGCCTCGGAGCACCGCCGCCCCGGCGGGTGCACGCTTGGTTGTCGCCACGCGGTCACTATACGCCAGGACGTAACGGTTGCGTTCCGCCGTTTGGTCGGATAATCTCACGGCACGTCGATACGAACCCGTTCCATCGACGACAACTTGACATGCTGGTTAAGTGTTCTCGCGGAAAGCACCCGGACCCGATTCCCCGCTCGGGCCGACGAGATCGGAGCACCACCCCATGGCTCAGACGACCGTCGTCGAGTCCTACACCGGGCCCTCCCCCAGGGAACTGGCCCGGAAGCATGGACTAGGCGCCGCCGGGCGCCTGCCCTCGCTGCCGGAATACACCAAGCAGCTCTGGGCCTACCGGCACTTCATCTGGGAGTTCGCGGGCGCCAAGGTCTCGGCGTCTCTGGGCACCACCCGCCTGGGCATGATCTGGCAGGTCCTGACCCCGCTGTTCAACGCGGGCGTCTATTACGTGATCTTCGGCGTGCTGCTGAACACCAAGCACGGGGTCAACAACTTCATCCCGTACCTGTGCACCGGGGTTTTCATCTTCGGCTACACCCAGTCCGTGGTGCAGGCCGGCGTCCAGGCGGTCAGCGGCAACCTGGGGCTGATCCGGGCGCTGCACTTCCCGCGGGCCAGCCTGCCGATCTCGATCACCCTGGTCGAGGCCCGCAACATGATCGCCTCGATGGCGGTGCTGATCGCGATCGTGCTGATCACCGGGGAGCCGCTCACACTCGAGTGGCTGCTGCTGGTCCCGGCGCTGATCCTGCAGACGATCTTCAACGCCGGCTTCGCGATGCTGGTCGGCCGGCTCGGCTCCACGCTGCACGACCTGCGCCAATTGATCCCGTTCATCATGCGGGTCTGGATGTACGGGTCGGCCGTGCTGTACCCGGTGACCCAGTTCACCCAGCACCTGCACGGCTGGAAGCTGGCCCTGGTCGAGGCCAACCCGCTGCTGGTCTACATCGAGCTGATGCGGCACGCGCTGATGGAGAACGTCGAGCTGGCCGGGCCGCCGATGCGGTTGTGGATCCTGGCGGGCATCTGGGCGGTGGTCGTCGGCTTCGGCGGGTACGCGTACTTCTGGCGTGGAGAGAAGGGTTACGGGCGTGGCTGACGACGAGAAGGTCCCCACCGTCATCGCCGACAACGCGCACATCATCTACCGCATTCACGGCTCGGTGTCGGCGGCGCAGAACTCGCCGGTGAGCAGCTTCCGGCGGATGGTCACCCGCACCAAGAGCGCCGCGGTCCGCGAGGTGCACGCGGTCAAGGGCGTCAGCTTCGTGGCGTACCGGGGCGAGGCCATCGGCCTGATCGGCACCAACGGCTCGGGCAAGTCGACGCTGCTGCGGGCGATCGCCGGGCTGCTGCCGGTCGAGGCCGGCGGCGCGATCTACGCGGCCGGCCAGCCCTCGCTGCTCGGCGTGAACGCGGCGCTGATGAACGACCTCTCCGGCGAGCGCAACGTGACTCTCGGCTGCCTGGCCATGGGCATGACCCCGACCCAGGTCAAGGAGCAGGTGCAGGACATCATCGAGTTCTCCGGCATCAACGAGCGGGGCGACTTCAGCTCACTGCCGATGCGGACCTACTCGTCCGGCATGTCGGCCCGGCTGCGCTTCGCGATCGCCGCGGCCAAGAAGCACGACGTGCTGCTCATCGACGAGGCGCTGGCGACCGGCGACGCGAAGTTCCGCAAGCGCAGCGAGCAGCGCGTGCGCGACCTGCGCGCCGAGGCCGGCACGGTCTTCCTGGTCAGTCACACCGAGCAGTCGATCCGCGACACGTGCGAGCGGTCCATCTGGCTCGAGGCCGGGGTGATCCGGGCCGACGGCCCGACCGATGACGTGATGAAGGAGTACGAGACCTTCGTGAAGAAGTAGGTCTCGTACCCCCTCTGGCCGTCAGAGCACCGACAGGTGCACGTGATTGGTGTGATCGCTGGACGGGTCGCCGTTGCCCCGGCTGTACGCCTTCCAGCCGCTGCTCGGCAGCCAGATGCGCTTGAACCAGATCACGTAGAGCACGCCCAGCCGGCTGGAGTTGTTGATGAAGTAGTTGGCCAGCCGGTTGCCGTAGTCCTTGCTGCTGCCGGTCGCGACCCCGCCGAAGCCGCCCGTGTCGGCCGCGAAGTCGCAGGCGCGGCCCTTGGGATGCTCGCCACTGTTCTGCTCGCGCCAGCAGTGCACGTAGTGGGTGAAGCCGGCGGACTTGGCCTGCTGCATGGCGTGCAGCATGCGCGGCGTGATGCAGCCGCCGCTGGTCGGGTCGTTCACCGTGCAGCCGTCGCCGCCGCCGTGGAACGCGGTGGCCGTCTTGCTGCTGCCACCGTCGCTCGGCTGCGGATCGTCCTGGCCGGCGTTGGCCGCCTTCAGCGCGCCCTCGGCCTGTGCCTTGCGGCGGGCCATCAGGTTGACCTGCTTCTGCTGGTCGCGCACGGTGGCGTCGATGGCGAGCTTCGCCTTCTGCTGCCCGTCCCGGGTGGCCTGCAGGTCGGCGACGGCCGCCTTCTCCTTGACCGCGACCGTCTCCAGCGTCTGAGCCCGGTCGAGGAAGCTGCCGGTCGAGCTCGCGCCCAGCATGGCGCTCATCGGGCCGAGGCGGCCGGTCATGTAGGACTGCCGGACGATCTGATCGAACGCGGCCTGCCGCGGGCCTAGCTCGGCATCCAGCTGCTTGAGCCGGGCGGTCAGCTCGGCCTGCCGCTTGTGGCCGGCGGCGAGCGCCGCCTTGGCCTCGAGGAAGCCGCGGGAGGCGGCCTCGACCTGCTCGATCAGCGTCTTGGAGCCGCCCTCGCCGTCGTCGCCGGTGTCGCCCGGCGCGGCCGAGGCCGGGCCCGCGACCGCGACGGCCAGGCCGGCGGCGGCCACCGTCAGGGCGAGCGCCGACGCTAATCGGCGGCGGACAGAAATGTGCCGCACAACAGTTCCTTCCGTCGGCCGCCGACCGAGTTAGCTGACGGGTTCGGGACGGAAGTGATCCCTACCGCTCGCGCGGATTCACCCCAAGGAACGTATGGTTCCCCGGCTCGCCAATGGCGATTAGGCGGCGGTCCCGGTCAGGGACCGGCACCGACGATACCCATGACATCGATTGATCGACAGATCTCGCACTCAGCGCAATTCAAAGATCACCCCGCGTGATTTTCTTACGGACCGTCGCCGAAAGATCACTGCATTCATATTTGTTGGACGCTTAAGGGTCGGCCGTCCTCGGGTAAACTCAGTCCGGCTCTGCCACCGAGGCGCCGCCCCCGAGGTGCCGGCAGACCACCGCCCAATCGTTTCGGCGAGCCGGGGAACCACGTTCCTCAATGGGGTGAATCCGCGCTGAGTCGTCAGACGAGGCGCGGTAGGGATCGCTTCCGTCCCGAACCCGTCAGCTAACCCGGTCGGCGGTAACCCGGAAGGAACCTGGATGACCGTACGCCCCCGCCGGTGGTGGACCCTCGCCCTGGCGCCGCTCGTGGCTGTTTCGTTCCTGGCGGCACCGGCCGCACCCGCGAGCGCCGACCCCGACGACCCGTCCTCATCCTCGTCGGCCACGCCCGACGAGAAGGGTGACGAGATCGAAGGCAACTCCACCCTCAACGATGTCCTGGAGTCGTCGAACCGGAAGTTCGTGCAGGCCAAGGCGGCCGTGGCGAAGTCGACGACAGCCCAGAAGAAGCTGACCGTCGAGATCAACCTGGCCGAGGCCAAGCGCAACACGCTGATCCCCGAGGTCAACGCGATCGCCGCCCAGCAGTACCAGACCGGCCACCTCGGCACCGCGAGCTTCCTGCTCGGCAGCAGCGGGTCGGACGACTTCCTGGCCAAGGCGGTCTCGCTCGAGGAGATCAACACGTTGCACGACCGGAAGCTGCACGAGCTCAACGAGGCGATCGACGAGGTCAGCGCGAAGAAGGCCGAGCTCGACGCCGAGGTGAAGGCGCAGCAGACCAACCTCGTGGCGATGACGAAGCAGAAGGACGCGGCCAACAAGGCGCTTGCCCTGGTCGGCGGAACCGGCCTCACCGGCGGCTTCGTCGACGCGGTGTCCAAGGTGGCGGCGCCCGCGCCGCGCAATGCCGACGGCGGTTTCTCCCCCGAGAAATGCACCGTCAACGATCCCACCACCGACGGCTGCATCACGCCGCGTACATATCACATGTACCTAGAGGTGAAGAAGGCCGGCTTCAATCGCTTCGTCGGTTGTCACCGCAATGGCGGGCCATTCGAGCATCCCAAGGGCCGGGCCTGCGACTGGTCGCTGCAGAAGAGCGGATTCTCGGTCGCGCACAACGCCGACATGAAGAACTACGGCAACGACGTGATGGCGTTCCTGGTGCGTAACGCCGACCGGCTGGGCATCTATTACGTCATCTGGTTCCAGCAGATCTGGTTCCCGGCGACGGGCTGGCACACCTATCACGGCGCGAGCAGTCACAAGGACCACGTACACGTATCGATGCTCTGAGTTTCCGGAACCGACGAGGCCCCCGCGGAGAACCGCGGGGGCCTCAGTCATTAACGGTCACTCTGTGGGCGCCCGGCGCACCGGCGCGCGACCGGCCGGCTGGGTCGGCGAGGGGCCGACCGGGGCCGCCGACGGGATCGGCACGGTCACCGGCTTCACCTGGGTCACCTCGATCTCCTTGCCGTGGTGCACCAGCATCAGCCGGGCCGAGCCGCCGCCGTTGCGCAGCGAGTAGGTCACCTCGTCGGCCGTCACGTTCACCCGCAGCCGCAGCCCGCGCCAGAGCAGCGAGAACTCCAGGTTGTTGATCCGGCTCGGCAGGCGCGGCGCGAACGACAGCTGCCCGTTGAAGTCGCGCATGCCGCCCAGCCCCGCGACCAGCGCGATCCAGGAGCCGGCCAGCGACGCCACGTGCACGCCGTCCCGCGCGTTCTGGTGCAGGTCGTGCAGGTCCATCAGGGCGGCCTCGCCCAGGTAGTCGTGGGCCAGCTCGAGGTAGCCGGTCTCGGCGGCCATGACGGCCTGGACGCACGCCGACAGCGACGAGTCCCGGACGGTCCGGGCGTCGTAGTAGGCGAAGTTGCGCGACTTCTCCTCGGGCGTGAACGCGTCGCCGCGGATGAACATCGCCATCACCAGGTCGGCCTGCTTGACCACCTGCTTGCGGTACAGGTCGAAGTACGGGTAGTTGAGCAGCAGCGGGTACGCCTCCGGCGGAGTGTTCTCGAAGTCCCACTCCTGCAGCCGGGTGAAGCCCTCCGACTGCTGGTGCACCTGCAGCTCCCGGTCGTACGGGATGTGCACGGCCGCCGCCGCGTCCCGCCAGGAGGCCATCTCCTCGTCGTCCACGCCCAGCTTGCGGGCCAGGTCGGGGTGGCGCTTGGCCGCCTCCACCGCGGTGAACATGTTCTGCTGGGCCATCAGGTTGGTGTAGATGTTGTCGTCCACCACGGCCGTGTACTCGTCGGGGCCGGTCACCCCGTCGATGTGGAAACGGCCGTGCCGGTCGTGGTGGCCCAGCGACCGCCACAGCCGCGCGGTCTCCACCAACAGCTCCAGGCCCACCTCGCGCTCGAAGTCGTAGTCGCCGGTGGCCTGCACGTAGCGGCGGACCGCGTCGGCGATGTCGGCGCCGATGTGGAAGCCCGCGGTGCCGGCCGGCCAGTACGCCGAGCACTCCTGCCCGCGGATCGTCCGCCACGGAAAGGCGGCGCCCTGCAGCCCCAGCGTCTGCGCCCGCTCCCGGGCCAGGTCGAGGGTCGAGTGCCGCCAGCGCAGCACGTCCGCGGCCGCCGAGGGCTGGGTGTAGGTCAGCGCGGGCAGCACGAACGTCTCGGCGTCCCAGAACGTGTGTCCGTCGTAGCCGGGGCCGGTCAGGCCCTTGGAGCCGATCGGCCGCTGCTCGGCCCGGGCGCCGGCCTGCAGCGTGTGGAACAGGCCGAAGCGCACCGCCTGCTGCACCTCGGGGTCGCCCTCGACCTTGACGTCGGAGTGGTCCCAGAACGCGTCCAGGTAATCGCGCTGGGCCTCCACGAGGCCCTCCCAGCCGTCCAGCCGGGCGCTGGCGAGCGCGGCGCCCACCTGGTCGCGGATGGCGGGCAGCGAGCGGCTGCCGGACCAGCCGTACGCGGCGAGCTTCACCACCTGCAGCTTCTGCCCCGGCTCGAGCTTGGTGGCCACCGTGGTGCGCAGCCAGTCGGGGTGGCCCTCGGTGGTGATCGCGTGCTTGCCGGGCGCCTCGACCAGGTGCTCCATGGCCGCGGCCATCCGCAGGTCGCTGGCCTTGGTGCGGTGCACGAGCAGGCCGCCGGTGCGCTGCTCGAGCATCTCCTCGGCCTGCAGCGGGTGGTCGAGCACGGCCGCGACCCGCGGGTCCTTGCTCATCGGCGGCAGCTGCTCGTTGGCCACCAGCTCGGACTGCAGGATCAGCCGCACGGAGGCGTCGAGCGGCTCCACCTCGTAGCGGAAGGCGACCACGGCGCGCTGGGTGAACGAGACGAGGCGGACCGTGCGCACCCGGATCGCCTGGCCGGACGGGGAGACCCACTCGACGGTGCGCTCGAGCGTGCCGGCCCGCAGGTCGAGCACGCGCTCGTGGGAGCGGAGCTCGCCGTACCGCACATCGAACGGCTCGTCGTCGACCAGCAGCCGCATGAGCTTGGCGTTGGTCACGTTGATCATCGTCTGGCCGGACTCGGGGAAGCCGTAGCCGGCCTCGGCGTACGGCAGCGGGCGCAGCTCGTAGAACGAGTTCAGGTAGGTGCCCGGCAGGCCGTGCGGCTCGCCCTCGTCCAGGTTTCCGCGTACCCCGATGTGACCGTTGGCCAGCGCGAACACCGACTCGGACTGGGCCAGCAGGTCCAGGTCGAGCCGGGTCTCCCGGATGTGCCAGGGGTCGACGGGATATGCCCGTTCACGGATCACGGTGGTGCCTCTCGCGAATCAGAAAGAGAAAGACGTCGAAAGATATAAGCGCTGATAGGTGTTCAGCGCTTCAGGAGTTCGGACAGGTCCGTGACAACGATGTCGGCCCCGTGCTCCACCAAAGCGTCACGTTGCCCGACGCGGTCCACACCGACCACGATCCCGAAACCACCGGCCCGACCTGCGGCGACGCCTGCCTGGGCGTCCTCGAAGACGGCGCACGCCTCCGGGGGCAGGCCCAGCATTTTTGCCGCGTACAGAAAAGTGTCGGGAGCCGGCTTGCCCGGCAAGTCTTGCTCGCGGGCGGTCACGCCGTCCACGCGCACTTCTATGAGTTCGGCGATACCCGCCGCCTCGAGCACGTCCTTGCAGTTGGCGCTGGCCGAGACGACCGCGCGGCGCAGGCCGGCGTCACGGGCGGCCTTGAGGTACTGCACCGAGCCCTCGTAGACCTGGACGGCGCCCTCTTTGATCTTCTGCAGGACGAGGACGTTCTTCTTGTTGCCGATGCCGTTGACGGTCTGCTGGTCGGGACCGTCGTCCGGGCTGCCCTCGGGCAGGGTGATACCGCGAGAGGCGAGAAAGGTGCGGACGCCGTCGGCGCGCGGCCGGCCGTCGACATAATCCTGATAGTCGGCGCCCGAGTCGAACGGCACGAACGCTTGCCCGTGCTGTGCCGACCACGTCTCGAGGAACGTGTCGAACGTTTGTTTCCAGGCGGCATTATGCACCAGGGCGGTCTGCGTGAGCACGCCATCAAGATCAAAAAGGCATGCGGTCACATGCTGAGGTAGTCCGAGCACGCGCCCAATGTAGTCGCATGGGGCTCGCGGTGAACCCCGAAGGGCACCTTCACGTCTGCCCGGTTGTTTACACCCAGTTCAAACCCTGTTTCAGGGCCGTGTCGCGCGGCGTGGCAACGCCATCCTCAGCCCGATCGTGGTACCGATCGGGCCGGTGGCCACCGTCACCTCGTCGCAGAGCTGGTGCGCCAGCCAGATGCCCCGGCCGCCCACCTCGAACGCCTCCGGCACCTCGGGCGGACGCAGATAACGCGCGGGGATGCCGGGGCCCGAGTCGGTCACCGTGCACCAGGCCGAGCCGCCGGCCAGCCAGAGCACCGCCCGGCCCTGGCCGCCGGCGTGCAGCACGACGTTGGTGATCACCTCGTTGACCGCGAGCACGAAGCCCTGGAGCCGGTCGCCGGCCAGCCCGGCCGCGGCGAGCCGGCCGGACACCTCGTGCCGCACCACGGCGATCTCGTCCCGGCCGAAGCGCCGGTCGAGCAGCTGGGGAGCGTCGGAGGGCGAGCCGGGCAGGACGATCGACTCCGCACCGGGAGCCGAGCGCACGCCCTGACCCATTCTCTCCTCCACCGTGGTGCAGCCTACGCGGTGCGCTCCGCCGGTGGCAGCGGGCGGAGCATCACCGCGGAAAGATAGCCCTCAGAAGAGGTGCGAGATGGTCTTGAAGATCTCGGCGTAGAAGTTTCCGTCGATCTGGCGATAGAGGCTGAACGGCTTGCCGGGGCTGCCGAAGAACGGCCGCAGGGTCCACGCCAGCTGGGTGCCGACGAAGCCGAACAGCAGGATCCAGATGTAGAGCAGGGTCATGCTGGGCGGGGTCTGGCCGGCCGCCTTGACCGGCGCCGGCTTGTGGATGGGCTGCAGCACGTATCCCAGCGGCACCTGAACCTGGGGCGCGGCGGCGCCGTTGCCGGCGCCGACGGCCGCGGGCACTTTCTCCGTTTCGACGGGGGCGGAGGCGGGGACAGCCGCGAGGGCGGGCTCGGGAGCCGGGGCCGGGGCGAGCAGCCCGCTCTGGTTCAAGGCGCGCATGCCGTCGGTCATGAAGCGCAGCCCGACCAGTGCCGACAGCGCCAGGATGGCCACGTTGAGCAGCTTGAAGAACTGGTAGTCGGGCGCGGTGATCAGGAAGAACAGGCTGATCGGCGCGAACGCCAGGGCCAGCATCGCGGTCACGGTGAGCGCCACCATCACCAGCGCCAGCGACTGCCGCACCGACAGCCGGGCGCCGAAGACCAGGTTGAACAGATACAGCGTGGGCAGGCAGATGGCCAGGGTGGCCAGGAACAGCAGCGGCAACTTCACCGCCGAGGTCAGCGCCATCAGCGCGGAGTGGAACGAGCCCAGCACCGCGCCGTAGACGGCCAGCGCCAGCACCGTGCTGGCGAGCATCTGCCCGACCAGGCGGGGCAGGTCTCGATCGTCGACGAGCTGCTTCCAGATGCCCTGCCGGTCGCGCAGGATGCGTTCGATCACCAACAAGCCGGACGCGTTCGCCACGAGTCCCTCCATCGATCGGTACGTCGATACGCCATCGCACCGACGTGTGGGCGAACGCTAACCCATGCCGTCAAGTGGGGGAAGATCTCCGCTACCGCCAACCGACGTCGATGCGGTCGCCGCCCTCGTCGAAGAAGTGCAGCATGTCCATCCGCACCGCCACGGCGAGCGGATGACCCGGCGAAACGGCCGGGTACGGCGCCAGGCGGACGGCCAGCTCGGCCGGGCGGCGGTGGTGACGGCCCGGGTCGAGCACGCTGGTGCGCTCCTCAAGGGGCTGCACCACGGTCGTGCCCGGGCTGCGGCCGGCCAGCTTCTGCAGCGCGCCGCCGAACCGCCTCAGGGCGCCGGTCTGCTCCGGATCGGGCTTGCCGGTGCCCATCTCGTCGACCACGATCGCGGTCGCTCCGATGTCGAGGAAGGCCAGCGACTCGTGCCCGTGGTGCTCGAGGTAGCGGATCCGGCCGCGGAGGATGTCGCCCTGCACGTCCGGCGCCACCGGGGTGAGCGCCTCGGCCCGCATGCCGACCACGATGCGCTCGCCGTGGTAATGCGCCACCGAGCGCGCCCGGATGTCGGTCCACGGCAGGTACAGCGCCTGCTCGCCGAAGTTCAGCGCGATGTACTGGTCGAGGTGGACGTAGACGGACGCCTCGAGCAGGTTCATCCGGGGCGAGCCGAGGAACGCCGCAACGTACAGGGTGGCCGGCCGCCCGTACACCTCGGTGGGGGTGCCCACGTCCTGCAGGATGCCCTTGCGCATGATCGCCACCCGGTCGGCCATGGTGAGGGCCTCGGCCTGGTCGTGGGTGACGTACATGGTGGTGACGCCGAGCTCGCGGGTGAGGCCGGTGATCTCGGCGCGCAGCTCGGCGCGCAGCCCGCTGTCGAGGTTGGACAGCGGCTCGTCCATCAGGAACAGCCCGGGGCGGCGGACGATGGCGCGGCCCATGGCGACGCGCTGGCGCTGGCCGCCGGAGAGCTGGCTGGGCTTGCGGCCGAGCACATC
>Ga0081540_1003945_pt1 | contig 11529 bp, 8 predicted proteins | sample TabmetS2T1R1_FD_71024 | JGI IMG/M metagenome (GOLD analysis project Ga0081540, IMG submission 71024) | Tabebuia heterophylla rhizosphere microbial communities from the University of Puerto Rico - S2T1R1 | ecosystem: Host-associated > Plants > Roots > Rhizosphere ...
TGGGGCGGAGGAGCCGCTGTGACTGCGCTCGTCATCGAGGGCTGCGCGATCGCCACCGTCGACGCAGCCGGCGCGGAGTACCGCGACGGCCACCTCGTCGTCGACGCCGATCGGATCGTGGCCGTCGGCGAGGGCCCCGCCGTCGATCCTCCGCCCGCGGCGCGCCGGATCGACGGCCGCGGCACGCTCGCCACGCCCGGGCTGGTCAACTGCCATCACCACCTCTACCAGTGGGCGACGCGCGGGCTGGCCCAGCAGGCGACCCTCTTCGAGTGGCTCGTCGAGCTCTACCCGGTGTGGGCGCACGTGGACGGCGAGGTCGAGTGGGCCGCCGCGCGCGCGGGCCTCGCCGCGCTCGCGCGCTCGGGCTGCTCGACCACGACCGACCACCACTACGTGTTCCCGGCCGCCGCGGGCGACCTGCTCGAGGTCGAGGTCGGCGCGGCGCGATCGATCGGCGTGCGCTTCCACCCGTGCCGCGGCTCGATGGACCTCGGGCGCTCCGACGGCGGCCTGCCGCCCGACGAGGTGGTCGAGGACCGCGACGCGATCCTCGCTGCCAGCCAGGACGCGGTCGGGCGCTTCCACGACCCCTCGCCCGGCGCCATGGTGCGCATCGCGCTGGCGCCCTGCTCGCCCTTCTCGGTCACCTCCGGGCTCATGGCCGAGACGGCCGAGCTCGCCCGCCGGCTGGGCGTGCGCCTGCACACCCACCTGGCCGAGACGCTCGACGAGGAGGAGTTCTGCCGCGAGCGCTTCGGCGTGCGGCCCGTCGAGCACCTCGAGCAGCTCGGCTGGCTCGGCGACGACGTCTGGCTGGCCCACTGCGTCCACCTCTCCGATGCGGAGGTCGCCCGCTTCGGCACGACGCGGACCGGCGTGGCGCACTGCCCGAGCTCGAACGCCCGCCTCGGCGCCGGCATCGCGCCGGTCGCCGCGCTCACGCGCGCCGGCGCGCCGGTCGGCCTCGGCGTCGACGGCGCCGCCTCCAACGAGTCGGGCGCGCTCGGCGTCGAGGTGCGCGAGGCGCTGCTCGTCGCGCGCATCGCCGGCGGGCCGGCGGCGATGACCGCCCGCGAGGCGCTCGCCCTCGGCACGATCGAAGGCGCCCGTTGCCTCGGCCGCGACGACGAGCTCGGCTCGCTGGAGCCGGGCAAGCTCGCCGACGTCGCGCTCTGGCGCCTCGATTCGATCGACCACGCCGGCATCGAGGACCCGGTGGCCGGACTCGTGCTCGGCCGCCCGCAGCAGGTCGACACCCTGCTCGTCGGCGGCCGCCCGATCGTCGAGGGCGGCGAGCTGCGCACCGCCGACGTCGACGCGGTCGCGGCCGACATCGCCCGCCAGAGCCGGCGGTTGCAGGAGCGCGTGGCGGCGTGAGCGTCATCCCCGACACGCGCATCCGCCCGCGGCCGGAGATCCAGCGCCCCAACCGCGTGGGCATCACCACGCCGCGCACCGACGGGATCCCCAAGGTCAAGGGCGAGTTCCAGTACTCGTCGGACATGCGGATGGAGGGGATGCTGTTCGGCGCGACGCTGCGCAGCCCGCATCCGCGCGCGGACATCTGGGCGATCGACACCTCCGCGGCGCTGGCCATGCCCGGTGTCCACGCCGTCCTCACCCACCACGACGTCCCCGGCCGCAAGCACTACGGCATGGAGGTCGTCGACCAGCCCGTCCTGGCGATCAACCACGTCCGCTTCCAGGGCGAGCCCATCGCCATCGTCGCCGCCGACCACCCCGAGACCGCCCGCCGCGCCGTCGCCGCGATCGCCGTCGAGTACGAGGTCCTCGAGCCGGTCACCGACGCCGAGCGCGCCATGGCCCCGGCCTCGCCCGAGCTGCACCCGGCGACGCCCGACGAGCCGCGCCATCACGGCGCAGGCAACGTCCTGCGCCACATCCGCATCAACCACGGCGACCCCGACGCCCAGGCAGAGGTCGTGGTGACGGGCGAGTACGAGGTCGGCATGCAGGACCAGGCCTTCCTGGGCCCCGAATCGGGGCTCGCCGTGCCCGACGGCGAGGGCGGCGTCGACCTCTACATCGCCACGCAGTGGCTGCACATCGACCAGTCGCAGGTCGCCGCGAGCCTCGGCCTGCCGCTCGAGAAGGTGCGGCTGACCCTGGGCGGCGTCGGCGGCGCCTTCGGCGGCCGCGAGGACGTGTCGATGCAGATCCACGCCTGCATGCTGGCCCTGCACACCGGGCGGCCGGTCCGCATGTCGTACAGCCGCGAGGAGTCCTTCTTCGGCCACGTCCACCGCCACCCGTGCCGCATGCGCTACGAGCACGGCGCCACCCGCGACGGCAAGCTCGTCTACGTGCGCACGCGGATCGTGCTCGACGGCGGCGCGTACGCATCGAGCTCGACCGCGGTGTGCGCCAACGCGGCCTGCTTCTCGTGCGGCCCGTACGAGCTGCCCAACGCGCGCGTCGACGCCTACGTCGTCTACACGAACAACCCGCCCTGCGGCGCCATGCGCGGCTTCGGCGCCGTCCAGGTCGCCTTCGGCCACGAGGCCCAGATGGACAAGCTCGCCGCGGCGCTGGGCATGGACCCGGTCGAGCTGCGCATCCGCAACGCGATGGCGCCCGGATCGCTCATGCCGACCGGCCAGCGCGTCGGCGTGCCCGCGCCGGTCGCCGAGCTGCTCGAGCGCGTGCGCGACATGCCCATGCCGCCCGACGAGCTCGCCGCGCTCCCGGGTGGGATCGCCAACGCGACGCGCGGCGAGGGCGTGCGCCGCGGGGTGGGCTACGGCGTCGGGTTCAAGAACGTCGGCTTCTCGGAGGGCATCGACGACTACTCCACCGCCCGCGTGCGCCTGTCGATCGACGAGGGCGAGCCGCTCGTCGAGGTCCACACCGCCGCCGCCGAGGTGGGGCAGGGGATCGTGACGGTCCAGGCGCAGATCGCCCGGACCGAGCTGGGGGTCGAGCGCGTCGTCGTCCTCGATGCGGACACCGCGGTCGGCTCGGCGGGCTCGACCTCGGCGTCGCGCCAGACCTACGTCACGGGAGGAGCGGTGAAGGCCGCGTGCGAGGCGGTGCGCGAGCGCCTGGAGGCGCTTGCCGCCGAGCGTGGCGTGGCCGCGGAGCCGGCAAGCGTCCTCGAGGAGGGCGAGGGCATCGAGGAGACGGTCGAATGGCGCCACCGCCCTACCTACCGGCTCGACGAGAACGGCCAGGGCGACGCGCACGTCCAGTACGCGTTCTCCGCGCACCGCGCCGTGGTCGACGTCGACGTCGAGCTGGGCCTCGTGCGGGTCGTCGAGCTCGCCACCGCCCAGGAAGTCGGCAAGGCGATGAACCCGCAGGCGCTCGAGGGCCAGATCGAGGGCGGCAGCGCGCAGGGTCTCGGCCTGGCGCTGCTCGAGGAGATCCAGGTCGTCGACGGCGTCGTGCGCAACGCCTCGTTCATGGACTACCTGCTGCCGACGATCCTCGACATGCCGCCGGTGCGCATCGAGGTGCTCGAGCACGCCGATCCCGAGGCGCCGTACGGACTGAAGGGCGTCGGCGAGCCGCCCAACATCTCCACTCCGCCGGCCATCGCGGCTGCGCTTCGCCGGGCCACCGGCCGCGGCGTGACGCGAATCCCCGTGCGCCCGGAGACGCTGATCCACCTCGAGGCCGCCGCCGACACCGAGGACGCCTTCGTCTCGCGCTACGCCGCGATCTTCGAGCGCTCGCCGTGGGTCGCCCGGGCTGCATGGCCGCGGGCCCCGTTCACCAGCGTCGACGCGCTGCACGAGGCGATGGTCGCCGCCGTGCGCGCTGCGCCGCGCGACGACCAGCTGCGCCTCATCCGCGCCCACCCCCAGCTGGCCGGCCGCGAGGCCGTCGACGGCGAGCTCACCGAGGCCTCCACCCGCGAGCAGGCATCCGCCGGCCTCGATCGCCTGACCGCGTCCGAGCTCGACAGCTGGCGCGCGCTCAACCGCGCCTACTTCGACCGCTTCGGCTTCCCGCTCGTCGTCTGCGTGCGCGAGCACACCAAGGCCTCGATCCTCGCCTGGGCGCAGGAGCGCCTGGCCAACCAAGAAGACGAGGAGGTCGAGATCGCCCTCGAGGAGATCGCCAAGATCGCGCGCCTGCGACTGGAGGAGGTGGGCCTGTGATCTCCACGCACGTCCTCGACACCGCGCGCGGGCATCCCGCGCAGGGGGTGGCGGTGACGCTCGAGCACGACGACGGCGGCGACGGCGGGTGGAGGCAGCTCGCGAGCGCAGTGACCGACGACGACGGCCGCGTCCGCGAGCTCGTCCCCGGCGAGGTCGCCGACGGCCACTACCGCCTTACCTTCGACACCGCCGGGTACTTCCGCGTCGTGGGCGACGCCGTCTTCTACCCGGAGGTCAGCATCGTGTTCACCGTCGCCGGGGGCGGGCATCACCACGTGCCGCTCCTACTCAGCCCGTTCGGCTACACGACCTACCGGGGCAGCTGATGGCGCTGGCACGCCACGCCTACGGCAAGTCCGAGGTGCGCGTCGTGAAGATCACGCGCACGCCGGGCCGCCACGTCCTGCGCGACCTGACGGTCGACGTCGCGCTCGAGGGCGACTTCTCCGCCGCCCACACGAGTGGCGACAACAGCGCGCTGCTGGCCACCGACACAATGCGAAACGTCGTCTACGCGCTGGCCCGCACGCACCCGATCGACAGCCTGGAGTCCTTCGGCGCCGCACTGGTCGAGCACTTCCTCGAGGCCGGGCCGACCGTCACGCGCGTGCGCATCGACATCGCCGAGCACCCGTGGGAGCGCCTCGGCGACCACGAGCACGCCTTCCAGCGCGGCCACGGCGGCACGCGCACGGCCACCGTCGCCGGCGAGGGCTCGGCGACCACCTACGAGGCCGGCATCGACGACCTGCTCGTGCTCAAGACGACGGCGTCGGGCTGGGAGGGCTTCGTCCGCGACGAGCACACGACGCTCCCCGAGACCGACGACCGCATCCTCGCCACCATCGTGTGCGCGCGCTGGAGCTATGCCTCGGCTCCCGAGGAGCCCGAGTGGCAGGCCGTCCGCGACACGCTCCTTCATGCCTTCGCCGACCACTACAGCCCCTCGGTCCAGTTCACGCTGAATCGCATGGGCGAGGCGGTCCTCGAGCGCCATCCCGGCGTCGAGCGCATCCACCTCTCGCTGCCCAACCGCCACCACCTGCTCTTCGATCTGCAGCGCTTCGGCCTCGACAACCCGAACCTCGTCTTCCACGCGACGACCGAGCCGTACGGGCTGATCGAGGGGACGATCGAGCGGGGAGCACAATAGGCGCGCCGGCGCTCTCGCTGTGCCGTCGCCCGGCGTAGGGTCGGTCGGACGGACGCGAGGTGACGATGTCGAGCGTCGCAAAGAGCCGATGGCAGATCGCGGTCCTCGCCGCTGCGGCGGTCGCAGCCGCCGGCTTCAGCGCCGACGACGCGGACGCGACGTGCCCCTCCTCGATGCCGGTCGCCCAGAGCTTCGCGGACGATCCGTTCGACGGCGAGCTTGGGCTTGCCCCCGAGATCGCCACCGTCGACGTGAGCCTCGGGGCGGCGTGCGAGCTGAGCGTCGCACCCAGGCTCGCCGACCGCGCCGACACGGCCGGCCTGATCCGCGACGAGATCGTGACGACGTACATCGACACGGACGGGGACCCTGCCACCGGCGATCCCGCGTCGAGCGGCGCCGATCGGGCAATCCGCGTGGTGGGCCAGAACGGAGCTGATCTCCCGCCTGCGCTGGGCACCTGGACCGGAGCCGGGTTCAGCTTCGCCGATGCTCCCATCCTGCCGCTGGTGGGGGCTGTCGGCTTCGCGACGACCCTCGATCAGCTCGGAGTGCCCGGCTCGACGACCCTGGGAATCCGCGTGGCCTCGAGCTGGAGCGGTCTGCTTGACGTCTACGACGACTTCGCTCCCGAACCGGGGACGCCCTCCTTCGCCTTCGCCGTGACCTTCGGCGCCGCCCCCGCCGGTCCGCCGCCGGCTGCACCGCCGGCGCCCGCTGCGCCCGGCGTCAGCGCCCAGCGGCGGCAGGCGTGCACGGTCCCGGACGTCCGCCGACTCGTCGCGACCACGGCGCGACGCAGGCTGGCGCGCGTCGGCTGCAGCTCGCGCGTCGTGAGGGTTCGCAGCAGGCTGAAGCCCGGCCGCGTCGTGTCGAGTTCGCCGAGGGGCGGCACGCGAACGCGGCGCACGGTGGTCGTTCGCATCTCCGAGGGCAGCGCTCGGCCGTGACCTCCCGGTGGCACTAGGCTCAGCGGCGATGGAGGGGCGGCAGACGACGCAGTTCGTTCTCGGCGACTCGTTCGCCAGGATCCTCACCGAGGCGACGCAGTCGCTCGTGTGCGTGCTCGATCGCGACGGGCGCATCCTGCTGTTCAACGAGGCGTGCGAGCGGGCAACGGGGTTCGGCCGCGACGAGGTCCTCGGGCGCGACGCGCGCGAGTGCGTCATCCCGGGCGAGGAGCGCGAGGCGTTCAGCGAGTTCCTCGCCTACGTGTGGAAGACCGGCGTGCCCAGCCCGCAGGTCGGCCACTGGATGACCAAGGACGGCCGGCGGCTGCTCGTGGCCTGGTCGAACAAGCCGATGCTCGATGCCGAGGGCCGGCCCGCCTCACTGGTGACGACCGGCATCGACCTGACCGACCGCGAGCCGCAGGAGGGCGACGAGCGCGCGCTCGAGGGCGATCCGAAGGCCAAGCTGGCCGAGATCGGCCAGCTGGCGACCGAGCAGCGCGCGCTGCGGCGCGTCGCGACCCTCGTCGCCTCCGAGGTCAGTCCCGAGCGCGTGTTCACAGCGGTGTCGACCGAGTGCGCGCGCGTGCTCGAGGTCAACTCCTCGGCGATCATCCGCTTCGAGACCGACGGGCGGTCAACGGTCGTCGGGCGCCAGAACCGGGACCCGGTCGACCTCTTCCCGGTGGGAGAGACGCTGCCCGCGGACGACCGCTCGGCCGTCGCCCAGGTGCGCAAGACGGGGGCCGCCGCGCGCGTGGACGACTGGGGCCGGCGCACGGGCGAGATGGCCAAGGCGATCGTGCGGATCGGATACCGGTCGACCGCCGCCGCGCCGATCGTCGTGGCCGGCACGCTGTGGGGCGCGATCGCCATCGCCAGCGAGGACCCGCTGCCGGCCGAGGCCGAGGCGCGCCTGGACGCCTTCTGCGAGCTCGCATCGCTCGGCGTGGCCAGCGCCCAGGCGCGCGCGGACCTCATCGCCTCGCGCGCGCGGCTGGTGAAGGCCGGCGACGAGCAGCGCCGGCGCCTGGAGCGCAATCTCCACGACGGCGCGCAGCAGCGCTTCGTCTCCGTCGTCCTGACGCTGCGCCTCGCGCGCGACCGGCTCGCCACCGATCCGGCCGTCACCGCGGGCCTGCTCGAGCAGGTCGCCCGCGAGCTCGACGCCGGCCTGGAGGAGCTGCGCGAGATCGCTCGCGGCCTGCACCCCGCGATCCTCAGCGACCACGGGCTGCGCCACGCGCTCGAGACCCTCGCCGACCGCCTCCCGATCCCGGTGAGCATCGAAGTGCCCGCGGAGCGCCTGCCCGAGCACCTCGAGGCGACCGCCTACTACATCGTCTCCGAGGCGATGACCAACGTCGCCAAGCACGCCGGGGCGAGCAGCGCCACGGTCAGCGTGCGCCGCGAGGGCGACGTCGTGCGCTGCGAGGTCGTCGACGACGGCCGCGGCGGCGCCGACGCCTCGACCGGCACCGGCATCGTCGGCCTGCGCGACCGCGCCGAGGCGGCGGGCGGCACGCTGTCGGTGGTGAGCCCGCGGGGCCGCGGGACGGTCGTATCCGCGACGCTGCCCGCCTAGCCGCGCAGGAGCGGCGCGACGTCGGTCGCGAAGCGCTCGACCTGCTCGGCCAGGCCGTCGCCGACCGGCAGGACGGCCACCGTCGAGGCGCCGGCCGCGGCCAGCCGAGCGACCGCCTCCGCGCACTCCTGCGGCGTCCCGGCGACCGCCGTGCGGTCAACCGCGTCGTCGCCGATCTCGCCCTCGTCCGGTACGCCGCCGAGGCGGATGAGGTTCGGGTACATGGCCTCGTCGCGCCGCGCGCGCACGAGTGGGCGCACCATCTCGCGGGCGAGGTCGCCGTCGTCCTCGACGCGCATCCAGGCGTAGACCGCGATCTCACCGTCGGGCCCCAGCAGCTCGCGCGCCCACGCCACCGCCCCCGCGCTTGCGCCCTCCGGGAGCAGGACGCCGTCGGCGACCTTCGCGGCCACCTCGACTCCGCGCCTGCCGGTCGTGCCGACGAGGATCGGCGGCACCGCCCGGGGCGGCGTGTCCAGAGCGACCGCGTCGAGCGTCACGTTTCGCCCCTCGACGTCGAGGGTCTCGCCGCGCAGCAGTGCCCGCACGCTGCCGACGATCTCCTCGAGCGCGACGATGCGGTCCGGCGGCCGCGCGCCGATCTGGCGCATCCACGCCTCGACCCCGTGGCCGAAGGCGACGCGGATGCGATCGGGGAAGAGGTTGGCCAGCGTCGCCAGCTCCATCGCCGCGATCGCCGGGTTGCGCACCGCGACGGGCAGCAGCCCGATGCCCACCGACAGCCGCTCGGTCACCGCGAGCGCGGCGGCGGCCGCGGCGGGCCCGGAGTGCAGGAAGCAGTCCTCGGCCATCCACAGCTCGTCGAGGCCGACCGCCTCGGCGCGGCTGGCGAGCCCCGGCAGCTCGCGCACCGGGTTGGTGGCCTGGAACATCACGCCGAGTCGGGTCAGAAGCACGTGGTCACTCCTTCCAGGACGCGCCCGTCGTCGTCGACGAGCGCGATCACGCTCCAGCGGTCGAAGGTGGTGCAGGGATGCGAGATCCCGAGGCGCACGACGTCGCCCGGCGCCGTGTCGCTGCCGGGGTGCACGCGGACGTGCGCGTGCTGGTCGTTGAGCGCGACGACCGTCATGTCGTCGCGATCGAGGACGACCGGCAGGCCGGCGTCGAAGGACAGGTCGCGGCGGCCGGCGTCGAGGATGAGCCGGTCGGGCTGCGGGCGCGAGAGCACCGCGGCGCGCACCTCGAGCGCGGCCTCGAACCGCGGCGCGTCCGGGCCCCGGCGATCGGCCGCCTGGGCGTACAGGCCGTGGTCGTGGGTGACGTAGCAGCCGCTGCGCAGGCACAGCGTCCAGCCGAGCCGCTGCGCGGACGGGCCGAGCACGTCGAGCACGACGTCGAAGAACGAGCTCCCGCCCGCGGTGAGGATCGGGTCGCTCTCGACCAGCGCCGCGACCCCCTCGGCCGCGGCGGCGACGTCCTCCAGGAAGGCCCGCGGAGCGTCTGTCAGGCCCTCGAACCCCTCGACGCCGCGCAGGGTCAGGCTCGGGCTGCGGGCGATCGCGTGGGCCACCTCGACCGCGGCCTCGGGAGAGCGCACGCCACAGCGGCCGTCCTCGTACCCGACCTCGAGCAGCACCGGCAGCGCCGGGCCGCCGGCGGAGCCGTGCGCTTCCTCGGCGAGCGCGACGGCCGCCAGGCTGTCGACGCAGAAGAGGACCTCCGCCTCGCCGCCCTGCGCGCAGATCCAAGCGAGGTCCTGCGCGCCGGTCACCTCGTTGGCGATCACCACCCGGCGCGCGCCGGCCTCGAGCGCCACCCGTGCCTGGCGGACGTTGGCCACGGTCAGCGCCCAGGCGCCCGCGGCGAGCTGGCGCTCCATGATCCGCGGCGTCATCGTCGTCTTGACGTGCGGCGCGAGCACGACGCCGCTGCTCGCGCACCAGTCGGCCATCGCGGCGACGTTGCGCGCCAGCGCGCTGTCGCTCAGCACCAGCGCGGGCGTCCCCAGGTCGTCGACGTGCAGGCTGCGCGCGTCGACCTGCGAGGCGCGGCACCCGAGATCGGGCCAGCCCTTCACCGTGCCGTCCAGCGCGGGGTCGGGCAGCATGCTCGCATGGTCCCCGATCTGGGTCGCTGAGCGTCGCCAGGCGCCGGCGGCGACAATGCGCCCTTGGCTCTGGGTCCGGCGCGCCGCGGCGTAACCGTCGTCTTCTTCGTCTTCGGGGCGCTGGCCGCGACGTGGGTGTCGCGGATCCCGCTGATCAAGGACAACCTCGACCTCAGCGCGGCCGAGCTGAGCCTCGCGCTGCTCGCCTCGCCGGTCGGGCTGCTCGTCGCCGTCCAGCTCGTCTCGGGGATGGTGGGCCGCTGGACGAGCGGGGTGGTGACCCGCTGGTCGGTGGTCGCCGCCGCCGTGGCCACCCTGCTGCCAGCGTTCGCCTGGAACCTGCCTTCGCTCGCCTTCTGCCTGCTGCTCTACGGCCTGGCGCTGGGGACGCTCGACACGGCGATGAACACCCAAGCGGTGGCGATCGAGCGCGGGATGGGCAAGCCGATCATGTCCGGCATCCACGGCATGTACAGCGTGGGGATGCTGGCCGGCGCGCTGCTCGGGTCCCTCGCCGCCCACGCCGACCTCGACCCGCGCGTGCACTTCGCCATCGCCGCCTTTTGCCTCGGCGCGCTGGGGATCTGGGCGGGGCAGTCGCTGCTCGGGCCCGAGGCCGACGTTCCCCTCCAGGCGCAGGACACCGCGCCGGCCTCTGGCAAGCCGCGGCTGGCCGACCACCCCTACCTGGTCGTCCTCGGCGTGATCGCGCTGTGCAGCTTCTTCGCCGAGGGCGCAGTCGACGACTGGAGCGGCGTCTACCTGCACGAGGAGCAGGGCGCCTCGCTTGCCATCGCGCCGCTCGGCACCGCCGCCTGCTCGATCGGGATGGCCGCCGGGCGCTTCGCCGGCGACGCGATCATCGCGCGCCTCGGGCGCCAGACGACGCTCTGGCGCGCCTCGCTCGTGTCGGCCGTAGGGATGACCGTCGCGGTGGTCGCGCCGACCCCGGCGGTGGCGATCGCCGGATACGCCGTCCTCGGCATCGGCGTTGCCACCATCGTCCCGATCGCGCTCACCCTCGCCGGCACCACGAGCGGTGTGCCGCCGGTGTGGGCGGTCTCGCGCGTGACGGTGATGGGCTACGCCGGGATCTTCGCCAGCCCACCCGTCATCGGCCTCGTCGCCGGCGTGACCGACCTCGCGACTGCGCTCATCATCCCCGCGGTCCTGCTGGCCCTCGTCGCGCCGCTCAGCCGCGCGGCCCGCGCGCGCCAGCTGGCCACCGCCTAGGGCACGAGCACGATCCGCTCGGACGTGGCGGCGGCCGTGGCCCACGCCTCCTCGACCTCCGCGAGCGGGACGGCGCGAGCGTCGACCTCGAAGGCGCCGCCGGCGATCGCCGAGGCCAGCTCGGGGAGCTCCTCGACGAAGTCGCGGCCGGGCACCGAGCCGATGCCGCTGCCGACGATCTGCAGGCGCGCCGAGCGCAGGGCGGCCGACGGGATCGCGGCGTCGGGGCCGGCCACCGAGCCGATCTGGATCCAGGTCAGCGGCGCGCCGCGGTCGGCGCGGGCGGTGAGCAGGTCGACCATGGCGCGGACCGCCGGCTCGCCCCAGACGTAGTCGATGACCACGTCGACGTCGGCTGCCACGGCGACCTCGTCGAAGGGGCACGTCTCGTCGGCGCCGAGGGCGGG
>Ga0081540_1003946_pt1 | contig 11527 bp, 7 predicted proteins | sample TabmetS2T1R1_FD_71024 | JGI IMG/M metagenome (GOLD analysis project Ga0081540, IMG submission 71024) | Tabebuia heterophylla rhizosphere microbial communities from the University of Puerto Rico - S2T1R1 | ecosystem: Host-associated > Plants > Roots > Rhizosphere ...
GATCTTTATGTCATAGAGTTTCAGCCATCCCATGCTGACTGCGTTGTGCCGCATCGTAAAATGGATGGTATTGTCCTGATCGAGCCGTCGGATATTAAAGCTTCGCCCGGTTTCGCCACCCATTACATTCCAGGAAGTGGCCGCGCCCCGGATGCCGGGTATCTGGGAGAGTTCGTGGGTCATACTGTTCATTCTGCCGATAAAGGTGGAGTCCCAGTTGGTAAAACTGGGCGGATTGACGACGAGGACATGGTCGATGTTCATTCCCAGTTGCTGTTTGTTCATGAACCGGATCTGCCGGTAGACGACAAGGGAACCGATGATCAGGGCCACCGTGATCGCAAACTGACCTATCACCAACCCTTTGCGCAACAGACTGCCGCTTTTGGATGCACTGAATTTACCCTTTAGCACGAGGATCGGACGAAACGAAGACAAAACAAAGGCCGGATAGAACCCGGAGACGAAGATGCCGGCAAGCAGGAGTGCGGTCAGCCCAAACGTAATACTGTATCCCCCGAAGCTTCTCTGCAACAGCCAGGAAAAGGAGAGCCGGTGGCCGATCAATGCATTGAATGCGGGTTGCAGGAGGAACATGAAACCGAAGCCCAGGAGCAAGGCGAAGAGATTGATCAAAGACGATTCGGTAAGGAATTGCCGGATCAGCTGTCCTTTTTCGGCGCCGATCACCTTACGGACTCCCACCTCCTTTGCCCGTTCGGTGGACCGGGCGGTGGACAGGTTAATGTAGTTGACCCAGGCGATAACGATAATGAAGAGCGCGATGATCGTCAGGCCCCAGACGACGGTTGCGCTGCCCGTCTTGCCGATCTCGTATTCATAGGTCGAATACAGATGGGCTTTCGCCAACGGCTGAAGATGAAACTTTTCGTCACTGCCGGAAACCTTGGAACCCTGAAAGTAACGTTGGCTGAAGGCCGGCAGCTTCGCGTCGATGGTTTTGGGATCGGTGCCCTGTTTCAATTGAACGTAATGCCAAAAATCGGAGTCTCTAAAATCATAATCCGCTTCCTTCCAGGGATCTTTTCCCGTGTAAAGCGTGACGTACGACAGGAGGAGGTCGAATTCCAGGTGCGAGTTTTCAGGGACATCCCTGCAGATACCTGTCACCTTGTACGGCGTCGAATCCCTGCCGACAAAGAAAGCCTTCCCCAGCGCGGAGGCGATATCATTCCCCTTTAACCCGAAATACCGGTGAACGGCCGATTCCGAAATAACGGCGGTGTGGGGTTTCTCCAGGGCCGTATTCCCGTCACCCGCGAGCAGCGGGTAGGAGAACATCGCCAGGAAGGAGTTATCCACGAATAGTGTCTCCTGCTCGCCGATCTTCTTTTTGTCATAGGAAACGATCTCTTTGCCGAAGGGCTCGACACGGGCATGGTTGATCACCTCGGGGAAGTCATGTTGCATCGCCTGGCCGATACCGGAATAGGTGATGGTGCCATGCTGGATGAGCTTGCCGTTCTGATAGCGGTCGTTCCCCACCCGGTAGATGTCCGGGAGATTAGCATTGAACCGATCATAGCTCAGTTCGAAATTGACATATTGTAAGATCAGCAGACATGCAGCCATCCCGATAGAAAGGCCGATGACATTTATAAAGGAGAAGACTTTATTCTTGCGGATGTTCCGCCAGGCCGTAGTGAGATAGCTCTTGAACATAGTTTTGGGGATTGCTACCACAAGGACGTAACCCGCAGGGAAATGTTGCAGGCACAAATTCCTTCCCAAAAACAATACTTAAATCCATTTCTGGGAATACTTCCAAATCGGGCTTTCTAGTCCCCGGGGGCTATTGGTCGGGAAAGACCCTCGCAAGGCATTGATTAATATAACCTAATGAATGAAATAAAGCGTCTATTCCTCTGACTGGGCTTTGGTATGGCCCTTGTCTTCATATGCACACCCAGATCCATACAGTATGAAAAACTTTAGATCACTTCCTTCCGCTCTTCTTCTGGCTTTCGGCCTTAGTGCCGCCGCACAAGCTCCGGTACATTTCCAAACCAAAAGCGCGGTTTCCAACACCAACACCAATTCGATCAGCGTCACCCTCGCCGCTCCAAGTTCCGCTCATAACCTCATCATCGTGCATATCACCTGGGACAAGCAGAACCGGGATATCAGTTCGGTTACCGACACCAGGAACACCTATCAGCTCGTTCCCGGGTCTACGATGAATTTTGGCCAGGGCTCCAACAAATACCGCTCCGCACTCTATTACGCTTATAATATCAGCGTCAACCCATCGGCGTTAACCATTAAGGCGACGCTGGATGGGAATACCAACGGCTTTTCCGAGATCTACGCCAGCGAATATTCCAACGTACTGACGACCTCCGATCCGCTTGACAAGGCTAACACGGTAGCCAGCAATACTACCCCGGTTTCAAGTGGCGCGGTGACGACCACAGCGGGCAACGAGCTCATTTACGGCGTCGGGATCGGCGCTACAGATGCGGTGAGCGGCGGATCCGGATTTACGGTCCGTTCAACAGCCCAGTCCAATATTGTCGAGGATAAGTCAGGTGGCTCCGCCGGTTCCTATAGCGCTGGTTTTTCCGTGGCCAACTATTGGCTGGCTACGGTCGTCACTTTCAAACCCCTGGTGACGCTGCCGGTGAGCCTGGTTTTCTTCGATGCGCGGGAGGTGAAGGACAATAAGGTGCAATTGGATTGGGCCACGGCTTCCGAATCCAACAGCGACTATTTCGAGGTGGAGCATTCCCGCGACGGGCAGGAATGGGCAGAGGCCGGCCGGGTGGAGGCTGTAGGCAATTCTGCCGCGACGGCGCAATACAGTTTTACGGATGACGCGCCTTATCCGGGTGTCACCTGCTACCGGTTGAAGCAGGTAGACCGGGATGGCAATTCGACGATCTCAAAGACACTTACTATTCATACTAATCAATCATCAAGAACAACCACTATGAAAATTTACCCGAACCCTGCGGCGAGCTTTCTCGTTGTTGAGAACGCGACGCAGCTCATTACGGTCTTCAGCACTACCGGGCAGCGCATGCTGGTCCGGATCGTTTCTGAGAGTGAAACGAAAACGACGTTGGATCTGTCATTACTGCCAAAGGGCGCGTATTATGTGAAGACGGGCGACCGGAGCATGTTGTTCGCCCGGTTATAATTTATTCCGTATTACTCACAAATGCGATGCGTTTCCCATCCGGCGACCAGGACGGCGTATTGATCGAGCCTTGCCCGCCGTATATATACGCCAGCACCTTTGGCGTACCCTTGCCATCAATGGGCAGGAGCCGGATATAGACATGCTTGTACGGCGGATGGATACCCGCGGGGGTTTCTTCGGGGAGGAAGGAAAGATAGACAAACCATTTCCCATCGGGAGAGATATGGGCAAACCAGTTGTTGAGGCTGTCGCTGGTCACCTGTTCCTGGGCACTGCCATCGGGCTTCATGCGCCAGATCTGCATCGTGCCGCTGCGAACGGAATTGAAATAGATATAGTGACCGTCGGGGGTGTATTCGGGACCGTCGTCCAGTCCCCTGGAATCCGTTAGCCGGATCTCTTTTCCACCTGTCGCGGGCACTTTGTATACATCGAATTCTCCATTACGCTCGCCGCAAAAGACCAGGTCTTTTCCATCGGGCGACCAGCCATGAAGATAGGATGGCCCCTTTGGCGTGACCTGCTGCGGAACACCGCCCTCCAGCGGAACGGTATAGATGATCGAACCACCGAGCTCCCGCACAAAGCTGCTCAAGCCCAGCATTTTCCCATCGAAAGAAATGACATGGTCGTTGTTGTTGTTCGTAACGACACCCGTCTTGATCGCGCCGGGGGTCCGGCTGGCGAGGTCAAAATTGTAGAGGATGCCATGTGCATCGTTAAAAATTAAGCTCTTCCCATCGGGCGTCCAGTTTGGCGCCTGGATAGAGTACGGAACCTTATAGATCACTTCCCGGCTGCCGGAGGCTACATCCAGCAGTTCGAGGCGGCTGCCGAGGGTCATCCCGGTATTGCCGCCGGACTCTCCCTTGAAAGGCACGGTGATGTTTACGTCACTGAAGACCCCCGTTTCGAGAACATCCGAATTGTGCGAACCGACAAAAAGCCCCACAAAGACCTCGTCTCCCAGGTCGATCCCCGGGATGGTATCGGTCTGAAAGGGTTGGCCATAGATAGCAGCACGCATGATATATTGATTCCCCTTTCTTTCCAGCTGAAGGATATTGGCCTTTGTCATTTTTAGCCTGTGCTCTTCTGTCTGGGCGCCCGCGGTCCGGCGAAACTGCAGCGAGGTAAGCCCATCGCCATGCTCCACCGCATTTACATGGGGGGAATTGCCATCGAGGCTCTTGCGTACCATCCAGCCCACCTTCCTGTGGTAGTCGACCCAATTGCCAAGGAATTCGGCGCGGGCATAGAGAATAAAGTCCCCCTTTATTTTCTTCCAGACAAATTGAAATTCGTCATGATCAGCCCAGATATTATAACCGGCGCCGGTGATGATGTATTGACCGGTCGAAGGGATAAAGGTGGCCGAGCCGGGTTTGACATTGGTTCCGACATCGCCATGGCCATCGAAGATGCCGACGGATTGGGCGGAGCAGGGAAGCCAAAGGCTTAGCAGCAGTACCGGCAGTAGCGCGGTGGATCGTATCATACCAAATTTTGCTTGACGTAGGTGATGCTCTTGGTGATGCTGTCGAAAGGAGAGCCCGGACACTGATCCTGCTCGACGAAGAAATATTTCATCCCGGCTTTGGACTTGGCGGCAAAGATCCTTTTGAAGTCGATGGTGCCGCTGCCGACCTCGGTGAATGCATGCTTTGGCGTGTTATCCATATCCTTTAAATGCCAGAGCGGGTACCGGCCGGGATTGGCTTCGAACAATTTCACCGGATCCTTACCGGCCTTTGTCGCCCAGTAGAGGTCCAGCTCCATTTTTACCAGGTGCGGATCGGTCTCGCTCAGGAGCACATCATATCCGGACCTGCCGCTTTGGGGATCGAATTCGAAATCGTGGTTATGGTGACAGAACTGGATACCGGCCTTGCGGCATTTTTCGCCGGCCACGTTGAAGTCGGCCGCCATCTTCTTATAGTGATCCAGGCCGCCGCGTTCCTTTACGGATAGCCAGGCGCAGATCATATATTGTAACCCCAGCGTATGTGCATCTTCCACGGCCTTATCCCAGTCATGGAGGATGGTCCCTTTAAATTCCCCGTTGATCAGGGTCGCTCCCGCACCGTCCTCGCCCAGGCGATAGTGACAGCTGCGCATGACCAGCTCATTTTTCTTTAGCACGGCGGCGAAGGTTTTTGGGTCCATTCCGTAAAAGTTCTCCTTTCCGTCGTTGTAGGTGGCGCCCTCCAGCGAATTATACCCGATCTGCGCGACTTTGGCCAGAGTTCCGGCGGGGTCTTTGGCCATAAAATCCCGCACGGTATAAAGCTGCAGCCCGATGGTGGGGCCGGTAGCGGCCAAAAAGGAAGGGAGGGCAGGCGCCGCCAGGATCCCGGCGGAGTAAAGCGCGGAGGTCTTTAGGAAGGATCTTCTCGTGTGCATCGTTAGAAATTTTATAGGACAATATACTACATCAATCCCTGCCACCGCCAATCGCGCCGATAAAAATTGTAACTTATAAAAAAATTAGCCGTATGAAGCTCGTTCTTATCCTTGCCTGTCTTCTCACCTTTAGCGGCAGCCGTCCCGCGGGCGATCATCCTACGCTGCCCATCGGAGCCGCGGCCCCGGATTTTTCTCTCCAGGGCGTCGACGGAAAGACCTACAGCCTCTCGTCTTTTAAAGATGCCCGGGTTTTGGTGGTGGTGTTCACGTGTAACCACTGCCCCACTGCCCAGGCCTATGAGGACAGGCTCATAGAATTGACAAAGGTATATCGGGACAAGGGAGTCGCCGTCGTCGCGATCATGCCCAACGATCCCCAGTCCATCCGCCTGGATGAATTAGGGTACACGGATATGAGTGACAGCTTTGATGAGATGAAACGGCGCGCCGCCGCGAAGCATTTCAATTTCCCGTATCTCTATGACGGGGCTACGGAAGCCGTTTCGTTGAAATATGGACCCGTTGCGACCCCGCACGTCTTTGTATTCGACAAGGACCGGAAACTACGATACAATGGCCGGGTGGATGATGTCGAAAAACCGACAAAGACCCCGCATAGTTTCGACACGCGGAACGCGATCGACGCGCTGCTGAGCAATAAAGAGGTGCCCGTGAAGACAACAAAGGTCTTTGGCTGTTCCATCAAATGGACGGAGAAAAGCGACTGGATCGAAAAGGCAAAACAGGAGTGGGCAAAAGAACCGGTCAAGCTGGAAAGCATTACCGCCGACGGGATAAAAGATCTGATCCGGAACAAAACCGAAAAGCTGCGGCTGATCAATGTCTGGGCCACGTGGTGCGGTCCCTGTGTAGCAGAGTTCCCAGAATTCATTGACATCAACCGGATGTACCGCCGACGGGACTTTGAATTCATCAGCATCAGTGCCGACGAACCGGCCAAACGGGACAAAGCGCTTCAGTTCCTGCAAAAGTCCCAGGCCAGCGGGACGAATTATATCTTCAACGTGGATGATAAGTATCAGCTGATCGAGGCGATCGACCCCAAATGGCAGGGCGCACTGCCGTACACCATGGTCATCGAGCCCGGCGGAAAGATCGTCTATTCGAAAGACGGACCCGTCGATGCGGCGGCGTTGAAGAGGATCATCGTGGATGATCCGGCTATTGGAAGATATTATTAAAGTATTTTATTTTATTAAAAAACTTTCCCATCTTTACGGCCTCAATGTCTCGAATTATGCCCTGCTAAGCTTCGGTCTGTTTCCATTGCAGATCTCCCTCCCCTCGTTCGAATTGGGCTGTAGCTCAAAGCAACCACTATTTTTTCAGTTCATCTTTGGCTTTATGTCATCATCACAACCTAACCAAAAAGGCAACGCCTTTTCTACGATAGCGCTTGTCCTTCGCCAATCCTTGTCGGGGCAGCACCAGGACTTTACCACGGGAAGCATCCGCCGCGCCGTAATTCTTTTATCGATCCCCATGATCCTTGAACAATGTATGGAGTCACTGTTTATGATCGTGGATATCTTCTTTGTCGGCCGGCTTGGCCAGGACGCGGTGACCACCGTTGCACTCACTGAGTCCGTACTCTACATTGTTTATTCCATTGCCATCGGGCTTAGCATGGCCGCCACCGCGATGGTGGCGCGGCGTGTAGGTGAAAAGAACCCCGAAGGAGCCTCACATGCAGCCGCTCAGTCCATTGTTATTTGCTTGGTACTGACCGTAGTGATCAGCGTTGCCGGCAGCCTGCTGGCGCCGCATCTCCTCCGCGTCATGGGCGCGGTTCCTTCGACAATCGCAATGGGCTCGGGTTATACCCGGCTCGTCTTTGGAAGCGTGATCGTCATCATGATGATCTATCTTATCAACGGCATCTTTCGCGGCGCCGGCAATGCGGCCATGGCCATGTGGTCGCTGTGGATCGCCAATGGCTGTAACGTCATTCTTTGTCCGATCTTGATCCATTTTTACGGGCTGCCGGGAGCTGCGATGGCGACCATCATCGGCCGCGGCATCGGCGTATGCTACCAATTGTATCATCTGTTGCGGGGCAGCGGTGTAGTCCGCTTTGTTCGGAACTATTTCAAGCCCGACGGCCCGATCATCCGCGGGTTGATAAAGATCGCCTGGACCGGCACCACTCAGTTCCTGATTGGCTCTGCTTCCTGGATCGTAATGACCCGGATCATCGCCAGCTTCCATGACACCGCTGCAACGGCAGGCTACCAGGTGTCCATCCGCATCCTGCTTTTCTTCCTCCTGCCTGCGTGGGGAATGAGTAACGCCGCCGCCACGCTGGTGGGCCAGAATCTGGGTGCGGGACAGCCGGAGCGTGCCGAAAGATCGGTCCGGACGGCGGCGTTGTATAATACCGCCTTCATGCTGTTCGTGACACTGATCTTCCTGGTTGCGGCCACGCCCATTGTCCGGTTTATCAATCCTGACCCGGCAGTCGAGAGTGTTGCCATCAGCGTATTACACATTGTAAGCATTGGGTATGTGTTTTTTGGGGTCGGAATGGTCCTCACCAATTCCTTTAACGGCGCCGGGGATACCCGGACACCCACTATTATCAATCTATTTTGCTGCTGGGCCTTCCAGATCCCTCTCGCCTGGACGTTGGCCATTTGGCTGAAACTCGGTCCCCAGGGGGTATTTTGGGCGATCCTGATCACCGAGACCACCATTTCGATCGTGAGCTTCCTGGTGTTCCGGCGAGGCCGGTGGAAGCAGATAAAAGTGTAGCGCGCATTTTTGGAATGTGGAAAACTTTTTTAGGGCACAATAAAAAATATATCATAAAAGACTCTTGCACAATTAGAAAATAGATAATATTTTAGTTTCCCCACCGTTAATAACTCCGTCCGGAAATCGGACCTGTGGTCTGGCCAGTCCGCCAGGCTACCGGACAAAATCCAATAATCCGTCGGATTGTCAACGGGGGGAAGCTGAAATCCCTTTTTTGCCATCTGATAAAAACCTTTGAAACATGCGTCGCAGTCTATTTCATCCCGGCTTCTGGTGCGTATTGGTCGCATTTGTTTTACCGGTACACGTGCTAAGAGCCGGCGGTGGCCCGGTTAAGGCGAAGAGTTCGGCAAAGGCCGCAGCTTTTTCCGCGGAAGCGACCGCTCTCTATCTGGAATTCGATCTGCAGGAATCAGGGCTTACCAAAAAAGCATTCGAATACGCGTTAAAGGGATATTATTACCTGCTGGAACATCACTGGCTGAACAAGACAAATATCTTGTCCATCGTCGACATGAGCCAGTCCTCCCGTAACAAGCGGCTTTACATCCTCGACCTTGAGCAGAAGAAGGTGCTCGTGAACACCTATGTGGCGCATGGCCGGAGTTCCGGCCAGGAGTTCGCCCGCACATTCTCCAACAGCAGCTCGTCCCATAAGAGCAGCCTGGGATTTTATATTACCCAGGGCACTTATTATGGCAACAACGGCTTGTCGCTGAGAATAAGAGGAATGGAACGCGGCTTTAACGACAAGGCCGGGAGCAGGAATATCGTGGTGCACGGCAGCCAGTATGTCGGTCCGGATTTTATGGATATGAACCGGTTTTGTGGAAGAAGCTATGGTTGTCCGGCCGTTCCCGCAGACGAATCGCAGACGGTGATCGACCTGATAAAAGAGGGCTCCTGTTTGTTCATCTATCACCCAACCAAAAGATACGTAACCAAAAGCAAGATACTTAACGGCTAGCATGGACGCACACTTCAGATGGTTTGAAGGTGAAAAAAGCCCCCATTGGTTCGTACCCTATGGTAGGGCTTTTCTTCTTTTACCGCCCTATTAGAAAAATAACAACCACGGCCATACCCAGGCCGCATACTGGGCCAGCACACCGACAAAGACGCCGGACCAGATCTCAAAGGAAGAATGAGCGGAAAGGATCAGCCGGGAAGTGCAGACGAGACCGGTGATCAGCAGCGCCAGCGCGATATAAAGACCGGAGCCGAATTCATCATGAAATGCAAACATGCAAAAGAACATGGTCGCGCCACCCAGCGCGATGGCATGCATGCTTACCTTGAAATAGATGTTGCAGATCCAGGCGCCGACCACCGCCAGGAAAGCGCCACCCAGGAAGTGAACGGCCAGCGGGGGCGTCTCGGGAAGGTGCTTGAAAACATACGCACTCCAAAAGTAAAAGACCATGGCAATGACGTAGGGAATGATCCTGTCCTTCTCCGTGCGCAGCATCGGCGACTTGATCAGCTGCAGCCGCCAGAGCAGGAAGACGGCAAACAGCGGTAGAAAGGTATTGCAAAGAACGACCGTAAGCAGCCGTAATACTTTTTGTCTATGCTCGTACCCCGCAAAGGCGTATGGATGCACAAAAATAAGGATGGCCATCACATATGCGCTGATGAACAGCGGGTGAAAGACGACCGAAAAAAAATGCGCTAGCGCTCTCTTGATCATAATTCCTTCCTGAGTCTTGCGACAGGAATATTTAATTGTTCGCGGTATTTGGCCACGGTGCGGCGGGCGATATTGTACCCTTTCTCCTGCAGCAGATCGGTCAGTTTCTCATCGCTGAGGGGCTTCTTTTTGCTTTCGCCTTCGATGAGATCGCTGAGGATCTTCTTTACTTCCCTTGTCGAAACCTCTTCCCCGCTGTCGGTGCTGAGCGATTCACTAAAGAAGAACTTCAGGCGGTAGGTCCCGAACTCCGTCTGGACGAATTTGCTGTTGGCCACCCGGCTGACGGTGGAGATGTCGAGGGCCGTCCGTTCGGCGATATCTTTCAGGATCATGGGGCGAAGCGTCGTTTCATCCCCGGTGAGGAAGAAATCGTGCTGATAATCCATGATCGTATGCATGGTATTGTAAAGGGTCTGCTGCCGCTGCTTGATCGCATCGATAAACCATTTTGCCGCATCGATCTTCTGCTTGATGAACAGCACGGCCTCCTTCTGGCGCTTGTCTTTCTTGCTGCCCCGGTCATATTCCTTCAGCATCTCTTTATAGCCTTCGCTGATCCGAAGATCGGGGGCGTTCTTGGAATTGAGGGAAAGCTCCAGCTTCCCGGCAGTGTTGGTGATAAAGAAGTCGGGGATCACATAGCTCTCGGCCTTGTTGACCTCCGTGACATCGCCGCCGGGTTTGGGATTCAGCTTGATGATCTGGTTGATCACCTCTTTTAACTGCTCGTCGTCGATGTTGAGCCCCCGCTGGATCTTATCGTAATGCTTTTTTGTAAACTCGTCAAAATAATAGGTGAGCACCTCGATGGCCAGATCGACGCTCTTGCTGCCGTTCTTCTTTCGCCGAAGCTGGATGAGCAGGCATTCCTGGAGGTCGCGGGCGGCGACTCCCGGAGGATCGAATTGCTGGATCTTCCGGATCAGCGACTCTATTTCTTCCTCGCTCGTCTCGATGTTCTGGCGGAAGGCAAGATCATCGGCGATGGAAGCCGTTTCGCGGCGCAGATAACCGTCATCATCGATGCTCCCCACGATCTGCTCCGCGATCCTGCGGGTGCGGTCATCCACCACCAGCATCCCCAACTGGTCCAGCAACAGCTCGTGAAAAGAGGTCTCCACCTTGTGCGGCATCACCCGTTCTTCATCGGCGTCGGGATAGTTATCGTCGCGAAGCTTATAGTCGGCTATATCGTCATCTCCATCGTTCACGTACTCACTGATGTCGATATTGTCGTACTCGTCCTCGCTGCCATCCGCCTCTTCGTATTCATCTTTTGAGTCAAACTCGTCCTTTAGCTCTTCTCCACCATCCTCATGATCTTCGGTCACTTCCAGGGCAGGGTTCTCCTCCAGCTCTTCCTTTATCCTTTCTTCCAGGTTCGCAGTCGGCACCTGCAGCAATTTCATCAGCTGAATTTGCTGCGGAGAGAGCTTTTGGAGTAGTTTTTGCTGTAATGATTGACTTAACGACATGTCTATCAGGGGTTT
>Ga0081540_1003947_pt1 | contig 11524 bp, 7 predicted proteins | sample TabmetS2T1R1_FD_71024 | JGI IMG/M metagenome (GOLD analysis project Ga0081540, IMG submission 71024) | Tabebuia heterophylla rhizosphere microbial communities from the University of Puerto Rico - S2T1R1 | ecosystem: Host-associated > Plants > Roots > Rhizosphere ...
TTGCCTTCATCGGCGAAGACATCGGGTCGGTTTCGTCCAGGAAGACGACGTCCTGATGCGGGATATCCGCGTGAACGGGCACTTCGTAGCTTGCGAGATCGTGGTTGACGAAGAAGCCGCGGCGCTTGTCGACGGCCAGCTCTTCCATCAGCGCCGCCCCAACGCCCATCGTCATCGCGCCGATCACCTGGCTGCGCGCCGTCTTCGGATTCAGGATTCGTCCCGCGGCGCAGACGGCGAGCATTCGGTGCACCCGGATTTCCGCCGTCGCAACATCGACGGCAAGCTCGACGAAGTGTGCGCCGAACGTCGATTGCTGATGCGTTTTGGCGAGGTCGCCATATTCGATAAAATCCTCGGCGACGACGTCGCCCGTGGATGCCGCCTCTGCCAACGGTGCGCTCCGGTTGCCGGAGGTGACCTGGCTCTCCGAGAAGACAACGTCGGCCGAGTTGAATCCCAGTTTTTGCGCAATCATCTCGCGGAGCTTGACGCAGGCTGCATACACGCCTGATGTCGAATTATTCGCGCCGAACTGGCCGCCGGAGCCGGCCGAGACGGGATAGACGGAGTCGCCGAGACGCACCACGACTCGATCGAGCGCCACTCCCATCATCTCGGCGGCGGTCTGTGCGATGATCGTATAGCTGCCGGTTCCAATATCGGTCATGTCGGTTTCGACCGTGACGACGCCTCGGCGATCAAGGCGAACGCGGGCGCCGGACTTCATCAGGAGGTTGTTGCGGAACGCGGCGGCCATGCCCAGGCCGATCAACCAGCGTCCATCTCGCCGCTGTCCCGGCTGTGGATTTCGTGCGCCCCAGCCAAAGCGCTCCGCACCGAGACGCATGCACTCAACGAGCTGACGCTGCGAGAATGGACGCTTCGGATTCTCCGGATCGACTGCGGTGTCGTTATGGATCCGGAATTCGACCGGATCGAGGTTCAAGCGCTCCGCCATCTCGTCCATGGCGATTTCGAGCGCCATCATCCCAGGCGCCTCGCCTGGCGCACGCATGGCGTTGCCCTCCGGCAGATCCAGCATGGCCAAGCGCAACGCGGTCATCCGGTTTTCGCCCGCATAGAGCAGTCGCGTCTGCTGGACGGCCGTCTCCGGCCTGCCGCCCGGCAAATTGCCGGACCAGCTTTCATGTCCGATCGCCGTTATCTTGCCATCGCGCGTCGTGCCAATGCGAATCCGTTGGATCGTTGCAGGCCGATGCGTGGTGTTGTTGAACATCAATGGTCGCTGGAGCGCCAGTTTGACGGGACGCCTGGCTGCACGTGCGCCCAAAGCTGCGAGAATAGCATCGGCACGAAGAAACAGCTTGCCCCCAAAGCCGCCGCCGATGAACGGCGAGACCACTCTGACGTTCTCCTTCGGCAGGCCAAGGGTCTTCGCGACGTCCGTCGTTGTCCAAGCGATCATCTGGTTCGAGGTCCAGAGAGTCAACTTGTCTCCCTCCCACGCGGCAATCGAAGCATGCGGCTCCATCATCGCGTGGGCTTGATCGGGGGTCGTATAGGTAGCGTCAAACTGCACCGGCGCGGAGGCGAAGGCACCGTTGAAATCGCCGACCGCTGTCTCCGGCTTATCATCGCCGCGCGCGGGCGGCTTGCCCGCCGCATTCCTTCCCGCCGCCAGGTCGAACGAGCCGTTTGCTTCTTCGTAGCTGATCTTGATCAATTGCGCGGCCGAACGGGCCTGCTCGAAGGTTTCGGCAACGACGACGGCGACGGCCTGGTGATAATGGTCGACGTCCGGGCCGCCGAGCAGCTTGGCCGTGTTCAAGTTGCCTTTGCCGAGCTGGCCGGCATTGTCGGCCGTCACGATGGCAATGACGCCGGCGGCGGCCCTGGCCCGTGACAGGTCCATCGACGCGATCCGCCCCTTGGCGACGGCGGAGCCGACGACGTAGCCGTAGGCGGGATTGGAGACGACGTCGTGCCACTCGTAGGCATAGGTTGCCGTTCCCGTCGTCTTGAGCCGGCCATCGATCCGGCTCGTCGAATGTCCGATCACCTTCAACTGGTCGATCGGGTTGGTGGTCGCGGGCGTATCGAATTTCATGGCTCAACCTTTCGCTTCAGCGAGCACAGCGCCGAGTGTGCGCTCCACCAGCGTCAGCTTGAATGCATTTCCCGTTGTCGGCTTGGCGCCGTCGAGCAAACGCGCAGAGACCGCCTTGGCGCCGTGAGGCATCTCGGTTTCGGCCGACTCCACGCGCCAGGGTTTGGGAGCGACACCCCCGAGGGCGACGCGGCCGGTCCCGTCGCGTTGAACGATCGCCGCAACGGAGACCAGGGCGAATGCGTAGGAGGCGCGGTCGCGCACTTTTCGGTAGATTTGCGTGCCGCCGACCGGCTTCGGCAGCGTCACCGATGTGATCAATTCGCCGGCCGCGAGGACCGTCTCAATGTGAGGAGTGTCACCGGGAAGGCGATGGAAGTCGGCGACAGCGAGCTTCCGCGTCTGGCCATCCGGGCGCACGGTCTCCACCGTCGCATCAAGCACTCGCATGGCGACCGCCATGTCGCTCGGATGCGTGGCGATGCAGGCGTCGCTGGAGCCGATCACGGCATGCTGACGGTTGATGCCGCCGATGGCCGCACAGCCGCTACCGGGCTGCCGCTTGTTGCAGGGCTGGTCAGTGTCGTAGAAATAAGGGCAACGGGTCCGCTGCAGCAGATTGCCGGCGGTGGTCGCCTTGTTGCGCAACTGGCCGGAGGCACCGGCCAGCAGGGCGCGCGACAGCACCGCGTAGTCGCGCCGGATCCGCGTGTCAGCGGCGAGATCGGTATTGCGCACGAGCGCGCCGACCCGCACTCCGCCCTCCGGCGTGGGCTCGATCTTGTCGAGGGAGAGGCCGTTGACGTCGATCAAATGCCTGGGGGTTTCGATCTGAAGCTTCATCAGATCGAGCAGGTTGGTGCCGCCTGCGACGAACTTCGCTCCATCGACGCGGGCCGCGGAAGCCGCCGCGTCGGCGGGCGATTTCGCACGTTCGTAGCTGAAGGGCTTCATGCGGGCCTCCCGGCGACCTTGGCGATGGCCTCGGCAATATTGGAATACGCACCGCAACGACAGATGTTGCCGCTCATGCGTTCGCGTAGTTCTGAATTGGTGAACTGGGGGATGTCGGTCAGGTCTTCGGTGACGTGACTTGGGATGCCGGCCTTGATCTCATCGAGCACGGCCACCGCGGAACAGATCTGTCCGGGCGTGCAATAACCGCATTGATAGCCGTCATGCTCGACGAATGCCGTCTGCATGGGGTGCATGTGTGTCGGCGTGCCGAGCCCTTCGATGGTGGTCACACTGTCGCCTTCGTGCATGACCGCCAGCGTCAGGCAGGAGTTGATGCGCCGTCCGTCGACGATCACGGTGCATGCACCGCACTGGCCGTGGTCGCAACCCTTCTTAGTGCCCGTAAGCCGCAGTTGCTCGCGCAACACGTCGAGAAGGGTTGTTCTGGTATCGACATCCAGATGGTGAGGAACGCCGTTCACAAGCAGGGAGACCTTCGCCATCGTTGGGGCTTCAGAAATCGGCGCGGAAACGCCTGCTTCGGCTGAATTTAGACCTTTGGCTGGCATAGGCACCGTTCCGAGCGCCACCGAAGTGGCGGTGCCAATCAGCAGGTTCCGCCGAGAAAATCCGAGATCAAAACGCGTGTTTGGCATGGCTTGGCTCCGTCCTTCACACCGCTGTTAAAGCCGCGCTTCCAGAAAGAAGTGATCAGACCGGGTTTGGTTTCCCCAAGCCTGATACCGGCGTCCAACCAATTCAGGCGGCGGGTGGGAGAGCGCAGCCAAGACATCTGCCCTGAGAGACCAGCGGCTGGAGCGGGCAGGAATAAGGGTCGGACCGGACGCATGCTTCCCGCCTTGGCAGCTGGTTCGCCTTGGCGCGCCGTGGCGTCAAATGCGCTCACGCGATCTTGACCACGTCTCATGATCGAAATGCGCTGAGCGGCTGCTGGCGGTACAGCGTCGTTTGGCGATCCGGCTCCACCAACACCGTTTCGGCCTTGCACGCCGCGGCGGCCGACGGTCCAACCTCTGAGGAAGCACGGCGAGATCCAATCCCTTTCGGTGCGAGCACGAGGTGGAGAGGTGGTCGCCGCCGGACCCTCATCTCGAATGCCTCTTCCAAGACGAAAGCAATCGGCTTGCGAGACGCTGGCCACGTCGGCCGTGCCGGACCAGGACATCCGGACAACGATCGACGCAAAACTGCGGTTACGGCTGCCCCGATCCACCCGCCGCACCGTAGACTTGACCGGTTGCATAACTCGCATCCGCGGCTGCAAGCTGGACATAGATCGACGCTAGTTCTGCGGGCTGGCCAGGGCGGCCGAGTGGCGTCTGCCCTCCGAACTTCTCCAGCTTCTCCATGGACGCACCACCTGAGACCTGAAGCGGCGTCCAGATTGGGCCCGGTGCGACTGCGTTGACGCGGATACCCTTCGGCCCGAGTTGCTTGGCGAGCGACTTCACATAGTTCATCGTCGCCGCCTTGGTCTGGGCATAGTCATAAAGCTCGGGTGACGGATCGTAGGCCTGTTCGGAAGCGGTGCCGATGATACAGGCGCCAGGGTTCAGATGCGGCAGTGCCGACTTGATAATCCAGAATGGCGCGTAAATGTTGGTCTTCATCGTGGCGTCGAAATCTTCCGATGAAATATCGAGGATCGATTCCCGTGATTGTTGTCTCGCCGCATTGCAGACGATGATGTCGAGGCCGCCTAAGCCTTGCACCGCGGCCTTGACCAAGGCCTTGCAGAATACTTCGTCCCTGAGGTCGCCTGGGATTGCGAGGCCTATCCGACCCGTTTGCCTGATGAGCGCAATCACTTCCTGCGCGTCGGGCTCTTCGGTTGGAAAATAATTGATGGCTACGTCCGCGCCCTCGCGCGCGTAGGCGATCGCAGCGGCGCGCCCCATACCCGAATCCCCGCCAGTGATGAGAGCCTTCCGGCCCGCGAGGCGGTCCGACCCGCGGTAGCTGGTCTCGCCATGGTCCGGCCGCGGTTCCATCTTGCTCGCGAGGCCGGGCCAGGCTTGCGATTGTTGCCTGAACGGCGGTTTCGGATAGCGCGTAGTGGGATTGATGAGCGCATCGTCAACCATGTGTTGTTGTCCTTTCGCTGTTGATGCAGACGCTGTTGATGCAGGCAATGACGTTGCAGCCAGGCCAGCTCCCGCCACCCCAAGGAGGCGCCGGCGCGTTACCGATTGTCCGTGTCGGCCGCTCATCCACTCGCTCCGTTCCGAAGGGTCTATCCCCAACTCGCTCGTCGACACATCGTTGCTCGTGCGGCGGCGGCGCAGGCCGCAAGCCAGCTGACGCAATCCATCGCTTCACCCGTTGATCCTCGGGGTCACGTCGACCTGACGCCGGCTGCTCGGCCTGGACGGCGAAAACCCCGCGAGGGGGGCGCGGGGTTTTCAGAGCCAGCAGTAGGCAGGGTGAACCGCCGGCACTTGGCTATTCAATCCGGGTCCCGATTAAAGGTTCCTAGCTGCTGGGGCGAGAGCTGTCGCTGGCACCGTCTGCGAACACGGGACGTCAGACGCGCTGGATGACATAGCCGGCGAATTAGCGGCTGCAATTCGGAGATGATGACGTCTGTTCTGCCATTGTCCCGCGCGGTCAACCTCGATTCTTCCTTCCCAGTGGGAACTCCGACATCTCTTGTTGTGCCCGAGAAATCGAGATCGAAATGAAGTGGAGATGCAGGGGTCCGGATCGCGTCGGCGCTCGTCCATCCAACCGGCGCAGCTCCTGCGGCGGCAGGGCCGGGCGCTCGATCGGCGGTTAAGTCAGTTTCCGCCACCGTCGCCCATCCCACTCGCGCGGCGAGCGGAAAACGCTGTGTGGTCTTCGACAGCCCTGGTTCGTTTTCGCCTCAGCCAGTCGAGCCCGTTCAATGCTTGCGGAACTGTTTTTCGACGCGGGGTTTTTCTGTCGGGGCGGGAAGCACAGGCCGGCGAAGAGCATGGACAGACCGACGCAGAGGGCGGACAGTACCGATCTCGCAGTTTCCGGCGGCTTTGTGCATGTCCGTGGTGCCCGCGAGCACAATCTGAAGGACGTCGCCCTGAACATCCCCCGCGACGCCCTGGTGGTCTTCACAGGCGTTTCCGGATCGGGCAAGTCCTCGCTGGCGTTCGGAACGCTGTATGCCGAAGCTCAGCGTCGATACCTGGAGTCGGTCTCGCCGTATGCCCGACGCTTGTTTCACCAGATGGCGGTGCCGGAGGTGGACTTGATCGACGGATTGCCGCCGGCGGTTGCCCTGCAGCAGCATCGCGGGTCTTCGACCAGCCGCTCGTCCGTGGGAAGTATCACCACGCTCTCGAACTTGCTCCGGATGCTGTACTCCCGCGCCGGAGACTATCCGCCGCGCCAGCCGCTGCTCTATGCGGAATCTTTTTCGCCGAACACCCCCGAGGGCGCCTGTCCCCGATGTCATGGCATCGGACGGATCCATGACGTCAGCGAGCGGTCCTTGGTGCCAGACAACAAGCTTACCATCCGCGAGCGGGCGGTTGCGGCTTGGCCAACCGCATGGCAAGGGCAAAATCTCCGTGACATTCTGGTCACCCTCGGCCACGACGTGGACAAACCGTGGCGCGAACTGCCGAAGAAAGACCGAGATTGGATTCTCTTTACTGACGAACAGCCGACGGTTCCGGTTTATGCGGGATACACGCCAGCGGAAACGCGGCGGGCCCTCAAACGGAAGGAGGAGCCGAGCTACCAGGGGACCTTCACCGGTGCCCGCAAATATGTGCTGCAGACCTACGCCATGACGCAAAGCGCGATGATGAGGCGCCGTGTGGCACAGTTCCTGTCCAGCGCCGACTGTCCGGTTTGCAAGGGCACGCGACTGAAGCCGGAAGCTTTGTCCGTCAAATTCGCGGGCAGGGATATCTCGCAATTGTCCCGGCTGCCGCTAAAGGGCCTCGACGAAATCCTGAAAGCCTGTCCCGCCGAGGCGAATCTCATCTCGGCGGATCACCCGGAAAAAGCCCTCGTCGTCAAACGTATCGTGGACGATCTTCGAGGTCGGCTCGAAGTTCTGCTGGAACTTGGGCTCGGATATCTGACCCTCGAGCGAAGCACGCCGACCTTGTCGCCAGGCGAACTGCAGCGACTTCGCCTGGCGACGCAAGTCCACTCGAATCTGTTCGGAGTCGTCTATGTTCTGGATGAGCCATCCGCCGGACTGCATCCGGCGGATACCGAGGCGCTTCTCCGCGCGATGGCACGTCTCAAGTCCGCGGGCAATTCGTTATTCGTGGTCGAGCACGATCTCGACGTGGTACGTCGAGCGGACTGGGTCGTGGACGTGGGGCCCGGCGCGGGGGAAAAGGGCGGCAGGATACTGTACAGCGGACCATTGCCGGGTCTGGCGAACATCGGCGAATCCCAAACGCGATGCTATCTGTTTGGAGACAACAAAAACCGGGTTCCGAGCAGACTGATGCCCCGGGCATGGTTGAAGCTTCGGGGCGTGACCCGCAACAATCTGCATCAACTGGACGTCGATTTTCCGCTAGGCGTGTTCACCTGTGTCACGGGCGTATCGGGTTCGGGGAAGTCGAGCCTCGTCAGCCAGTTCCTCGTAGAGGTCGTAGGCGCTGAACTTGGGCACCGGCGCGAATTCGAGGCCGACGACGATGTCCTGGAAGCGGCAGTGGAAACGCTGGGTGGCAAGATCACTGAAGGGCTGGCTCAGGTGCAACGGTTGGTTGTCGTCGATCAGAAGCCGATCGGACGTACCCCGCGATCGAACCTCGCGACATACACCGGTCTGCTCGACCACGTCCGAAAGCTGTTCGCCGCGACCAAGCAGGCGCGGGCCAGAAAATACGACGCTGGGCGGTTCTCGTTCAATATTGCGAAAGGCAGGTGCGAAACCTGTCAGGGTGAAGGATACGTTTGCGTGGAGCTTCTGTTCCTGCCAAGCGTTTATGCTCCCTGTCCGGCCTGCAAGGGGCGGCGCTACAATGCCAAGACCCTCGAGGTCAAGATCCGAGGCAATTCAATCGCCGATGTGCTCGCCATGACCGTCGATGCTGCCTTCGAATTTTTTTCCGACGATGAGCCTTTGCGCCGATCGCTCGGGGTGCTGCGCGAGGTGGGACTGGGTTACATCAGGCTCGGGCAACCCGCGACCGAGCTCTCGGGGGGCGAGGCACAGCGGGTCAAACTCGCGACAGAATTGCAACACGTACAGCGCGGCGCGACGTTGTATGTGCTTGACGAGCCTACGACCGGTCTTCATCCAGCGGATGTGGCGAAGCTCATGACACAACTCGAGGGACTGGTCCGCTCCGGCAACACCGTGATCGTGGTCGAACATGACATGACGGTCGCTGCGGCCAGCGACTGGATTGTCGACGTTGGCCCGGGGGCGGGGGAGGAGGGTGGTCGCATCGTGATAGCGGGCCCACCGGACAAAGTCGCCGGGAGTGCCACCAGCCGAACGGCCAAGTATCTCGCCGACGCATTGGATATGTCGACGACTCCTGTCTAGGTCCAGTTCTTTGGTGAGCGAACGGGTCGATTTCGAGATAGCCAGTTGAGTATTTTGAGAAGGCTCTTGCTGTCCGGCATCGTGCCGCTCTTGATCCTCGATAGCGTAGGTCCGGCGATGCCAATTTCTCTGGCCATTGCGCCGTTCTGAACGTCGTATTTTTGCTGGTAAGCGGCGAGCGCCAGGCCGAGATTGGTTTGAGGCGAATGCCTCAGGCAAGCCGCTGTTTTCTTCATGCTTTTCTGCAATGATCTAACGAATACTGCAAGAGCGCCGTGCTAGGTACCACGTAGGGTCGCCGTAGTCGCAAAAGCAACAGATCGAGAAAAGTTCCTGAGGCAACTGAGGAATGCGCGCAACGGGCCGGGCATATCGATCGCACACGAGGCGGCCCGCGCGAGATTGATTCCGGCCGTCGAGCGAGCACAAGTCCGGTTTTTGCACGCATATGACCAGTGATCGGCTGAGCAGTTTCCTTCGTCGTCGGCCGCGCGCTCTTGGGAGTGACGATGACGCATGTGAGAAAAAAATGCGCCCAATTTGATGTTCGAATGCGCCTTACAGCAAACAACTGGCGTGATTCTCGACCAGTCGATTCTCCCGGGCTCGAATGACTGAGCGAGCGGCCCGAGACGCAGAAGCGCCGCTATTAATTCGAAACTTTTAGTCTGCTCAGGCAGCATTCCTACCAACTCCAGAAGGGACCTTGTCTAGCCCCAAGGCAATGCGCCGGCTCGTGACCGAGCGCAACCGGCGACCCCGCCCACCTTCCTATGGACAATGTGTCAGCCGGCCCGCGGGGGCCGCCTCGCGAAAGCTTGAGCCACCGCTTTACGCCGGAAGGGCCGCTACGCGTCGCCTGTCTCGTGAGCCTCAAAGAGGTCATGCCCCACCGCTGCATTGGCGGTCCACCCCATCCGGTGGCAGGCTATTTTCAGCAGGAACCATATCCTTTCGCCGCCGTTGGCAGAGCCTTTCAGGAAAGAGGCGATGGCAAAGAATAACGAGTTCCGTCTCGATTCGCCGGGGGAGACCGCTGTTCACCTCTGCGTTGACATGCAGAGGATGTTTGCCGAGGACACAGAATGGAGCATGCCTTGGTTCGAACGGGTGCTGCCGAAGATCGCCGCCATCGCCTCGGCTCATCCAGAAAGGACGATTTTCACCCGCTTCATACCTGCCAGCCAGCCGAAGCAGGGGGTTGGCATGTGGAAACGCTATTATGAGCGGTGGAGTTCAATGACGATCGATCACCTCGGCCCCGAGTTGATCGGTCTGGTCCCCGACCTTGCGAGATTCGTTCCTCCTGCCCGCATCTTCGACAAACATGTCTATTCGCCCTGGACCGGAACCGACCTGCATCAACAGCTCCGAACCGGCGGCATCGATACAATCATCATCACCGGCGGCGAAACCGATGTCTGTGCTGGCGACCATGCTGGGCGCGATCGACTGGGGTTTCCGCGTCATCCTCGTCACCGATGCGCTTTGCAGTTCGGCCGACGAAACCCACGACGCCATGATGAATGTGTACATGAGCCGCTTCGGCGAACAGGTCGAAACCGTCACAACCAAAATGCTGATCGAGAATTGGCAGACGCAAGAGAGACGTCGCTCGTCATTCAAAAGGCGATCGTGCCGCTGATTCATACAAATGGACCGTTGGCCTGGGTTTCAAAGCCGCACAGGACCGGAGACATGCTGATCTCCATTGGCAAAAATCTCCCGCAACGCAAGAGCACTTGATGAGTGCAACGGCGGGCTCGCTTCCGCCGCTGCAGAATTCTTGGCCGCGCTCCAAGTCCCGAGCGTCACTCAGGCGTCGGCACCGGCAGGAACAACATGCGGCGAATGGACAGCACAGCCGGATCGATAGAGCTGACGGCAGAGCAGCGGCGCGAACGCAGACGTCTTCGACGCGAAAGGCAGCGGGAGGACAACCTCAAACGTGCAGCAAAGATGCATGCGGTTCGGGTCAGGACAAAAACTGAACGTCCAGCGTATCTGCCACGACCTGGACTATTTGCCCATGTCGGGTGTTCTGGCTGGCGTTACTGGAAATGGCGGAATCTGTTTTACGCAGGCGTTCCACAGTCGGCGTGGTTTGAGCATTACTTGAAGCGCTTCGACACTGTCGAAATCAATGCATCCTTTTACTCCTGGCCTACGATTGCCAGCGTGCAGGCCTGGCGGCGCCAGCCGGGCAGGAAGCAGTTCGTCTACACGGTCAAAGTCTGTGAACTCATCACACATGTGAAGCGTTTCAAGGGCACAAAGACTCTTATCAGAGACTTCGGAATGATCGCCGATATCCTGGGCAACCGCATGGGCTGCTTTCTATTTCAGCTGCCGCCAAGCTATCGCTACACCGAGACTCGACTCAATGACATTGTAAGCCAGCTCGATCCTGCGCGCCGCAACGTCGTGGAATTCCGGCACGCGAGTTGGTGGAACAACGAGGTTTATGATGCCTTCCGAAAGGCCGGGATCATCTTTTGCTCGTGCAGCGCACCAGGCCTTCCGGATGCTCTTATCCGGACGGCCGACGAGGTCTACATTCGTTTGCACGGCCCACTGCGCTGGTATCGCCACCACTACTCCACGAGCGAGCTCGTGACCTGGACGCAAAGGATTAAAGCGAGCGGGGCGAAGCGGGTCTGGATGTATTTCAACAATGATCACGAGGCCCATGCGCCGCAGAACGCGATAACAGCAAGGCGTATGCTGGACCGCGTCCGAAAAGCCGAGCGGCTCGATGTTGGAACGTTTTCCGCGACGGAAACGTTTTCCGGTGCTTGGGAGAGCCATTCATGACCAGCAAGTCGCTTTGGATGGATATCGAGGTCGCGCCCGGCGCGGAAGTGCTCGATGGCATGCGGGAGTGCGATGTCACCGTAATCGGTTCCGGGATCGCCGGGATATCGACAGCGTATGAGCTTTGCCAGCGTGGCAAATCCGTCATGGTCATCGACCGC
>Ga0081540_1003307_pt2 | contig 11523 bp, 11 predicted proteins | sample TabmetS2T1R1_FD_71024 | JGI IMG/M metagenome (GOLD analysis project Ga0081540, IMG submission 71024) | Tabebuia heterophylla rhizosphere microbial communities from the University of Puerto Rico - S2T1R1 | ecosystem: Host-associated > Plants > Roots > Rhizosphere ...
CACCCATCGATAGAGGTATAAATGCTTTACTCCCAGAGCCCCCCACTTGCGGATAATGAGGCGGACCCGGCTGATTCCCCCCGCGCCTTTGCCCGCGATCAGGAGGCTCGCAACGAGCCGCGGTTCGGCAGGCGGGCCGCACCCGCGCCGGTCTACGCGGTTGCTCCGCCGCGGAAGTCGATCGGCCGGCGCATGTTCGGCGCCCTGGTGCGGTTTGTCATTCTGATTTCGATCGGCGTCGGCGCCACGCTGGGCTGGCAGGCTTACGGCGACATGGCAAAGCAGATGTTTGCCGCGAACGCCCCCGAGCAGGCCTGGCTGTTGTCCTATCTGCCGGGGACCAAGCCGCCGGCCGCGGTCGCAGCCGCCGCCAGTCCCTCGCTGCAGCTCGAGCCGCTCGCGGCCAATCTGGATGCCATGCGGCGCAGCTTCGAACAGCTCGCGGTCCGCCAGGAGCAGATGGCCCGCAGCCTCGCGGCGCTGCAGGCCACCAACGAGGATATCCGGCAGAAGGTGTCGTCGCAGCCTCCGGCTCCAGCTCCGGCCAATGCGATGGCCGCGGTCCCGCCGCCGCCGAAGCCCGCTGCGCCGAAGCTGCAGCCCGCGCCGGGCGCGGCTCGTCCGTCGAATCCTGCTGCTCCGACCTCGATCGTACCGCGCTCATCAGCCCAGTAGCCGCGATCTTCGTCATGGCCGGGCTTGCCGCCTTCGTTAAAGCTTCGGTGGCCGAGTGAATTCGTGGCCCGGCGTAGCCTTGGCGGAGACGGGACCCGGCCATCCACGACTTTGAAAGCAAATCCTAGCCGCACCAACCTCGGCGCATGGGCGCTAGTGCACAGCGGCCGGCTCCGCCGGCCGCTTCGGCTTGCGGTCGGTCACGAGCGCCAGCGCCACCGTCATCAGCATGAAGACCACCGACGCGCCGAACACCCAGTGCGGCATGTGCTGGTCCATGATGAAGCCATAGAGCAGCGGCGCCAGGATGCCGGAGAAATTGAAGCCGGTGGAGACGATGCCGAAGGCGCGTCCCGCCGCGCCGGCAGGCGCGGCATTGCGCACCAGCATGTCGCGTGACGGCGCGATCACGCCGCTGAGGAAACCGGCCAGCGTCATCAGCGTGGTCAACACGAGCGGCGACAGGGTGAACACCGCGATGACAAGCATGATCGCCGCGTTGACGGCAAAGCATGCCGAGGCCACCTGGCCATGCCGCGCGGTGCGATCGGCGAGAAATCCGCCGGCCAGCACGCCGATGGCGCTGGCGCCGAGAAAGAAAGTCAGCGCCAGGTTCGCGGTCCCGAACGCGACGCCATAGCCGCTCATCAGCGCCACCACGCCGAAATTGCTGATGCCGGCATTGGACAGGCCGAGCAGCATGAAGAAGAAGGTCAGCACGATGATCGCCGGCGTGACGATATTCGGCTTCGGCTTGTCCTCGCCGTGACTGCGCGCGGCGGCGCGCGCATCGGGCAGGCCCATGGCGATGATCAAGATCGCGACCACCGGGCCAAGCGCGCCCGCCACCATCAGCGCGCCGAGGCCGCCGACCGTCGCCACCAGCGTTGCCATGATCGCGGGCGCGACCGCACCGCCAAGGAAGCCGGCAAAGGTGTGTATCGAAAAGGCGCGGCCCATCCGCGCCTCGTCCATATGCGCGGCAAGGATGGCGTAATCGCAGGGGTGATAGACGCTGTTGGCAAGGCCCAGCAACGCTGCGCAGACGATCAGCGAAGTGTAGCTCAGATTCAGGCCCAGCAGGATCAGCGCAAAGCCGCCGAGGCACAGCCCGATCAGCAGCACCCTTCGTGCGCCATAGTGATCGGCGAGATAGCCGATCGGCGCCTGCGTCAGGCCCGACACGATGCCGAACACCGTGAGCGCAAGGCCGAGTTCGATATAGCCGACACCAAGCTGCGCCTTGAGAAACGGAAACAGCATCGGCAGCACGAACAAATGGAAATGGCTGAGCCAATGCGCGATCGAAATCGCCGTCAGCGTGCGCAGCGCGCTATCCGCCTTCGCATGTTGCGGTGCAGCCAGAACGTCGGCCATATCTCGTTGAAAACCCGGTTGGAATCCGCCCGGCAGGGCCTCTCGAAACGCGGCCAAACTATCGGCCAAAGGGGTTAGCTGTCCATGAACGCGGCTGCATGGCTGCTTCCTTATTGGTCCGCTGGGACCGTCAATGCGGCATTAAAATCGGCGACATTGGTAGTCTGAACCTGCAAATATCGCGACATGACCGATCCCGCAAAACCGCTCCGCATCCTGATCCCCGAGGGCTCCTCCACCTCCGGCCGCGAGGCCGTCACCATCATGGGGCTGCTCGGTCATCACCTTGAGGTCTGCGATCCCTCGCCCTGGTGCCTGGCGCGCTACTCGCGCTTTGTGCGGAAATTCCACCGTTGTCCGGGTATGCGCACCGATCCCGCGGGCTTCCTCGCCTTTGTCGAAAGCCTGATCGCAAGCGGGCGGTTCGACGTGCTGTTGCCGACCCATGAACAGGGATTGCTGTTCGCGAAGGTGCAGGATCGACTCAACGGCCGCATCGCGGTGGCGTTGCCGTCGTTCGAGAGCTATCGCGCCGCGCACAGCAAGGCCGGTTTCAGCCGATTGCTTGATCGCCTCGACCTGCCGCAGCCGCCGACGCGGATTCTTAAAAGCCAGTCCGAGCCGCGCGGCGCGACGCGATTTCCGGCTGTGGTGAAGGCGTCGGTCGGTACCGCCAGCCGCGGCATCTGGTTTGTCGATAATGAGAGCGAGCTTGCGAGCGCGCTGCACGAGATCGATTCAGCCGGCGATTTTGACGAAGTGCTGGTGCAGGACAGGATTGCCGGCACCACGGAAAAGGCGCAGTCGGTATTCTCCCGCGGCAGGCTGCTCGGCTTCCATGCCTTCCGGGCGGTCGCGCCCGGCATCAGCGGCGGCGAGGCGATCAAGGAGAGCGTGCGCCGTCCGGCCGTGCGGCAATATCTGGAAAAGCTCGGCGCTGATCTCGACTGGCATGGCGGATTCGCGGTCGACTACATCATGCCTGATGACGGCACCGCGCCGCTGCTGATCGATTGCAACCCGCGGCTGGTCGAGCCGTTCAATGCCTTCGCATCCGGCACCGATCTTGTCACGCTGCTCTTGCGCGTCTCGCTGGGCGAGGCGCCCGCGCCCTTGCCCGAAGGCCGCGCCGGCGTCGTGACGCATCTTGCCATGCAGGCACTGCTGGGGCTGGCCTCGCGCGGCGGGTCGCGCCGCGACATTGCGCGCGAGTTCGGCCATCTCCTCAATCACAGCGGCCCCTATGCCGGCAGCGTGGAAGAGCTGACCCCATCGGCGCATGACAGGCTGAGCACCGTGCCGCTGGCAACGACGTTTGCGCTGATGCTGCTTTCGCCGTCATCGGCCGCAAAACTCGCGCGCGGCGGATTTGGCGCGCATCTGCTCGATGTGAGGAGCATTCGGGAGATCGAGAAGATCTCGTAAGGTGGTCAGCCCACTCTACGATTCCGTCGTCGCCCCGCCCACATCGAACGCGCCGAGCTTGTATTCCTCCTGCGGGCCAGCGGAAAACGTCGGGATCAGCGTGAACGATGCTTCCGGAAATTGCTGCCAGATCGCGAGGTCTTCGGCCGTGACGATCACGAAGCCGAACCTGAACATGTAGCGGCCGGGCTCGGTGACCTTGCCGACCTGCGCCCAGGTGACCTTCTTCATGTCCTTGCTCCGGACAAGCGCCCCGCCGGGCCGGCGGGCGAGGGGCAAGTCTATGCCGGATTTTGGGAGAATCGAAGCAGGCATCGGCAACGCAGCTTTCATGTCCGCTATGGGCCCATGGTAAAGGCGCACGCCGGTTAAGGCCGCGATTGCCGATTACCAGGATGCAACAGCTAATCGACGTTCTAATGCGCTCCCCCAACCTGAACCGTCGTCTCATCCGATATGCCGACGCGGTACCATACAAAGAACGCCAGCAGCGCCACCGGGATGCCGATGAGCGAGGTCCAGATGAAGAACCAGACAAAGCCGGTATGCTCGATCGCGAAGCCCGAGAACCCAGCCAGAATGCTGCCTGGAAAGGCGCAGAGCGAGGTCAGCAAGCCGAACTGGCTCGCCGCGTGCTCTACTGATGCGAGCGTCGACATGTAGGTGATCAGTACGATCGACGCGAAGGCGTAAGCAAAACCCTCGACGCCGACCGCCAGCGCGAAGGTCCAGAACGCGTTGCCGCCATCCCCGCCATGCGCCGCCAGGAACGCGAGCGCGAGATGCGAGGCTGAGCCCGCGACCGTGCCGATGAGAAGGCTCGCCATCATGCCGATGCGCGGGATCAGCCATCCGGCTGCGAAGGTGCCGCCAAGCGCAATCCAGAAGCCGAAGACCTTGGTGACGGTCGCGATGTCGGTATTCGTGAAGCCCTGGTGCTTGAAGAGCGGTACAGCCATCGCGCTCGCAATGTAGCCGGGCATGCGAAAGCCTGCGACAAGAAGGAGAATCGCGACCGCCGTCGGTCCCAGCCTTTTGACGAGTTCGCGGATCGGCGCCCAGATCGTCTCAACGAAGCCGGCATGCGGCTTGTGGGGCTTCATGTCGGAAGCAGGTTCCGGCGCTAACAGCGTTGCTACGATCCCAACCAGCATCAGGGCCGCCATGCACAGATAGGCGCCTTTCCAGCCGATATGATCGGCAAGGTAGAGCGCGCCCGCGCCGGCTGCGAGATTGCCGACGCGCCAGCCAATCTCGGTCCACGAGGACAGTACCGCCTGTTTCTCCGGCGGCCGCACACTGGTGATGCGCCAGCCATCAATCACGAGATCGAGCGTTGCGCCCGCGATCCCGAGTGCGAACGAGAATCCGACCGTCCACCAGATCCAGTGGCCTGGATCGCCGAAGGCGATTCCGGCGAGCATCGCCATAACGGCGAGTATCGCTACGATCAACCAGCCGCGACGCCGCCCGAGCGCAGATCCGATCAACGGCGGATCGTATTGATCGAGAAATGGCGCCCAAACGAACTTGAACTTGTAGGCGAGGGTCAATTCGCTCAGCAGACCTATCGTCGCCAACGGCACCCCGGCATCCGTCAGCCAAGCCGACTGCGTGGAATAGGTCAGTAGAAACGGCATGCCGGACGTGAAACCCAGGCCGAGGGCCGGGGCCATTCGCCTGTCCTTGATGAGGGCCGACCAGAATGGGATGCGCTCGGCATCGTTACTCGCGATAGTCGTCGACATTCCCGATCCCTCGCATTGACAGCCGGCCCGCGCCGGAAGGCGAGCGGACTTTCGCTCCGTCAAACACCTCGTCCATGATTTCTCGGATGGTACTGGCGCAGCGACCGCACTGAGCTCTGCAGCCAAGGCAGCTAAAGACATAGCTGGTGGTTCGGCGCGTCGCAGTGTTGGCCACAGTTCGCACCTCAGTGTCGCTTAGGATGTTGCAGGAACAAACGATCATAGGAAGTCCGGTAGCTCAATCCTATGTCTGCTTTATCACGCAGAAAGCGGACATTCATCACGACAACGGCGACTTCCGCTTAGGGTCAGAAGCCGACATTCCGGACCGCACTGCCCAGGTCCGCTTTGCCACTGACAACAGACGTCAGTCGGCCCGGCCAAGATGTCAGCTTTGGGCCAATAACGGAAGTCGCGCTTATTCGATCATCTCGTCCCAACGGGCGAGCATCTTTCTGCGATGGTCATTCGGGCAGCCCGGCTTGCCGCAATCCTTCTTCGTATCGTGAAATGTCTTCGGCCCGCCTAAAAGGGCCCAACACGTCTTTGAGAGTGGAAACACGTAGCGCGGGGTTCAGCTGCTGCAGCCGAGCCACTGCCTTATGTGCTTGCTCCGGCCGCCCGGCCATTGCATTGCTTGCGGCGGCGATCCGTAATCCAGGTTGATAGTCCGGATTGTCCCGCAATGCCATTGCCGCCCACGATGCCGCTTCGTCATAGCGGCCCAGGAAGAAATGTGCATGCGCGGTCCCGCTTGGTGTTCTTAGCGACGGATCAAGTGGGCTCAGGCGCATGGCATGCGCGAAGCGCTCGATCGCCGCTTCCGGCTCGCCGAGCCAGTTTTTTACCCAGCCGCCGAAACTCCATGCCTCGGCCAAATTGGAATTGAGCACAAGTGCGCGATCGACTAAGCCAGCGCCTAGCTCGAGATCACGAACAAACCACGCTAGCGCCCACCCGCTGGCGGCGAGTGCGATCGCGTCATCCTTGCCCAACTCAACTGCCCGCTGAGCGAGTCTTGTCACTTCGGCAATCTCGTTCGCTGTGACTGAAATCCAGCCATTAGCCTTGGCGGCGACGTAGCAAGAGGCGGCCCTGCCGTAGGCGGACGCAAATTCGGGGTCGAGCTCGATTGCGCGGCTAAACAGGCGCAATGCCTCGTCGTTCGCTTGTCTAGTAAACTGACGAAACCTGGCCATCCCGCGTAAATCGAGGGCATAGGCGTCAAGGCTTTCGGTCGGCTTGCGCTTGGCACGCTCGATCTCGGCTTTTTCCAGCGCTGGCGCAATCGCGCCGACAACGCTTTCAGTCACCCGGTCCTGCAGATCGAAAACGTCGCCGAGCCCGCCATCAAACCGGCCTGCCCAAAGATGTGCCCCGGTGGCGGTATCGACGAGCTGTCCCGTGATGCGCACTCGATTTGCCGACTTGCGAACGCTCCCTTCCAACAAGTAGCGCACCCCAAGCTCGCGCCCCACCTGCTTCACGTCGACCGCGCGTCCCTTGTAGGTGAAGCTGGAGTTGCGGGCGATGACGAACAGCGCCTTGAAATGAGACAGCGCCGTGATGATGTCATCTACCATCCCGTCCGCGAAATATTCCTGTTCCGGATCGCCGCTCATGTTTTCGAACGGCAGTACGGCGATGGAGGGCTTGCCGGGAAGTGGCGGCGCCGCACTCAGCCTATCGCTCAGTTTGCTGAACGCTTCCGCGCGTACAGCATAAGCGCGGACTGGCTTGGTGATGTTCTTGAGCTGCTGTTCGCCTCGGTCCTCGAAGCCGGCGTCCAGCTTGCCTTCGACTTCGCTGTACACTTTCTCGGAAATCAGGATGCCGCCCGGATCGGCGACCCCCTCCAACCGGACCGCAATGTTGATCCCGTCGCCAAAAAGATCGCCGTCAGTCCCGACGATAACTTCCCCGAGATTGACCCCAATGCGTAGCTTAAGGGAGCTTTGACCTGACCCGATGCTTTCCTGTATCTCCACCGCGCATCGCACCGCAGCCGACGGACTTGCGAATTCGGCCAAGGCGCCGTCACCCGTGGTCTTGATCAGTCGTCCGTCGTGGCGGGAGAGGCCAGGCTCGATTACCTCGTGCTTTAGCCGCTCGAACTCGGCGTAGGTGGCTTCCTCAGCGCGTTGCATCAACGCAGAGTAACCGACCACGTCGGCAGCCAAGATAGCCGCTAATCGCCTCTGAACCCGCTGCTCCGCCACAGCGTCCTCCGAACGGCCAGACGAACCACGCCGGTGGGACAGGGAGAAGCCTAGCACCTTGTTGCGGACCTGTGAGCGGTAATCGGGGGACCCGATTGTCTCTCAAGTGGCGTTTTGCCGGGCCCGTGGCCCGGCGGCAATGAGCATGCGTCAACCTGGGAGGTCCGCTTTGGGTCATTTGCAGACTGCTCCGGCCGGTCAGGCCACGTCTGGTTACCCCGCTGAAAGCGGTCTTCGTTAGCGTGGACGGCCATGTCGGCTAGGGGCCGGAAGGAGACATTCAAGGCCTCTCAAAGATCGAGATCGAGGACTAGCTCCCGGCTAATTCTCTTTGCGAACTTTGCAATCTCGGCGAAGGCCTGTTGGCACTCGGAATCCTGGGCGATGGCTGCCTGCAATGTCTCTTGAGCAGCCTGGTCGTATTGCACAACCACGAGCCAATCGCCACGATTTGGGCCGGTTTCAAATCGGCTAAGACGATAGACGATCCCGTGCCTGAGGTAGGCCGCTTTCAACCTCTTGGCTACGGGCGCCACAACGTCGATGGCGCCGCCACGGTAGTGAGAGATGGCTGACATGGTCGTCATTCGTCCGCTCCGCCAATTAATGGTTTGGTCTGCAATCTAGATCAAACTCAGCCACTATTGATTTCAAGAATAGGTCGCTGCTTGGATGCAGGATGCAAACCTCCAAGCCGTGTCCGCTGAGGTCGCAAGCAGACATTAAGGCCAGTCCGAACTTGGTCTGGTCTGCCCTCGAAAGCGGACAGTCGCCAACGAAGATGAGGTGTGCCCGGCAGGTGTTGCCAATTCGGCACGATGGGCAAATCACTTTGTCCGCGATTAGAGCGACTCGAAGAAGACGTAGTTTTGCCAGCTGCGCATGCGCAGGAGAATTTTGCGTAACAAGGACAATTCGTGAAAATGATCGGTGTAGATGGCGGCTTCTCCCGCTGCGCCGAGCGGAATCTGATAGCCCGAGATGTCATCGACGATATCGAGGATGGCCAAGGCGCGGTCTCCAGGCAAAGGACCGCCAACGTTCACCAACGTGCCCGTAGTTTGAAGCTGGCCGCCGGCTACCGCATCGATCAGTAGACGGACTTTAGCCTTGAAGACGCGGCCCGGTACACCCTTGAACAAGACTTCCGCCTCATCGCCGGCACGAACCCGCTGTAACGCGTTCTGCTGAAACGCAGCGGCCAGAGTACGATCTCTCTGGGTATCGTTGACGAAGATCATGGCGGGACGGAGCGGTATCGGAACGACATAAACGCCCGGCCGCAACGCAAGCTCGGTGACGAAGCCGCCTGCAGGGGCTCGAACAATGGTATGGTCCAGATTGAATTGAGCATCGGCGAGTTCGTTGCGAAGACGCATGACGGCCGTATGTTCACCATCCACTGTCGCACCATACGCCTGTTTTGCACGATCTTCCGCAGCGAGCGCCTGCGCAACCGTCTGTTTCGACGCATCAAGGTTGCGCTGTGCGGTGTCGAGCGTCGCCTGTGCCACGACGTTTTTCTGAAACAGCGTTGCCTGACGATCGTAGTTTTCCTGCGAAAGCAGCAGCTCCGACTTGGCCTTTTCAACCGTCGCCGTTGCCTGATCGACGGACGCCTTGAGCTGAGCAACACTGGCCTCGGCATCAGCCAGTCCCGCCTTCTTTTCCGCGACGGCGTACTCAAATGGCTTGGGATCGATCTTGAACAGAACTTCACCTGCCTCGAGATGCTGGTTGGTGCGGTCTTGGACCGGCACCTCGGTTACAAGGCCCCTGACGGCAGGCAATATCGGCGTCACCGTGAAGTATATGCGTGCATTGGTGGAAAACGGGTGATTGTAGGCCATCGTTATGAACAGTAGCGAAAGCCCAAAAATGCCGCCGAGCGCGGCCGTCGCAAGTGTCCATTGATTGACGGGGATTCTGAACAGTTTGAAAACGGCGTAGCAGAGCGCCACATAGGTCAATGTGAGCAGGATTTCCATCGGTGCCCTCCCGGAATTGGCAGGCTAACGCTGCGAATCGTCCCGCCTGTCCGCACGTTGCACCTCAGCAGGAACGTTTTTCTTGACGTCCGGCTCGGCGAGCTCAGCGGAAGCTAGCTTGGGGCGCACCCTTCGTGGCCCGGACTGGACCGATCGTGCCCCGCTTTCGAGTTTCAGCTCGACTTCTGCCAGGCGATGCTTCAGGTCTTCCAACTCGGTCACTGCCTCCCTGGGAGAGGTCGGCTCGCCAGGCTTGTCGGCAAAGCCCCAGCCGCGCTCTGGCTGATACATCATCGCCCAGATCCAGAGGAACGGCCACAGCAGGTGCAGCAGAAACAGGCTGATCCAGCCGGCGGCATGGATAGCGTCCTCGTGCGGATGATGACGCGCATGCGCGATCCGGGCCGGAATATCATGGATCGCGATGATGCCGTAGACCAGCACGATCACCACGAAGAACAGCAAACCAAGCGCGAAGTAATTCAGGAAGGGATCTTCCATGCGCCACTCCCCGTGCAGGCGCGAGCGGTCGCGCAAATCCACCAGCGGCACGACTTCCTTTTACGGCGTCGGGGGAACTCCTTATTGATCTATGTCAACGGATGGCGCCTCCTGACGGCCAAGGTCGGCACGACCGCGTTGAAGAGTAGTTGTCATGCTCTTTGAACCCGAACCGGATGATGCCGCAAGGCGCCGTACGCCCGCCAAACGTTACGGGAAAGCGACTGGTCTCCTTTACATTCTGGGAGTTGCAGGGGTCATCGTTGCTCTGATTTATCTGGTTGGCTTCCTTGACTAGCACTCATCGCCTCAGGTCAGTTGCGGAAGCGTATTTCCAGTCGTCAGAGGCGTGGCATTGCCGCTATTCTTTCGGACATCCAGGGTGGACCAATGGCCGCTTTGGATCAGCAGCGGACTTCAGCGGGGGCAGCTTGCCCTCGGGCAACGGTTGCGACGGCATCATCAATGTTCGGTAAACTTTTCTTCTTAGCTGTATCCAAATGTCCGACGACGAGAAAAAGATAACATCGACGGCGCTCAAAGGAGCGAGCAAGAATCGAAACAAGAAATAGCTGAGGCCCACCTTCTGATGCTTCGATGCTGAGCCGTACTCAACTGCTTGCTATACTGGCCGGAGCGACCGGGGGCGCAATTGCGATCGGCATCATGGAGGCGTTCTCCATCAGAGAAGCATTTCCCCTCTTCGCGATTCCGTTTGCGACATCGATCGTAACAGTATTGGGCTCGCCAAAGGCGGAGCCGGCGCAACCTCGCGCCCTTGTCGGCGGTCATCTTCTGTCCACGTTCGTTGGACTGCTTGTCGTGAATTTGTGCGGCCCTGCACCGTGGGCTGCCGCCGTTGCCGTTGGTTTGGCAATGGTCGCTATGCATCTGACGGGCACGTTTCACCCGCCTGCCGGCATCGATCCGCTGGTCGTCGTCGTCAATAACATGTCGTGGAGTTTTCTCATTGTTCCGGTTGGTATTGGCGCCCTGCTGCTCGCAGCGTTTGCCGTTGTTTGGCACAATCTCGTAGCGCGACGCGCCAATAGGGGCGATACGTGGCCCACCCGCTGGTGGTGACGAGGCGTTGCTCCCGCGAACCGTAGGAGCTTGTGCCAGTGCGTTAGAAAAAGCAGGTCGAGGTCGGCTATGGGTCACAAGCAGACATGGAGGCCAGCCCGGACTTGGTCTGGTCTGCTCTCGAACGCGGACATTCGCCAACGAAGACGAGGTGTGCTCCCCAGGAGGTGTTGCCAATTCGGCACGACGGGCAAATCACTTCGGTTTCACGGAATCGGGTCAAGCCCTGCGCTGAAAAATATTCTGCTTTACAGAAGCGGCGATCAGGTGCATAACCTGCGTCGTCTCGGCCCGTGCGAGGGACGTTTCGCGATCGTCACGATGCGTTGGGCGGAGATGCAATGGACGCTGCGGCGTCAGGTGCTTGCACCGGACGAAACGCTCGCAGCGTACGGCGAAGTCGTGTGGTCCTGGCGCCGCGACCCTGGCGCTACCTGCGGGAGGTTCTCCTCCCGCACAACGGGGGCAAGAAAGGCCGCTTCCCCGGGGAGAGCACGTATAAGCCGT
>Ga0081540_1003948_pt1 | contig 11521 bp, 13 predicted proteins | sample TabmetS2T1R1_FD_71024 | JGI IMG/M metagenome (GOLD analysis project Ga0081540, IMG submission 71024) | Tabebuia heterophylla rhizosphere microbial communities from the University of Puerto Rico - S2T1R1 | ecosystem: Host-associated > Plants > Roots > Rhizosphere ...
CGCGCCCGACCAGACCGAGAACTGCTCCTTGATCGACCAGACGATCTTGCCGGTCTTGTTGTCCCAGGCGATGAAGTTACCCATGTGGGTTTCGCCGGCAGGCGGGAACATCGAGAGCGTCGCGCCGACATAGGGCTGGCCCGCGGTGTAGCTCACCTTGAACGGCTCGTAGTCCATGCAGACGTGGTTGGTCGGCACATAGAACAGCTGCGTATCCGGCGAGTAGGCTGCCGGTTGCTGGTCCTTGGTGCCGAGCGCGGCCGGGCAGATGCCCTTGACGTTGACATCCTCGCCCTGCTTGTCGGTCGAGTATTGGTCGAGGACCTTCGGCCGGCCATAGGTCGGGGAAGCCTTGTTCATGTCGACGCCGCTGGTCCAGTTGACCTTGGGGTCGAACTTTTCCGCTACCAGCAGTTCGCCGTTAGTGCGGTCGAGTGTGTAACCGAGCCCGTTGCGGTCGAAATGAGTCAGCAACTTGCGGTCGGCGCCGCCGATCTGCTGATCGCTGAGGATCATTTCGTTGACGCCGTCGTAATCCCACTCGTCGTGCGGGGTCATCTGATAGACCCAGCGAGCCTGGCCGGTGTCGACGTCCCGCGCAAAGATGGTCATCGACCAGCGATTGTCACCCGGCCGCTGCTTCGGATTCCAGGTCGAGGGGTTTCCCGTTCCGTAATACATCAGGTTCAGCGCGGGATCGTAGGAGTACCAGCCCCACGTCGTTCCGCCGCCGATCTTCCACTGATCGCCCTGCCACGTATTGATACCGGAGTCCTTGCCGACCGGCTTGCCAAGATTCGTGGTCTTCTCCGGATCCATCAGCGTGTCGCTGTCGGGTCCCATCGAATAGCCGCGCCAGACCCGCTTGCCGTCCTTGATGTTGTAGGCGGTCACCGAACCGCGAACACCGAATTCGCCGCCGGAGATGCCGATGACAACCTTGTCCTTGAAGACCATTGGCGACGACGTCCCGGTCTCGCCCTTGCTGGGATCTCCGTTCTTCACCGACCAGACGACTTTCCCGGTCTTGGCATCAAGTGCGACGAGGGTGGTGTCGGCCTGGTGCAGGAAGATCTTGCCATCGGCGTAGGACGGGCCACGATTCACCGTGTCGCAGCACATCACCGGAATGACGTTCGGATCCTGCTTGGGTTCATATACCCAAACGATCTTCTGCTCCTGAGATAGGTCAAGAGCGTAGACCTTGTTTGGGAATGGGCTGTGGACATACATCATGTTTCCGATGACGAGCGGCCCGCCTTCGTGGCCGCGCAGCACGCCGGTCGAAAACGTCCATGCGACCTGCAGTTTGCCGGCATTGGCCGGGGTGATCTGGTTGAGCTTTGAGTAGCGCGTGTTGGCGTAGTCGCCCGTCGGCATCACCCAGTCCTTTGGGTTCTGCGACATTTTGATCAGTTCGTCGTTGGCTGAAGCGCCGCCCGCGGTGAACGCCGCGATGGAACCAAGACAGGTTGCCAAAAGCACTTTGCGCATTGTCAATTCCTCCCGCTGATGAACTTTGGGTCCGTCGAAAGCGGCCCGCTTTTTCCATCTTGTGCCTGCATGCTTATCCCGTTCGGAAACGGGAAACTTGCCCAAAAGGGAAGGGCGTTTGCTTCATAGCGAAGCGCGGCGATCTTTTTGGTCCCAGCACGCAAGCGCCCGCGGCGCTGCGATGCATCCGGCCGTGTGGGCGAGGCCGTTGTGGGAGGACACCCACGCATTCGAAGGCGAGGTTTTCCTTGACGGCGCTGAAACTAAGTCGGAGGATTGTTGAGCGGGCGCGGGGACATGCGTGCTCAACGCCCAACGGCGTTCTACCCTGAAGCAAATGCGGCTTCACCGTGACGAATGCCTATCAAGGCAACAGTCACGTTTCTCGATCGGTGGCGGGAAATGTCCGATTCGGTTCACTCGCTCAGCACTTCCGGATTGTCGCCAAAGAAGCAGCTTGAATGTTGGTCAGACGCGCTGACCGATCTCTGCGGCCTGTTTGACATCGATCCGCTGAAGGGTTCATCGCTCGACGCGCGGGTTACCTACACGACGGTTTCGCGGCTGAAACTCTGTCAGATCGAGGTGAGCCAGCATCGGATCGCGCACACTGTGTCGCGCGGAAGATCGAGCGAGCACCCTTACGTCAAGATACATTTCCAGACGGAAGGAACCTCGTATTTCGAGCAGGAGGGGCGGCGCATCGAGCTCAAACCGGGTGACTGCCTGGCCTATGATGTGGCTTGTCCGCATTCGATCATCAGTCCGGCGCTGACGCGGCACGACGTCGTCATCGTGCCGAAGGAATTGCTGCGGGAACGCGGCTTCCATGTGGAGCGAATGTCGGCGTGCAAGCTTTCGGCGCGCGCCGGGACCGGCCGGATCTCCCACGAGTTCGTGCATGCCGCGTTTGATGAGGCCGCGAAACTTTCGCCGAATAACGCTGCCGTCGTCGCTGATTCGCTGATCGACCTTCTGCTGCTGCCGCTGCGCGAGGCAGATGCGGCGTTCGATCGCGGCGGCCCCGAGGCGATGTATGTTCGCGCCCAGGCGTTCATCCGCGAGCATCTGCGCGATCCCGAGCTCTCAATCGAGCAGATTTCCGCGGCCCTGGGCTGCACCAAGCGCTATCTGCACATGCTCTTCAGCGACCGGGGAATGACCGTCAGCGACTATATCTGGCATGCGCGATTGCAGAATTGCCGCCACGAACTGGAGACACACGCCGGAAAGACGGTTACTGACGTCGCCTTTTCATGGGGTTTTTCCAGCTCGTCGCATTTCAGCCGCGTCTTTCGCAAGTATTTTGGGATCGTTCCGTCTTCCATACACAGGGCACATAGCCAGTCTTCGGACGTCTCCCAAGGAACGTCCCAAGGAACCTCCCAAGGCACGTCCCAAGGCAGGCAACGTCCGTGTAACCCGGACAGCGACGTCAGCACTCCCAACTAGTCGTGTTGCTCGTGCGATGGCCTGACTAGCGTGTCGGGGTGTCCGGGCAGACGTCCGGCCGCGGTTTGGTTCCCCGCTTGTCGATCGGCACCTTGCAATTGTCGACGCGCTGCTCATCCATCCATTTCGTGCTGAGACGTTCCTTCCCGGTCATTGTCGGGCTTGCCGGGTTCGGAGCCGGTTGGCCAGCGTTGCTTTGCGCATTTGCCGGCAACGCAAGGCAGATGACAAAGAAAATGCCGAGTGATCCGCTGCATGTTGATCGCATGATGACCTCGCCATGTTGGTTCGCGGTGTAGTCGACTAAACAACGGGCAACATTGGCCTGGCCACCCGGAACCTGGAGCGTTCCGCCTCGGCAGGGATCGGCCGCAGGGTTGCGACCGATCACAGGCAAGTGGGTGACTTGTTTCGACGCAAGTTGTACGCAAGCACCGGGACACGAGACGGGAGGTCCACCATGATGTCGCGACGGAGACTTTTGCAGATGGCGTTTGCCTCAACACTTGCAAGCCTGCCGGTGCTCGCGGCATCCGCCGCCGACGCCGTCAAGATGTTCGATACGGACAAGGATGGCACGCTCGATCTTGCAGAGGTCAGGAAAGCCGCATCAAGCCTGTTCGCAAAGCTCGATCGCGATCACGACGGCACGCTCGACAAACGTGAATTGGCGGGCAGGTTGAGCGCCAGCGAGTTGGCGGCAGCCGACCCCGATAAAGACGGAACGCTCACGGTCGATGAATATCTAGCCGTGGTGGAGCGACGCTTTAACGCAGCCAATCCGGACAACGACGGAACGCTGGATGCGAAGGAGCTGAATAGCCGCGCAGGGAAGGCGCTGTTACGGTTGTTGAAATAGCAACCGCGAGTCGCGCCGACGGCCAGGCAGGAAATCGTCAGTCGACCTCCGTATCGGGCACTGCTTTGTCCAAGAGGGAAGTGGCCTTGCCCACGAGCGAAATGTCGGCTGTCCAAGTTGCCACACCCGAGCCGCCGATTGCTGTTCCACTCTTGCGTTGCTTCTGAGCTGGCCTTACGTTCAACCCCGGCGTGAGCATTGCGCCAACTTTGTGGGAGGCCCCCAATGGCTTGGAAGACTCCGAAAATCGTTGAAGTGCAGGTGGGTATGGAAATCAACATGTACGCCTGCGCATCGCGCAAGTAGACGTATCGAAGCGATCTGCCCGGCTCCGGCATCTGCAGGCTGGAGCTGCGGCAGGCGCCATGAGGCGAGGCAGTTAGATTTTCCGTTCCAAGAGCACCCCCAACCTCGGCGTAGTCAGGCCGGGGCTTTTTTGTGCCGGTATCGATCCCGAATCGGGGGAGCGGCTTGCTCGCCGCGGGTTCCTGCCTGTGATAGGATTCGTTCCCGATCGGCGGAGCTCCCAATCTTCCCCATGGCCATCGGAATACGGATGCAAGTTCGAGCAAGAATGTTCCGAGCGACCATCCTGTGCTTTTCCGCGCTCCTTTCCACCTGCGCTCATGCCGAAGGCATCGACACCGAACATCTGTTTGGATTCATGATCGGCGCCGACGTCGGCACTGTCGGGGAGCGCGAATTCCAGAGTCAAACCACCGGGCGCTTTGGCAAGGATGGCGGCAGATATCGCGCCGTCGGTCAGGAGTTCGAGCTGGAATTTGTGCCCGTCAAGAACCTCCGGATCGAGGTCGGGAGCGCCTTCGCCGGGCACGACATTCGTGCCGTTCCCGATCTCGATGACCGACGGCAATTGGCCTGGCAGGGCGCTTCCGTAGATGTGCGCTACAAATTCCTCGATCGTGACAGCGCACCTTTCGGACTGACATTTGCCGTCGAGAGTCAGCTCGACCGCATCGATGATATCAGTGGGGCTGCCGCGCGAAATTTCGAGACCGAATTCAGGCTGGCGTTCGAGCGTGAATGGATCCCGAATCAGGCGATCACGGCCTTCAACCTGATTTACCGGCCGCAATGGACGCGCTTTGCGGCGACCGGAGCCGCGGAGCAGGAATCCACCATAGGCGCCGCGCTCGGGGCGATGTGGCGAATAAGTCCCAACATTTTGCTCGGCGGCGAAGCGCGCTATCTCAGGAGATATGACGGGATCGGGCTGGAAGAGTTTTCCGGCCAGGCCTTCTACATCGGTCCCACGGCGTATTTCCAATTGTCGCCGCGCTCCCGGCTGACCGCGGCCTGGAGCGTTCAGGCCTGGGGCCGTCCTGCCGGATCGAGCGCGGCTCTCGATCTCGTCAATTTCGAGCGCCACCAGGCCCGGCTGGTGTTCGGCGTCAATTTCTAGTCCGTACGTCCTCTGAAAACTTCAATCGGCCGGCAACGTAATTGTTGAGAAACTTTGAGGAAGGAAGCGGGTATGAACGCCATAACTCTGATCGTCACGGTGTGCGCTGTGTCTTCGCCGGCCACCTGCGAGGAGCGCAATCTGGTGTTTTCCTCGGACTTCTCCTTGCGGCAATGCGTGATGGCTGCGCAGCCCTACATTGCGCAATGGGTTGCCGAGCATCCGAGTTGGACCGCGGTCAAGTGGCGTTGCGAATACCCGCACGCCAAGGAAAAGATCTGACATTGACGACGTAACGCCCGCGGGCGGCGACGGGCGGCTACTTGTTGCAGTCCTTCAAATCCTTGTCCTCAATCGAAAACACCGCGTCCGCCTTGATCTCGATATCCCGCACGACGCATTGCCTTGCGTCGGGATAACTGACCTTCGCGTCATAGCGTCCCGGCTCCACGCCCGTAATGCGCAGCCGCTCGCGGTGGTCGACTTCCTTGTCCCTGTCGTTGAGGGTCTGGTTGGGGCCCCAAGCGTTTTTTCCGGCTGGGGATAGCTGAAAACCGGAGATGGTCGCGGTGGTGAGATTCCAGAGCCGGATGCCCTTGCCCTCTGCGGCAAGCTCATTGGCGCTCACCAGCAGCGCGATCAAGGCCAGGATCCATCGCATCGGGCAATCCTTCCATGGTGGGCGCTCGGAGCGCTCCTCACCTTATAAGACGGTCGCTGTTTCTTGCCTTGTCGAAATTCTTCGCCTGGCCGAGGCCAATTGGAGCGATCAACTTCGTCGAGGCGAGATCGGCACCCTCGAAATCTGCGTCGATGACCGTCACATCGGTCAAGTCGGCTCCCCCGAGCTGGGCCCTTTTGAGGGAGGCCCCCGTCAGGTCGGCGCCCTTCAATGAAGCAAATTCGAGATCGACGCGCGAAAGGTCAGCGCCGCGCGCGTTCAACCGCTCCAGGTTGGCCGATTTGAGCACGGCGCGCATCAGGCCCATCGACTGGTTGCGCATGTCGGCGCCCAGATTTGCGTTGGCGATCGAGGCTCCGACAAGGCTTGCGCCGGTAAGGTCGGCTGCAACGCGTGCTCCGGAGAGATCGGCGCCATCGAGGCGCGCGCGAGCCATCTGCGAGGCGAACAAGTTGGCCCCCTTCAGGCTTGCACCCGTCAGGTCCGCCTGAAGCAGCCATGCCTGATCAAGGACCGCACGATCGAGATTGGCGCCGCCGAGCTTCGTCCGGTTGAGCCGTGCGGCACGAAGGATCGCGCCGGACAAGTTGAGCCCGGAAAGGTCCAGGCCGGATAATTTCTTTCCGGTGAAGTCGGCCGGTGCGGCCGTGGTCGCCGCAGCCAGTATGGCCTCGACCTCTCCCCGGGTCATTTCGGCTGAGATCATATCCGGTGACGAAAGGTCAACGTGGCGCATCATGTCCTGCGCCGTTGCCGCCATGGCGGCAAGCCCAAGGCCGAAGATTGCGGGGCCGATCGCGCGTCCAAGTGCCCACGCCGCGTGGATCATGGCGAGTTCCCGAAGCCGCATATTCGCGCGCCTTCTTTTCAGCGGGATAGTCATAGCATAGCTTCGACGCCAGGAGGAAAGCCTGATGACCGCAGCCGGATCGGTAAAACGACCTGTCGCCGCATTGATCGTGCTGATGGCGACGGCGATCGTCGCATGCGCCGAGGATGCCAACGACTATCCGACGGCGGCGCGGGTGGAATACGTCTTTGGCTGTCTCAAGGCCAATGGCGAGACGCGGCAGGCGATCGAACAATGCTCCTGTTCAATCGACGTGATCGCATCGCTCGTGCCCTATGAGCGTTACGTTACGGCTGAAACGGTCCTGAGCATGTCGCAGGTTCGAGGCAATTTGGGTACACAGTTTCGTACGTCCGAGCAGGCGACAACTGCGCTCAAGGAGCTCAGGCGAGCCCAGGCTGAAGCCGAGGTGAGGTGCTTCTAGCGACCGCCATCCCGGGCGAGCGGGCTCCGCGTCACATCCCGGAATCGTCGATCTTCCATTCATTCCGGAACAGGTGGTCTTTGGTATCCCTGGCCTCGGCGCGGAAGCGCTTTGCGCCATTCGAGGCATAGGTGAACCTGATATTGGGGTCTTCGGAGAGGGAGATGCCGCCTTCCATCGCCAGCACCAGGCTGTCATCCTGCCACAAGCGCAGTTCGTTGATGAAGAAGGGTGGAATGTAGAGCAGGGTGACCTGATCCCTCTGCAGGCCGGAATTGTTGGGGTGACCGATCATGACCTGCGCCTCGCGCGTGCCACCTTCAGCGCCGGCGCGTGCGAATTGCCGATACCGCATCTGGCCCAACCTGGCCTTGGCTTCGTCAGCGTTTTTGGCAGCCGGCGCGGCGCAGCCGCCGGACGCCTTCACATACGTCTTCGCCATATAGAGCTGACCGTCGCTCAGCTCGGCCACCACGTGCACGTCCGTGTAGCTGTCGACGCGAACCCGCGTTGCGATTTCCGTCACATTGGCCTCTGGCCCCAGCTCGAACCTCGCTGCCATCGGCGCGGGGTTCTGGTCGATCACCAGCGTGATCGTCACCATGCGACGACTGTCGTCCGGCGATAGTTTGCTGCGCAGGGTGACAGGAACGATCGCCGCATCCTCGGCGCGGTACGGCATCTCGATCGCGATCACGGCGCTGCCGTCATGGATCGGACGGTTCTTGAAGATGTCCTGGACGAGGCCAGGCCAGGGATCATAGGGCTCGCTGCTCGCCGCGCGCATCAAGCCGGCGCTGAGGACGACGCTGAGGAAGGCTGCAATGCAGAGCGAACGCACGCGGTGTCCGGACATGGCCATCCTCTTTTTGCGACCGTCATTGGCGTCACCATACGGCATTATGCGGGCTACTCCCATTCTATTTCCGAGAAGGCGGCTGTCGCGTTGCGCGCATTGTAGTCGTCGAACAGCTGCCATCGCGATCGCTCGGAAGTCGCAGCAGAGTTGGCGGCCGCCGTTATGGGCTCGCCGCGGGCGATGAGGCCGCGGACATCCGACGACAATGTCTGGAGATAGCGGCGTTGGTCGGCGAGTGCCGCCGGCCATTCGCTCACAGGTCCGTGACCGGGAATCACGCGTTGCGCGGGCAGGCGGCTGAGATCCTCGATTGCGGTCAGCCAACCACGAAGGCTGCCGTCTACCACGGGGGTGTGGGCAAGGAACACGAGATCGCCTGCGAAGAGTGTCTTGGTTTCTTCATCGAACACCGAGAGATCGTTGTCGGTGTGCGCGGCCGGCCAGGCCTTCAAGGTCAGGATACGCGAGCCAAGATCGATCCTGATGGTGTCGTCCACCAGCAGCGTGGGCGGAATGATGCGGACGTCATTCATCAATTCGTCGCCCATGATCCGGCGAAATGCATCGAGATAGAATTGGCCGCGCGCCGCCAGCGCCCGCGGCAGGTTCCGGTGACCGACGAACACGGTTTCGTCGCCGACAAACGCTGCATTTCCAAAGACGTGATCGGGGTGACCATGGGTGTTGATGACGTAGCGGACCGGCTTGGCGGTGCGGGCGCGGATCGCAGCCAGCAGCTGGCGTCCTTCGCGAACACTGCCTCCGCTGTCGATCACCGCGACCGCGGTTTCACCAACGATAAAGCCGACATTGGCGACCGCGCCGGCGTTCTCGCGCGTCATCAGCGAGGTCGCACCAGGGTGCACGAACACGCCGGAAGCGACTTCGCTAACATCAAACCCCTGTGCCTGCGCACGCAGGCCGGTCAATGCGCCAAGCAGGACGAGCGCGGCAACACTGCAAACGCGAAGCGCCATAATTATGCCTCCGTCCGATCACGAAGCGATGTCCCCATTCGCTGTTCCATCGTCAGGCTGGTTTGCGCCGCAACATCACGAGGGATCATTCCTGTTGCATGACAACGTCCGTCGCGCAATCTATGGCTGATGGTTTGAGCGAAAGGAGAGACAGCGATGACAAATGGCGCACAACGTCACCGCCTGCTCCCGTTGATTGCGATTGCAGCAACCCTTGTCGGCGGCGCCATGGCGCGCGCCCAGACGCAGACGACTGACGGTCCGGATTTGTCGATCGAGCTTGTCGATCCCAAGGTACTGAGAATATGCGCCGATCCCCGCAACCTGCCGTTCTCGAATGACAAGGGCGAAGGGTTCGAAAACAAGCTCGGTGAGCTGTTCGCCGAAAAGCTGCAGAAAAAGCTGGACTATATGTACTTCCCGCAAGCGACCGGTTTCGTGCGGATGACGCTCGGTGCGCATCGCTGCGACGTCATCATGGGCTTTCCGCAAGGCGACGATCTGGTCCAGGGCACCAATCCCTACTACCGCACGGCCTACGCGATGGTCGTCAGGCAGGGTAGTGGTCTGGAGGATATCGCGACGCTGGGAGATGCCCGCCTGAAAGGCAAACACATTGGCATCGTGGCGGGCACGCCGCCGGCCACCAACATGGCCGTCAACGGTCTGATGGGGGACGCCAAGCCGTATCCGCTGATGGTCGATACGCGTCTCGATTCGTCGACCCACGACATGATCGATGATCTCGCCGCAGGAAAGATCGACGCGGCGGTCCTGTGGGGCCCAATCGCCGGCTTCTATGCGAGGCAGGCGAGCCCGCCGCTTCACGTCACGCCGCTTGTCAAGGAAACGAGGGGACCCCGGCTCGTCTTTCGCATCGGCATGGGCGTGCGTGCGGCTGACCAGAACTGGAAGCGGTTGCTCAATCGCCTGATCCAGGAGAACCAGGCGGCCATCAACAAGATCCTGCTCGACTTCGGCGTGCCCCTGCTCGACGAGAACGACCGGCCGATCGGCGCGGAGACGGCGACGAAGTCGCGATGAGGTGGAAGCCTGCGGCAGCGATCCTTCGCATTGATATTTGCGGCCCAGGCGCACGCTCAGGGCAATGCCCCCGAGCCTGATGGATATCGCACGGACGATTATCGCGCTCCCGTTCCGGCGACGCTTGCCGGTGTGCGCGTGCTCACGACCGCGGAGGCCGAGACGATCTGGCGCACAGGCACGGGCATCTTTATCGATGTGTTGCCACGCCCGGCGAAGCCCGCGAACCTGCCGGCCGGCACGATCTGGCGCGACAAGCCCCGGCTCAATATCCCCGGCAGTATTTGGTTGCCGGACACCGGCTACGGAAAATTGGCCGAGCCAACCGAAAATTATCTGCGGCGCGGCATCGAGCGAGCCTCTGGCGGCAACAAGGGTGCGCTACTCGTGATCTACTGCCAGGAGAACTGCTGGATGTCCTGGAATGCGGCAAAGAGGATCCTGTCCTACGGCTATTCCAACGTGGCCTGGTATCCCGACGGGACCGAGGGGTGGGAGCGCGCCAGCCTGCCGATCGCGGAAGCGCGGCCGGAGCCGCGAACCGAGGAGGGGCCGCACTAGCTTGCGGTACAGGATCAGAAAAGACCGGCTATTCCATCTCCTGCTGGATCACGCGCGCGAGCGCGAACAGCCGCTGGTCGATGGCGGTGGGCACTTCGCAGACGAAGCCGATCACGCGCCGCCGGTCCTCGAAAATCCGCGTTTCCCAGATCAGTTGGTTGCTGAGTTCGTCGATCCTGGACTGATCGGGCGGCGATGCGCCCTGTAGCGCTTGCAGCGCGAGCGTGTTGGAGCGGACCTTTTCGGCGGCATCGCGCTGCTTGCGGGTCACCCGCTCGAGCCCGTTGAGCACCGAGTTGCGCTGACCATTGAGGGTTTCGAACAGTCCTGCGAACAGGAGCTTGCCCGCCGCAGCCTTTTCAGCCGCCGCACCCGCAAGAAACTCCGTTATCGCCTGCTTGGCTTCTTCAAGCGGAGTCTTCCTCGCCGCCAATTTGGCCACCAGGGCGCTCACCTTGGCATCGCTCTGCCATTTGGCCGTGGCGTCGTCGAGCGGGGGACCTGCCCATACCGCGGCCAGCGAGATTTCAGGCACCTTGGCCTGCACACAAGGCCAGTCCGGATAACGCGGATCGGCAGCAAGGCCGCTTTCGGTCGATGCTGCGATGACGAGGAGCGCCCCGATCGCAATGCGCCAAATCATGCTTCGCCTCCGGCCGGGCCGCGGCGGGCGAGCCCGCGCGACGGATCATAGGCGTAGATGGCGCCGATCATGAAGATCATCGTGCAGCCACCAACGACCGCGAGCGAGGTCCAGTTCATCTGTCCGTACAACGCAAAGCGTATCAGTTCGACAACGTGAGTGAACGGGTTGAACTGGCACACATAATAGAGCAGGGGGCTGCCCTCCCGCACCCGCCATAAGGGATAAAGCGCGGACGAGGCAAAGAACATCG
>Ga0081540_1003949_pt1 | contig 11520 bp, 10 predicted proteins | sample TabmetS2T1R1_FD_71024 | JGI IMG/M metagenome (GOLD analysis project Ga0081540, IMG submission 71024) | Tabebuia heterophylla rhizosphere microbial communities from the University of Puerto Rico - S2T1R1 | ecosystem: Host-associated > Plants > Roots > Rhizosphere ...
GCACGCCGATATTCCCGCCATTGAAGCCATCTTTCTTCCCGAGCTGGACGACAGGTCCAACCCGCTCAAAAGCAAGGGGATCGGTGAACTCGGAATCTGCGGCGCGGGAGCCTCGATTGCCAACGCAGTCTACAATGCGTGCGGAGTCCGGATTCGGGATTACCCGATCACACTCGACAAGCTGCTTTCCGGACTGCCAATGCGCACATGATCGGGCCAGAAGAAACCGGCATCCGGCGCCGCCCGTTGATGGTTGCGGCGATCGCAATTACCGCAAGCGCCATCCTGGCGATCTGTCTTGCGGCCTCGCGCAGCGTTGCCGCAGGACCAGAAGCGACGCCCTCACCTCATGCCATCGAATATCTGCCGAGCATCAGCGACCTGATGATTGCGACAATTCAACCACGGCATGAGCGGCTCTGGCAGGCTGAGCAGGATGGAAACTGGCAGCTTGCGGCCTACGAGCTCGGAAACCTGCGCGGCGCCTTCGATCGACTCGGGCGCGCTCATCCCAGTGATCACGACATCTCCTTCCCGGACATGATCACTTCCGTTACGGCGCAACCGTTCAAGGAACTCAACAGCGCGATCCAATCCAAAGACGGCGCCGCATTCGCCATGGCCTATGGCGATCTGACCGCCGCATGCAATTCATGTCATCAGGCTCTCGGCCACAGCGTGGTCGAAGTCCGCATACCGAACCGGACGTCTACGTCGGATCTAAACGCCAACAGCCCACCACGGAATTGACGCTGGGTACGCCGGCGACTCCCACCGTCAGATCCGCAAGACATTCTAAATGTTAATTTAGTGGCTCGGGATAATCGTGGACCTATCTCTAATGGACCCGCAGTCGATTTTTCGGAGGAGCGACGACGATGTTTTCGAGACGGAATGTACTGGCAGTCACTGCTGCAGGCGCGGTTGCAACCGCGGCGCACGCCGCTTCCTTCGGCAATCCGGACCAGCCGGCGCAAGGCGCTGTCAACGCCAAAGCTCCGGGAAATCTCAGAGATCCTGGCCCGCAAAGCGAGGCCATCGGCAACCAGTTTCCTTCAGCGCAGTCTCCGCCCGCCACCGACGTCGGCGGCATGCCGATGGACTGGGCGTCCTTCAACAACGCGCCAAAACGCATCCAGAACGGCGGCTGGGCGCGCCAGGTGACGCAGGCTGATTTCGCCATCTCAAACACGATCACGGGCGTCAACATGCGTTTGACCGCTGGCGGCATCAGGGAATTGCACTGGCACCAGGCCGCCGAGTGGGCGATCATGACCTACGGCAGCTGCCGCGTGACCGTGCTCGACGCCGAGGGCCGGCCATACGTGGCAGATGTCAACGAGGGCGACCTCTGGTATTTTCCGGCAGGCCAGCCGCATTCGCTGCAGGGTCTGGGCCCGGACGGCTGCGAATTCGTAATCTGCTTTGACGACGGCGATGCCAGCGAATTCAATACGCTATTGGTGACAGACTGGTTCGCTCATACGCCTCCCGAGATCCTTGCCAGGAATTTTGGTGTCCCGGCCCAGACGTTCGCCAAGATCCCGCTGCAGAATCTCTGGATCTTCCAGGGCACCTTGCCGGGCGATCTGGCATCGGACCGCGCCGCGATCAGCAAGACCGGGCGCGTTCCGCCTCATCCCTTTATCTTTCGCCTTGCATCGTCGGCACCGGCGAGAGAATCCAGGGGCGGCGACGAGCGGATCGCCGACAGTAGCAACTTCCCCGTCGCAACCAGGATTGCAGCCGCGTTGGTAACCGTTCGTCCCGGCGGTGTGCGCGAGATGCATTGGCATCCGAACGCAGACGAATGGCAGTATTACATCAAGGGAAAGGGACGCATGACGGTCTTCAATACCGGCCCGAATGCGATGACGATGGATTTCAATCCTGGCGACATCGGCTACGTCAAGCGTAACCTTGGACATTATGTCGAGAATGTCGGCGACACCGATCTGCAGTTCGTCGGCGTCTTCAGGGCCTCGCGTTACGAAGAGATTTCTTTGTCCAACTGGCTGACGCATACGCCGCCGGCGCTAGTAGCCCAGCATCTGAATATCGACGAAGCGACCATCGCGAAATGGCCGGACAACCAGCCGGGCGTCATGCCCCGATCCTAGATCGCGGTCGAGGTCGGGCCTCTCATGCAACTGAGTTACTGGTGACGTGAGAAATCGCCGCCAGTTCGTCACAAGATCGAGAACGAGGAAGATATGGATGCGCTCGACAACGTCATGATCGGCATGACGGCCGAGAAGATCATCACTGTGACTTCCGATATGACAGTCGGCCATTTCGTGGCGGACATGCCGTCGGTCTACGCGACTCCGATGATGATTCTCCATATGGAAATGGCATCAGGCTCCTCTATCGCCTCGCATTTGCCGGCGGGCTTCGTCAGCGTTGGCATGGACGTGAAAGTCCGTCATCTCGCCGCGACGCCGGTCGGCCGCACAGTCCGTGCCATTTCGCGGGTGATTGAGGTCGACCGCAAGAGCGTGGTGTTTAAGCTCGAGGCCTGGGATGGCGACCGCAAGATCGGTGACGGCACCCATCGCCGTGGGGTCGTCAATGTCGTGGAGTTTGAGAAGCGGTTCGATGTGAGGCAAGTCACCATGAGCCCGGATTGATGAGATCCCGACAGCGCTGCGCTATCAGGACCCCGATCACCATCGCCCGCCGGCAGGTTTGAGCCGCCCCTGTGGCTCAAGGCCAGCCCGGCTGATCAATCCCGGATTTTCGCGGTATTCGCGTTCATCCCCATAGCAACCGCGAGTACAGCGAGCCCCATAGGCAAAGCCAGGGACATAAGGCCAGTTGCTGCCTCGCATGTCGCTCCAAGGCCGCAGCCAATGGCAAAACCGACGATCGCCGGCCAGGTCAGCATCGCCCGGGCGCGCGCCTTGGCGACGTCAGATAGCTTGCGACCGAACGTCACCTCGCCGATATCCATCATGAAATGTGTGATGTTGGTTGTCATGACCGCGGTCGACGGCACGTCTTTCAGCGAAATCTGCACGAGCGCATTTTGCACGGCCATCGCCGAGACGCCGAGCATACCCGCCAGGATCGCCTTAGTTGCGTGCGGGTCCATGCTCGCACCGGCTGAAGCACACAAAGCGAAGAAACCGGCAAGCAGTAGCAGCTGCAGCACAAGGAGGGGTTGTAGCGAGGCGAACCCGATCCTCTCCACGGCAACGGCCAGCAATCTGGTCAACCCGAGCGCGGCCACGAACACCGGGACGGATAGAATGTTCGCTGCTGGCGCGCGGCCGCCGGTGGCCAGATGCGCAACAAGCACGACAAGGTTGCCTGTAACATGGGCGGTGAACAGACCACCAAGCCCAAGAAAGCTGATGGCATCCACGCTTCCCGCGATAACGCTGAGCACGACCGGCAGCATTTTTGCATTGCGCGCGATCGCCATGAGGACAATCTAGTGCCCGTACCCGCCGCCCGCCCGGACTTTTCCCCTGAACACACTGTAGCTCACCAGCGTGTAGATCAACATCAGTGGAAAGACGATCACGCCGCACCCCCAGAACATGAACACCAGGCTCGATTGCGGTGCGGCCGCCTGGTCGACGGTGATGACGGAAGGGATCATGTATGGCCAGAAGGACAACGCCAGCGTGCCGAACGCCGACATGAAGACCAGCGCGACCATGTGGAATGGCAAGTAATCATTGTGGTTCAGGATACTGAGCGCGAGTACTGTCGCCGCGATCGCGCCAATCGCCGGAAATACAAACAGATATGGCCGGTCGATCCAGCGATGCAGGATTGGAAGATTTTCGGCCAAGGCGTAAGCGAACACAACCACGACGAACGCCAGTACGCCGATCGCAAGTACCGAAATCTGGCGGCGCGCAACGTCGCGAACCTCGCCCTCGCACTTCCTGATCAGCCAGCAAGCGCCAAGAAGCGCGTAGCCGAGGCACAGGCCGATGCCGCAAAGGATCGCAAACGGCGTGAGCCAGCCGACTGCACCGCCGGAATATTCGCCGTTCGTAAACTGCAATCCTTCCACCAGGGCGCCGACTGTCATCCCCTGCACAAAAGTCGCGATCAGGGACCCGCCGGCGAAGCTCCAATCCCAGATCCACCGCTGCCGTTGCGTTTTGTAGCGAAACTCGAATGCCACACCGCGCAGGATCAGACCCGCGAGCATGACGATAAGAGGAAGATAGAACGCCGACAGCAACGTCGCATAGACCAGCGGGAAGGCTCCCCACAGGATCACCGCGGTGACCACCAGCCAGGTCTCGTTGCCGTCCCAGATCGGCGCGACGGCACTCAGCATCGTACTACGCCTGGCTTCGCCGTTCGACAGTCCGAACAACAAGCCGACGCCGAGATCGACACCGTCAAGCAGCACATAGAGCAGGATGCTGATGGCCAAAAGCGAAACCCAGAACATGACCAAGGTTATTCTCCGGCGATGATGTGGCTGGGCACTTCAATCGGCTCTTCGTCGGCCAATGACATCGGCCGGTTCGGAACCATGAGATGCGGAACCTCGAACTGCTTCCGCACGGGACCAATGCGGATGAGCCGGTAGATGTAAAACGTGCCAAACAGGAAGATGAAGGCGTAAACCAAGCAGAAGATAACAAGCGAAATCGTCGCTTCGCGCGTCGTCAAGAACGGCGTCACGGCATCCGCGGTTCGCAGCACGCCATAAACCACCCAGGGCTGGCGACCGACTTCGGCTGTAAACCATCCCGTAATGATCGCGACGAAGGGCAGCGGAAAGCTCAAGAAGGTCAGCCAAAGCAGCGGACGATTGTACGCCAGGCGATGCCTGTAACTCAGGTAGCTGCCGAGCCAGGCGAGACCCAGCATCAGCAGACCGCATCCGACCATGATCCGGAATGCGAAGAACGGGATGACCACTGGCGGCCAGTTCTCCGGAGGAATGCTGTTGAGCCCTGTTTCCCCTGCAGTGAGACTATCGGAATCGATCAGGCTGCCGAAGGGTGGCGGCAACGTAATCGCGAACAGGTTGCGCCGGTTCTTCACATCCGGCCATGCGAATAGCACTTCAGACCCCGGTTTTTCATCATTCCAGCGTCCCTCGATCGCAGCCATCTTGGATGGTTGATAAGTATTGACATAGCTGCCGTTTAGATGCCCGAAGAACAGCTGGATCGGCATCAGCACGGCGGCGAGTCCAAGGCCCATGCGCAGCATGATGCGGGACTCAGCATGGTATTCCTTTCGCAGCACGTACCATGCCCCGGTCGCGGCGACGCAGAAGGCGCCGGTAAGATAGGAGGCAAGCAACATGTGCGGGAATCGCGACCACACGACCGAATTGAAGATGATCTTGGTCCAGTCATTGGGAACGAAGCTGCCATTCTCCATGACATAGCCTGATGGCACCTGCATCCAGCTGTTATTGACCATGATCCAAAACGCCGAAAAAGTGGTTCCCAGCGCGACCATCGCAGTCGAAAACAGGTAGAACCATGGCGGCACCCGGCTGCGTCCAAAGATGAGGACGCCAAAGAAGCTGGCTTCGAGCATGAAGGCGGTGAAGGTCTCATACATCAGGAGCGGGCCTTGAATCGGCCCGGCGACCTTGGAAAGCACGCTCCAGTTCGTGCCGAATTGGAACGCCATCACGATGCCGGAAACGACGCCCAGCCCGAACGCCACACCGAATATCTTCAGCCAGAATTCAAAGATCACGCGATAGACCGGCCGGCCGGTGGCAAGGCCCAACGCCTCGAGGACGGTGAGCCAGGCTGCCAGACCGATCGTGAAGGAGGGGAAAATGATATGGAACGTAATGGTAAAGGCGAATTGAATCCTGGAGAGAAGAAGCGCCGTGATATCCATTGTAATTCCCTGCGCTGGACCGGATCAACGGACCAGAACGTAATCATGACTCAAAGGAGAGCCATTAAATTCGCCGTTAATGCGGGATCGGAAAGTGATGCGCCCTATGCCTCGGCGAATATGTTGAGTCGCCGAAAAGCGATCACTCTTGCGACCCCAGGACGAGATCCAGTCAGGGCAAGCTGTGTTGGCGTCACGCTGCAACACTTCGTAACGGGGGAGCCATGAATTCCGGGCCGACCGGATCAGTGATGGTTTCGCGCAAGATCCGTTCAATTTCGCCTTTGGCGGCGGCGTCGAGCGACCAGCCAATCACCCCGTCAGCCGGCCGCAGTTGATCAGGATGGCGCGCTCCCCACAGCGCCGTGGTGATGCCTTGATCGAGCATCCAGCGGACCGCCAGATGGATAACGCGTTTGCCGAAGCGTTGTGCGAGGAGATCGAGCTTGCTCACGGCAGCCAGGTATTGTTCGAATCGCGGTTCTTGGAACTTCGGATCGGTGCGCCTCAGATCGTCACCATCGAATACTGTATCCAACTGCATTCGTCCGGATAGGAGACCCCGGCACAGCGCGCCATATCCCAGCATCGCGATCTCGTTTTCCCGGCAATAGGGAAGCAGGTCGGTCTCTATGCCGCGTTCGAACAGGTTGTACGGCGGCTGCAGCACGTGCAGCGGCGCAACACGGCGGAACCGTTCCATTTGGACGACCGAAAAATTGCTCACACCGACGGCGCGTATTTTCCCCTGCGCGAGCAGTATGTGCATAGCGTCGGCGGTTTCTTCGACCGTAACCAATGGATCAGGCCAATGGACCTGATAGATATCGATGTAATCGGTTCGAAGCCTGCGCAGGGAATCCTCAACCTCGCGCAGAATACGGGCGCGACTGGCGTTGCGTGATACTCTTCCACCCTCCCATTGAAGCCCGGCCTTGGTGGCAATCAGCACGTTGGAGCGCAGTCCGCTTTCGGCGATCGCCCTGCCAACGATTTCTTCCGAGCGGCCGAATCCATAGACGGGGGCCGTATCGACAAGGTTGATGCCGTGCTCGAAGGCGGCGCGGATAGTAGCGATGGATTCGGCCTCGTCGGTTCCGCCCCACATCCACCCGCCGATCGCCCAAGTGCCGATCGCGACCGGTGATACCTTGAGCAGCGTGCCTGGAATGCTTGTCAACTCTAGTCTCGTATCGAGAGATTCTGTTTGATCGGCCATGATGATGTTCCTCTTCGAATGCGGCCGCCTGCAGTGGTGGCGGATAAATTCAAACTTAGTCGGGTTTCACTGAGGGTATGCTGCAGAGGCCCGCCTCTTCCTCGGCGATGAGCGCGAGCGCAGTCCAGTCGAGGTCGCCGTAACCACGCGCGATTCCCGTGATCAACCGGTCCCTGACCACGTTTACTGACGGCATCGGGACGCCCGCTTTTTCTGCTTCCGCAAGCGCCAGGCGCACGTCCTTGAGCACGAGGGGCAAGACAAATCCGGGCGCATAGGCCTGCCTAGCGATCTTGTCACCGTAAATCTTGTGTGCCCGTCCGCCGAACATCGTACCTGTCATGATGTCGAGGAAAGAACGTGGATCCAGTCCACGCTTTCGGACTACGGTCACGACTTCTCCCAGCATCTCCAGTGCCGTCGCGCTCATCATATTGCCGAGCAATTTGACAAGATTGGCGTCCTGGGCGTCGGCGCCGATCACAAATGTCCTTTGTCCAATATTGTCGAGGATAGGCTGACAGCACTCGACATCGGCGGGAATGCCAGCGGCGATGATAAACAACTGGCGCGCTTTGGCAGCATCCGGATTGCCGAACACAGGCGCGGCTACATAGCCCTGCCCGTTGCGTGCATGCTCGCTGGCGAGGAGCGAGGCAGCCGCCGTACTAATCGTGCTCATCGACAGATGGATCGCGCCAGGCATCAGACCCGCGGCCAGACCTTCGAGGCCGATCTCTCTGCGACCGAATACGATTTCGCGTACGGCATCATCGTCCGGCAACATGCTGATAACGATCTTGCAGCCGAGCAGATCGCCGATATCGGTCGTCGGCCTGAGACCGAGTGCCTCAAGTCTGTCGATCTGGTCTGGGCGGCGGACATAGGCGATCACCCGTCGTCCGCTGGCTGCGAGGTTCGCGGCCATCGCAGCTCCCATTTGACCAAGGCCGACAAAACCGACTTCGCCAGCACCGCCTCGCTGACCCGGCAACTTCCTCGGTGCATTTGCAGCGGCAAGAGGCGGGATTGGCTTGCGATTGGACATGGCAGCTCCTGGCCGGACGGAGCGCTGATGCGCACCTGCAATGGACATATCCACTAGCTGGTGAAGAGCGCATCTTGCCCTTGTCTCGACTTGCCGCGCTATTGAGTTTTCTTGCTTAGATTTTGTGAAGAGGCCCGTACAATTTGGGACGTGCCGGCTCGCCGTTTTGAGCGCCGCGCACGCCCGCTTCGAATAAATGCGAATTTAGTCTCTGAACGAAAATTTAATGGCGCCAACAATTCACAAGCTTACCCTCTGACCGAGATGTCGCAACGACCGTCTGGATGCACTGCGCTCTTTCAATCGCGAGTGGCAATGAGGACGATTGATCGCATTATCATCCGCCGTGGGTCGAGAAGAGGCTGGCTGACGACGGCGCCAATGCCCGCATCAGGAGAACACAATGAGTGGAATCGGCGCTGCCAGTGTTCCTGCAAGCCTGCCGCCGATTGTCGCGATTTCCCCGCCCGATATCGCACGTCGTCAACTGGGGAATTGGGGCAGGATACAGGCTGACAACGTAAGGGTTATCCGGCGCGAGACTTTCGAAGATGGCTTTCAAGCGCAACGGCATTTGTTGATCGCTTACGAACGCGCAGAGCGGCATGACGGCGAGACCATAATCGAGGGTCTACCAAAATCGACCTTGCGCGAATTCAATTGCAAGCTCAGCTTCGTGCCCGCTGGCCATCGGTTCTACGGATGGCAGACGCCGAGGGTGCTGACGCGCGTTACTTATATCTATATCGATCCGCCGGGTCGGCTGTTTGATCGAGGATCTGGTATGGCCTGTCGGGCGGTCAGCCCGCGCCTGTTCTTCTTCGATCAAGCCATCTGGGACACCGCGCTCAAGCTCAAGGCCGAAGTCGGGAATTCAGACCCGTGGAGCCGCGAATATGCGGAGGCCTTGAACCTCGTGCTGATGCACGAGCTCTTTCGACTGGAACGAACGACGCTCGCCGCGGCGAGATCGGTTCGCGGCGGCTTGCCAGCATGGCAGCAGAAACGGCTGATCGAATTTATCGAGGAGCACCTCGCGGAGGAGATTTCGCTGGCGGCTCTCGCAGAGCTCGTCGATCTAAGCCTCTATCACTTTGCGCGCGCTTTCACGCAATCGTTCGGCGCGCCTCCTCATCGCTATCATATGGCCCGCCGAATGGATCGCGCCAAGGGCCTGTTGCGGAAGCCGGCGCTCTCGGTGACTCAAATCGGCGCCCGGATCGGCTTTCGCGAAACGAGTTCGTTTACGAGGGCGTTTCGCAAATTCACCGGGCTTACGCCGACCGAATATCGCCGTCACAGCGAGGATTAACGCCATAACTGCGAACCGACCTTGCCTGGTGCCCTATTTTCCCGTTGACCACCCTCCGCCTCGCTGCTCGACGGGCTGGATTTTCTCCCGGTTTGGGTTGGCAAAATCGCTAGTCTGGGCCTTCGCTGGATAGGAACCCATCTTCGCTGCCGCGGAACCCGTTGGCATCCTGAGAAGAGTGTGGCACGGCTACCACTGGAACCATTTTTTTGGAATCACTGCAAACGGCGCCAGTACTTTCTTGCCCCGATTTTGTATCGTTTACAATCGTGCGTGTTGAGCCACGGAGGCTCGCAAGTGCAACGCTCGGCACTTTTTGCTGCAGTGATCATCGCTGCCGGTTGTGCCTCCAGCGGAATGGAGGCGTCGGCTGCCGATGTCGTCCCGACCGGGACTTCCGCGACAACGGCGGCTTCCGCGTCCAAGCCGTGCAACGACGGTTGGAGTTTTATTGCTACGGACTGTCAGCTGACTTGGCGCGGCATAACGGTCTACGGCGCGATTGACGCGGGTTTCGGCTGGCAGAGCCACGGCGCGCCATGGGACCCACGATCCGCTGTCGGAGCTTCGTACTTAATCCAGAAGCAGAACAATTCTTCGCTTTGGAGCCCGGCCCCCAACGCGTTGACCAATTCATTCATTGGAATCAAAGGAACTGAGCCGATCGGCGGGAACGTCTCGGTTGTCTTTGCTCTGGACGCCGGCTTCGACCCGTATTCCTTGCGATTCTCCAATGGACCGGGATCGATTGCTGCGAATGCCGGCATCCCCCAAAACTTTGCGACCGCCTACTCCGATTCAAGCCGGGCGGGCCAGTGGTACAACGGCCAAGGTTATGTCGGCGTCAGTTCGCCGACCTATGGCACGCTAACCGTTTTCCGACAGAACTCGCTGACCCTGGACGCTGTCTTCGACTACGATCCGTTCGGCGCCTCTTACGGCTTCTCGCCCATCGGCTTTCAGGGAATAACCTGCGGCGGCGGCAATACCGAAAACTGCAGAAACTCGACGTCCCTGAAATATCGGATCAACGTCGGCCAGTTCCGGGCAGCGGCGCTGTGGCAATTCGGCGGCTACGCCCAAAACAACGCCTCCGATGGCGCATATCAGTTCCAGGTCGGCGGCGATATCTCAACGTGGGGCAAAGGTGTGCTCTCGGTCGACGCAATTTACAGCCATGTCAGAGATTCCGTATCGCTCGCACTTGCGCCGGGAAGCAATAACGCCAGTGGGGTGCCGATGCCCCCGTTCTTGCCACAGACGCTCACGGCGACGATCTCCGACAATGAAGCCGTGATGCTTGTGGCCAAATACACCAACGGGCCGCTGAAGGTGTACGCTGGTTACGAGCATATTCGATATATGGCGCCCAGCAATCCGCAGACCGCTTTTACCAATCTCGCGGGAACCTTTCTTTGTCTGGGCTGCGATGCCTTCAACAACACGAATATAAACAATACCGCCTTCGGCGTGAACGGTCTTGGTAACAAGACTTTCCAAGTCATGTGGGCCGGCGCCAAGTACGCTGTTACCGAAAATCTGGATCTGATCGGCGCCTATTACCATTACATCCAGAATTCTTTCTTCGGCACCGCCGCCGGGGGGCCCGCCCCCTGCTTCGGCACCGAGCACCCGCAATGCGCCGGGACATTCGACGGGATCTCTGCGGCTGTCGATTGGCGGTTTGCACCAAAGTGGGATCTCTATTCCGGGATTATGTTCACGCAAGTGAATGGTGGATTGGCCTTCGGCTTTCTCCAGCGCAACAACATCGCTCCCACCGTCGGATTGCGGTTCCGCTTCTGAGAGCCGGGCCGCGACCGATCTATGGGTTGTGCTTTGGACGGTGGTGCTGACGCGGGTCGGTGGCTGGAAGTAAGTACGAATCCAATGTTGGCAATTCGCGGGCGTTACCTAACGTCCGACTTAAGTCAGAATGCGCATCAACTCCGAAATCCGCCAACCACTATCGACGAATGGGCCTACGCCCTGGCACGTCGTGGCTTCGCTTTCGCTTCGAGAACCTGCGGATGAGGTGAACAACCGCGACAGTCGATCCAGATGCCATCGGAGTGAGCCGCCATTTTCCACGTCATA